>Ga0153915_10004330_pt1 | contig 13060 bp, 12 predicted proteins | sample Opewatmetagenome_2_FD_107003 | JGI IMG/M metagenome (GOLD analysis project Ga0153915, IMG submission 107003) | Freshwater wetland microbial communities from Ohio, USA - Open water 3 Core 3 Depth 3 metaG | ecosystem: Environmental > Aquatic > Freshwater > Wetlands | place: USA: Ohio, Lake Erie... | reverse complement strand
ACACCTACCAATGTTGTACGGAGCATCCGTTACATAAACAAGGATTACAGTATGAAAGCGAGAGTTTCCGTAATAGGATTGTCCGATAAACACTGGGAAGAGGTCGTCAAGGCCGTGATTGTTCTGAAAAAAGGCGATTCTACCACAGAATCGGAAATCATTGGGTTCCCCGGTGAGCGCCTAGCGGGTTTCAAGAAACCCAAATCAGTCGATTTCTGGGAAGAATTCCCAAAAGCTAAACAGGAAAAATACTGAAAAAAAGATATCCGCGAGCACTACAGAAAAAGATAAAATCTTCTCCCGCCTTTCTCTGAAGTCTTTACTTATCTCGGGCTGTAGAAGAAAGTATGAACCCGTTGGCGTCTGTTCAACTGGTGTACTGGCGATTCTACCAGATTACCTTGCCTACGCTATCGGTTTCTTCTCTGTAACAAAATTTTCATTCTCCTTCCTGATTGCCAAGAAAGCAAGGAAATTTTTGTCATCCTGTTCCGGATAATCGGAACGGAAAAAACCATGCGATGGACGGCTCTCTTTTCGTTCTATAGAAGATCTGAAAACAAGTTCGGCATTATCGATAATAGACATAACTTCTAACGCACGGGCAAGTTCATGGGGGTTATCAGCCCTGAATGCTCCTTGCTGACGCGCATATTCCAGTCTCTCAAGCCCCCGTTGCAGGAGGCCTTCACCCCTCACAGAACCGCAATAGAAATCGATGATGTGCTGTACATAGAGTTCAATCTCTTTCCAGTAGAACCCCTGTTTTCTTGTTAGGATATCATGGCAGAGTTGTCTGCGGACCTTCGCGGCGTTATCGCTTGCGGGTAAAAGAACATTTTCCTCTCGAGCCCTCCTGGCTGCCATGTTTCCCGCATACCATCCCATAGCAATTGCGCCGGGGGCAGACTGAAAAGGAAATCCTCCAACCTCGTCTCCACCGGCAAAAAGGTTCCTGATCTCAGTTTCTGTCTCTCTGTCTATCCAAATGCCTTTGCCTGAAAACCCTGTCAGTTCCCTATCACCCCAACCTGCATACTCTTGAGCGTTTTCTCTGAGGTCAAGACCTTCTTCACCTTCGAAGTAACGCAGAAATTGGGTTCCCTTGGCTTCATTGCTGATAGACCATCTGATATAGTCCCTTTCTTCGTCTGTTGCCTCGCTCATATCGAGGTAAAAGGGGCCTTCTCCGTTCGCAATGCGGTGCGGCAAACTTCTTTTCTGTATGTGCCAGTTCTTAAAATCTTCCAACCACTTCTGTCGGTTTTGAACTACATCAAGGGGCTCATGGCCAAGCTTCTTCCAGTCGTATAAATAGTCTCTGGAGACGAGCACATTCCCTTTCTCGTCGATAATCCTTGCAGCTGGCTGAACCGTATTTTTCGGATCACCATAATTGGGACTGTAATTGGCACAGGGGACAAGGAGTCGATTACTCAAAAACTCGGCATTAATTGTAGAAATACCTGCTCTGGTAGCCATAGACGCACCGTCTCCGCTGAATGGTGATGGCAAGCGGGTATTGAAGTCGACACCGGTGGGGTTTTTGCTTATTCGATTGATTCTTCCACTTGCGAGGACAGCCGCTTTGGTTCTGAATGAATAAACGTCCCCTGTACGGGTACCCACACCTACTGCACCGGATATCTGTCCATTTGTTGTGATGAGGTCAGTCATCTGAAGCCGATTGATAATCTTGACTCCTCTGCGTTTTGCTTCTTGGGTGAGTTTTGTTTTTAATGGCTTACCGTCAAAATTGAAGGATGTGGGGACACTATGGAACTGCGGCACAATCCGGAATTTGCCCGGCGCTTTACTGTCTTCATACCGAAAATTAATCCCGAAACGTTCCAGATCCAGTACTCTTTCGTAAATAGTACTTGCAACAAGCATAAAGAGGTCTTTGCGGAAGAATCCGCCGGCCATCCCTATGCGGTGATCTTCAGCCATATCTTCTATGGAATATCCCATTTTCTCATGGATCGGCGGGATATAAGCCCACAGGTGGTCTATCCCGGAAGCAGCGCAACCGCTGGCGATGGTATTCGATTTATCGACGAGCGTCACCTGCAGGTCCTTTTTCTCGGCAGCCTTGATCGCCGCCATACAACCGGCAAGTCCTCCACCGATTATAAGTACGTCTGTGTCAAGGGTTACGAGGTTTACTGTGCTCATTTACTCCTCCTCGTTTCCTTTCGACATTCCTTTTATGTTCTTGAAACTACCTCTCATCGGAAAGGGCGTTATTATCTCAATCGCACCCTTTTGGCTGCGAGGACAAAGAGTCACGCAACAACCACAAAACCAGCACTCGTCCGGATATTGTTCAATTGGTGGTTTGCCTTTTACGGGGTTGGGCGCAAGGGCGTCACACATGCAAACATCGACGCAGGTGTTACACCCCGTGCAAGTGTCCTCATTGAAATAGATGTGTCGGAAGGGCATACTCATTTCCTCTCATGCAGACCCCAGGTAAGCTTTTTGGACAAGGTCGTTTTTCAATAGATCAGAGGCTTTTCCCTGCACACGTATGGAACCTACTTCAAGGATGTACGCTCTGTCAGCCAGCCGCAAGGCCATCCTTGCATTCTGTTCTATGAGGATAATGGTTACCCCCTGCCGGTTTATCTCCCTGATGATCTTTGCCACTTCTTTAACAAGTAGCGGAGAGAGTCCCAGGCTGGGTTCGTCCAGAAGCAGGAGGCTCGGTGATGTCATAAGGGCTCGCGCAATAGCGAGCATCTGTTGCTCCCCACCGCTTAGAGATCCTGCCTGCTGTCGTCGTCTTTCTTTCAGGATCGGGAAACTCGTATACATGCGGGCGAAGTCTTTCTCAATCGCCGCTTTGCCGGTCCTGAGATAGGCCCCAAGTTCCAAATTTTCCTCCACAGATAGTTCCGTAAAAACCCGCCTTCCTTCGGGCGCAAGGGCAATCCCCATTCTGACAATATCATGAGGTTGAACCCCATTTATTATATTGTCTTTGAAACGTATCTCTCCCCTATCCGGAACCTTGAGGCCGGAAATCGCTCGTAAGGTGGTGCTTTTCCCGGCACCATTAGAACCGATAAGGGTCACGATTTCCCCATTATCAATCCCCAGCGAGATGCCCCTGAGGGCCGTTGATTTGCCATATCGAACCGCGACATCTTTCATTTCAAGGAGCATATCAGGCATCCTCCTCATCATCATCGGTTCCCAGGTAAGCCTCGATGACCTCTTTGTGATTCCGTATCTCTTGCGGCAGGCCTTCGGCGATCTTCCTCCCCTGGTTCAGGACAACAATACGGTCACAAAGCCGCATGACCGCATTAATATTATGCTCCACAAGGATAATAGTGACACCCCGCTCTCTGATCTGCCGTATCACGCGCATCATCTCCTCTGTTTCTTCGGGATGCATGCCTGTGAGGGGTTCATCAAGCAAGAGAAGTGTCGGATGAGTTGCCAAGGCAATACATACACCCAAGATTTTTTGATGGCCATGTGGCAGGTTCTGGGCAAGCTGATCTTTAACCGCACTCAAGCCCATAAACTGCAGTATCTCAAGAACCTCTTTCTTTGCCTGATTCTCTTCGTTCTTCGCAGCAGGCGTGTGGAGAAACGATTTCCATGCCCCCTGACGGTAGTAAAGGTGAAACCCGCTGAGCACGTTCTCCGATACGGAGAGTTTCATAAACAGCGTTACTTCCTGAAAGGCCCGACTGATCCCCAGTTCGGTAATCTTGTGCGCCTTACGCCCGGTGATATCCTCTCCCTTGAAGATGACATTCCCGGAGGACGGGGGATAAAAACCGCTGATGAGGTTAAATACGGTACTCTTGCCTGCTCCGTTCGGTCCGATCAGGCCCAGTATCTCCCCGGACATTACGGTAAAATTAACATCACTGACTGCCTGGAGACCTCCGAAGTGTTTCGTAATGTTTCGTACCTCAAATAGTGGTTGAATCTCACTCATATTCACCTTCGCCTTCCCGGACCGTCCGCTTCTTTTTCTGAAAGATCTCGGGTATACTGGACATAAATTCACCAAGACTCAGAATACCTCCCGGCAGAAAAATGACGAGAAAGATCAGCAGTCCGCCCGTCAGTATAGGCTCAATTTCTTTACTCACCCGCAGCAGCTCAGGGACAAAGGTCATGATGGCGGAGCCGATGACCGGCCCCAGGATATAGAAGTTGAGTCCGCCAAGGATGCTGAAGATCTGGACATTGATTCCCTTGAAGGCCCCAAACATCCCGGGCTCCAATGATTGGAAATAGTGAGCATAGAGGCTCCCTGCTAGACCGGCCGATGCCGAAGAGATCATGAAGGCAAGCAGCCTATATCGGTAAAGATTGATTCCAAGCATCGTTGCAAGGTTCGGATTGAGCCTGATGGCCCTCCATGCCCTTCCCACCCTGGAAAAGTAGAGTGCCTGGAAAACGAGAATGTTCAGAAGAAGCAAAATGATTGCCAGGTAATAGAAGGGAATCTTCCGCAGGAACGTGATGGGCCCAAGGGGGTTAGGCGCCGGGATACCCAACAGACCGGCCCAGCCGCCGAAGATTTCGAGATTGCCGAAGATTTCGGGCATTATCATGCTGAGTACCAGCGTCTGAATCATGAAAGCGATGCCGGACGTTCTGGTAATGACGGTACCGAGAATCACCGCCGCAAGAAGAGCAACCAGAGCAGAGAGCGGAAGAGCCACCCAGAATGAGAGGTCCAACTTCATGACGAACAGGGCTGAGGCATACGCGCCGATCCCCCAGAATGAGCCTGCCGCGATGGAGAGCATTCCGGTGCTATAAAGGAGCGAAAAAGAGAGACCAAGCATCACGTTTATGCAGGTCATGATGATGAGATGCATGTGATAGGGAGAAGTGACTATTAAAGGGAGTATTGCAAGTACTACCAGGACAGTGGCAATGCCAATGACCGTTTTTCTATTCATCATTGTCCCGCTCCGGTCAGTGTGGCACTCCAAAAACTCCAAAAGGTTTGAAGGCAAGAATAACACCGATAATACCAAAAATAAGAATCTCTGTAAGGCCTCCCATATAGAACATGCCGAAGCTCGTGATGAGGCCTACGACTACGCCCCCGATCACTCCACCCAACATGCTCTGCATACCTCCCACTGTCAGAACCATTAAGCACTTGAGGAAGATGTTGTGCCCCATGGCCGGCGTAACAGAGAAGACAGGAGCAACAATACCTCCTGCCAGGCCCGCCAATGCACAGGCGGATGCAAAGGCGATGAGATATATTTTGTTCGTGTTAATGCCCTGAAGAGCCGCTACTTCAGTATCCTGTTTCACGGCTCGCATCGCCTTTCCGATCTTGGTCCGCATGAGGAGGAAATAAAGGCCGAGCATGACAGCCAGACACAGTGCAATGGCAATAACCTTTTCGGCCGGAAGGGTTACGAAACCGATCCCAAAATTGCCGGGGAATGGGGGATGGAGTCCCCTCTCCTGCGTCCCAAACCCAAGGAGGGCTCCTCGCATGAGGATCATGGAAAGACCGATCGAAGCGCCAGTGCAGAGCAGTATGTCACCCCGAAGCGACCGGAAGATGAACCGGTAGGATAACGCTCCGAGTATGGTCACAACAACCACAGCAATGGCAATTGAAAAGAAAAAGTTGAGGTGCAGAATCTCACACGCACCAAAGGTGATAAAGGCCCCAAGCATGTAAAATTCTGCATGAGCAAAGTTGAATATCCTGACCACACCCAGAAGGATGATTAATCCTGATGCCACCAGGACGTAGATGAGCCCTATAGCAAGGCCGTTCACCAACAGTTGGGCAAAGAGTTCCGCAGTCATCAATAGTCTTCAGGTCGCCTGTTCCGTTCGCGCCGGGAACCGATAACACGACTCAAGACATGTGCCAACAAACACAGGGGTGAAGCAAGAAAAAACTTACCTCAAACCCTTGCCAAAGACCTTCTCGCATGCTGCGAGAACCTCAGGAAGGGTTAGCCTGGTTGAGGGAACCAGCTGCCCGTTTTTCACCTGGCCATACTGTGCTTCAGAGACGCAGTCACAGTACTTCGTATTCTTCCGGTCGGGTCTTTTGATCAGCATCGCCTTCCCATCTACCCGCTGCCACTCCAGTCCATTTGTTGCAAGGTAATCGGCAATGACCGTCGGATCTACGCTATCGGCCTTCTTCATCGCCTCTATAAGAGCAAACCATGCAGGAATCCACGGGAGACTCGCATCACTCCATTTTCCGTATGTCTTGGTCACCCTTTCCCTAAAGGCCTTTGCGACAGGGGGAGGGTCGGGGAGTTCTGTGTCACCCATTTTTGCCAGAAGACCTTCCAGTGACTCGTTGCTGGTCACCGCCTTCACTTCTTCCATCTTTGGGCCGATAGCGCTCACTTGCCCTCCTCTGAAACCGGCAGCATAGACTGCTTTTATCTGAAGGCCGAACTGCGTGCCCGCATCTGTGCCGGGATAATCGATAAGGTCCGGATTATGGCTGTTGGCCTTCAAACCAAGGGAGGAGAAATCGCTTGTCGAGCGGGGATAGTAAAGAGTGTCAAGCACTTTCACACCGAAAGCTTCAGCCACTTGTTTTTCCTCCATCGCCCTTGCTTTGCCGCCCTCGTCATTTGGCGCAAGGAATACCACCGTTTTCGCGTCCGGCCAGATCTTTCTTGCCGCAGTCCAAACAGGGGGGAGACTCGTCCGGACGGTAGAAGCCCCAAAAGTATAACGAAGGTTCGGATCAAGAATCCTCAGTGAGGCGCCGGCAAACAGGTTGAGAATCTTTTCCTGCTCGAACAGCGCGAGCCCCGATACAATCGTAGGCGAAGAGATGGTACTGATCAAATACTTCACTTTATCCTGGTATACAAGCTTTTCCACGGCCGCCCTGCCTGCTTCGGCCGTCCACTTGTCGTCATAGACGATGAGCTGCACATTGTATCGCTCACCTTTGATCACAATGCCGCCGGCGGCATTAAAATCTGCAGCGAGCATCTCCAAGGCATTCTTTGTGTCAACACCCATTCCGAAGTTGAGAGGCAATACGGAACCGACTTTTAACATCTTCACCGACTGGGCCTGGGAGTTTCCAGTTGAAACAAAAATGACCAGGACACTCAATAGGACCACTACACTCCATATGTTTTTTTTCATGTACCCTCCTCCCGGCTGCGCCGGTTTTTTTGTACTATGGGGTTTCCTTACACGTCTTGACGGTATCTACCCACTTCCCGCATGCGAATGGACCAGCCATCGGTCCATTGTGTCATTCGTCACAAAACATGTCAACAACGAAACAGGAGGAATGTAATCAAGCACGGCAAACACCGCCAATTTCGTTGATATACAAAAATAGGAATGCCCTCCTTCCTTTTTTTGATTTGAACGCATCGAACACGTACACTTAAATAACTCGCAAAAATGAACACTCAAACGTTGATTCTGGAAATGATCTCCGGAATAACATCCGACCAGCCTACGGGCATGAAATGAACCCCTTGTACCATGGGGCCTATCTCCTTGATTAGCCTGACAGTGATTTCTATGGCCTTTTCCTTACGCTCCTGTGTCGGGACCGAATCAATCTCCTTAATGAGGGAATCCGGGACTTTTATACCGGAAACATGGTCATTCACGTACTTTGCCATTTCCGGAGACTTGATTATGACTATGCCATACTGCAAGGGTACACCAAAATCCCGAGCTTTTTTTACAAAAGATTCGAAGATCTTCGGATCGTATACAGCCTGAGTTTGGAAGAACTCAGCTCCGGCCTTAGCCTTTTTCTCCATCTTGATGAGTTGAAGATCCAAGGGCTCAAAATTAGGGTTTGCTACGGCTCCAAGACACAGATCAGTGGGTGCCGACAAGCGGTTGCCGACCATATCGTGGCCCTTGTTCAGCCCGTTAGCGATTGCGAGCAATTGCACCGAATCAATATCGAACACTGTCTTTGCTTGCTGATGATCCCCCAGTTTGATGTGGTCTCCCGTGAGGCAAAGAACATTTTCGATCCCAAGAGAACAGGCGCTTAGCAGATCCGACTGAAGGGCAATCCTGTTTCTATCGCGGCAGGTGATCTGATAGATCGCCTCTATACCATCCCTTTGCAAATAGACGGAAGCCGCTAGCGAGCCCAGCCTCATGAGCGCACTCTGGTTGTCTGTGACGTTCACCGCGTGGACTTGCGGCGCTACTTTCCGAGCTTCTTCGAGAAAACCCGGTATGGCACCATTTCTTACGCAGCCTTTCATCGGCGCCACTTCACTGGTAATTACAAACTCACCCTTTCTAAAACGATCTGACAGCTTCATAGTACTTCCCCTGTTTTCACATAGAGGGTTCGCGGTCTGGCTGCCTTGCTGTGGTCTTTCGGACCCAAGTAGTCGTTGAGCTTGCCGACTTCACCGATTGCCTTCATCCTCTCATATATGAGAATCCACGCACAATTGCGATTAGAATCTACCTCGCATTTTCCGTCTTGGGATCCCCCGCATGGACCGTTGAGCAGAGACTTTGCGCATTTCGTCACCGGGCAGATACCTCCCGTGCTGTTGAGCACACATTGGCCACATTCTCTGCACTGTTCCAAAAGGAATTCCCCGGGGATAATAGTATCCATATGACCCACCGTGTCGAGGCCGGATTTTACAGGAATCGTATAGCCGTATTCTTCCGTAAGCTGGCGCACTACCTGTACCGCACCGCCGCAACCGAGAACAAGAAGAGCCTCACTTTTCTTGATCGCCCCCTCAAGACCGGTGAAGAAGGATCGGATATTGTTAAGATTGCAGGTTGTGTTCGGGGCAAGGTCAAAAACCACCCGTTTGCCCCGCTCTTTGAGCATTTTCGCCATCTCTTCAACCTGTTCACTTCCACCTGTGGCACAAGTCTTCCCACAACCATCACAGCCTACAATACCGACTTTCTGGTATCCCTCTAAAGCTTCAAGCACCTCTTGTATCGGTTTTTTCTTTGTTCCGATCATCAAGTTCCTCCCGAATTGTCAGCTCTGCCTATTACCCTGTTTTTCAAGTAACTTCTTGATGATGGTTCAAACAAAAGTTCAGGGTCTCCTGTCTATCATACAGCATCATCAGAGAAATCGTGGAATACGCGCTCGCCAGGCGCAACTGCCATTCTCCCTATTTAAGTCCGCTGCATCCGGATTGTGAGAATTTAGCGCCTTTGACAAACTCACCTACACGGGTCCTGGCAGCGTTGTTTATCACAGCTTTGTTGTCCTCTGATGCCTCATCCACTTCTTCCAAAGCAACACGTATCAACTCCTCCACAAGCGCTTCCTGCGCTTCTATGGAATCAAAATTCTTTCGTACCGCGAGCATCTCACTGCCCACGTGGTCAAAGTCGAATACGGACTCCACCAGTTCCTGAGCCTCTTCCGTTGTGATAACCATGGTAAGACCTCCTTTATACACGCTTAATCTCGCCGGTCTCCTTGTCTTTGTAGTGTACCCTGCTCATCAAAGGAAAGCGCAAGGTGATACACCCCACCGGACATTCACCCACACAACAGCCCGCATACCAGCATTCCTCGGGATACATTACGATAGGGGGCTTGCCCTTTATTGGATTGGGCACCAATACGTCGGTGGTACAGATGGTGACACATTTGTTGCACCCATTACATTTGCTCTCATCGATCACAACGGGCATGCTTGGAGTGGCTTTATTGGGAAAAGCATAGCACTTTCTTCCTGGTTCTTTATTCTTCTGTTTTTCCTCTTCCATGGTGTGCCTCCTTGTTCTCCTTGGTTACCTTTTCTTTGTCATCCAACCCTTGTAACCGGGGTTATGGGTTTCATAATTCTCCGCCAAGTTACCCCAGAATCCTATGGGCAGGTCGCCTATGACGGTTGTCCCGTCCACCTGTTTTAGGGTAATAAATTTGTGCCACTCTGGCGGATCCATCTCCGGATAGTCCTGTCTCGTGTGTCCGAGAACCGCGGAACTCGCTCGACGTGCCATACACGCCTGAAATATGATTTCGTCAACAGTGAGAATGTTATACGTTTCGAGAACACGAAGCAGGATGTGTGGGTTGCTTGCGTAGGTTTGGGGAAACTCTTTTTCTTTAATGTCCTGAACCCACTTCAGTCCTGTTTTCATGAGCCCTTCGTTTCTTAGACCGCCGCAGTAATTCTGCAGCGTTCTAGCACCGACAGCACGGAGTTCCTTCCAATCTATGTAATCTACTCCGGGTTTTCTTATAGTCGGCGCATACACCCTGGTCTTTTCCTTTTCGACCTGTTTGTGGTCTATGGTGGGCATTCCTTGACGCAAGGCGTACTCTGCCGCTTTCCTGCCGGCATATCTGCCCGTAGTTGCGGCATGGTACCAGTAGTTTCCACACATTATAGCGTCTCCCACCACGTACAGCGCGTCAAGGCTTGTCTTCAAATCCCAGTCTGCAACCGTAGTGCCGGCGCTGCCGAAACCTTCCTGCCGAAACACGGACTGCCACAAAGATCGATCCGGGTTGTTGTATGGTTCCCCACCGAGAGTCATGTAGCCCTGGAGCATATGTTTGCTGGCGTCAAAACCCGCTGCCTCGTAGCCCATCTTGATCCCGACTTTTGTTCTTCCTTCATTGCCCACCATGAGACCCCAGATTGCCTTTCTCTCGTACCAGGGCATACTGGCAAGATCCGCGTACAAGGGTAAGATGAACTCACCTTTATTGATGCGTTGTACCAGGTCTTTAACGGGGCTGCACCTTCCGTACAAAGGATGGTCCGATCTCTCGGCGAGGAATTTCTGGCCCGGTCTGGGCAAGGATCGTTCGTCCACTGTTTTGAGGGGATTACCATTGACGTCGACCCAGGGGATTTCCTTTCCATTAGCGTCAACCATCGAAGCGGGGTGCCAGGTGTTCATCCAGTTACCCGTCCCGTAGGAAGGATACTCATATCCAGGCGCTTGAGATGGACGACTTCTCTCCATCTGGGTCAATTCGGCACCCGCCCTCCACAGAATGGCAGGGCCGTCACCGGTAATGTTCGGCGTGAAACTGTCGAGGCCGGTGAGTTCTGTGGAAAACATCCAGTTCCGCTGATGGCGGGACATGGCATGAATTGTCGCCTTCGCCTTGAACACGTAAAATTCACCGGTCCGCATGTTGAATGCCGTTGCCCCAACGATTCTTCCACCTTCTTTGCCTCCTTCGTTCAGAAGACTGGTTGCGACAACTCTGTCAAAAACCTGCACGCCTAGTCTCAGACATTCATTGAATATAGCGGGTTTAAAAGTAGCCCCCCAGACGCGGAACTGAAACTTGTTTTCATAGTCATAACAGAAAAGAAACTTTGTCTTTTCATCCCGGAAAGGGGCGCCCGCAAAGTCGTCGTCAAGGTCTCTGATCTTGCCGCCCATTTTCTCGATTTCGAGAAGTGTGTCGTATGCTTCTCGTGCGGCAATATAGCGAGAGAGTGAATTTGAATAGCCATTATAGGTCGCCTCCTCCCACTCAACACAGTTTTCTGCGGTGACTTTGGTCAGTGGATTCGGCGTGTTAAGCCAATGGTCAAAGCCCGATCCACCACCTGATCTTTTGGGATATGCTTTGTCTAAAAGGGCGACCTTGAGTCCTTTCTTCGCTGCACTTATGGCCGCCATGCAGCCTGCAGGGCCGCCACCGAGGACAAGAATATCAGTCTCGACCGCATTCTCCTTGTCGTAGAGTACGGGATAGGGCCATTCCATCGGTCCGTATTGCGTGACATAATCTTCGTAGTTCATGGTGCCTCCTTATACAAAATGTTCTTCACTATCTGGCCAAAAACAAATACCGATTGCCTCGATGCTCATCATGTTTCCTTAGCGCGCTTTATTATGATTAGACCATATAACCTTTCTACTGGCTCAGCTATTATGCCATTAAGTAGTTCTATTTTCAATTAGCCTCGTGCTCAGCAGGGCACATTATTGTCTGGTACAGTCTGTCACATAAACCAATAATATGATCGATTGCCAATTGCAATGTTGCATATCGGGATTAGGTTCTCAAAACTCACTTTCAGGAAGAACTGTTCAAGGTTGTTATCCAGGGATTGAGGAAATTTTTTCTCTGAAGGTAGGGGGTATGCTTTGAATATGGCTGTGGAAGGGGGACTAAAATTCTTTCACCAGAGGGTTAAAAAAGGGACCGATGGACAACTATATGGACACCTAAGTAATCCCTCTTTCTTATTCTTTTGCCAATACCCTTACTGTTGCTGGTCCTGCACTCCCATGAAGATTGCAACTCGCTTCGGCCTTTATCTCGATATCCTCTTCAACTTTATATTTAATTTCTTTTGTAAATGTAGCACCTTCAGGCCTATTGAACATCGTATAATCCCATCGGGCAATCTCCTTACCATCTATCATAATCTGCAACCATTTCGTATAATGCAGGAAGTTATTGGCACTATGAGTCACCGTAACCCGAATCGTGATTTCAGAACCCTTGGTGATGTTTTCGGGAACCTCGATGGATGCAGTCGACTTATTAGCCCAGACGCCTTGTCCGTAAAGGAGAACTATCATAACGAGAAATATCAAAGAGAGATTCATTGTTATTCTTTTCATTTTCTTCCTCCTTGTAATATCCTAACCATAGTGCGTAATTTTGGACCGAAAAGGAATATTTGTTGAACTGGATATCCGAATTAGAATTACAATCCTTTTAGTTTTCAGAATATCTTATGACTGGAAAAATTTCAACCAAAATCATAAAGAAGAATTATTGATTTCCATTTAAAATATTGCATCATGGAGGGAAATCTAAAAATCACGACTTCAGGAAGGAAGATGTGGAAAGTGGGTTGGGAAGTTCACCTACCAATCGAGCATATGACACTCGATATTGAATTGCGGATTACGAGTTGAAGTAAGGAACCTCCTCATCTTCCGATGGGGCGGTTCTTTACTTATTCGTTGTCCTCTTTTTTGAATGGTTATTTGACCTTTTATCTTCCAACATTACCTATGGTCGGCAAGACTCTGGCCTAATAAGGAGCACAGGTATATGGGATTGATGGAGAACACCGAATGTCACGCTGCCCAACATCAGCTT
>Ga0153915_10004329_pt1 | contig 13060 bp, 11 predicted proteins | sample Opewatmetagenome_2_FD_107003 | JGI IMG/M metagenome (GOLD analysis project Ga0153915, IMG submission 107003) | Freshwater wetland microbial communities from Ohio, USA - Open water 3 Core 3 Depth 3 metaG | ecosystem: Environmental > Aquatic > Freshwater > Wetlands | place: USA: Ohio, Lake Erie... | reverse complement strand
CCAAGTCCGACGGCAAATCCCATCATAAGGCTTGCAACCATTGATCTGCCTTTGGGCGCAAGGTTCTGGGCCAGGGCCACGCCAAGGGGCATGGTGGCCAGTATCATGGCCCCTGCAATGAAGGCCCCCAGATAAACCCAGTTGCCCTGCATCCTTAAAAAGAATATAAGCACGGGCGCCATGAGGGCATAGGTGAAAATAAATACAGGCTTATATCCTATGCGATCCGATATGTGACCGGCAATCAGACCGCTCACAGAACCGGCCACCGTGAAAATGGCGAGGATAACCCCTGCGGACATGACGGAATAGCCTTTCCGGACAAATAGAATCGGGATGAATGTTGTGAAGGATTGCCCTATGATCGCCCTCAAGACCATTATCATCCAGATGCAGACAACTGTTTTCCAGACACTGCCGAGGCTTTCTCGGACAGATCCCAGAAAGCCCAGCCGGCGCAGGCCCTCGCTCTGGGGAACCGGGACAATCATGTAAAGATACCATACCACCCCAAGACCGAAGATTATGGTGAACGGCATGGCATTCAGTCCAAACCGTTCGGCGTACCAGGTAATGAACAACGGGCCGAGACCGAATGCCAGTGTCCCCCCTGTATTGAATATGGACATTGCAAATCCGGCCTTGTTGCCGGAATAAAGGGGGACCATGCCGGTTACCGATGGATGAAACATGGATGAGCCGAATGAACCAAGGGCAACAAGCAGAAGCAAGATCCAGAATCCGGCGGCAATCCCGGAAAGAGGGACAAATACTATAGGCATAAGCACGCCTATCAGAATAAAGGCGCGAGTGGCATAACGATCCGCCAGGTATCCAACGGTAGGCTGCACAATGAAGGACAGAAAGAGGCTGGTTCCTGAGATGATTCCAATCTGGGTCAGGGATAACCCCATCTTTGTAATAAAAAGCGGGAACAGCGGACTTATAAAAGAGCTGTACAGATCACCTGTAAAATGAACCAGCGTCAGGGCAAAGAGTATCTTTATATTGGCTTTTGTATTTACAGTCATAAAACATTAAGACCCTGAGGGCCTAATTATTATCCGACTTGAACACGGCCACAAAGGCGCTCTGGGGGATGGCAACCGACCCTACCATCTTCATGCGCTTCTTTCCTTTTTTCTGTTTCTCAAGGAGTTTTCTCTTTCTTGAGATGTCGCCGCCGTAACATTTGGCGATGACGTCCTTTCTGAAGGGAGAGATGGTCTCCCTGGCGATAATAGTCCCGCCGACGGCGCCCTGGATGGGTATCTTGAACATGTGCCTGGGGATCTCCTCCTTGAGCCTTTCACAGGCATGAAGTGCCCTCTGCCTTGCCTTGTCCTTGTGGACGATCTGGGACAGGGCATCCACCCTTTCGCCGTTGACCAGTATGTCGAGCTTGACAAGCTCGTTCTCTCTGTATTCAAGGATCTCATAGTCAAAGGAACCATAACCCTGCGTCACTGTCTTAAGCCGGTCATAAAAGTCATAGAGTATCTCGGCCAGGGGCATATCAAAGAGGATCTCAATGCGCCCGGGCGTAGGATAATTGAACCTGGAGTTTTCACCCCTCCGCTCAAGACACAGCTCCATAACCACCCCCATATATCTCTCAGGGATAAGGATGCTGGTCTTGATATAGGGCTCCAGTGACTTCTCTATGCCGGCAGGGTCAGGATAATAGAGGGGATTGTCAACAGTTACGCTATCGCCGTTAGTAAGCACAAAATGATACTCAACCGACGGGACCGTCATGATGATAGACAGGTCATATTCCCTTTCAAGCCTTTCCTGGACGATCTCCAGGTGCAGGAGCCCCAGGAAACCGCATCGGAAGCCGAGTCCCAGGGCGGCTGAAGAGTCCTTCTGATAGACAAAGGCTGCATCGTTCAGCTTATATTTCTGAAGGGAGTCGGTCAGGTCCTGATAGTCCTCCGACGAGACGGGATAGATGGAGGAAAAAACGACCGGCTTTGCCTGCTTGAATCCTGCGAGCGGTTCCAGCGCGGGATCATTATCCAGCGTGACGGTATCGCCGATATTGACATCGCTTACTGTCTTTATCCCCGCGATAATATAACCGACCTGCCCGGCAGAAATGGACTTGGCCGGTTCTCTCTTTAGCCGGAATATCCCTATCTCCTCAATCTTGTATTTGGCATTGTTAGACATCAGTCTTATGATGTCGCCCTGTTTGATGCTTCCGGTAAAGACCCTGCAACTCACGATAGTACCCCTGAAAGAGTCGTAATGGGCGTCAAAGATGAGGGCCTTGAGGGGCGCGGCTGAATCTTCCAATGGAGGGGGTATTTTTTCTATGACCGCGTTAAACACGTCATCTATGCCGATCCCTTCTTTTGCAGAACAGAGTATGACATGGTCTGAATTGAGACCGAGATCTATCTCTATCTGTTCCTTGACCATTTCTATGTCGGCTGAAGGCAGGTCAATCTTGTTTATAACAGGGACGATCTCAAGATTATGTTCCATGGCCGCGTAGAGATTCGCCAGCGTCTGGGCCTCCACTCCCTGAGAGGCGTCAACCAGAAGCAGAACGCCCTCGCATGATGCAAGGGCCCTGGATACCTCATAGGAAAAATCCACATGCCCGGGTGTATCAATGAGACTGAGTTCATAATGTTCACCCTTGCTGTTTGTATAGGGGAGGGTTATGGCCTGGCTCTTGATGGTGATCCCCCTTTCCCTTTCAATATCCATGTTATCCAGTATCTGATCACGGAATTGACGGTCTTCCACCAGACCGGCCTTTTGAATCATACGGTCCGCAAGGGTGGATTTGCCGTGATCGATATGGGCGATAATGCTGAAATTTCTTTTGTTTGACATAAAATCCGTTTTATATATCCTTTTAAATTAAAAATTATAGGTTAAATAAGTCAAATCGTCGAGGGAAAAATTAGAGGCCCGGGACAGGCGTTTTGAATTGCTGATGTGATTTATTCAAAAAAACCTTTCACAAGCTATTATAATCCAGACTATAAAAACAATACAAATGCTCAGGAACACAGCAGCGGAGCCCAGATCTTTCGCCCTTCCGGATAATTCATGGCGGTCCTCTCCAATCCTGTCAACAATGGCCTCAACGGCTGAATTCAACAGTTCCGTGAGCGGAATAATAAAATAGATCCCGATGAGCACTGCTCTCTGGGTTCCTGATTCCCCAAGCCATATCCCCAAAGGGACCGCAAGTATCGCAATGATAATCTCCTGACGAAATGCCTCTTCATGAGCAAATGCCGCTTTTAAGCCTGCAAAGGTATAACGGAAGGCGTTAATGATCCTGCGAAGGCCTCTATTGTTGCTGTTGACCAATTTAAACCTCTTTGAATGATATTCACCGACTGAACTCAATAACGGTTATCTCAGGGAAGGTAAGAAATCTTATGGGAGGCCCCCATGTGCCTGTGCCCCTGCTTACATAGAGGCTTGAACCCTTTCCCAGTTCAAAGAAACCGTCCATGTATTTATAGAACACAGAGACAATCAGTGTAAAGGGAAATATCTGTCCCTTGTGGGCATGACCTGAAAGCTGGATGTCGAATTTTCCGATGCTGTTCTTTTCTATCTTAGGCTGGTGTTTAAGGAAGATGTTCAGATGATCGGGTGATAGTTTATCAAGCACCCTGGCTTCAGGAATCTGTTGGGAGGCGCCAAACGTCTTCCCCGCAGGATCATCTATGGCCGCTATATTGATAAACCCATTAACATCAACAACCTCATTTCTCAGCATCCTGAAACCGGCCTTCTCAGTAAACTCCGTGCTTTCCTCTATCCCGGAGATAAATTCATGGTTGCCTGTTGTAGCGAATTTTCCGTAGGGGACATTGATGCCGGCAAAGAGCCTCTCTACCTCTTCTTTATTCCTTAAATCCCTGTCGATCAGATCTCCGGAAGACACAAGGAGGTCGGGTTTAAGATCCTTTAATATACCCGTTATCTTTGTCGCAAGCTCCAAGCCATTTGTGGCGCTGAAGTGGATATCGGCGATCTGGACGACCTTCAGACTGGTGATTCCGGGCGGCAGCTTGGACGTCTTAAGATTTATCTTTTCAACTCTTATGTCCCTTGCCTCAAACCAGCCGTAAACATTAATAGCGGCTATGATAAAAAGTACCGTGAAAAAGGTTGCCCTGGCATCCGGAATGTGTCTTAAAAGATCCGGTGAAAATACCCGTGAAGATATAGAGACGACCATTTGATAGATATCTATGAGCAGATATATCGAGAAAGCCAGAAACAGTATCCCCATCCAGAAATAACCCGCGTAGGCGATGACGGTCTTAAGAACAACCAGGTCGCTTCCTTCCAGCATCTGAAGTATAATTGGTGAAAGGAGGAGAAGGCAAAAGAAAAGGATAACAAGTATATTGCCCCAGCCTTCCAGTTGAAAGGCGTTGACTGTCTTCCTGTAGAAGTAATAATGAAGGAACCCGTACAGGGTAAGAAATGCCGTTAGAAATGCAATCAAAGAAGGAATTTTATTCATCTGTTGTCTTTTTAATTATTTTGAACCGGTTTTATATTTGAAAGCTTCAAAAGAGTCAATAAAACGATATTAATGCTTGTTTCGGGTTGATCATTGCATGTTGACATTTGCAAAGCCAAAGATAAAATTAAATCAACATATCCAGGAGGAGGGGAGTTATGGAAGACAGGATAGAGATCATTGAAGGAGATATCACCAGGCAGGATGTGGATGCCATTGTAAATGCCGCCAATACAACCCTTCTGGGCGGAGGAGGCGTTGACGGCGCCATACACAGGGCGGCAGGCCCGGGGCTTGTGGCGGAGACAAGGACGATCGGGGGATGCCCCACAGGAGAGGCAAGGGCTACAAAGGGATACAGGCTCCCTGCGAAATGGGTGATACACACCGTCGGCCCCGTATGGGGAGGGGGCGACAGGAATGAGGACAAGCTCCTGGCCAATTGCTACAGGAACTGCTTCAAGGCGGCAAGGGGTCTGGGCGTGAAGACGATAGCATTTCCGTCCATAAGCACCGGCGCGTATATGTTCCCCCTTGAAAGGGCAACGAGGATCGCCCTTGGGGAGACAAAAATGATCCTGCGGACGGACAAGGAGTTTACAAAGGTGATATTTGTCTGCTTTGGAGAGACGGTTCTAAAGACCTATCAGGAGGCTTATAAAAAGGTGTTTAAAGATTAAACTTAACCATCCTGTTCGGTGTCCTTTAAAAAGAATTTATGGTATTCTTCCTCTTTCAGGTATTTCTTCATAAGATCGCCGAGGAGGTTAAACATCGATTCCAGGTCCTGATCCGACATCCTGCCTAGAATAAGGGACGCATGGGTATCATCAGAAAATTTTTGCAGGTAATATTTAACCGTGTATTCATCAATCTCCCGGTTATATCCGAATCCAACCAGACCGTCATAGACATCGACAAATGTATGGGTGTGTTTAGGCATATCTTTCCCCTCTTTATTAGGATATCAGTTCCGCTTTGATAAAATTATCCTATTGCTTGCAATACTGCCTCCCGTTGTCAAGGAAAATCTATGCCTGTCCGGATTATCACCGTAAAACCGACCGGAATCAATCTATTAATGTCCTTGTTTTCGCTGTTTTCATTTGATAATATTGCATATATTAGATGAATGAGTTACAAAAGTATTTTGATGGAGGAGAATAAAGTGGATCTATACGAAGCAATTGAAAAAAGAAGGACTATTCGCGTCTTTAAGCAGCCTGCCACAGAGGATCAGTTAAAAAGGATAATCCTGGCAGGGACCAAGGCCCCGTCGGGCCTGAATAACCAACCATGGGAGTTTGTCGTGGTTGAAGATCAATCGCTCATTAATGAAATAGCCGGTCTCAAATATGAAATGACGTTTAAGCTGGCCCCTGCCGACGGCAAGGACATGGATAAATTTGAAAAAATGGCGTCTGCTCAGAGGGACTCATTCAGGAACTCATCCGTCTTGGCCGTATTTCACAAAGAGGGCGGCGATGTAAGCTCCTGGCTGTGTATTGAAAACATCTCCCTTGCGGCGGTTGCCGAAGGACTGGGAAGCGGCATTGTGTTTTATCTGCCTGAACAAAGGGTAAAGATAAATAAATTGCTTGGTCTTCCGGGAGATTATGATTTGACGGCCGTGCTTAAGATCGGCGTGCCCGGAGAGGAGGGCTATCAAAGAGAAAAGAATCCCTATGCAGCCAGGCGGCCTGAATTCAGCTGGCTACATAAAAACAGATACGGATCAAACTGATTGCAGCACCGGCGGTCGTCGCCGGAAAATATAATCACAATATTATTATGGAGGGCATATGAAAGCAAACGCATTTATAAGTCTGGCTGTTATTCTTTTTCTGCCCATCCTGGCCTTTGCGCAGGATAATTCGAAGTTTACAGTCGAGGATATCCGGATATGCACATCTGTTGAGGACAGACAGCCGGTAGGGGCTGATACGAGCTTTGCCAGGGATGTAGGGCAGCTCTATTGTTTCACTAAACTGAGCGGTGATCAGGATTCCGCGACCATCTACCACGCGTGGTATTACAATGACAAGGAGATGCTGAAGGTCGAATTGAATGCAAAGGCAAAGGCATGGCGCACGTGGTCGAATAAAAAGATACTTGATGCATGGACAGGCAATTGGCGTGTGGATGTCATATCCTCTGACGGCAGCGTATTGGGCAGCATAGAATTTACCGTCAAGGAATAGATCGGGTTTCCTTGACACTTTTTTATCTTTATGCTAGAAAATCAACAAAATAGGCTGAATTCGCGAAGCTTAACGTCAATATTTTAGATGGGAGCCCCATAATGAAAAAAGATGACGAATTGCTGAAAGACCGGGCAGACGAAGAAGAGGATTTGTTTGATCTGAGTCTGGATGATCTGGAACCTGAAGATACTATTGTTGAAACTCATGTTGATGAAGCGGATGAAGAGATTATTGAGCTCATTGATCTTGTCGAAAAAGGGGATATTGATCTTGGCGAAGAAGACAAAGAGCCCGGCACATTCTTGAAAACCATTCAAGAAACGGAAGAGGATTCAGGCGATGAACTGAAGGTTGATGAAACGCTGGATCTATTTAGCGTTCCGTTGGATCAGGCGATCGACTTTGATCAACTCGAAGAATTCAAAGAAGAGGATAAGACCATAGATGCCATTGAGATAACCGACTCCGACCTTTTTTTGAAAAATGAACCGGAGCGGCCTGCTGAGACGATTCAGACAGACGAAGTCTTTTTTGATGATATTGCCGACGAGTCGGCGCTTAAGGAACTTATCGCAGATGAAAAAGAGACCTTCAAGGATGAAATGGAGATTGAAGGCCTTATGGATGCCGGCATTGTTGAACCGGAAAGCCCGTTGCCGGTGCATGTAGATGATAAAACCATCAGGATCTATCCGGAAGGAACTGCATCGCCGACACCTGTTCAGGAGGAAACGCCGGAGGAGACCGAACAACCGGAAGCATTGATTTCTGAAGAGGAGAAGATTGAAGAAAGGCCGGCTGTCGAACAGTATGCGGCTCCCGTGAAAGAAGAGGCCTTGCAGATGCCGCCTCCTGAAACGATGCCGACCGTCATATCGGAAGAAAAGCTTGAAGCTGTAATAAGAAAGGTGGTCGAGGAGGTTGTTGAGAGAGTAGCGAGAGAGACAATGGCCAATGCAGTGGAGAGAATAGCAAGAGAGACCAACGAGATGGTGGAGAGAATAGCCGGAGAGACGACAGCCAATGTAGCTGAAAGGGTGATTACTGACGCTATTAATATCTTGAAAAACAGCATTGAGTCCGCCTCGGACTAATATAGATCATTATATTCGCTTCAGATTATGATGACGAAAAAGTTTTAATAAGAGACAGGCTTGCGTTTTTAGGGGGCTGCATTCGTTGCCCCCTTTTTTTTCTCCCAATGCTTACGCGGGATTAGTGTTGTCCGGTTAGGATTTTGCATAAACAAATTCTCGAGGCCTCCGATGCCATTAATCGTGGGCTTTTTCCCTATGCAAGATCCTAACCGGACATTACTGACCTGGGATTATAATTAAAAAAATTACGCTGAGAAAGCGGTTACATAAAATGATTGAGGAGCATTCAGGAATGGATAATGACAATATGCCAAAGGGTTATTCGCCTAAGGACGTAGAGGATAAATGGTATAAATACTGGGAAGACAACGGCCTTTTCAAGGCCGAGGATAAATCGGACAAGCAATCCTTCTGTATCGTTATTCCTCCGCCTAACGTCACAGGCGTACTTCATATGGGGCATGCCCTCAATAACACTCTGCAGGATATCCTGTGCAGGTATAAAAGGATGAAGGGGTTTAATGTGCTGTGGCAGCCGGGGACTGACCACGCCGGGATAGCCACGCAGAACGTCGTTGAAAAATCACTGGCTGCAAACGGCACCGACCGCCATGCCATCGGAAGGGAAAGATTTATAGAGATGGTCTGGGAATGGCGGGCGAAATACGGAGGCATTATCATCAACCAGCTTAAAAAGCTGGGAAGCTCCTGTGACTGGAGCAGGGAAAGATTTACAATGGACGAGGGCCTTTCAAGGGCCGTAAAGGAGGTCTTTGTAAGTCTTTATGAAAAGGGACTCATATACCGCGGAGATTACATAATTAACTGGTGCCCGAGATGCCATACGGCCCTTGCCGATCTTGAGGTTGAGCATGAAGAGAGGGACAGCTTTCTCTATCATATCAGGTATCCCTATCAAAACGGTGAAGGAGGTCTGATCGTTGCGACAACAAGACCTGAGACACTCCTCGGCGATACCGCAGTGGCGGTAAATCCCGAGGACGAGAGATATCTCAATCTTAAAGGGGCCAATGTCCTTCTCCCGATACTTAACAGGCCTATACCTGTCATCTTTGACGGTTATGTGGATAAGACCTTCGGCACAGGCGCCTTGAAGGTTACGCCGGCCCATGATGCAAACGACTTTGAGATAGGTAACAGGCACGGGCTTGAAAGGATAAAGGTCATTGATGAAGACGGCAGGATGAATGAGATGGCCGGTCCGTACAAGGGCATGGACAGGTTCACATGCCGTGAAAAGATACTGGAGGATCTCAAGACGCAGGGGCTGCTTGAAAAGGTGGAGCCATACCGCAACGCGACAGGGCATTGCTACCGCTGCAAGACCATGATCGAGCCTTTGCTGTCAAAACAATGGTTTGTGAAGATAGCGCCTCTGGCAGAAAAGGCGGTCCAGGCTGTAAAGTCCGGGAGGACAAGGATAATGCCCACGACCTGGGAAAACGTATATTTTGAATGGATGAACAATATAAAGGACTGGTGCATATCCAGACAGATATGGTGGGGACACCGCATCCCTGCTTGGTACTGCGATGACTGCGGCGAGGTTACAGTGGCAAAGGAGGCCCCGGAGAAATGCAAGTGCGGAAGCGGCAATCTGCGACAGGAAACGGATGTCCTTGATACTTGGTTCAGCTCCGCGTTATGGCCGTTCTCCACATTAGGCTGGCCGGACAAGACCGCCGCGCTTAAGACCTTTTATCCTACGTCCGCACTGATTACAGGATTCGACATCCTCTTTTTCTGGGTGGCAAGGATGATGATGATGGGTCTGCATTTCATGGATGAGGTCCCCTTCAGGAATGTCTACATCCACGCCCTGGTCAGGGACGCCGAAGGGAAAAAGATGAGCAAGTCGAAGGGGAATGTAATTGATCCCCTTGAGGTGATCGAACAGTCGGGGACGGACGCATTCAGGTTTACCCTTGCGGCATTTGCCGCCCAGGGGAGGGACGTCAAGCTCTCAGAAGACAGGATAGAAGGATACAGGCACTTTGTAAACAAGATATGGAACTCATCGCGTTTCGTCCTTATGAGTCTGAATGAAGATAACGGTTCCGGTGTAAAGCCTGCCGAACGTTCCCTTCCTGACAGGTGGATAATTACCAGGCTGGGCAAGGTAAGCGATGAGATAGGGCAGGCGCTGGATGATTATCGGTTCAACGACGCGGCAAGCCTCTGCTATCAGTTCGTGTGGCATGAGTTCTGCGACTGGTACATTGAGATGGCCAAGGAATGGCTGTACGGAGAGGATGAGTCTCTGAAAAGGTCCGTCCAGACAACCCTGAAAGAAGTCCTCATGGGTGTGTTGCGGCTCCTGCATCCGTTCATGCCCTTTGTCACTGAGGAAATCTGGCAGAGGATGCCGGGCATTAAAGAAAGCATCATGAAGGCAGACTTTCCAAGGTCTGCCGACTTTATCTCAGATAAGGAAGCCCTGGATGAGATGGAATTGGTTATGGGCGTCATTACAGGGGTCCGCAATATCAGGGGCGAGATGAATATACATCCTTCAAAGAAGGTGGATATACTCATGGAGATACCTGACGAAAAGGACACAGCTATAATTAAAAACAATATCAGCCATATCCGCAACCTGATAAAGGCGGATTCCATTGACATTGAAAAACATGCGGTCAAGCCTGAGGCATCGGCCACTACAGTGCTGGGCCATAACCAGATACATGTCCTTTTAAAGGGGATCATTGATTTTGAAGAGGAGAAGAAACGGATAAGGAAAGAGATCGCAAAGATCCGGAAGGATATGGAGGGAGATGCCGGGAAGCTGTCAAGCAGCGCATTTATGGAAAACGCCCCGCCTGATATTGTTGAAAAGGTCCGGGAGAAGGTGCAGGCTTTGAAGGTTAAGGTGGAGAAACTTGATAAGAATCTCAAATTCTTTGAGGCCATTAATGATTAATGACAGACTCCGCATCGACGGTATAATACGGACGGCCCTTGAAGAGGACCTGGGGCCCGGGGATCTGACGACGGACGCGATTATCGGCGCCGATGTAAAAGGCAGGGCTGTGCTTATAACCAGGGAACAAATCATACTCGCAGGGCTCCCTGTATTCACCAGGGTGTTCACCCTCCTTGATCCTGAAATAGAGTTTGAATACAACCATGAAGAGGGTCAGGGCATCCCCGCGGGGGATGCCGTATGTTATATCTCAGGGAGGCTTTCCGCCATATTAAAGGCCGAGAGAACAGCCCTTAATTTCCTGCAGAGGATGAGCGGCATTGCAACCCTTACCAGGGAGTATGTTTTAAAGGCAGGCGCAGGAAAGGTCAGGATACTTGATACCAGGAAGACAGCGCCGGGTCTCAGGATATTGGATAAATACTCCGTCAGGCTGGGCGGAGGATTTAATCACAGAATAGGATTATTTGACGGCATACTGATCAAGGATAATCATATAGCGGCAGCAGGCTCAATCTCCAAGGCCGTGAGTCTTGCAAAAAAGAATGCCCCTCATACCGTCAAAGTGGAAGTGGAAATAGAGAGACCGGATGGAATAAAAGAGGCGCTTGAAGCAGGAGCGGATGCCGTTCTTCTGGATAATATGACAACGGATGATATTAGAATGGCCGTTAAGATGATAAACGGCAGGGTCCCTGTAGAAGTATCAGGCGGGGTAAGCCTTGCCACTGTAGCCGGGATAGCGGAAACCGGGGTTGACCTTATATCGGTAGGCGCCCTTACACACTCCGTAAGGGCGGTGGACCTGAGCCTGGAGATACTGCCTCAGGATGCGGATAAATAATATGGACAAAATGCGACCAGGACGGAATGATCCCTGCCCGTGCGGCAGCGGTTTGAAATACAAGAAATGTTGCATAGGCAAAGACATTCCGATGATTCAGGATAATACGCAGGATATTATTAAAACCTATCTTGCAAAATATGATATCCGTTTAAAGAGCCAAAAGGAGATAGATGCCATAAGGGCTGCGGGCAGGATCGCCGTTGACACCCTTAAGATGGTCGAACCCCATATCAGGCCGGGCGTTAAAACAGATGACATAAATACCCTGGTGCACGAATTCACTGTCGGGCACGGCGCAATACCCGCTCCGTTGAATTATCGCGGTTATCCGAAGAGCGTATGCATATCCATCAATGAAGTGATATGCCACGGCATACCAGGAGAGCGTATCTTAAAGGACGGAGATATAGTGAACATAGATGTAACGCCGATACTTGGCGGGTACTATGCCGACGCAAGCAAGACATTCTTTGTAGGCGCTCCTTCAGCAGGGGCGAAAAAGATCGTTCATGTGGCCAGGGAAAGCCTAAAGGCCGGCATTTCAATGTCCCGCCCCGGGAAGAAGGTAGGGGATATCGGATGGGCAATACAGAAATATGCTGAAGGCAGGGGCTGCTCGGTTGTAAGGGAATTCGTCGGTCACGGCATAGGCGCTGATTTCCATGAGTCGCCCCAGATCCCGCACTATGGCGTTCAGGGCCGGGGCATTGTGCTTGTTCCAGGCATGGTATTTACCATTGAGCCGATGATCAACCTTGGGAAAAAAGAACTCCACGTCCTGCCTGACCGATGGACCGCAGTCACCAATGACGGCTCCCTTTCGGCACAGTTCGAACAGACTATCCTGATTACTGAAAACGGCTGTGAAAGCCTGACTCCATATGACCTGGATGAACCCTTGTTTTAATCTTGGACTATCCGGATAATTTCATCTCCTTTATTTTTTTGCACTACCCAACGATATCATGCGTTTAAATCAGCCTTGACAACGATAATTATCAACCTCTCCATATCAGTAAAAACCGCAATAAATGGATATTCGGAGTTATTTCATTGAAATAATGTCTTCAATAAAACTACAAGAAAAACATAATATCACCATATATTATCCATAAAAATGTAATTAAATGCACGCATATTCAAAACTCTGCAATATTTTAATGATAAATTGATTATATTTCATACTTACTCATCTAATAAATATAAAGGGGTTTTTATGCTCCTGCTTCATGCTAAATTCATATTTTCCCGTTGCCGCTAATTAGTCTTAATCCGGATTTGATGCAGTTTTGTGTCTTTATTTTTGGTCATAAGGCTCAATTTTCGTACCTATTCTTTTAACCTAAAAACGGCAGTTAAAAACCTTGAAAATTTAGCAACTATCTGGAATAAGAGGTGATTCTTTTAAAATTGGGTTAAGGAGGGGATCACCAAATGGGTGAGGGGAAAAAAGCAGTT
>Ga0153915_10004328_pt1 | contig 13063 bp, 10 predicted proteins | sample Opewatmetagenome_2_FD_107003 | JGI IMG/M metagenome (GOLD analysis project Ga0153915, IMG submission 107003) | Freshwater wetland microbial communities from Ohio, USA - Open water 3 Core 3 Depth 3 metaG | ecosystem: Environmental > Aquatic > Freshwater > Wetlands | place: USA: Ohio, Lake Erie... | reverse complement strand
CGGGAGCGCCAGGCCGCCGGCGAGCTTGCTTCGGATCTCGGCCACGGCGCTCCCGAGGTCGCGGCCGGAGAGGCGCGCCGTTACGCCGGCGTAGGTCCGGAGGTTCTCACGGTTGATCTCCACTTCCGGTGAACCCGTGGAAACCGAGGCCAGGACAGACAGGGGCAGCAGCGCCCCGGAGGGTGTCTGGATCGGAAGCAGAGGGAGCGAAGCGATGTCGCGAGTCCGCCGGGAGAACACCCGGATGTTGTAGAGGCGTTCCTGGATGCGCAGAGTGCCGGCGACCGTTCCTCCGAGCGCCGGCTCGATTTCCGCAAGCAGCCCCTCCGCTGTCATTCCGTACCGGGGGAGGGCTTCGGGCAAGGCGCGGACGGTCACTTTCGGGCCGGCGACCGTCAGGCCGTCGAAGACGTCCTCGACGCCGGACACGCCGGTGACGATCTTCGCCGCGGCCTTCGCCTTCTCCTGCAAAACGCTCTGGTCCTCGCCGTAGATCTTCACGTCGATCGGCTGCGCGACGCCGCCGGTGAGATCGCCGATGTTGTCCTCGAGGAGCTGCCCGAAGTCCGCCCGGATCGCCGGCTGCTCCGCGGCGATCTTCTTCCGAAGGTCGTCGATGATGTCCTCGGCTCCGCGTCTCTTTCGGCGCGGCTTCAGGCGGATCACGTAGTCGCCGCGGTTGGGCTCCGTGACGAAGAAGCCGAGCTCCGTGCCGGTCCGGCGCGAATAGTTCTCAACGTCGGGCAGCGCCGTGATGATCTTCTCCACCTCGCCGAGCATCTGGTCCGTGTCGGTCAGCGACGTGCCGGGCGGCGTCCAGTAGTCCAGGATGATCGATCCCTCGTCCATGCCGGGGAGGAAGTCCGACCCGATTCGCGTGTAGAGGAGGAAGCCCGCGCCGAGGAGGACGAGCGTGAGCGCCGCCGCGGCCGACGGATGCCTGATGAAGAAACGCGCGATCTTCGGCTCCCTTTTCCGGCGCTCCCGGCGCGCCTTCGACGAAACGCGAAGGGCCTGGCCGGCCGCGGGAACCGCGAGCGCCGACAGCGCGTAGGACACGGCCAGCGCGATCGCCATGGTCAGCGCGAGAGGCTTGAAGAATGCCCCGGCCACGCCCGAGAGGAGAGCGAACGGGAAGAAGATGACGATCGTCGATAGGCTGGAGCCCGTCAGGGGTGGCAGCGCTTCCGCGAGGCCCGACCGGACCGGGTCCTCGGAAGCCCGCTCCTCGGCGTGCCGGGCGATGTTCTCGACGACGACGATTGCGTCGTCCGCGACGAGCCCGATGGCCGCCGCGATGCCCCCGAGCGTCATGAGATTCACGGTCTGACCGGCGGCGCCGAGGCCCAGCAGGACGATGGCGACCGTGACTGGGATCGTGGCGACCGCGATTGCCGTGATCCGCAGGTTCCGGAGATAGGCGAAAAGCACGATGGCGGCGAGCGCGATTCCGATCAGGATCGCGTCTCGGACGCCGTCGACCGAGTGCCGGACGAACTCCGCCTGGTCGTAGAACGCGGTCCAGGTCACGCCCCCGGGCAGGAGTTCGGGCCGCTCGCGGAGCGTGGACTCGACGCGACTCGCGATTGCCAGCGTGCTCGCGGCCGGCTGGCGGACGACGTTGACGAGGACCGCGGGCCGCCGCCCGGAAGTCGTCCGCACGAAGGAGACCGCGTCGGCGGAAGCGATCTGTCCGAGCTCGCTTAAGCGGGCGGCCACGCCCCCCTTCGACGGCGCGATCGACACCCGGCCCAGCTCCTCGAGCCCCTCGGGTTTGCCCGAGACGAGCGAGAGGTACAACTCGTGGTTCGCCTCGATGAGGCCGGCGGAGTTCAAGACGTTGTTCTTGCGGATCGCCTCCACGACGTCGGAGACGGAGAGCTTGCGGGAGGCGAGCTTGTCCTGGTCGAGGCGGACCTGGAACTCGCGGAGAGCTCCCCCCTGGACCTGGACCTGCGAAACGCCGGGGATCTGGATGAGCGCCGGGCGAATCTGGAAGTCCGCGAGCTCCCGGAGCGCCGCCTGGGACAGCGTGTCGGACGTCATGGCGTATCCCAGGATCGGAAACACGGCCGTGTTCATCCACTCGGCGTCGATGCGCAGGTCGGAGGGAAGGCCGGTGCGCGACCGGTCGATCTCCGCCTGGACGCGCTGGAGCGCGAGCTGCATGTCGGTTCCCCACGCGAATTCAGCCCCGATCTCGACGGACCCGCGCGTCGTCGTCGAGAACACGCGCTCGATCCCCGGGACCCGCAGGATGGCTTCCTCGAGAGGACGGGTAACCGCCGGGATCATCTGGGCGGCCGGCTCCTCGGCGCCCTCCGCGATCACCTTGATCCGGGGAAACGTGACCGTCGGGAAGATCGCGGAGGGAAGGCGGATCGCCGTCCACACGCCGGCGGCGCAGAGAACCGCGATGAGCAGGAAGAGGGCCTGGGGACGCTCCGCGAGGCGACGGATGGGGCTCATTTCGTCTGGGGGGAGACGGCCTTGCCCTCCGGCAGGCCCACGAGCCCCGAGACGATCACCGGCTGTCCCGTCGCGAGAGGGGGCGAGACGATTTCCGTTTTTCCCGATTCCTTGATTCCCGCGACGACGTCGATCCAGTGGGCCTTCCCGTTGACTGCCAGGCAGAGGCGCGAAACGCCGGTCACGTCGTCGCGCAGGACAGCGGCATCGGGGACGACGGTCGCGCCGGCCCGCTCGCCGACGAGAATGCGGGCGGTGCCGAAGAGGCCTGTGGGCAGGTTCTCGGTCCCTCCGCGCAGGTCCACGCGGACCTGAGCGGTGAAGTCGGCGGGGTTAGCGCTCGGGAGCACGGAGTGGACCGTCCCCGATACGGGGCCCTGCCGGCCGCCGAGCTCGATGGCCGCCTTCTGGCCTCCGCGGATTCGGGAAAGCTCCGACTGCGGGACGTCCGCCAGGAACACCGCCGAGCCCGCCTCGCTGATCGTCAGGATCTCCTGGTCTTCGGACACGCGGTCTCCCGCGCTCGCCCCGTGAGAGAGGACCGAGCCATCGGCCGAGGCCACGAGCGGCTTGCGGACGAGGTTCTGCTGGGCTAGCGCCACGGCCCGCTCGGCGTCCCTTCGCTCGGCGTCGGTCGAAGCCTGCCGCAGCATCTCCCGCGCCCCCGAGAGGGCGGCCTCGCTGTCCTTCGCGACGACGGCGCCGATCGCCTGGCCGTGTCGCACAGGATCGCCATCGGAGACGGAGAGCACGACCAGGGTTCCCGCGAAGGGGGCGCGGACCTTCTGCTGCGCGAGAGCCGCCGTCTTGCCCGGCCCCGACACGAAGAGGGAGACCGTCACCTTCTCGGCCGCGGCCATCCGGACAGGTGTCGGAAGGGAGGGGGTCGCGTCCGGGCGGGAAGCCTCTTCCGGATCCGCCCGCTTGCGGCAGGCGAAGAGGGCGAGAAGAAGGAGAAACGCCGCGGAGCGCCGGTTCACGGGGAGCCCCAGCGGTCGGCAAGAGCGCGGGCGATCCTGTAACGCGCGGTCGCGTCGGAGAGACGCACGGCGGCATCCACCGCGCCCGAGTAGGCGTCGAGGACCTCGAGGGACGTGGCGGCGCCGCCGCGGTAGCGGCTTTCCGCTTCCAGGAAGGCGTCCCGCGCGGCGGGACCGGCGCGGGAGAGAAGCTCGACTTCCCTCCCGAGCGTCTCGATCGCGGAGCGGGCCTGAGCCCATTTGAGGTGAGACTCCCGGCGCGCGACCGCGATCTTCTGGCGGGCCTGACGCAAGGCGAGGTCCGCCTGCGCGACCCGCGCGCGCATCGCGCCGAAGTCGAAGACCGGCCAGGACAGCGAGAGCGTGAAGGAATAGCCCGCGTCCCGGCGGATGCGGTCGAGGAACGTCGCCTCGGGGTCGCGCTGCTTCAAATCGAGCGGGACGAGGCGGGACGTGTCGGAGCCCCAGAAGCCGACGTCGGCCGAGAGGTCGAGATGAGGCTTGCGCTCGGCGCGAGCGCTCGCGAGCGCGGCGTCCGCCGCCTTCGCGTCCGCCTGCGCGGCCGTGACTTCGGGCGTCTCTTCCCAGATCCGCGGCGGCGCCGGGACGGGGGGATCGGGCGCCGGGAGCGCCGCGATCTCCAGAGGAGCCTGCGGATCGCGTCCCATCAGGTCGTTCAACTCCAGGCGGGCGTCGTCGGCCCGCTTCTCGGCTTCCAGGACGTTGGCCTCTTCGGACGCGACGCGGACGTTCGTCTTCAGGAGGTCCGGGGACACCGCCTGTCCTGAGACCTTGCGGCTCTCGAGAGACGTCCGGTAGCTCTCCAGCCGCGCGATCCCCTCGCGGCGCGACGCGATCTCTTCCCGCGCGGAGAGGAGCTCGCTGTAGCGGCTGATCACCTCGACGCTCAAGTCCTTCTCCGCGACGCGGTAGCGTCTCTGCGCCCCTTCCAGCTCCGCTTCGGCCTTCGCGACCGCCGCGCGGCGCGCTCCGCCGTCGTAGAGAGGCTGGCGCCCCAATGCCTGCGCGCGGAACTCTCCCAGGTTCGTCACGACGGGGTCGTATCCGGAGGGGGGCGCATAGATGAAATCCCCCTCGATCGCGACCTTCAGCCACCGCTCGGCTCTCGCCTCGGTCCGTTTCTCCCGCGCGATCGCCACTTCGTAGGCGGGGAGCGGAAGCCGCGCGTTGGCGGCTCGCGCCTCCCGCAGCGCCTCCTCGAGGGTCACCGGCGCCTGGGCCCCGGCGAGGGCCGTCAGCGAAAGGAGGAGAGCAGCGGCGAGGAGCGATCGGCCGTTGGAGTGCCGGGCATCAACGACGACGACGATACGCCGGGGGCGGTCCGCCCTGCTCACGGGGCGCATTCTAGGGCCCGATCGTCCACAAGCCGAATCTAAATGCAGGACCCGGGCCGGGACGCAGCGGCCAGATCGGCGAGAAGAGGCTCGGCTAACGCGCTTCGATCGTGAAGTCGTCGAACTCGATGACCGAGTCGGCCTTTGTCCAGAGCCCCACGCGGCCCGAGCCCACAAACGTGTCGTCCCTGGCGTCGAGGACCCTGACGCCGTCGAACCAGACGACGAAGTGGTTCCCGGTGGCCTCGAGCTTCAAGGCGTGCCAGGCTTTCTTGGCGACCTGGATCGGTTTGTTCTGGAAGGCCCGCCGGCGGCCGGCGACGGTGTGGTAGATCGTGCAGTTGTCCTCATCCGCGTTGCAGCGGGTGATGTAATAGTTGTTGGCGTCCTTGTAGCGCCAGACCATGCCGAAGCCCTGGTCCACTTCGCCCGAGATCGGCCTCGCACGGACCGAGAGCGTGACGTCCTTGTAACTCCCTTCCTTCACGATCGCGAGCGGGAACCGATAGTCGGTCGCGTCGGCGCTCTCCTGGACGAGCACGTGATTGCCCGGCCTGTCCCTGTCGTCCCGGACGGCCCACTTCCCTTCGGAGCCCTGGCCGGTTCGGGCGAGCTCGAACCCGGCCGGCGCCGATCCGACGGGATCCTTGTCGAAGTCGAAGACCCTCGGGACCGGAGGCGGTTGCCGAGCCTCCCCGAACGGAATGGGGGCGAGCGCCCAAAGCAGAAGCACCCATACCGCCCGATCGAGCCTGCGTTTCACCTCGGCCTCCCCCTGTCTCTGTTCCTTCACTCGGAGGGGGCGCGCTTCAGGTGCGCGTAGAGAGAGTCATAGAGGAAAGACGTGCGCTCGAGGATGTCGGTGTCGTCCCGGCCGACATCGGTAAAACCCTGGCTGATGGCCCAGAGGCCTGCCGACTCCCGCGTGATGTCCATCTCGGCGGGGAAGTCGGCGCCGTGGACGATCCGGCTGAGGCGACGGAGGGCGGCGTCCTCCGGCAGCTTCTCCTCCGCCAGCGCCTCGAAGGAACACCGTCCGCGGCCGTCGCGGTGGGGGTAGGCCGCGCCCGGAGCATCGAAGCCGATCGCCCCCTCTCGCTCCTGGACACCGGCCACCTGCTCCGGCTCGACGAAAAAAATCTCGGCGTGCGGATCGAGGAAGCGGCGGATCAGCCATCCGGTCGCCGTGCGGTTGACGTGAATGCGTTTGCGCGTGACCCACTTCATCGGAGGCGCCCTCTCACTTTGTGGCGACTTTGGACAGGGCGGCCTTCAATCCTTCCCCGATCTTCCCCGGGGTGCCGACGCCCCAGAAGTGCATGAAGAAGAGGCGCGGGGTTTCTCGCAGCATGTGCGAATGAAGCGCGGTGACCTCGATGCCGTGGGCGCGCAGCTCCCGGAGAACGGGGTTGACCTCGTCGGCGATGAGGACGAAATCCCCGGTCGTCGCGACTCGAGCTCCGACGATCTGGAAGTTCATAGGATTGTTCATGCCCATGCTGGGCGGGACTTCCATGCCTCCGTCCTGTATCGGCTCGGCGCGGGGCGCGGCCACCTGGAGGATCGTTCCGGCCATCGTCCCTTTCCGGCCCAGCGCCTGCTGCAGCTTCTCGAAGGTCTTCTCCTGATCGGCCGTGGGCTTAGGCGGCGCCTTGCCGGGAGGCGGAGTCTTCGTCTTCGCAAGTGCCGCCTTCAGCGTCTTCGCGAGCGCTGCGGGGTCTCCGTGGCCGTGGAAGTGGACGTAGACGATGCGGGGAGTTTCGCCCAGCAGGTGATTGTGGATGGCGAGGATCTCGAATCCGCCGGCTTCGAGGTCGCCGAGCACGCGCTCGACCTCGGGCTCGAGCAGGACGAGATCGCCCATCGTAAACGCCTCGTCGCCGGGCCCCGTCTTCTTGAACGCCGCCCACGAGCCGAGGGCGAGCCCCGGTTCCACAGGAACACCTCCGATCGTCACGTGGAGGTCCGACCGCGGCCAGCCGTACCGGTGGGCTTCTCCCGGGAGGTCTTTTCCGGTCTGCCCGAAGACTGTGTCGGCGGCCTTCCAGCCGCTCTCCGCCGGGGCCGCGGACAGGATGGCGGAAGAAACGAGAGCGGAGAGCAACGCGGGAGCGATGAACCGAATCTGTTTCACCGGGGAGCCTCCTTCGGGATAGCCGGACTCCTGGTCCGGAAGGATTGGTAGAGCTCGTCGAAGAGCGCGAATCCGCGTTCGAGGCGGGCCTCGTCTTCGGGGTTTGCCAGGACGATGCCGGCGATGAGCCTTTCGACGCCCGGCGCCTCGGGGCGGCCGAACTTGCCGTCTTTCAGATCGACGTCGTGGACGATCTGCGCGATCTCCGAGAGGCCGCGCCCGTGAATCCGGGCCCGTGCGAGGATCGTCTCGAACGTGCAGCGGTCTCCTTCGTGGGTGAAGTCGCCGCCCACCATGTCGAAGCGCAGCTCGCCGGGGCGCGCCGGGTCCTTCGGGTCCGCGAAGCGAAAACGCGCTTTGGGATCGACGAAGCGGCGGATGAGCCAGGCCGAGGCGATCCGGTCGATGTGGATGCCGCGGCGCGTCGTCCAGGTGCGCCCGGACGGCCCCGGGCGCGCGGGGCCCCGGGGCAGGGGGCCGCGACGGGAAAGGGACTCCAGGCGCGCCTCGACCCGGCGCCGCCCCGGAGCCTCGAAGAAATCGACGCGTGAAATCTCTTCGAAGCGCTTGCGCGCGCGCGAGAGAAGCACGGCCAGGCCTTCCTCCTTCCGGGAGCCGGGGCCGAGCGACTCTTCGAGCGCGCGGTACTCCGCCTCCCGTTCGGCACGAAATTGCCCGACCAGGACCTCGTCGGTCCTTCTGTCGAGAAAGGCCGCTTCACAGATGTAGGCTTCGCCGCCCCCCGAGACCGCTTCCTGGGCCAGCCACTGCAGGTCCTCCAGGCAGTCCTCCCGGCGGGGGAGAACATAGACGGCGTTTTTCAGGGCGGCGGCACCGACCCTCGAGAGCCGCTGCCGGATCTTGGCGCGGAGATACAGGGGCTCTGGCGGCAACTGGTGGATGAACAGATACCAGTCGAGCGCGTCCTGGCGGCCGCGCCCGGGACGGCGCTTCGGATCGGACCGACGGACCACAGACTGGGTATAGCACCTGATCGAGCGCTATAGCAATTGCTATTAGAAAGCGAGGTCCCCTGGGCTCCCGGCCGGGCTGGCGCTTCTCGTCAGAGCCCCGCCGAGGAGCAACTTCCGTTCTTCCGCGATGACGTCTGGCAGGCGGGCGGCCGAACACGGGGTCGACCCGAGAGGCGGCCCCGCTAGAATGAGCGTATGGTCGCGCCGGCGCAGATCCGATCGCTTCCGTCCGTCTGTCCGCTCGACTGCCCGGACGCCTGCAGCCTCGAGGTGCGCGTCGAGGACGGGCGCGTCGTCGAGGTCGGCGGCAGCCGGATCAACCCGATCACCGCGGGATACATCTGCGCCAAGGTGCGGCGCCTTCCCGACCACCTCTACGGGCCGCGGCGCATCCGGCATCCCGGGGTCAGAGAGGGCCGCAAGGGGGAAGGCTGCTTCCGCCGCGTATCCTGGGACGAAGCCCTGGACCTCGTTGCCGGAAAGATGAGAGAGCTGTCGCGGCGGGGAGAAGGGGAGCGCATCCTTCCGTTTTTCTACGGCGGCTCCAACGGCTATCTCTCCCAGGGCACGGCCGACGCCCGTCTCTTCGAGCGCCTCGGGGCGTCCCGGCTCGCGCGCACGGTCTGCGCCGCGCCCTCGTCAAGCGCCTCCACGGGCCTCTACGGCAGGATGCCCGGAGTGGCGCTCCAGGACTACCGGCACGCAAAGCTGATCGTGCTCTGGGGTGTGAATCCCTCCGTCTCCGGGATCCACCTCGTGCCTTTCCTGCTCGAGGCGCGCAAGCGCGGCGCGCGGCTCGTCGTGATCGATCCGCGACGAACGCGCCTGGCCGAGCAGGCGGATCTGCACATCGCTCCGCATCCCGGGACGGACCTGGCTATCGCCATGGCGGTCATCCGCTGGCTCTTCGAGAACGGACACGCGGACGAGGAGTTCCTCGCGGCTCACGCGAGCGGCGCCGGCGAGCTCTACCGGAGGACTTTCCGGTGGACTCTCGACGAGGCCTCGCGGACGGCCCGCGTCGCCGCCAGGGACATCGAGCGGCTGGCGCGGCTCTACGCGGAATCGAGCCCCGCCGCCATCCGCTGCGGCTGGGGCCTCGAGAGGAACCGCAACGGCGGCTCGGCGGTCGCCGCGGTCCTTGCGCTGCCGGCCGTGGCGGGGAAGTTCGGTGTCCGGGGCGGCGGCTACACGATGAGCAATTCCAGGGCCTGGGACCTCGAGGCGCTCGCCGCCGCCGGGGAACTTCCCTCCGGCGCCCCGCGGGAGGTCAACATGAACCTCCTCGGCGAGACCCTGCTCGGCCGCGGCGGCCCTGGAGTCGACGTGCTCTTCGTCTACAACGGCAATCCCCTCGCCACGATCCCCGACCAGGAGAAGGTCCGCGCGGGCCTCTCGCGGGAAGATCTCTTCACGGTGGTTTTCGATCCGGTCATGACGGACACGGCGCTCTACGCGGACGTGGTGCTCCCCGCGGCGACTTTCCTGGAACGAGACGAGATGTCGCGCGGCTACGGGGCGATGGTGCTGCAGGAAGCGAACGCCGTGATCCCGCCCGTCGGAGAGTCCCGCCCCAACCACGAGGTCTTCTCCGACCTCACCCGTCGCGCGGGGCTCTCGCGGCCGGGCGATCCCCAGACCTCGGGCGAGATGAAGGACGCGATCCTCCGCGCGAGCCCGTCGGGCGCCGCGATCCGGCGGGCGCTCGACGCGGACAGAATCGCGTTTCCCGGCGGCAATGCGGCGCCGGTTCAGTTCGTGGACGTCTTCCCCCTCACCGCGGACGGCAGGATCCACCTCGTCCCCGAGGGCCTGGACCGCGAGGCGCCCGGAGGGCTCTACGCTTTCCGGCCCGATCCGGAGAGCGCCGAGTTCCCGCTCGCGCTCATCTCCCCGGCGAGCGACCGGACGATCAGCTCCACGCTGGGAGAACTGCGGCAGGAGCAGGTGCCGATCGAGATGGCCCCCGGCGACGCCGAGGCGCGGGGAGTTGCCGACGGCGACCGGGTCCGCGTCTTCAATACCCTGGGGGAGGTCTTCTGCTTCGCACGTCGCAATCCTTCCCTGCGGAGTGGAGTCGTGATGCTGCCCAAGGGGCTCTGGAGCCACAACACCCTCTCGGGCACGACGGCAACCGCGCTCGTTCCGGACTCGCTGACGGATCTCGGCGGCGGAGCCTGCTTCAACGACGCCCGCGTCCAGGTCGTGCGTATCGAGACCCCGGCCTGATGGGAGCGGAGGCGGCGAGCCACGCGCCGGAGGCAGCCGGGGTGGAGCGGGAGGCGCGCCGCAGGGGTCTGCTCGGCGCTCTCGCCCTCACGCTCGCGATCCTTCTCCTCGAGGTCGTGGGAGGCCTCCTCTCACACAGCCTCGCGCTCCTCGCCGACGCGGCGCACATGTTCGCCGACATCGCCGCCCTCCTCCTCGCCTACGCGGGGATGACGCTCGCGGGGCGAGCGCCGACCGGCCGGCATACCTTCGGGCTCTACCGGGCCGAGATCCTGGCGGCCTTCGTCAACGCGCAGATCCTCCTGCTGCTCGCCTTCTACGTCGGCTACGAAGCCCTGCGCCGCTTCGAGCGCCCCGTGGAGGTGCACACAGGCGCGATGTTCTGGATCGCGGTTCTCGCGCTGTGCGGAAACCTCGCTTCGATGGCCCTCCTCTCTCGCGGAAAGGGCTCGAGCCTGAACCTGCGCGCCGCCTATCTCGAGGTCTTCACGGACATGCTCTCGTCGCTGGCCGTCCTCGCGGCCGCGGTCCTGATGCCGCTGACGGGATGGCATTGGCTCGACGCGGCGGTTTCCGCCGGCGTCGCGCTCTTCATCCTGCCGCGCGCGATCGGCCTGCTGCGGCAATCCACGCACATCCTGCTCGAGGGCGCGCCCGGAGAGATCGACCTGCCCGCCCTGCGCCGGCGGATCCTGGACCTGCCGGGGGTCGAGGAGCTGCACGATCTCCATTTCTGGACGCTGACTTCCGGACTTCATTCGGCGAGCATCCATGTCCGGGCTTCAGCCGACACGGCCCGCGGGGAGGTGCTTTCCGCGGTCCAGAAGCTGCTTCGAGACGAGGCGGGTGTGGACCATGCCACGATCCAGCTCGAGTGGGGCGCGGAGATGACATGCCACGCTTCCAGTCGGGAGCACGCGTGAGAAACAACTTTTGAAGGAGCCGATATGAAACTGATCTCGGGGATTCTCCTTGGCGTGCTGCTCGTCCTCGCCGCGATCGGGCTGGTGTTCTGGAGCGGATCGTACAACGTGGCGGCGACGAACTCTCCCGGCAAGCTCGAGGCAAAAGTCGCGTCCTTCGCCTTGAACCGGGCGATCCAGAAGCGGGCGCCGGCCAAAGCCAATCCTTTCACGAAGCCCGAGGATGTCCGCGAGGGACTCGCGCACTACAAGGAAAACTGCGTGGACTGTCACGGAGCGCCCGGCGTCGAGGAGTCGGAGTTCGGGATGGGCCTGAACCCGCCCGCTCCCGACCTGACTCTTCCCGCGATCCAGAGGATGCGCGACGGCGAGATCTACTGGGTCGTCGCCAACGGAATCCGGATGACCGGAATGCCCGCCTTCTCGCCGACGCATCAGGAGAAGGAGATCTGGAAAATCGTGGCCTTCGTCCGCCATATGCCGGAGATCACCAATGAGGAGCAGCGGATCCTGAGAACCGGCCGCGGCGAAGAAGCGGGTCACCACGAAGCGGCCGAGGCTGGAGGGAAGGCGGAAGGGAAGGAAGAGCCGAAGGCTGCCGGCGAAGAGAAGGCCGAGCAGGCGCCTCCCCCGGCGGCCACACCTCGCAAGGATTGAGCGGCCCGGCCGGAAGCTCCCATGATTCCGTGTCGCGCGAAATGAAGCTCGTGTGCGCGCTCTGGGCCGCGCTGGCGATCGCGGCGGCGGCGGCAGGGCAGGAGCACATGCATGGGATGGAGAAGGAGGCCCAACAGGCGTCCAATCCGGACCCGATGGCGGCGATGGAAGAGATGGAGCCGGTGGACCGATGGATGACCATGGTTCACGGATACGCTTTCCTGACCGCCAACCGGCAGGGTGGGCCCTCCGGCGACCGCGAGTTCGAGTCGCAGAACCACGTGATGGTCGTCTCGATGAGGCGCTGGGGAGGCGGGAAGCTGTCGCTTCTGGGAACGTTCACGCTCGAGCCGGCGACGATTCCTCCGAAGGGCGCGATCGAGCTCTTCCAGCGGGGCGAGAGCTATCACCGCGTACTCCTGGTAGACCTTCAGCATCCGCACGACCTCTTCGTGCAGCTCGCGGCCTCATGGGAGCGGGCGCTCTCCCCGGGTCTGAAGGTGCGCCTCTACGCCGCGCCCCTAGGGGAGCCGGCGCTTGGCCCCGTCGCCTATCCGCACCGCCTGTCCGCCTCCGAGAACCCGACCGCGCCGCTTTCGCACCACAACCAGGATTCGAGCCACATCGCGGCCGACGTCCTGACGGTGGGTTTCGCGACGGGGATCGCGGGGCTCGAAGGCTCGGCATTCCACGGCCGGGAGCCGGACGAGAACCGCTGGAACATCGATCAGGGGAGGATCGATTCGTACTCGGGGCGTTTGACGATCGGGCCGTGGCGAGGGTTCTCGTTTCAGCTCTCTTCCGGGCACCTCGAGCATCCGGAAGACCTCGAACCCGGAAACCAGACGCGCAGCACCGCCTCGCTCTCGTATCAGCGGGGAGATCCCTCGAGCTTCCTGGCCGCCACCCTTGCCGCCGGAAGGAATGAGACCGGGGAAGGGCCGGAGTGGGGCACTCTCCTCGAGTGGACGTGGAAATTCGGCGGATACAACTTCGTCTTCGGCCGGCTGGAAAAAGTGGACAGGGATTTCTACGAACTCGTCAACAAGCGCCAGCGGCCGGAGAAAGTCCCCTCCGACCGCGTCTCCGTTCAAGCCGCCACGGTCGGCTTTGCGCGCAACCTCCCATGGCCATCCGATGTGGAAACGGCCCTGGGAGGCGACGTCACGCTCTACAGATTCCCTTCGCGACTCGACGCCGTCTATGGAAGGCGTCCGGTCTCCGTCCACGGATTCCTGCGCGTGCGGTTCGGCTCACACTCCGGCGCCCGCGCCGCCGGGCACGTTCACGGAGCCCCCCTCTAGCTCGCATTATTCACGAACGACTCCGGCCGCCGATCTTT
>Ga0153915_10004327_pt1 | contig 13063 bp, 12 predicted proteins | sample Opewatmetagenome_2_FD_107003 | JGI IMG/M metagenome (GOLD analysis project Ga0153915, IMG submission 107003) | Freshwater wetland microbial communities from Ohio, USA - Open water 3 Core 3 Depth 3 metaG | ecosystem: Environmental > Aquatic > Freshwater > Wetlands | place: USA: Ohio, Lake Erie... | reverse complement strand
GCGCCTTCGACCGGCTGATCCACGAGGAACAGGGAGTCGGCGCCCGTCTTCACGCCGAGCTGGGGTGGCCACCGCTCACCGAGCGGCCGGTGCTCCCGCGCCAACCGTCGCGCGATGTTGGCGGCGTCCGGGACCAGAATCCACGGACCCGGCGCCTGGAGCTGTTGTTGGGGGAGGCGGTCGTCGGGCGTTGAGGGGCCCAGCGTTCTGGAGAAGGTGGCCCCGGGCTCAGGCTCACGCCGCACCGCGACCAACGCCATCGGATACACGGCGGCCCCGAACGAAGCGGCCACGGCATCGTCCAACAACGCCACCCGCTCGAGCCGTGCGCCCGCCGCCAGGCGCCGCCGCAGCCGCTCGGCATACCCCGCGGTGGCGAGCTTGGCGGGCGTGAGCAACGCGACGATCCCGCCGGGGGGCACGAGCTCCAGCGCGCGCTCGTAGAAAGCGACCGAAAGGTCCGGCACATGAGCGAAGCGGCCGGCGACACCCGGTGGGGAACGCCAGGTCGGGTAGCGAAAGGCCAGCACTTCGCGCACGCGGGCGGGCAGTCGCTCTCCCCTGATCCAGGGCGGATTCCCCAGCACCACGTCGAAACCGCCCGTCGCGATGAAGTCCGCGAAGTGCGATTCCACGCTGAAGAACGGCGTGCCGCCCTCGCGCGCGAGGCGCCTGCGCGCGGAGCGCAATTCCGACCGCGCGGCGCGGAGCCGCCGCAGCCGGGCCCGCTGGGTGGCGTCCAGCCTGCCGCGGCGGCCGAACAAGTCGCGGCTCTTGGCGAGGACGAGGATCTCGCGGATCGCCTGCTCCAGGGCGGCCAATGCCCGGTCGTACAGGGCGCGCGCCAGATCGCTCTCCGCGCGCTCCAGATCCTGCCCGGCTTGTCGCTTGGCCGGCCCGGAGAGTGAGAACAATCGCCGGCGACGGTCAGCCAGACGGGCCGTGGTGCGGGATACGCCGGCCAATGGTCGCGTGTCGGCGAGAGAAACGGCCAGGGTGTAGGGGTCGAGCAGGGCGTCCCCGGAGCGCAGGTGCCCGTCGAGATTCGGCAGCGGCGCCACGGCCCCGATATCGGAGGCCGTGTCCTCGGCGACCAGCGCGAGCCACAGGCGCAGCTCCGCGAGCCGCACGGCGGTGGGTGAGAGATCCACTGCATAGAGCGATTCCGCGATGATGTCGCGCCGGAGTGCCGCGCTGTTCGGCTCGCCGGTAGCGGTGCGCAGCCGAACCAGCTCTTCGAGGGCGCCGAGCAGAAAGGCGCCCGAGCCCGCTGCCGGGTCGAGCAGGGTCAACCCCCGGAGGTCGGGTGGGTCGGCCGGAGGGGTTCCGTCATACACCCACCGCTCGGCGCTCGGGCGGGAAAGACCGCGGCGATGCACCAGCGCAGCGGCGAGCGCGGCGCGAACGATCTCCCGCACCAATGACGCCGGTGTGTAGTAGCTACCGCTCGCACGCCGTTCGTCGGGGTCCATGACTCCTTCGAACACCCGTCCCAGCATGTCGGGGGCGACGCGGGCGTCGGTTTCGGCTTCGTGTACCGAGAAGTGGAAGCGCTCGAATACGTCATCGAAGGCGTAGCGCCAGTCGGCGTTCCGCCACAACGCCGGTCCGTGACGCCGCTCGAGCGGCGTCGGCTCGAAGAGCCCACCGTTCAGGAATGGAATGCGCCCGAGCGCGCGCACGGCCATCGATCGCTCGGCGACGGCCCGGTTGAGGGCGCCAAAGCACAGCGGATGAAGGGCCGTGCGATGGAAATGCCGGCCGCGGGCGATGGCGTGCTCGAGCAGGGCCGGCAGGTAGCGGCGGTCGCCATCCAGCCAGCCCTTCTCCTGCACGAAGTAGAGGAACAGCACGCGCGTGAGCGCGGTGAGAGCGAGCGCATGACGGTCCGCCCGGTGGCGTGGGTCGCTCAGCCGGTCCGTGAATCGCTGCACCAGGACCCGAAAGGAGCGAAAGAAGCGGGATGTGACCGCCTCGCTGGCCAGTGCGTCGCCGACCCGCAACGCCAGGGCGAGGGCCGTCTCCCCAGCGCGTGGGGCGAGGCGCTCGAGCGTGGCGAGGGCGACGGCCGTGGGTCGCTCGAGGGGGGCCGTCGCGAGGCGGACGGCAAGCTGTCGGGCCGGCGCGGTGCGCCAGGAGGCCAGGGCGAGTCGTCGCGGGATGCCGCCCAGGGCGCATACGAGGCCACGATCGGCGCCGGCCGCGAGGCGCCGGGCACCCGCGCGGGCGGCGACTTCAGGATCGCGCGCCGCCAGCGCGACAACGCGGAACGCCTCGTGGCGAGCCACGAGTGCCGCTCCGGTCACGCCGCCGGCGGCGACCGCGTCGGAGCCGAGCCAGGGCCCGGGTGGGACGGTCTCCCACGCCGCTTGGTAGCCGAGCACGCGAAACAGGTCGCGAAGATCGGAGATCTGCTCGGTGCGGGTGAGAAGCTCCCGAAGCACCACGGGCCCCTCGGTTCGAAGGGGCGCAACATGGTGCGGGAAAGTCGGGAATCAGGTACCGGTTTGCCGCAGGGGAGACCGAAAAACTACGGGAGCAGGGAGCCCGGTGCCGTCGGCTCCCCGCTCGCGGCTCCTAGGCCTTTCTCAGGTGAATGCTGCCGTTCACGGTCGAGAGCTTGAGAGAGCGCCCACCGTTGCCGATGGTGCCGCGCAAATGCCGGGGTCCGAACTTGCCGGTCACCGTGAGCGGGAAGTCGGTCTCCAGGTCGCCATTCACCGTCTCGGCGCTCACTTCGGCGCTGAGATTGTCCGGCAGTGTCAGCGTAATACCGCCGTTCACGGTGCTGAACTCCGCCTCGGACGACCAGTCGGCGCGCCCCATGGCGGCCCGGATCGATCCGTTCACCGTGCTGGCCTCCACGTGGCCCGCCGCGGACACGTCGACGCTGCCGTTCACCGTGCTGGCCAGGGCATCCGCCCCCAAGTCTTGGGCGTCCACGTCGCCGTTGACGGTCTGGCCGCTGAAGTGGATCCCGGCCGGCAGCTTGATCGTGAAATCCACCGTGACGTCGTTGTTTTCGCTGGAGGAGCTCCAGCTATCGCCGGGGTCGCAGCTGTTTTCATGGCGTGCGCGCCGCGGCGCGGGATACACGGCGCAGATCGTGACGCCGTCGCTCGAGGGGACGACCTCAATCTTGACCTCGTCGGGGTCGGAGCGGCGCGCGGTCTTGCGGGCCGTCACGTCGATTTCGTCGCCGGTCGCGGCCGTCGCTCGGATGCTGCCGTTCACGCCCTTGATCTCGAGCCGCTTGCCGGCCGCGAGCCGTCCGTTCCAATGGAAGTCTTGAGCCGCGGCCGGAGCCGCCACCAGCAGCGCGGCGGACAACGCTGCCGGAATCTGCCATACGGTCACGCGCATGTGCATCACTCCTGTCCCTGATCGTGGATCTGTCCGGGCCTGCACAGCTTGATGCTGCCGTCGAACGACTCGAGCTCCAGCCGGGCGCTCCCCGTGCCGAGCGTGAAGGTGAACCGATGCTTCGTCTTGTCCTTGAGCGTCACGGGGAAGCACGCGTCAAAATCTCCGCTGAAGGTCGCCACGGAAATCGTGGCGTTCGTCCGCTCGGGAATCGACACGGACACGCTGCCGTCATGCGATTCGAAGCGGTAGCGGCCCCCATCGGCGATCGTCCCATCGTACTCGATGCTCCCATCCACCGAGGACGCGTCCACATCCGAGGACTCGATGTCGAGCAGGGTGATCTCGCCGTCCACCGTCTCCGCCGCGATGTCGCCGGAGCAGTCCTTCACCGAAATGCTGCCGTCCACCGTGTTGAGCTCGATGTGTCCTTTCGCGCCCTCGAGTGTTATTTCCCCCTCGACGGATTTCAACGAGATGTTGCCGCTCCCCCCCACGACGCGGATTGAGCCCTCCACGGTTTCAACCGTCACTTCCGCCTCGGTCCCCTCGATGGTGACCTCGGCGGACGGGGTGCCGGAGATCGACAGCGGCATCCAGGCGGGCGCCAGGATTTCATAGTCCACCATGGCCGGGCCGTGGCGGGACGAGGCGCTGATGCGCACGGTGGGGCCGTCGGTCTCGATCGTGACGTAGTCGCGGCTCCCGTGGGTGGCGCGAACTCGAACCGCGTTCTGCCGCCACGTCTTGATCACGACCGAGCCGCCGAAGTCGCTGACGTCGAGGCGCTGGCCCTGGTGCACCGCGAATGACGTGTCGGTGTCCTGGGCGAGTGCCAATCGGGCGACGGCGACGAGTACCAACAGCATGATCGCTCCTTCTCTATGACCGTGCGGTCGCGATGCGATTCGCTTCCCGCAAGAATTCGAGTTTGTGGCGCATGGTGTCGGCGAGGTGGTGGTTCAAATAGGGGCTCTGGGGATCGAGCACCAGGGCGCGCTTCCCTTCGGCGATCGCGGAATCGATCACCGCCAGGCTGTGCTCCAGCTTGTACACGGTCATGGGACTCAGCCGTCCAGTCCGCTGTCCCTCCGCCAGTGCCAGTCGCATCTGGTCCACCGCGATGTCGGCGCTCGAGTCCGCCTTGTCGAACATGGCGGTTTGCACCACCGCGCCACTCCTAGGGAGCGGCACCGTTGCGCTTCGGGTCGGCTGCTTCGAGGCCACGCGGGCGATGCCGGCCGAGACGGCGATCAGGGTGATGCTCGCGGCCACGAGCTGGGGCACGGTGAAACTGATCCGGCGCCGCGCCCGCCGCGACGCCAGCTCGTCGGTCGATACCCCGATGCGGGTGGCGACCCCCGGCCACAGATCCCGCACCGGCACCCGGTCGTCCAGGGCCTGCGCCCGTCCGACCACGCGCCGCAGCTCGCCGAGCGTGGCGGCACAATTCTCACATGTCGCGAGATGGGACTCGAGCTCCAGACGCTCGGTGCCAGCGAGCTCGTCGTCCAGATATTCGGAAAGTCGATCCGTCCATTGATCGTTCATGAGTTCCCCCTGCTCCCTGCTCCCGGCTCAACGATCCAAGTGCTTGCGCAGCGCCATCCGCGCATGGTGCAGCTGAGACTTCGAGGTTCCGGGGACGATCCCCAGGAGCTTCGCGATCTCCTCGTGTCGGTATCCTTCCACGTCGTGGAGCAGAAACACCTGGCGCGCTCCCTCGGGCAGCCGGCTCAGGGCCTCTTCGAAATCGAGTCCGTGCTCCGGGGTCATATGGTGTCCTGGTACCAGCTCCAGGACCTCGGCATCCTCGTGAAACCGCTTCCGCTCGCCACCGACCGTCTTGCGCCGGCCCAGGATGACGTTGACCGCGAGGCGATGCAGCCACGTCCCAAAGGCGGCCTCGCCGCGAAACGTGTGCAGCTTCTCCCAGGCCCGAACGAACACATCCTGGGTCACATCATCGGCATCGGGCGCGTCCAGCATGCGGCGCACCAGGCCGTGAACCCGCGGGACGTGCGTGCGATACAGCCGCTCGAAGGCGCGACCGTCACCACTCTGCGCCAGCGCTACGTCCGCCGCTTCGCCGTCCATCGCCGCCGTGGTCGCATCAGTGATCGGTGCTCGCACTCCCCCAGCCCTGGTGATCCGTTCAGGTGCTTGGATACTTATAGAAGGCCCCAAGGTTGCAGCCTGAACTGGCCTACCGCCAGGCGGTTTCACGCATCCTTCAGGATTGCAGCGTACATTGGAGCCCCGTATGGCTCCAAGTATTGCCACCGTCGCGGCGATCGGGCTGGCGCTGGGGTTCCGGCATGCGTTCGAGCCCGATCACCTCGCCGTGGTGTCGACGCTCGCGACGCGCCAGGCCTCGCCCCTCGCGGCCGCCCGTCTTGGTCTCGCGTGGGCCGCGGGGCACACCGCGAGCGTCGGCGCCGTGGTGCTGGCGATCATCCTCACCGGCGTACACTTCCCCGCGGCCCTTTGGCCGGTGGCCGACATTCTGGTGGGCGTGCTGCTCGTCGTCCTCGGAAGCTCGGTCATCTACCGGTACGCCCGCGGCGGCTGGCACCTGCACGCGCATTCCCACGGTCCGGGCGAAGGCAGCCACCTTCATCTCCACAGCCACGCCACGAGTCCGGCACACGGCCACGCGCATCCGCCGGCAGACGCACGGCGCTCGCTGGCCTTCGGACTGCTGCACGGGTTGGCGGGAAGTGCGGCGATCCTGGTCCTGCTCGTGGCGGCGGCGCCCACGCCGGGCGCCCAGCTCGCGTATTTCCTGGCGTTCGGTACGGGGACGGGGGTCGGCATGTTGAGCGTGTCGCTCACGCTGGCCGGGCTGGTGCGCGCGGCCACTCGCCATGGCGCTCGCTGGGCTCAGGTGCTGCACCTGGGTGCCGCCGGGGCGAGCGTCGTGGCCGGAGTCACCCTCGCGGTGACGACGGCCCAGCAGCTCCTGGCGCAGTAGCCCCGCGTCGAATCAGCCGCGTCGGTAGATGCGGCCTTTCCACTCGACGTGGCGCCGTCCCCGCCACGCGGACCGCAGCATGATGTAGGCGACCACGCTCGCTCCGAGCGGGTAGAGGAGCGCGTACCACACCGGCGCTTGCTCCCGGCGATACACCTCCATCCACGTGAGCAGCGACGCCGCCATCGCGAGGAGGGTGAAATCCCATCGGAAGGCGAGCCACCCGAGCGGCGGCCCGATCCAGGCAAGCACCGGCAGCCACATGATGTACGGCAGCACGCGCCGCATGAGCAGCAGCGGGGGCATCATGAGCGGCGCGCCGAGCGCCAGGTTCTTTGACCATCCCGCGACGATTTCCCCCAGCGAGCGGTACATCCGGGTGCGCATGAATTCCTCCGCGTGCAGCAGGAAGATGTCGCGGCCGCGGGCGGCGTAGGTCTGGGCCAGCGCGACGTCTTCGACGACCGTGTCCTTGACCGCGGCGTGGGTACCGATCGCCTCGTACGCCAGCCGATTGGTGAGGATGAACTGACCGTTGGCGATCGCGTTCCATACCACGCGGGTGCGGTTGACCCGCCGCAGGGCACTGACCCGCGCTTGCAGCGCGAAGAACACGTGCGGCTGGACGAGCCGTTCCCAGAACGTCTCCATCTCCTGGCGCGGCAGCACGGACACGAGATCGACGTGCTCGTTGCGCAGCGCGGTCACCGCTCGCGGGATCAGGTCGGGGTCCTGCCACGTGTCGGCGTCGGCGAAGAGCAGCAGATCTCCGCTCGCCGCACGGTATCCCTGCACCAACGCCCAGGGCTTGCCGAACCATCCCTCGGGCAGGTCGGCTCCCCGGAGCACCCGGAGGCGGCCGCGAGCCTCCGGCGCCGCCGCGATCCACTGCGCGATTCCCCCCGTGCCGTCGCTCGAGCGGTCGTCCACCACGATCACTTCCAGCCGCTGGTACGTCGACTGGAGCACGGAGCGCACGCAGCGCTCGATATTCGCCGCCTCGTTGCGGGCCGGAATGATGACGGAGAGGGCCGGCCCCTCAGCCAGGGGCGCATAGTTCCACAGCCGCGGGTTGCGCACCGCATATCGCCGCACGACGATGAGCAGAACGGCGATCCACGGTGCGGCAAGCACCAACGACACCAGCAGAGGAGTGTCCACGCTAGATTCTCAAGCTCGCGAATGTAGGGGCGGACGAAGCCGGGGGAAGGCCGGTGGCGACACCCACGATGACGAGCTTCCAGCTGACGGGCGCGGACGGCGGCCCGCTGCGCGGGGACGTGCGCCGCGCCAAGGACGCCCGGGCCGCCGTCGTGATCTGCCATGGCTTCAAGGGGTTCAAGGATTGGGGATTCTACCCGATGGTGACCGATCGCCTGGCCCGTGCCGGCTTCGCCGTCGTGTCGTTCAACTACTCGGGTTCGGGAGTCGGCGAGGACGGGCTGACGTTCAGCGAGCCGGAGCGGTTCGGCCACGGGACCTACACGAACCATCTGCAGGACCTGGACGTCGTGCTCCACGCGCTGCGAGGCGGCGGCCTGGGCCCCCCGCCCACGAGCCTCGGCCTGCTGGGACACAGCATGGGCGGAGGAATCGCGGCGCTGCGGGCAGCCGCGGATCCCGTGGTGGAGAGCCTGGTGACTTGGGCCGCGACGGCGCGGTTCGGACGGCTGTGGCGCTCCGACCAGGTGGAGGAGTGGCGCCGCACGGGGAAGATCGACGTCACGAATCAGCGCACCGGCCAGATCCTGCCGCTCTATCCCGACATGCTCGAGGACTGGGAGAACAACCGGGCGGCGCTGGACGTCACGACAGCCGCCGGGCGAGTGCGGGTCCCCTGGCTCATCGTCCATGGAGCCGCGGACGAATCCGTGCCGGTGAGCGATGCGCAGGACCTGCTTGCTCGAGCCCCGACCGCCCACACCCTGATCGTGGAGGGTGCCGGGCACACGTTCGGCATCGTGCATCCCTGGGCTGGCTCGACGGCTGCGTTCGATCGCGTCCTCGACGCGACCGCGGAGTGGTTCACCCGCTGCTTGCGCGCCTGATCCCATGACGTTGGAGCGCGTGCGCCTGGCGTTGGCGGGTTACGCGCCGCGAGAAATCACGGCACCCGAGGCCCGACCGGCGGCGGTCGCCCTGGTTCTCATCGAGCGCCCCGGGCTCGAGGCCCTGTTCATCAAGCGGGCCGCGCGCACCGGCGACCCGTGGTCGGGGCAGGTGGCGTTTCCGGGAGGGCGCCACGAGCCGACCGACGCCGACTTGCGCGTGACGGCGATTCGCGAGACGCGCGAGGAAACGGGCGTCGAGCTGTCAGGCGCCGAGCCGCTGGGGGTGCTGGACGATCTCTACCCACGCACTCCGACCCTCCCGCCGGTGCGTGTGCGGCCGTACGTCTTCGCACTGCACGGTGCGCCCCGTATCGCGCCGAGTGACGAGGTTGACCGCGCGTTCTGGGTCCCGCTCAGCCACCTGAGCGAACCCGCCGTGCGGCGCGAAGTGAGGCTGCTGCTGCGTGGCGAGGAGCGGGTCTTTCCGGCCTACGATCTGGGCGAGGACGTGATCTGGGGAATGACCGAACGCATCCTCACTCCGTTTCTCGAGCTGATCGGCTACGCACCCTAGTTCGAAAGCGTCTTCTCTCCCCATACTGTCCGGCTCTGGTGGAGCCTGGCAACGTCTCGGTCCGAACTCCGTCAGCATGAATAGGTTATAGCAATACCCATATTAGATTGTGTAGATGATCATATTAGTCTAGACTAATGTTTGCTGTGCGCAGCGAGTTAAGTCAATAATCCCAGAGTGGCATGAACACCGACATGCGCTAAGGAGCGCGCGATGCCCGAGCCCTCGCTCACTCGCTCGGTCGAGGACTACCTGAAGGCCATTTTCCGGCTCTCCCACCAGGGGGGGTTCGCGACCACGCGCGACATCGCGGGGCTGCTGGCGCTCGCCGCTCCCTCGGTGAGCGGTATGGTCAAGCGGCTGTCCGAGATGGGCCTCATCGAGCATGTGCCCTATCGCGGCGTCCAGCTCACGAGCCAGGGCCGCCGGGCGGCCCTCAAGATGATCCGGCGCCACCGCGTGCTGGAGCTGTATCTGACCCGTCACCTCGGGTACGACTGGGACAACGTCCACAGCGAAGCGGAGCGTCTGGAGCACGCGGTCTCCGACGATCTGATCGAGCGCATGGCGGCCGCTCTCGGCGACCCGCGCTACGACCCGCACGGAGATCCGATTCCGACGGCCACCGGCGATATCGAAGAGACCGAGCTGGTTTCCGTAGCGGACGCGGAGGTTGGCGCGGAGCTCGAGCTGCGACAGGTCGGTACGCAGGACCCCGCGCGGCTCCGGTATTTCGCGGAACAGGGGCTCGTCCCCGGGGTGCGCGTGTCTGTCACCGATCGCCAGCCGTTCAACGGTCCCACGACCGTCTACCTCAACGCCTCCGGCAGCGCGCGGATCGTGGGTCGCGAGCTGGGTCAGCTCCTGTGGTGTCACCTGGCCCAGCAGGGGGTTCCGCGTGGGTAGTCCGTTCCGGCGCCGCGTGCACGAACCCGGCTGGCGCCAGCCGCGGCTCGCGCCCAGCCTGGCCGAGGTCTATCGCACGGTCCCGGTGCGCGGGGGCAGCTGGTGGCGCAAGGCGCTCGCGTTCGCGGGCCCCGGCTATCTCGTGGCCGTGGGCTACATGGACCCGGGCAACTGGGCGACCGATCTGGCCGGCGGCTCACAGTTCGGCTACACGCTGCTGTCGGTGATCCTCATCTCCAACCTGATGGCGATCCTGCTTCAGGGACTGGCCGCGAAATTGGGGATCGTGACCGGGCGGGACCTGGCCCAGGCCTGCCGGGATCACTACTCGCGGCCGGTGAACATCGGCCTGTGGTTCATGTGCGAGATCGCCATCGCCGCCTGCGATCTGGCCGAGGTGATCGGCTCCGCGATCGCGTTGCAGCTGCTGTTCGGAATTCCGCTTCCCTGGGGGATCGGCCTCACGGCGCTCGACGTCCTGCTGGTGCTCTACCTGCAGCACAAAGGGTTCCGCCTGCTCGAGGCGCTGGTGATCGCCCTGATCGCGACGATCGCCGGTTGCTTCCTGTTCGAGATCTTCATTTCGCGGCCCGATGCCGGGCAGCTGTTCTCGGGGTTCGTGCCCCGGCCATCGATCCTGACCAATCCGTCGCAGCTCTACATCGCGATCGGCATTTTGGGCGCGACGGTGATGCCCCACAACCTCTATCTGCACTCCTCGATCGTGCAGACCCGCGCTTACGACGAGACCCCCGAGGGCCGCCGCACGGCGGTGGGGTTCGCGTTCTTCGACTCCACGGTCGCGCTCACGTTCGCCCTCTTCATCAATGCGGCGATCCTGATCATCGCGGCGGCGACCTTCCACCGGAGTGGCCACCCCGAAGTGGCCGAAATCCAGCAGGCCTACCAGCTGCTCACCCCGTTGCTGGGCGTCGCCGGGGCGAGCGCCGTGTTCGCATTGGCGCTGCTCGCGTCGGGACAGAACTCGACGCTGACCGGCACGCTCGCGGGGCAGATCGTGATGGAAGGGTTCCTGAACATCCGCATCCGACCGTGGCTGCGCCGGCTGATCACCCGCGGCATCGCGATTGTGCCCGCCGCGCTCACGGCTATCTTCTTCGGCGAACACGGCACGGCCCGGCTGCTGATCCTGAGTCAGGTGATCCTGAGCATCCAGCTTTCGTTCGCGGTGTTTCCCCTCGTGCAGTTCACCTCCGAGCGGGCCAAGATGGGCGAGTTCACGAATCCCGGCTGGTTGAAGAAGCTCGCCTACGGCGTCGCCTTCGTGATCGCCGGGTTGAACGGCTGGCTTCTGGTGCGGACGATTCAGGGGTGGCTCAGCTGATGTTCAAGCGGATCCTCGTCCCCCTCGAGCACACCCCCACCGATGACACGATCCTGGAGTTCGTCCGCCCGCTGGCGCGCGGGTCCCACGCTGCGCTCGTGTTGATCCACGTGGCCGATGGCTGGGTGGCCCGCAATATCCGCCAGCTCGATCTCCGGGAATCCGAAGAGATGAAGGACGACCGAGCCTACCTGGAGCGCACGTGCGCGACGTTGCAGGCGGAGGGCTTCACGTGTGAAGCGGTGTTCGCGGCCGGCGAGCCGGCCCGCGAGATCGCCGACGCCGCGAGCCGCGAGCACTGCGACCTCATCGCCATGGCGACGCACGGGCACCGCGGGCTGAACGACGTGGTCCGCGGCAGCGTGGCGAGCGAGTTGCGGCACATTACGATGGTGCCGGTGTTGATGGTGAGGGCAAAGAAGCAAGAACCGTCGAGATAGCAGACGTCGAGGAGAGCCGGCGAGAACGCCGTCAGGTGAGTCGTGCCTGTTCCAGTGCCCGCAGTATCGCTCCCAGTCTCCGATCTCGCGCCGCCCGCAGCATGTCGATCTTCCCCTCATACGCCTTTTCGATCGCCGCAATCAGGGCCCGCTGCTGCGCGGGGTCCAGCCGGTCCCAGGAGGCGAGGTCTCCCCACCAGCGCTCGAAGCTCGTGAGCAGGTGTTGCAGGAAGATGTGCACGCCGCCCGGGCCGGCGCCCAGGTGATAGGTGAGGTGTGGTCCGGCTGCGGCCCAGCCGAGCGCGGGTCCGAGTGACACGGCGCGGTCCAAGTCGGACACGTCGATCGCGCCGCTCAGCACGAGGTCGATGCACTCGCGCCAGACCGCGGCCGCGATGCGCCCGACCACGTACCCGGGTACGGCGTGGTGCAGCACGATCGGCATGCGGCCCAACGCGCGCAGATACGCCTGCGCCCGCTCGATCGTCTGTGGATCGGTCTCCGTGTTCGGCACCAGCTCGACCAGGGGCAACAGCTCGGGGGGATTGAGGGGGTGCGCCACGAGGCAGCGGGGGCGCTGCAACAGGCGACCGAACAAATCGCTCGGGGCGAGGCCGCTGGACGAGCTCGTGACGATGGCCTCGGGGCCGGCGACCTGCTCGATCGATTCGAGCAGCCGCTGCTTGGCGCCCAGGTCTTCGTGTATCGCCTCGATCACCCAGTCCGCCCCGCGCACCGCCTGCAGCAGGCTCTTCGCCTGCTGGAATTCGAGCAGGCCGCGCTCCACGATGCCCGCCGTCGCGCGACCCAGCGCGATCAACGCCCGCGCCCGCCGCGGAATGCCCTCCACCGCATCCTCGACCGCCCGGGCGTTCGTGTCGAAAATGCTCACGGGCCACCCAGCGGAAATGCACAGCGCCGCCCAGCCGCCGCCGATGGCACCGGCGCCGATGACGGCCACCTTGCCGGGAATCGAGCTCGGCTCCGCGGTCATCGCTCGCTCCCCGCCCCCGCGGCCGCCGGCGCCAGAGTGGTCAACACACGTTCCACCAGCAGCCGGTGCGCCGTGTCGGGCCGCACGCCGGTCGCCATACGTACGCGGGCGCCATTGGGGTCGACCCGTGTGCGGCCGCGTGGCTCACCGTCTTCCACGTCGACCGCCAGCCGCAGCGGCTCGAAGGTGAGCGTCTCGGGGGCGACGAGCTCCGCGATGGGCAGCACGTCGTTGATCACGCACCCGTCGAGTTTCTCGTGGGTACGGTGAAAGTCGAGGTAGACCCGCAGCGCGGCGTGGAGCCAGCGCTGGAGCTCGTCGTCGGCACGGGCGAGCCGGTCGATCTCGCCGCTCGTGAGCAGCAGCTTGCGCGTCACGTCGAGCCCGACGAGCTCGGTGGGCAGCTCGGCGCGCAG
>Ga0153915_10004326_pt1 | contig 13064 bp, 9 predicted proteins | sample Opewatmetagenome_2_FD_107003 | JGI IMG/M metagenome (GOLD analysis project Ga0153915, IMG submission 107003) | Freshwater wetland microbial communities from Ohio, USA - Open water 3 Core 3 Depth 3 metaG | ecosystem: Environmental > Aquatic > Freshwater > Wetlands | place: USA: Ohio, Lake Erie... | reverse complement strand
TGACGCGAAACTCCGGCTGCGGGCCGGGTATGATACCGTGCTCGCCGGGCTCGTGGAACAACGGGAGACGAAAGGAAAAGAGCAGCAGGCACTTACCGGAAAAATAGCACTGCTCGCATACGACGATGCAGCGTTCCGGGCCTGTGAGCAGGAAGCGGAGACCGCCCGGAAACTCCAGCTCCGGTACACCGAGCTCGGCAAAAAGATCGGGCAGGGCATGATGGCAAAACAGCAGCTTGCCGGACTCACGAAAAAGATCACGGAACGGAACGCCGGACTCACAAAACTCGCAGAAGAAATAAAAGCAGCAGGCTTCGATCCTGCGGCGATCACGAATCTCGAAGCCACCATCGCAGGCACCGATACTGCCCTGCGGGACGTGGAGGTCGTCATCGCGAACGCGACCAAGGACCTCCGGTTCACGGAAGAGAAGATCGCGGAATACAAACGCGCCGCAGAGCAGATCACCGTCCTGCAGAAGCAGGCCACAGGACTCAGGGACGAGATCGAGCTCCTCAGGCTCACGCGGAGCCTCATTGCCGAGTACGTGGTCTATCTCATGCAGGTAGTCCGGAGCCGGCTCGAAGGCGAGGTGAGCCGGATCATAGCAGAGATCACGGGCGGGCGGTACGAGCAGGTGCTGCTGGACGAGGACTTCAACCTGCTCGTAAGGGATGTGGACAACGATTACGCGATCGACCGGTTCAGCGGCGGCGAGCAGGACGACATCGCGGTCGCATTACGGATTGCACTCTCGCGGTACCTTGCCGAGCTCCACCAGGTACACGAGAGCACGTTCCTCATCTTTGACGAGATCTTCGGGAGCCAGGACGAGGAACGGAGGAACAACCTCCTCACCGCGTTGCGCACGCAGGAGTCCCGGTTCCCGCAGATCCTCCTCATCTCCCACATCCCGGAGATTCACGGGGAGTTTGCCAATACGCTGATGGTCGAGATGGGCTCGGACAATTCGAGCCGGGTGAAGGAAGTAGAGTAAGGGGAGAGCAGGGACCGGCCATGCGTTCCGGTCCCGGGATAACGAGTAATGCCGCACTGTCCGTTCTGTTCCAGCGATAAGGTTTACCGTCTTCTCGATACCCTGCGCTGCAAGCGGTGCAAGAATATCTGGAAAGAAGGAGGGGAGCCGTCCGCTGCCACCGGCCCTGCGGTCCCGGACACTTCACTGAGGGTAAGGAAACGGACCGATCCCCTGGAAACACGGATGAAGAAGAGACTGGATGAATGTCTCTCCCGGTACAACGGAAAATTCTGTATCACGATAATGGCCTGGCCGGCCGGGGATATCTCGCCGCAACTGTTCCGGAGATACGTACAGCAGTGCGTGAAAAACCGGACTCTCGCAGAAACAAAGGATGGCTACGGGCGGATATGGTATTCGCGGCCCGGCACGAAGAGTAAAAAATAATAAATTCACCGGGGAAAAACGGACAGCCATATCCCGACGGTCAGCACCGGGTTGTAATGATATTCACGGAGCTTTTCGGGATCTTTGTTTCAAGCGACTGCTTCATCCGGTCGATGATGTCCTGCACGTCGTTCATCCGCATGTCCCCCTGGAACTCAAGAAAGATCTCAATGTAGATGCTTCCCCCGCTTCGCCGCGAACGGATCGCATGGAGCTGTTCGTACCGCTCAAAATGCTCTGCAAGTTCCCGCATAACAACGAGCTGGAGTTCCTCTTCAAGCGTACGGTCAACAAGGTCCGGCAGCGACTGCACGATCATCGCGTATCCCGACCGGAAGAGGATGCCAATGATGAAGAGAGACGCGATCGGGTCAATATACACGGCCCACGGGTACCGGGCGCAGAGGACCGCGAGGATTAGCGCGAGGAGGACGATACCGTTTGCAAAGGCTTTGAGGCGGAAGAGCCGCCACTGGGAGTCCATCAGGGGCGAGGGTTCCCGTTGTGCAATCCGGTAATTCCTGAAATAGAACCAGGAATCGATACCAATCATGATGACAGCAATGGCCATGCCAACAGCAATCCCGCTGATGCCGAGCGCTGCCGGGAAGAGGAGCCGGAATGCTGCAATGATGACGAGGATGACAACGGATACGAGCAGGACACCGCCGGTGATGACCCGCGCAATGTTCTCGTACTTTCCCATCCCGTAATCGTACGTGCCGGGTTCTCCCCGTGCGATCTTGCGGGCAATCATCCATGCGACAATGATGCCAAGTGCCTCATTGATCGTCTTCATCGCGGATGCATAGAGGGTGACCGACCCGGAGAGGACTGCCGCAATGAGCTTGGGGATGACGGAGGCAACCCCGGCAAGGATGTTCGCGAAGAGTGCCCGCTCCCGCTCCTGCTCTCCCCGGAGGTGCTTCTTCATCCCCTCTTCCGACAGTTGCGCTGGCCTGCTCATCGTTGTGATTATCTATTGCATGCGGGATTAAAAAACACGGCCGGTCTGAAAGAATCGTTCAGAACGCATCGGGGACACAGGGGACTACCGCCATGAAAGATCCTGCCGCACATATTCTCCCCGCGTCCCCGCTCCCTTATATCCCATTACATGCCAAAATAGAATTCAACAGATGAAGGACGAATACTCAGGTGCCGTGAAGGAGGCAGCAGGTCGGATCCACGCAACGATCCCGGCAAATCTCGTGGAAAAATTTGCGAAAACCTGCACTATCAGGCCGTCCGACTTCATCCATTGCGAACCCGCACCGTGCGGCGAGGTCTGTGCCATTGACGGGAGCAATGTGATGCTCCTCGAGTCCGGCAGCATGGCGCTCGCAGTCGTGAGAGCGGCCCAGACCACGTTCGTTGATATGGAACGTAAACGGCGTTCGGTCACGCCCATGCGGTTTGCGCTCATCGGGCCGGAAGAAGAGAACCAGGACTTCCCCGTACTCTACGCGGACTGTTTCGGCCAGCCCCCGGGAAAAACCCTTTCAAACGAGGACATCACGCGGGCAGCGGGAATTCTCCGGGACACGCTCGAGTACTGGGTCGCCGAGACGATGGCAAAGGAACTCGGACCCGGTGCCCTTCTTCTGAGGGACGGCCCGCTCCGGGTATCCCACGAGAGCCACAACCCGGTCCTCACCCGCATCGCGCTTACCTGCTATGACAGGGACCTCGGCCTTGCCGGTATCTCCAAGCGCTCGGCTGCCACGTGGGGCGGGGGCCACCCGCTCCTCCCTGCGGTCTTCGGGTTCGCAAAAACAAACAAAATCAAAGCCCCGTGGTGGATCAAGATCGACCCCGCCATCCTCGACCATACCCCGCACGCCCAGTGGCAGCATGGCGAGATGTACGTAGCCTGCCTTCACGAACGATCGAAAGGGCCGCTCAAGATCGAGCTCCCAAAAGAGATCGGGAATGAAGCCGCAGAAGTAATGAGCCGTCTCGCCGGCTGCTCCGCGGACGGCCGCATCCCGGGCTACCCGTACCCGCTCTTCGATGCCCACCGCACCGTTGTCATCACGGAAGAAATTACCGCACAACTGAAAGGCGACCTGCTCGGGCAACTGGCGGACGCAGGCATTGATCGGCAGACCTATGAGATCCTGTTCGGAGATTACCATGATGAATTTGCGCGATACTGAAACGACCGATGCATCGAAGTACCGGCTCATCGGCAGGAGCGTCCTCTCCTACCGCTTCATCGCCCCCCACAGCGAGACGCTCTATATCGGCGATATCAAAAAGATCGTGGACAAGACAAAGGGCTCCACCTTCTTTGCAAAGATCACCGACCTCTCGCACGACTCTAACTTCGCCGACCCCAGGTGGGACACCCGGGCTTATGCGGAGAAATTCTATGGACTCGGAGAAGACGTCTTCATCACGGTCGATGCCGTGCCGCTCGGCTTTGTGGACAGCGACGGCAAATTCCACAAGGCCCGCACCATCCCCTCCAAGTTTTCCACAGTGGAAGACCCGGACGCAGAAGACTTCCGGTTCCTTACCGAGCAGATGGGAGAGATCGAGGTCGGGCTGATGCGGAGCGGCCAGGACGTGATAAAAGACGTCCCGGTCCGGATCCCGGCCCGCGTCCTCCCCCAGCACATGGGCGTGTTCGCCACCACCGGCATGGGTAAGTCAAATTTCATGAAGACCTTCTGCGCCTCGTGCATGAAGGAGCAGAAGTTCGGCCTTTTGATCGTGGACCCGCACGGCGAGTACGTCAGCGGCGGGAAGTCCTCGACCGGAGAGCCGACAAAAGGGCTCGTCCACTATACGAACGGCAGGGACGGCCTTGCCATCTTCACGATCCGGGGCGAAGCGGACCGGAAAAAGTACGCGATGAACCGGCTGAACCTGGAGTACGACGACTTCCGTCTTTCCGACCTCTCCATCCTCTACGAGCTCACCTCAGCGCAATACGATATCATCGAGGCGTTCTCGCGGGTCAACGGGAGCGACGCGATCCGGTTCTTCCAGGAAGTGGATCCTGAAATATTCCCGGTCAAAGACCCGCTGGCTGCCGGGATAAAGGAGGGGAGTCTTGCGTGGATGATCCGCAATTCGATGGCCGGGCCGGTCCGCGTGATCCAGCGCCACATCGACAATCTCGTCAACGGCAACAGGGCATTCTTCCGCGAGCAGGGTTCATCGGTGCTGGAGATCATCAAAGACCTCCACGCGAACCGGGTCGTCCTCATCGACATCCCGGACATGGGAGAACGGAGTGAACTCTTCGTCCTCTCGGTCATCACCCGGATGATCATGGAGAAGCACCGGTCCGAGGCACGCGGATTTGGTATTGACGAGAAACAGGAGTCCTCCCACCAGGTCCTGATCACCATTGAAGAGGCACAACGAGTACTCGCGGCCGGGGGTGCATCAACTCAGATGTTCCGCGAATGTGCGATGGAAGGGAGGAAGTTCGGCGTGGGCCTCTGCGTCATCACCCAGCAGCCCAAGAATGTGGACGCAAAGGTGCTTGCGCAGATCAACACCTTCGTGGTCATGGGCCTTGGCGACCGGGGCGACCGCGAGATCATCATGGGCAGCGCCAAGCAGGACCTGAGTAAGATGGAGATCGAGATCCAGACCCTGGACCGGGGCGAGGCGATCATCTCCACCATCGGCATCCCGTTCCCGGTCTCAACACGGATCCACCGGTACGAGGACTACATCGCGATGCTCAATGCGGAGTTGAAGAAGGATATCCGGCAGGGCCTCTCTACCGGCTTCTGAACAAAACCCCGGATTTAATACCCCCCTCATCCAACCCTCATTCCGAAGACCATGACCGGACTACCCGTTCATCCCCATCACATCATCCCCAAGGAACGGATCGCCACCCTGATCGACGGGGTCTATGCCATTGCCCTGACCCTGCTCGTTACCACCATCAGCGTCCCTCCCAAGTACCTCCAGACGGAATACGTCGCGCCGGTCCAGGAGATTGTCACCGGTGTCCTTCCGGACCTCCTGCACTACTTCATCGCGTTCATCATCCTCGCGCTCTTCTGGTACTTCGAACACCAGCGGTTCCGGCACCTCCAGCACCTTGACCGCCCGCTCCTCTGTTTCAACATCGCGAGCCTCGCATTCGTCTGCCTCATCCCGTTCACGACAAATGTGGCGGGGGACTTCCCGTACGATACGCTCGGGGCAATCCTCTTTGAGCTGAACATCTTCCTCATCGGCATGATCGCCTTTGCGCAGTGGATTTATATCATGAGCCGGGGGTCCACCCTTGCCCCCCACCTGGACGCACTCTGGATCCGCCGCGAACTGCAATGGGCGCTGGTCTTCCCGTCGCTGGCAGTCATCGGGATCGCTATCGCTATCATCCCGCAACCGGGGAGCTCCGCGATCTTCCTCCTTGCCCCCTTCATCATGGCGGTCCTGTTCTGGAAGGACCCGGCAAAGATGGCACCGGGAACGTGAAACCTGTTTTTTTTCATGCATAGGGTTTGAGCGTGACCCGGCTGTACGCGATTTTTAAAATTATTCCCGGGTATCCAAAGGGCACGATTGGGGGGAAACGGGAGATGGACAGATTATATGGCGGAGGTGCACCAGAAGATTTTTCTTAGAAAAGACCGGATGTGCCCGGATCATCGGTATGTTAGCACCATCCCATGTTTTTTATATCCGATTATCCGTAATACCAAGTATATATTTTAAACAGAGGTGACTCAAATGAAAGCAGAAGATGCCAAGAAGATCATTTCAACGGCTATCGACCGCGAAGTGGAAGCCTACACGTTTTACCGGACCATTGCGGATAAGGTAAAAGACAAGAACTTAAAAGACCTCTTTGCTGAACTTGCCGGTGACGAGAAGAAACACCGCGAGTTCCTTGAGGGATTCTTAACAAAGAACGTCAGCAAGCTGAAAATTTCCCCCGGCCATGATTACAAGGTCGGGGATGCACTCCCGACACCGAAGCTGACCGCGGACTTAAAGCCGCTCGACGGCCTGGTCCTTGCCATCAAGAAGGAACTTGAGGCCATGCAGATGTATACCCAGCTTGCCAAGATGGCTGCCGACACGGAAACGCAGTTGCTCTTCTCCCAGCTTGCCAACATGGAGAGGGGACACAAAGCACGGCTCGAAGACCTTTACACGGAAATGGCATTTCCCGAAAACGTCTGGGTGTAACATCCGGACCGGCCCCGGTGCACCTGCACCCGGATCCTTTTTTCATTCTTTTAAAACCGTAAACGATCCGCCGAAAACAGGAACGGTGCACCCGGTTTTATCCCGGTCAAAAATGATAAAAAGGGAGAATTATTTCTTGATGAACGGGTTGAACACGTTCTCGTAGATCATGTCGCTGCCGGTGTTGTGGAGCCGTCCGCGTTCTACCTTCTCCTCGACATAGGCCATGAGCGGGAGTTCCATGTTGACGCCGGGGACGTGGCCGAACATCTTCTCGAGTTCGGTCTGCTGGGCGTGCATGAAGAGCGCGTTCGGGATCTCTGCTGCACAGACTTCCTCGCACTGGCCGCAGTTCACACAGGAGTCTGCAATGTGCGAGTACCGGATCAGGTGGAACATGAAGTTGACCGGGAGTTCGCCGGGCGGGACATATGCCGGGTTCTTGGTCGTGCAGTCCACGCAGTAGCAGATCGGGCAGACATCAATGCACTGGTAGCACTTGATGCAGCGGGCAGTCTCGCTCATGATCTTCTTGAGCCGGTCCTTGCCCTCGCCGAGTGCCTCGAAGTCGTGCTTGCGCCACTTGTCGCCGAGCTTGAACATTGCACCCTCGACCTTTCCGCGGATCTCAAGACCCTTGGGGTTGGCTGCCTCGGTTGAGAGGATGCCCTTCTTGACTGCGCCGTCAAGGAGGTTTGCACCCTTCTCGGAGCAGACCTCGACAAAGGTTGCCTTTCCGGCCTTCGGGCCGATTACACCCCAGTTACCGCAGGCAAGGTCGGCCTGGCGGGGGATCTTCATCTTGCAGCGGCGGCAGTTGGACCTGCGGCCAAAGCCTGCCTCTTCGAGTTCGTCAACGGAAATTCCCTTGTGTCCGCCTTCGTACTCGATGATGAACTGGCCCTTGTCGATCTCTTCCTTGTGGACCTTCTCGGGGTCAACGTCGTACTTCTCCTTGATCATCTTGCGGGCAAGTACCGGGCTGACTGATCCACCGCAGTTGACACCGATCATAACGATGTTGTCGAGGTTGACCTGTTTGCGCTTGGCAAGTTCGTAGAACGCCATTGCGTCACAGCCCTTGACCGTGACACCGATCTTCATGTCGCTTGCACCGTCAAGGAATTTCTTGACCAGCTTTGCCATGAGGAGCGTTCCGCAGTGGAGGGAGCCGGCGGTCTTTGCAAGGTCCTTGGGGTCCGTGACAAGGATCGGGACTGCATCGTAGAGGTCCACACCTTTCGTGACTGCGAGGACCGCGTCGACTGCCTTGGACTCGAGCGCGTACTTCCAGATTGCGGTGACTGCGCCACCGAGCTCTGCCTTCTTCTGGATCTCCGCATCGTTGGTCCATGCATAGAGCATATCGCCTTTCTTGGTCATGTTCAGGCCTCCTTGATCTTCTCAACTTTGACAGCACAGTGCTTGAGCTCCGGCATCTTGGACATCGGGTCGAGCGCTGTGTTGGTCAGGTTGTTTGCTCCGTTCGCAAAGTGCATCGGCATGTAGAGTACCTTCGGGGCAACGTCATCGGTGACACGGGCAATGGCGATGGTCTCGCCACGGCGGCTCGAAACCTTGATCTTCTCGTGCTGCCTGATACCGAGTTCTTTTGCATCCAGCGTGTTGAGCTGGACATAGTTTTCGGGCACATCGTTGTGCAGGGTCGGGCTCCTGTCGGTCTGGGTCCTGGTGTGGTAGTGGAAGATAACACGACCGGTCATGAGCGTCCACGGGTACTCCGCATCCGCGACTTCCGCGGGCGGGCGGTACTCGAGACCGAACATGGTGCCCTTGCCGTCGGCTGCGGAGAACTTGCCGATATGGAGGATCGGGGTTCCCGGGTGCTCGATGGTCGGGCAGGGCCAGTGGATGGCCTCGGGCTTCTCGATCTTCTCGTAGGTCACGCCAAACTGGCCGGGGGTTACTGAGCGCATGTCGTCCCAGACGTCCTTTGCGGTCTTCCAGTCAAAGCCCTTGAGGCCCATCTTCTTTGCAACCATGCCGATGATCTCCCAGTCGTACTTCGATTCGCCGGGGCCGTTGACTGCCTTCCGGACACGGTTGACACGGCGCTCGCCGCTGGTGAAGGTGCCGTCCTTCTCTGCAAAGCAGGTTCCGGGGAGGACGACATCTGCATACTGGCAGCTCTCGTTCCAGTAGATATCCTGCATCACGAGGAAGTCGAGCTTGTCGAACATCTTCTTGACATGGTTCGAGTCGGGATAAGAGACAACCGGGTTCAGGCCAAGGACGTACATTGCCTTGACCACTTCACCGCAGTCATTGATCTGCTCGGTCAGGGTTGAACCATACCAGTCGGGCAGGGAGCCTTCTTTCATGCCCCAGGCCTTCTCCATCTTGGCACGGTTCTCGGGAACGGCAACTGCCTGGTAGCCGGAGAATACGTTCGGGTATGCGCCCATATCGCAGGCGCCCTGCACGTTGTTCTGGCCACGGAGCGGGTTGACACCAACACCCGGGCGCCCGACATTGCCGGTGAGCAGCGCAAGGTTGCCCATCGAACGGACGTTGTCGGTACCGGTGGTCAGCTCGGTGATACCGAGGCAATAGATGATGACCGCGTTCTTTGCCTTGGCATACTGGCGGGCGATATCCTGGACGGTCTCTTGTGAGACTCCATGGATCTTCGTGGCGTCGGCATACTTCTCGACCGTCTTCTTGAGGTCCTCGAATCCCTTCGTGCGCTCCTTGATGTACTCCTTGTCCTCAAGGCCTTCGTTGATGATGTAATACATCATGTTGTTGGCGAGCGCAATGTGGGTCGACGGGTTGAACCGGACCCACTTGTCGGCGAGCCGTGCGGTCGGGCTGTACCGCGGGTCAACGACAATGACCGGGATGCCTTTCTTCTTGGCCTGCATGACACGGCGGCCGGCAAGCGGGTGGGCCTCGACTGCATTGGAACCCCACATGACGATGAGGTCGGAGTTCAGGACATCCTCGAACGGGTTTGTTGCTGCACCGGAACCGAACGATAGCGAGAGACCGGCAACGGAAGGTCCGTGGCAGATACGGGCGCAGTTGTCCACGTTGTTGGTCTGGAAGCCGACACGGGCAAGTTTCTGCAGGGCATAGCAGTCCTCGTTGACGGTACGGCAGGAGGTCTGGAAACCGAGGGCCTTGGGGCCGTTCTTCTTCGCGATCTCCGTGAAATTCTTGACAATCAGGTCAATGGCTTCGTCCCAGGAGGCTTCCTCGAACTTGTCGCCCTTCTTGATCAGGGGCTTTGTCAGCCGGCCGGGTTTCTGAACTGTTTCCCAGCAGGTTGCGCCTTTCGGGCAGAGCTTGCCTTCGTTGATCGGGGACCGCTTGTACGGTTCAACGCCAACGAGCGTGTTCCCCTTGGACACGAGGTTTAGGCCGCAGCCAACCCCGCAGTAGGGACAGGTCGTTGCTGTATACTTTAACTGAGCATTTTCGTCACTCATGAAGAATCACCAGATGTGTTCAACATTTTTCATACCGGTTGATTTCAGAATTTGTTAATGGATTTGAATGATTGAACATCTGATCTCTGCCCTTGGGCTATATAACCGTTCTGAAATTTTTACAAAAAGTGGTGAACAAAAGTGGGTTTATTACCTTTCACCGTTGATTGTATACATAAGCCATGCAGGGATTGTTCGAAAGAATAACACGGAACGATCCATAAAACAGGAATATACCTATGAAAAAACGCCGGATACCCCCGATGCTTGCCGATATCGTCCAGGCAGCACTTGCCTCATGTGACGGCGTGCTGTTCGATTCGTGTGTCGCCTGCCCTGCATGCGGGGGAGAACTTTCCCGGTACGATGTGAAGGAAAAACAGTTTGCCATCCTGGCGGACGCGGAACAGAAAAACGTGATCCATGTGCGGGTCAGGAGGTTCCGGTGTCGCAGCTGCAGGCAGATCTGCCTTGCCGACCAACCGTTTTACCCTGACACCCGCATCGGGTCCCCGGTAGTGGACCTCTGCATAACATTGGGCGAAACCATACATTTCCCCCGCGTTGCGTCCTGCCTTGCGGATATGGGAATTATGGTCGACCGCTGGAGTGTCAGGAACTATGTGCAAAAAAATACCAGCATGGTCCCTGCGGTGGACATGTTCGGTATCAGGATCCCCCGGTCGGTTGTCTCGCTCTCCTCACTGGCCATGGGAATTCGTGAGGGCAGCAATATCGATACAGAGGAAATACTTGCTGCATGCGGGTATCCTTCCGTAGGAAATACTTCCGGATCTTTGCCGATGGATCCGTTGACCAATTCCCGCCAGGAATAACAATACAAAAAGGTCACGAAACGATCCGGCAGTCCAGGAAAAGGGGGTGATGATAGGGGAGATGTCCGGCCCTGTCTCCGCCGTCATCACGGGTCCCGGGAGCTATCCCGGGATCTATCCCCAGAGATGATTATTGTTTTTTCCTGGTGGAAACCATTACGGAATATACCAAAAAATTAGTTGGTATAGGGGGCTTTCCCCAGCTTCGGCTCGTAGAACTTGTCAGCTTCCGTGCGGATCGCGTGGCTGAAGAGCGCAAGCGGTATTTCACACGGGCAGCATTCTTCGCACTGCCCGCAGTTGATGCAGGAGTCGGAGATATGCGCAAACCGGCGCAGGTGGAACATCGGGTCGGCCGGGATGAACCCGTGGCGGACCATCATGTCGGGCTGCTGGTACTTGTCAGGACGGGTGACACAGACCGGGCAGTGCTCGATGCATGCCAGGCACTTCATACAGCGGCCGGTCTCCTTTGCAATGGTGTCCCAGAGGACCGGTGCAAGTGCCTCGAAGTCGTGCTTGCGCCACTTGTCGCCGAGCTTGTACATTGCATTTTCGACCTTCCCGCGGATCTCGACACCCTTGGGATTTGCCGCTTCCGTGGAGAGCTTCTTGGCTTTGACTGCAGCATCAAGAAGTTTTGCACCCTTGTCGGAGCAGACCTCGACGAACGTGGCCTTGCCGGCCTTGTCGCCGATAACTCCCCAGTTCCCGCAGGCAAGGTCAGCCTGGCGGGGGACTTTCAGCTTGCAGCGGCGGCAGTTCGACCTGCGGCCGTAACCAGCCTCTTCGAGCTCGTCCATGGAGATACCCTTGTGGCCTCCTTCGAACTCGATGATGAACTGGCACTTGTCGATCTCTTCCTTCGTCACGGTGTTCGGGTCAACACCGAACTTCTCCTTGATCATCTTCCGTGCAGCGACCGGGCTGACCGATCCGCCGCAGTTGACACCGATCATGACGATGTTGTCGAGGTTGACTAGGTTGCGCTTTGCCATCTCAAGGAGGCCCATCATGTCGCAGCCCTTGACAACCATGCCGATCTTCTTGCCGGACATCTTGGGCGCGTACTCCATCACCAGCTTGGAGAGGAGGACAGTCCCGCAATGGAGGGAGCCTGCACACTTGTCAAGCTCCTTGGGGTCGGTGACAAGAGCCGGGACCGCATCGTACAGGTCAATACCGCGTGTTACGGCAAGCACTGCATCAACGGTCTTGCTCTCGAGTGCATACTTGAGGAGCTCGGTGACTGCACCGCCGCATTCCGCCTTCTTTAAGAGGGCAGCATCATTGGTCCATGCATAGAGCATATCGCCTTTCTTTGCCATTTACGCCACCTTCTCAACCTTGACGGCACAGTGTTTCAGCTCAGGCATCTTGGAGAGCGGGTCGAGCGCGGTGTTGGTGAGGTTGTTGACACCATTGGCAAAGTGCATTGCCATGTACAGCACCTTCGGGGCTACGTCATCCGATATCCGTGCCCTTGTTATGGTCTCGCCACGGCGGCTCGTTATCTTGATCTTCTCGCCTTCCTTGACACCCATCTTCTTTGCATCGATGGTGTTGATCTGGCAATACGATTCAGGCACTTCATAGTGCAGTTGTGCTGCACGGTCGGTCTGGGTCCTGGTGTGGTAATGGAAGATCACACGTCCGGTCATCATGGTGTACGGGTACTCGTCATCGGCAACTTCCGCCGGGGGTTTGTACTCGAGACCGAACATGGTACCCTTGCCATCTGCTGCGGAGAACTTGCCGATGTGGAGGATCGGGGTCCCCGGGTGCTCGATGGCCGGGCAGGGCCAGTGGACGGCCTCAGGCTTCTCGAGCTTCTCGTAGGTCACGCCGAACTGGCCGGGGGTTACTGAGCGCATGTCGTCCCAGACATCCTTTGCGGTCTTCCAGTCAAAGCCCTTGAGGCCCATCTTCTTTGCAACCATGCCGATGATCTCCCAGTCGTACTTCGACTCGCCGGGACCGTCAACGGCCTTCCGGACACGGTTGACACGGCGCTCGCCGCTGGTAAATGTGCCGTCTTTCTCGGCAAAGCAGGTACCGGGCAGGACAACATCCGCATACTCGCAGCTCTCGGTCCAGAAGATATCCTGCATCACGAGGAAGTCGAGCTTGTCGAACATCTTCTTGACATGGTTCGAGTCGGGATACGAGACAACCGGG
>Ga0153915_10004325_pt1 | contig 13066 bp, 12 predicted proteins | sample Opewatmetagenome_2_FD_107003 | JGI IMG/M metagenome (GOLD analysis project Ga0153915, IMG submission 107003) | Freshwater wetland microbial communities from Ohio, USA - Open water 3 Core 3 Depth 3 metaG | ecosystem: Environmental > Aquatic > Freshwater > Wetlands | place: USA: Ohio, Lake Erie... | reverse complement strand
GGTTCCGCGACGTCGTTCTGGTGCAGGACGTGCGCACCGATCCGCTCTACCACGCGGTGCGGGCGGAATGGGAGGCCGAAGGCCGGGCGGTACCGATCCAGTCGGCCATCGCGCTGCCCTTCAGTCTGCGGGACCAGCCGGCCGGGATCTTCTTCCTGCGGACGACGAGCGACGACCCGCCATTGAACGAGCAGGACGTGGCGTTCGCCGTCCAGGTCATCCAGGCGGCGGTCGCGGCCCTCGAGAAGGCGTACGATTTCGAGAGCGCGGTGATCGGCAAGGAGCAGATGCGCCAGCTGGCGGAGACCGATCCGCTGACCGAGACGTACAACCGCCGCGCGCTCGCCGAGAAGCTCATGACCGAGATCGAGCGCGCGAGCCGGTACGAAACCAGCCTCTCGTGCCTGATGATCGACATCGACAATTTCAAGCTGGTGAACGACACCTTCGGCCACCTGACCGGCGACAGCGTCCTGCGCCAGCTGGCCGGCCTGCTGCGGCGAGAGCAGCGGGCGGTCGACATCGTCGCCCGGTACGGCGGGGAGGAGTTCGTGGTCCTGCTGCCGGAGACCGCGCCGGCCGGTGCCCGGGTCTTCGCCGACCGCGTCCTCGGGCGGGTCTCGGGCCACGAATTCGGGGAGCTGGGTCGCTCCGTGCGCGCCACCATCAGCATCGGCATCGCGTCGTATCCCGACGATCGGGTGACCGACGGCGAGTCGCTCCTGCGGCTGGCCGACGCCAACCTCTACAAGGCCAAGGTCGACGGCCGCAACCGGTACCGCGATTGAGCCAGCGCCGCTGTCCCCGCTGCAACAAGGTGTACGGCGATCCCGCGCGCTTCTGCCCGCAGGACGGCACTCCGCTGATCGAGGTCGGCGGTGGCGCCGCTCCGGCGGCGCCGAAGCCAGCGCCGTCGCCGCCCGCCGCCCGCACCCTGGTCCGCCCGGCCGCCGAGCCCCGGCTGCCGTCCCACGACCGCGCCAGCAACCTCACCAACCAACTGCTCGACGGCCGCTATCAGGTCGGCAAGAAGCTGGGCGAGGGCGGCATGTCCTACGTCTACCTCGCCCGGGAGACGGCGACCGGGGAGACGGTGGCGATCAAGGTCCTGACCCCCAAGCTGAGCGGCGACCAGAGCTCGGTCGAACGGCTCCGGCGCGAGGCGGGCCTCGCGATGCGGCTCGATCATGTGAACGTCTGTCGCATCCTCCGGCTCGGCGAGACCGAGGACGGCATCATCTACCTGGTGATGCCCTACCTGCCGGGTGAACTGCTGAGCGACCGCGAGGTGAAGAAGGGGCCGCTGCCGCTCGATGTCGGCGTCCCGCTGCTGGTCCAGATATGCCATGGGCTGCAGCACGCTCACGACCTGCACATCATCCATCGGGATCTCAAGCCCGAGAACATCATGCTGGTGCCCGAGCCCCAGGGCCCTGGCGGGGTGCGGGCGGTAGTCATGGATTTCGGTCTCGCCAAGGAGCGCCGGGCCGAGCCCGAGGTCGCGAAGCTCACCGCCACGGGCATCGTGCTCGGGACTCCGGAGTTCATGAGCCCGGAGCAGATCCGGGGCCGGCCGCTCGACGCGCGCAGCGACGTCTACGCGCTCGGCATCCTCGCCTTCGAGATGTTCACCGGCGAGCTGCCGTTCCAGGGCAAGAACGCCCAGGAAATGATGATTGCCCGGCTCAAGGGCAAGGCCAGGAATCTGCGCGACGTGAAGCCCGAAATGCCGCAGCGGGTCGAAGCGGTGCTGGCCCGGGCGATGTCCCTCGAACCGAACGACCGCTTCCCGACCATGACTGCGTTCGCCGAAGCGTTGAACGGCGCCGAAGAGAGCGGGGTCTTCGCGAAGCTGTTCAAGCGCTGAGCGGGAAAGGAGTTCCACCGATGAGGAACAGTCGCCGCGGCGGCGTCTCTGCATACCTGCTGACCGCGCTGTGCTCGGCGGCCATCGGCGCGGCAGGCACCTGGCTGCTCGCCGGGCGGCCGCATCCCGACGCGGTGACGACGCACGGCGAATGGGTCTACGTCCGGAAGGCCCGGGGCGATTCGGTTCGCGCCTACGTCGCCTACCCCGAACGCAGGGACCCGGCGCCCGGAATCATCGTCATCCACGAGATCTTCGGGCTGACCGAGTGGGAACCCACCGTGGCCGATCGCCTCGCCGCCAAGGGGTACGTGGCGGTCGTGCCGGACCTGCTCTCGTCACGCTTCGGCATCACCCCGCCCGACCCCGATTCGGGCCGGAAGCTCACCGCGCAGCTGGTGCCCGACGAGGTGACCGCCGATCTCGACGCCGTCTACGGCTACCTGAGGGGCCTCCCCGCGGTTCGGAAGGACCGCATCGGCACCATCGGGTTCTGCTGGGGCGGGGGCCAGAGCTTCCGGTACGCCACGAACAACCCCGATCTCAGGGCGGTGGTCGTCTGCTACGGCCCGGCCCCGGATTCCGCCGCGCTGGCCCGGATCCGGGCGCCGCTGCTCGGCGTCTATGGCGAGAACGATGCGCGCATCACCGCCGCCCTACCGGCGGTCTCCGCCCAGCTGGCGGCCCTGGGCAAGTCCTTCGTGCACGACAGCTACCCGGCGACCGGCCACGGCTTCCTCAAGCCGGGCCGCAGGGGCTCCGACAGCGACCAGCCCGAGAAGGCCTGGGCGAGGATTCTCGCATTCTACGCGGAGTACCTCGACCGGTAGCCGGGAAACCGGAACCGACCGCCGCGCTCTGCCGGTTCCCCTTTCCCCTCCCGAGAGCGTCATGATCCTCCACATCGTTCTCTTCCGTTTCAAGGCCGGCACGGCGGCGGACCGGATCGCGGACGCAGGTCGGGCGCTCTGCGCCATGCAGGGCCGGATTCCCGAGATCCGTCGAGTCGACTGGGGCCCGAATCTGGCCCCGGGCAGCGCCGAGTATTCGCACCTGCTCCTCGTGACCGTCGATGACATGGCGGCGGTCCAGCGGTATCTCGATCATCCGCATCACCTCGAGACCGTCGCTACCTTTCTCGCACCGATCCGCGAGGCGAGACTCGCCGCGGATATCGAGGTTCCCCGGTGATCCTCCCGTTGCTGCTCGCCCTCCAGGCCGTCCCGGTGCCCCTCGCCGCCCGCGGCGACACGATCCGCCCGCTGCACGATGCGCTGAACCACGACATCACCATCGTCGTGAGCGACTCGGGCACCCACATGCTCGGGCAGGTCGAGTCCCGCTGGGTGCTCCGCTCCCCGCTCCCGGTCGAGCTGCAGCTCGACTCCGCACTCCGGGTCATCCGGGTGCTCATGGACGGAAAGGAGAACACGCGACTGTTCCGGACCATGTACGCCCGCGAGTCCGGCCTCGTGATCATCCCGCACGAGAAGCAGCCGGGGGACTCTCTCACCACCATGATCCGCTATCACGGCGACGTCCGCGACGGTCTGATCATCCGCGACAATGCGTACGGAGTCCGGACGATGTTCGCGGACAACTGGCCCGATCGGGCCCATGGGTGGCTGCCGGTCCAGGATGAGCCCGGCGACAAGGTCACCGCCTCCTTCCACGTGGAGGTCCCTCCGGGCTACCGTGTCATCGCGAACGGACTCCTCCGGAAGGTGGACACCCTTCCGAGGGGGCGGACGATCTGGCATTACCGTATCGACGAGCCGGTGCCGGTGTACACGCTCGTCTTCGGTGCGGCGCCGTTCGCGGTCACCCCGCTGCCCAGTGCGGCATGCGACGTGAAATGCGTTCCCCTGTCGGTATGGACCTATCCACAGGACTCGGCCTGGGCGGTGGACGGCCCGTTCCGCCACGCGGGCGATATCGTCGCCTGGTACAGCCGGCTGATCGGGTCGTTCCCATACGAGGACCTCGCCCACGTGGAATCGACGACCAGGTACGGGGGCATGGAGAACGCGTCGGCCATCTTCTACGACGAGCAGGCGTACGCCCGGAAGCGGCTGGACGAGCAGACCGTGGCGCACGAGACGGCGCACCAGTGGTTCGGCGACGCGGTGACGGAGGACGACTGGCATCACGTCTGGCTCTCGGAGGGGTTCGCGACCTACTTCGCCGCGCTCTGGGTCGAGCATACTGGCGGCCGGCCTGCCCTCGACAGCCTGATGCAGCGGAACGCCGAAAACGTGTTCAAGTCTCCCGATACCGGGCGGCCGATCCTCGATCTCGGGACGTCCGACCTGCCCAGCCTGCTCAACAGCAACAGCTATCCCAAGGGCGCCTGGGTGCTGCACTCGCTGCGCGGGATGCTCGGCGACTCGACCTTCTTCCGGGGCATTCGCGAGTACTACCGGAGGTTCCGGAACGGGACCGCGCTCTCCAGCGATCTCGCCCTCGTCATGAGCGAGGCCGCCGGCACGGATCTCGACTGGTACTTCACCCAGGCCCTCACCCAGCCCGGGTATCCGGTGCTGCAGTTCGGCTGGAAGTACGCCAGGAAGCGGCTGGAGCTCGATGTGGTGCAGACCCAGTCGGCCGGATGGGGCACCTTCCGGATCCCGAACCTCGCCATCGACGTCGACGGACAGCGCTACACGATCGACGTGCAGGGCGCGCGGACCCACGCGGTCATCGCCGGAGTCGAGCGCCGGCCGGCCAGGATCGTGGTCGACCCGGACCACTGGTGGTTGCTGAGGTCCGGCGTGACGGCCGAACAGTGAGGGGCCGCCGCTTCACGTGGCTGGCGGTCTCGCTGGCAGGCACCGTGGCCTGTCACGGATCCCTCTCGCCGATTCAGAACAAGATCCAGGTGGGCGAGGAGGCCTATGTGGTCTTCGCGGCCGATGGGGAGGGCGGTGCGGGGGATCTCTACGCCGTCCATGCAACCGGAGGACAGACCTTCCCCATCACCTTCAGCCGGGTGGACGAATCCGCGCCGGCCCTCTCGCCCGATGGCTCGCTGCTCGCCTTCGTCCGCGCCCGATCCGTGCGCGATTCGGCAACCGAGCTGTGGGTCATGAACCTGCTGAACGGCGCCGAACGGCGGCTCGACACTCCCGCACGCGAGTTGCGGGTCACCAGGCTCGGCTGGTCGCGGGACGGCCGCACGCTGTACGCCCGGAGCGACCACGGCACCTTCCGCCTCGCCGCGCCGCCGGCGCCGTCGGAGCCCGAATGGGTAGACAGCACCGATGCCGGGGCCGACACGGCGCTCGCGGTCATCCTGGGCGACCCCGCTTTCGCTCAGGCCATGCCCTGCCCCGGACGGCCGGGCCTCTGCGCCGTGGACCGGAGCGGCATGGCCACACTGCTGTCGGCCGATGGCCATGACGCGGCCCCGTGGGGCAGCGACTCGGTGGCGTACTTCGCTGGGAATGTCCTGGTGGTGCGACCGCTCGGCGGTGGCTCACTGAGGCAGATCGGCTTCGAGCGGGTGCCGGAGCGCCCCCGCCAGCTCACGGTTTTCGCCGGAAAGCGTTGACCGGCTACGGCTCCCCTGTCGCCGGGGCGTGGACCAGGTTCGGCGGGCGGCTGGCGATCGCATCCCACGCCGCCTCGAGCGTCTGTCCCACCTGCGGGTGATCGGGTGCCCACTCCTTCGCACTGACCCGCTCGGTCACGAACGCGACGATCGCGAGCCAGATCGAGGCCCAGAGTTCGGCGGGTCCGGGGCGCACCTGCCCGTCGGATTTCCCCATCGCCACGAGCTGCTGCAGGGCCTCACGGAACTCCCGCGCGGCCTCACGGCTCTTGTCGTCGAGCTGACGCTCCTCCCTGGGGTGCAGCAGCATCCGGATCAGCGCCGGATCCCGCTCGGCCGTCTCAATCAGCTGGCGGGCCACGTGCATGAGCCGCTCACGCGCTCTCGCGGTGCGGTCGCTCTCCAGTTCGCGAGCGACCTTGAGCGCCCAGCGCTGGGTTCCTCGATAGACCTCGTTGAACAGGTGCGTCTTGCCGGTGAAGTGACGGTAGATCGTCCCCTCGGCGACGCCGGCCCGGCGCGCGATCTCCGGCGTCGTCGCCTCGGCGAACCCGATGGTGGTGAAGAGATCGAGCGCGGCACGGATCAGCCGCTGCCGAGTCGCATCGCCGTTTCGCCGGGTCGGACTGCTCATGGGAGCAATCTAGGAACGTCGCGCGGTTGAGGATAGCAGCCCGGGGCCGACCCCACTGGGATCCGTACACCCGACGCGTTGAAGCCCCTCCCGGCGCGGACTATCTTGCGGCTCGCTTCCGGCAAGGATGTGAATAAGCAAGACATCATGAAGCCGTCCGACCCCGGGGCCATCGAACCGCGAGGGAAAACGTGACGATGACTGCTGAAACACTCGATTTCCGCACGCTGTGGGCGGGCGCCATGGCCTTCCCGGCATATGTGGCGGCCAGCACGGAGCATCGCGGATTGTGGGAAGGAGTCCATCGGCTGGCGCGGGTTCCGGAGTGGGCGCTCGGCCTGCCGGCCGGGACGCGGAGGCGCTTTCTCGTGATCTCCGAGGACTGGTGCGGCGATGCCTCGAATACGGTGCCCGTGCTGGCCCGCTGGGTGGAGGCGAATCCGGGGCTGGAGCTGCGTATCATCCGGCGGGATGAGCACGCCGAGGTGATGGACCGCTACCTGACGAACGGCTCCCGCTCGATTCCGATAGTCATTGCGCTGGATGAGGAGTTCCGCGAGCTCGGCCACTGGGGCCCCCGTCCCGCCGAACTGCAGGCGTGGGTCATGGCCAACAGGGCCGGCATCCCCAAGGGCGAGCTCTACCCCCAGGTCCGGCGCTGGTACGCCGGGGACAGGGGCGAGACGACGATTCGCGAGGTGATGCGGATCGCCGGGTTGTCGGGCGGCGAGCCGTAGGGCCCGCCTAGAAGGCCCACCCTGTTCCGGTCGAGAACCGGAATCCTTCCGGCCCGCCCGCAAAGTTGAGAGTGAAAATCGACGAGCGCAGCACGCGGATGCCGAGCCCGAGCCCGCCTCCCACCTTCAGGCCCTTCGTCGTGAATGTGAACGGTTCTCCCTCGAAGACCCGACCCGCGTCGACGAAGCCGATCGCGGTGATGGCCCCGAAGTCGCCGGCATCGAGGATGTCGTGGCGAATTTCGGCGCTGCCGATCAGCACGCCGGTGCCGGCGTATCGTTCGTAGGGAAGGCCGCGATTCGTGGCGGCGCCGCCGAGGATCGACTGGGTGGTTTCCCACGAGGGCAGGTCGAACCGGGCGCTCAGCGGCGGCGAGCCGTCGATGCCGGATCCCGCCAGGCGTGCCGCGAGCACGGTCCCCTCCCGGATCGAGACGTATCCTCTCGCGATGCCGGTGAACCGGGTGTACCCGTCGCCACCGCTCCCGCGGAGGACGCTGCCCTCCACGAAGAGCCCATTCTGCGGGTCGTATTCCTTGTCCCGGGTGTCGAACACCACGGCCAGGCGGCCGATGACATCGGTTTCGTCCACCTCGGTGCCGATCGTCTGGGCGAAGACCGAAGGGCCGGGGGCGCTCGAGAGCCGGCTCTGCTCGACCCCCCCGAGCAGCGCGGCCGAGAGGTGGCCGACGATCTGGCGGGTCAGCTCCGCCCGCGCCAGATAACGGGTGCGGTGGGCGCGGTAGTAGTACTTGGAAGTGTCGGTGACCAGGGCCTTGTCGTAGGGCGCATCGTTGCCGAGGCCGTAGAAGCCGAAGCGCGCCTGGCGTACGGCCGCGGCGGCGGCGCTCAACCGCCAGCCGGGCCACACGAGCGGAGCGTCGAAGCGGACGACCGCACGGCGGCTCCCGTTGAAGGTGGAGCCGACCTCCGCGCCGAAGATGGCGGCGTTCGCGACGCGCGCGAAGTAGTCCGCCGGCCTGAAGTAGACGAACTTCAGCGCGATCATCGGAAAGTCGTTGGACGACGAGGTCAGATAGGGGAAGAAGCTGTCCTTCCACGGCACCTGTGGTGCCGGCTTGTCCTGCGCCACGAGCGGTGCCGCGATCAGGAGCGCGGCGCCGAGCGCGGAGAGCAGTGCGGGTCGCCGCTGTTGCGCCGTGGCCATCACTTGCTCCGCTCGAAGAGGTAGGCCATGTCGCGGATCGCCGCATCCTTCCCGTCATGTGCCGCATACTGGGCCGGATACAGCGACGCGGCGGCGAACTCACCGCGCCTGTTGAGCGCATAGAATTGCAGGTCGAAATTCGGTTTGCCATCGGGGCGGAGCAGCCGCGGGGGCGTCATCGCGACCACCCGCTTGAGGGTCTCGAGCGCCGCGTCGGCCGGCTTCATTCCGCGCCGCATGTGCTCCACCGTGAGGAATCCCCCGCACACCATCATGTTGGATTCGCCCCGGCCGGTGGATCCCGCGGCGCCGATCTCGTTGTCCGTGTACTGGCCGGCGCCTACGATCGGTGAATCGCCCGCGCGGCCGGGAATCTTGAAGGCGAGGCCGCTGGTCGTGGTGACCGACGAGATGTCACCCTGCGCGTTGACCACCTCCATGGTGATCGTGCCGGTGGGCCGGGCCACCATCGGCTCGTCGTCCGACACGTCGAGCCAGTCGTCCTCGTGGCCGCGGTTGGCGCGCCACTTGAGCCAGGCCTGGCGCGATTCCGGCGTCAGCAGGTCCTCTTCCTTGAAACCATAGGAGAGCGCGAACCGTTTCGCGCCTTCGCCGACCAGGAGGATGTGGTTGGTGTACTTGAGGACGAGCCGGGCCACCTCGCTTGGTGTCTTGATCCCTTCGAGGGCGGCGACCGCGCCGGCCCGCTTCGTCGGTCCGTGCATGCAGGAGGCGTCGAGCTGCACCACGCCTTCCTCGTTGGGCAGTCCGCCGTAGCCGACCGAATGGTCGGCCGGGTCGAGCTCTTGGATCTTCACGCCCTCCACGGCAGCATCCAGGGTGTCGGTGCCGCTGAGCATCAGCTCCATGGCCTTCGCGACCCCGCGGATTCCGTTCCGGGAGGCGATGGCCGCGGGTCGGGACGATGATCGGATGATCACCGCCGGGGCGTGCGGCGTTGCGGCGCCGACCAGCGCGGGAAGGCTCGCCGCCGCGCAAGCCGCGCCGGTGGCCGTCAGGAACTGGCGCCTCGATACGGATTCAGGCACTGGCAGACTCCCTGAGGTGGGATGGGGATGGTGGCCGGCGGAGAAATCTAGCTCGCCTCCCCGACCATCGGCATGGGAGCGGGACAACGGGGGAGCCGGTGGGCCTTCCGATCTCCCGGCCGATGCGGGGGCGGTCGCGGCCGCACTCGGCTTGCAGGCGCACTCTGCGATCCCTACCTTCACCGCGTGCGATTCCGCCTCACGCTTCACCGCGCCCGGCCGGGCCCCGCATGAGCCTCGAACCCTCGGCCCTCATCCGGCTGGTGGTGGGCGCATTGCTGCTCGCGGCGACCGTGGTTGCGGTCGCACTCGCCTGGACCGGGGTCGAGCCCAGGGCGATCCTGCTGGTGGGGGCCTTCTGGGGGCTCTATGGCTTGGTCACGGGTCTGGTCGATGGGGTCCTCGAACCGGTGACCGACCTGGTGCTCTCGGCCGTTCAAAGTGCCGGCCTGGTCCGGGCCGGCGGCGGTTACTCCTCCATCGAGACACTCGTCGCGAATGGCCACTACGAGGCGGCCGCGAGCGACTACCTCGACCGCGCCCACGAGGGCAAGGGTGATGCGGAGGCCATCGTCCGGCGCGCCAGGCTTCTCGCCGGGCCACTCCAGACCCCCTCGATGGCCGTCGCCGAGCTCGAGAATTTCCGGGGCAGCCGTCGCCTCGGCGTCGCCGACGACATCCGGATCGGCACCACACTCGCTGATTTCTATGAGCATTCGCTGAACGATCCGGGTCGGGCCATGAGCGAGCTGCGCCGGCTGATCGATCTCTACCCCTCGACCCGGGCCGCTCGCCGCCTCCGGTCGACCCTCGCGGCGCTCCGGGAGGCGCGATTCGGCCGCGCGGGGACCGGGTGACGGTCGTGCCCTCCCGCCACCCGCTCCCTCCTGTCCTTCCCTTCGGCCGTTTCTTCTTCCCCGGTCCGACCGGGGTCCACCCGGAAGTGCTGGAGGCGATGCGCGCCGAGATGATCCCGCATCGCGGTGCGGAACTCGAGGCGCTCGTCACCAGGCTGGAGCAACCCCTCAAGGCGCTGTTCCGGACCCGCGAACCGGTCCTGATCGGCAGCTGCTCGGCGACCGGGTTCATGGAGGCCGCCATCCGGAACGGGGTGGAGCACCGGGTGCTCGTCGTCGTCGGGGGCGCCTTCGGTGAGCGCTTCGCGCAGGTCGCAGAGTCGTGCGGGAGGGAGGTCATTCGGGCGATCGTCGCCCCCGGGCGGACGATGGAACCGGAGTACCTCGCGCAGTTTCTTCAGGGACCGGAGGTTGACGCCGTCGCGCTGGTTCACTCGGAGACTTCGACCGGCGCCCTCGCCCCGCTCGAGCAGCTGGCTGCCGTCGTGCGGGCGCACCCCGACGTCATGCTGCTGGTGGATGCGGTGAGCTCGCTCGGGGCCTGCCCGGTCGAGACCGACGCGTGGGGCCTCGATTTCGTCTTTGCCGGTTCGCAGAAGGCGCTCGCACTGCCCCCCGGGCTTGCGCTGGGAGTCGCCTCGCCCAGGCTCCTGGCCAAGGCACGGGGCGTCGGCGATCGTGGCCGCTATTTCGATCTGCCGATCTACCACGAGTTCGCCCTCCGCCATCAGCCGCCGACCACCCCCGCCCTGCCGCTGTACAATGCCCTTGATCGCCAGCTCGCGCGGATCGCGGCGGAGGGCGGAGTCGAGGCCCGATGGCGGCGACACTACGGCATGCTGCTGGTCATGGAGCGCTGGGTTGCGGCGCATCCCACCGTGACCTTCCTGCCGCCGGAAGGCCGCCGGTCGGCATCCGTCTCCTGCCTCAGGCTTCCCGCGGACCTCGGCGCAACCACACTGGTCGGTCAGCTACGGGCGCGCGGCTGGACAATCGGGACCGGTTACGGCCCGCTCAGGGAATCCACGATTCGTGTCGGTCACATGGGGGACCTGACCGCGGCCCATCTGGAGGCGCTGCTGGAAGCGCTCGAGCAGGCGCTCAATGCGGCGGCGACCACCGGCGGCATTTCCGCCGGCTGAGGCCGACTTGGGGGCTGCAATCAAGGAAGGGAATGGAATAGGAGCCGGCGGCGCGACCGGGTCAGCTCCCGAGCCGGAACCGGCTCGAGCTCTCGTCGAGCTGCCTCGAGGCGCGGGCCATCTGGTCGGTGGACGCGGCAATTTCGGCCGTCGAGGCGCTGAGCTCCTGCGCCGACGCCGCGATCTGCTCGGCCGCGGCCGCGACGTCCTCGGTGCCCGCCGAAATCTCAGTCATCCGCTCCGTGATACCCTGGATCAGGCCGCGCACGCCGCCGGCCGATGTGGAGATCTGCCGGGTCCACGCATCGTTCGCTTCGGCCTCCTGAGCCACGGTCGAGAGTCCTTCGGCGGCGGTGCGGGCCGCGTCCCGCGCCGCCTCGCCGCCCTTACCCAGCCGGAGCAGACGCTCACGGGTCGTCTGCACCCGGGCTTGCACGTTGTGCACCGTCTCGCTGGTCGAGGTCGCGGACTGGGCCGCCTGGCCCGCGAGCTTCCGCACCTCCTCCGCGACGACCGCGAAACCGCGCCCTTCCGCCCCCGCGCGCGCGGCCTCGATGCCGGCGTTCAGCGCCAGCATGTGGGTTTGCCGGGCGATTGCCTTGGTCTGGGTGACGAACTTCTCGATCTCGGCGGACGCCGTCGCGAGCGCCTCCGACTCCGCCGCCCCGCGTTCGATCTCTTCCGCGAGCCGGGTGAGTTCCTGTGACGACGTATCGAGGCGCTCCCGGTGCGAGCGGGCGAGCCGCGCCAGCGACGCGTTGCGCTGGGTCGATTCCTGCGCGCTCGTGGCCAGCTCTTCCGCGATGGCGAGGATCTTTGCCGCATCCTCGGCGGTGGCGCGGACCAGTGCGGCCTGCCGGCTGGCGCGCTCGGTCAGGTCGGTGCAGGTGCTCGAGACTTCCTGGGTGGACGCGCTCATCTGCTGCGTCGAGGACGAGATCTGTTCGGCCATCGAGGCCGCCTCGCTCGCGTTGCCGCGGATCGTGCCGACCAGGTTCCGCAGCTCGTCGACCATCGACCGGATCGACGCGACCAGGTCCTGCACCTCGGTGCTCGCCCGAGGGACGCGCACCTCGCGGACCGTGAGGTCGCCCCGCGCGACCTGGTTGGCCACGGAGGCCAGCTGTACCATCGGGGTGGCAAGCCGCCGCCTCAGGCCCGCCACGATGACCGCCATCGCGAGCCCGATGAATCCGACCAGGATGACCGCGTCGCTCCCGAGGTTTCGGGCGATGGCGAGCATGGCCGCGAAGGTGCTTCTGGGCGGCTCGCGGAGGATGAGACGGAGCCCCGAATGGGCCAGCGGCACGCTCACGACATGGCCGCCGCCGATCGCCGAGGTTGGCGGCTGGCCGACTGGATAGCGGGAATCCGTCGTCAGGGCGACCACGTTGTTCGGCCCGACCAGCTGGACGGAGAGGGATTCGCCCAGCAGGCTGCGACCGCGCAGGGTGCTGCTCACCGCATCAAGCGGGTAGACGATGCCCAGCACACCGGGCGCTTCGGTCTGGCCGATTTCGTTGAGTGCGGCCGCGATGTCGATCATTGCGGCCCCGCTGCTCGTCTCCACTCGCGGAACGCCTACGAAGCTGCCGTCGCGGATGGCAGTCTGCCACCAGGTCTCGTCCCCGGCGGTTATGCCGGAACGGGCGCGGGCGGAGTAGAGGACCGCCCCCTTCGGCGACACGATGGTCACGCCGCGGAAGTCGTCCCGGCGGCTCAGGAAGGCGAGGTACCGCTCGGAGGCGGTTCGGTCGGCCGGTTTGAGCGTCGGGTCCGCCAGCCGCGCGACTTCGGGGGTGCTCGCAAAAAGGTCGGCCTCGCGCTGCCGGGCCGAGAGCTCACGGTCGATGAGGTCGGCCGTCCGGGTCGCTGATTCCTGCAGGTAGAGGTCCGACTGCGACCGTACATAGCGGACCGCACTTCGTGCCGTCAGACCGATGGCGAGCAGACCGAAGGCGAGCGCCGCCGTGACGCCCAGGATGTAGATCGTGGTGGCGAGTCGGTACGTCCTGGCGCCCATGCGGCTCCGGGAAGCGGTAAGTGGAAGGGATGATGGAAG
>Ga0153915_10004324_pt1 | contig 13066 bp, 11 predicted proteins | sample Opewatmetagenome_2_FD_107003 | JGI IMG/M metagenome (GOLD analysis project Ga0153915, IMG submission 107003) | Freshwater wetland microbial communities from Ohio, USA - Open water 3 Core 3 Depth 3 metaG | ecosystem: Environmental > Aquatic > Freshwater > Wetlands | place: USA: Ohio, Lake Erie... | reverse complement strand
TTGGGGAGGGGGCGACCAATGAGGGGATGATGTTGGAATCCTTCAACCTGGCAGCTGCATGGAAGCTGCCGGTAATGTTCGTGTGCAAAGACAATGGTCTGGCAGTCATGACACAATCAGCAAGTGTTACTGGTGGGAATTTGATGGATCGGGCAAAAGGGTTCGGTTTAAGGACTATCGATGTAAATGGTGGGGACGTCGAGGCAGTCTGGGAAATTGCAAATGAAGAGATCACCTGCTTGCGTAATGGGGAAGGACCGGTTTTTGTGCATGCGTGCTGTCTGCATATGGAAGGACATTTCCTAGGAGACCAGCTGCTACGTTTTGAGCACCCATCGATGAGCGCAACGATGAAAATGGTAATCCCGTTGGTGAAAGCCCACGTGCAATCGAAGGGTGCTCCTTTGCGAGAGCGCACGGCAGTTCTTATGGAGACCCTCGGGAGTACCCGGGAAAATGTCTGTAAACACCGATCGAAGGAAGGGGATCCCATCCCACCTTTACGGAAAAAGCTATCCAGCATGGATGCTGAGAAATTGATTAGCATTGAGGAACAAGTACAAAAAGAAATTGATACGATCATCCAGCAAGCAACCATGCCTGTCGAGCAGATGGGAGAGTAGTGACCATGAGAACGATGAATTTTGGGGAAGCGATTGAAGACGCATTAATGCAAGCGATGGCAAATGATCCAAACATTATCATTATGGGCGAAGATGTGGCTGGCCTACGGCTGAACTTGCGGGTCCGTTTTGGACGGAATCGGGTACTAAACACGCCGATCAGTGAAGCGGGGTTTGTGGGGGCGGCTGTGACGGCAGCCATGAGCGGCTTACGCCCGTTGGTTGAGGTATCGCTGGTTGATTTTATCGGTGTTACCATGGACGCGCTGCTTAATCATGCAGCAAAGGTGGAGAGTTTTTCTGGGGGTAATTGGAAAGTACCTATGGTCGTACGAGCAACTTGTGGAGGAGGCTATGGGGATGGTGGACAGCACGAGCAGAGCTTGTGGGGCTGGCTGGCACATATCCCAGGATTAACCGTGCTCGTCCCATCCACCCCGTGGGACGCAGGAGGCTTGATGATAGCCGCCCTGGCTCATGATGGACCGGTCATTTACCTTGAGCATAAATTGCTTTCTGAGGTCTGGTTAGATTCCCTTGGTGGGGGCAGCCGGAATAATGTGAAGTTCGATGTACCACTTGAGGGAGCAAGGGGAGGTGTGCCAAAAATATGGGAGCCAATCCCAATCGGGCAGGGAGTGATCCGACGGGATGGTAGGGATCTCACGATCGTATCTTTGGGTGTATCTGTCCATAGAGCCATCCAAGCCGCTGCGGTTCTTGAGAAAAATGGAATATTTACGGAAGTGATTGACTTACGAAGCGTTGCGCCATTGGATAAACAGCTGGTCATCGGGAGTGTTTCAAAAACTGGGCGTATGTTGGTGGTGGATGAGGATTACCAGGGGTACGGATTATCGGGTGAATTGGCCGCCATCGTCCTGGAAGCTGGTATGTCTATAAAATATTCACGGGTGTGTACCGAAGATACCATCCCATTTTCACGACAGCTGGAATACCAAACCCTGCCCAATGTTGAGCGGATTGTTGAATCGGCCGTAAACCTGGTAAATAACTAAAACTAAAATTCAAGAGGTGTTACGATGAAGGTGATCGTTGATTTTTGCCTGATACCGATTGGGGTTGGGGTATCAGTTTCTAAATATATCGCGGAATGTGAAAAAATATTGAGTGAAGCCGGTCTTAAGACCCAGCTGCATGCTTACGGGACCAATATTGAGGGTGAATGGGATGAAGTATTTGCGGCGATCAAGCGCTGCCATGAACGAGTGCATGCGATGGGTGCACCACGCATTTCGTCAACGATCAGACTTGGGACTCGCACTGACCGTGAGCAAAGCATGGAAGACAAAATAAAAAGCGTTCAGGAAAAACTTCGAGGTATATAAAGTGAGCTCCCCCCTGAACAATGCAGGGGAGAGCGATTTGCGATTATTCAGAGATGGGCAAATACAGATCCAGGACAAAGCCACTATCAATTACATCAGACCGAGAGAGAAGTTCTTCCAGCCACTGGTGGTTTCCGTGTTTATAATGAGAAGACTCTAGCCATTTGACCAGTTTACCCCATGAGGCAGGAATAATTTCCCAAGGGTTGGCGATGACATCACAGCGCAATACTGCGTACATGCCCCCAGGGTAATCCTTGATCTTTGTGTCACTATCGGATTGCAGATCATCACCGATGGTCAGCCAGTACTCGTATCCGTAATTCGGGCTGCCTGGTGATGGATCAGGGTTGTTAAACCCGAATATCCGCACAGTGAAAGCCTCCTGCCAACAACCATGTGCCTTGGCCCAAATGACAGCTTTATTCAATGCTTCTGTTTCTGGACTGGAGCTGAAGGCATAAAATGATGCCATCCTCATTGCTGGTAAGGTCACGATCCGAATTTCCTGATCTTCGATGTTCATAAATCTCCTCTTTTATATATATGATAAAGCAAATGTTTTTGCTACCACAATCCCATGATAGCATGAATATATGACAGCAAGTGTCATGAATTTTTGGTAAAATGAATTATTCTTAGAAAGAAATCGTCGAGGAGTTGTGTGATGCGAGCGGATCGCCTGATTTCAATTGCGATGCTCTTGCAGTCCCGCGAGAGAATGACTGCAGAAGAATTATCAAAGGAATTGGATGTTTCTCCAAGGACCATCTATCGGGATATTACCGCCTTGAATATGGCAGGAATACCGATTTATACTGATCGTGGGCCAGGAGGGGGAATCGCATTAATCGAAAGCTATCGTACGAGCCTGACTGGTATGACTGAAGATGAAGCCGAAGCTCTCTTTATGATGAGTATTCCACAAGCATTGGTGGATCTTGGTTACGGTCAAAAGCTAAAAAGTGCATTATTGAAATTGGCAGCTGCGATGCCAGCAGGTCAGCAAATGATGCAAGCGCATACGCAGCAACGCATCTATCTAGATACGACACCCTGGACTCAGAAAGAAGAACCAGCAGCTCACATAGGGATTGCCCATCAAGCTGTTTGGCAAGATAAATTGGTCAGGCTGGTATATCAAGGAAACTTTGATACCCAGATAGAAGCTGAGATCGCGCCATTGGGGTTGGTGGCAAAAATGAATACCTGGTATCTGGTTGGAATGGATAGAGGTTATGTGCGGGTGATCAAAATTGCGGATATTTTACGAGTAGATACTTTGGATCAGGGTTTTACCCGCAATAAAGACTTCGACCTGGCAACCTTTTGGAATAAGTGGTGTAAAGCTTCTCAGGAACGTCGTTCAGTTTATATTGTCCAGATAAAGGTAGCACCTGAATTATTTTCTAAGCTGCATCTTTATTTAAGTGAAGTGGCTAAATACAGCATCGCAGACACAGAAACAGCCGATAGCAAAGGTTGGCGTGTGGTGTCTATCCAATTTGAAGATTTCTTCAGAGCGAGAGAAAGTATATTAAACTTTGGAAATGCGGCGGAAGTGCTGGAACCGGAAGCATTAAAACTAAGTGTGATAGATTTCGCGAAGCAAATTGTCGATTTTTATCAGGCAAATTCTTCGGCAAAATATAAAAATAGAACCTGAACACCAGGTTCTTTTTTATACTCGGATTATCCAGATTCTTCAGTGATACTGTGATATTATTTTGCTCCCCTCCGGGTTTGGACGTCAAATATGACCGCACCTGTAAGAACTAGGGCTCTGACGATGTACTGGATCGATATGTCCCATCCCAGGAGGTTCATGCCGTTCGTCAGTGATGCCATCACTAGAGCACCGAGGATTGACCCGGTAACCTTGCCTACTCCGCCGGCTACAGCGACACCACCGACAAATGCTGCGGCAATAGCATCGAATTCCATCCCTGCTCCGGCAATAGTGGTGGCGGAACGCAGCCAGGAAGCATACAGCATCCCAGATAAGGCAGTGAGTAAGCCCATTGAGCCAAACACGAAAAAGGTGATCCGCTTTACACTGATGCCGTTTAGCTGAGCCGCCTCTGGATTTCCGCCGACTGCATAGATGTGCCTGCCGACGACGGTCTTGGTTGTGACGTAATCATATATGAGAACTATAAAAATTAGGATAACAGCGGCCCAGGAGAGACCCTGATAGCCTGCGAGTACCCAGGTGATGACGGCTATGATAGCTGATATAAATACCATCTTAAGCATAAACATGTTTAATGAAAGAACTTCAAAGTGATAGGCTTGGGTCTTTTTGCGGTTGTTGATTTCGCCTATGATGAACAGAATAATAGCCATTAATCCCAAGAGCAGTGTCACTTTGTGTATGCCTGGTAAAAAGGTGATACCATGAATATCGGGAATAAAACCATTGCCCAGAGCATTGAAAGTGGGATTCTCGATTACTATCGTGCCCGTGCTCCGGGTCGCCAGCTGCAAAGCTCCCCTGAAACCCAACCATCCAGCAAGGGTAGCAACAAAGGCAGGAATTCTCATTTGCGCCACCAGAAAGGCGGTTAATAGCCCCGCGCACACCCCGAGCGCCAGTACTAACGGTATAGTCGCACCTAGAGGCAGGTGCCAGTACTTCATAGAAATTGCGGCGATAGCGCCGAGAAAGCCTGCTAGATATCCGACCGACAGATCGATATGGCGAATGACAATGACCAGGGTCATGCCGACCGCTAAAACGGCGATATAGCTCATCGCATTCACCAGATTACCAATGTTCCTCGACGAGACAAAGAGACCTTTGGTTGTGATGGCGAAAAAGACAACTATCACAACAAATGCGATATACATGCCGTATTCACGGATATTGTTTTGTTGAGCTTTTAGAAAATCTTTGAAAGCCATGTTGTGCCTCCCAGCAGAGGTTAAACAGCTACTGTGTCGGCTTCGCGGGCGAAGTCATCACGGGCGCCAATCATATAAGCGACCACCCGCTCACGAAAGTCATCAATGTCACCAGCGACGGAACAGTCGCGGACCTTGCGACCATTGCGCATCACAATCAAGCGGTCGCTCACGCTGTAGATATCTTCCAGGCGGTGGCTGATGATAATGATCGAAGCGCCCTGCGCCTTGAGCTCGCGCACCAGGTCAAGTACCTTGCTGATAGCCGCTACGCTCAAGGCGGCGGTTGGCTCGTCCATGATGATGACCTTGGAATTGAATGCCATGGTGCGGGCAATGGCGACAGCCTGACGTTGGCCACCAGACAACCTCTCCACCAGCAAGCGCACGGAAGGGATATCAATCTTGAGACGATCAAGCAGTCGTTGCGCCTCCTGCTCCATTTGGCGACTGTTCAGTACGCTGAAGGAGCCGAGCCGGGTGCTCACAGATTCCCGTCCCAGGAAAACGTTGGAGGTTACGTCAAGATTGTTGGCAATAGCCAGATCCTGATACACCATCTCGATACCCAGGCGACGCGCATGCAGGGGATCTGTCAGATGTAGTTTCTTTCCTTCAATGAAGATCTCACCTTCTTCAGGGATGTAGGCACCACTAAGGACCTTCATCAGGGTAGACTTGCCAGCAGCGTTATCGCCAACCAACCCCAAAACTTCACCGTGGTGCAATGTCAAGTCAACCCCCTTCAGTGCCTGGACGGCAGCAAAGTTCTTCTTGATGTTGCGCATTTCAACGACCGGTGTGGCTTCTGCCTCAGGTTCCATCTCTTCCTCCCAAAAATATTAAAGTTATACAGATATTATACAGGAATAGTGATGAACTATCCATCACTATTCCTGTATTATCTATATGGAACTTACTTAAGGTAAGTTTTTGAAGTCGGAAGCCGGCCAATAACCGGAGTCGATCACGGCAGCCTTGACATTAGTCTTGTCCACTGAGATGACGGCCGACGGCTTGGCGGGCACATCGATCTTGCCGTTGTTGTAGGTTGTGGTCTGGTCAGGGGTTCCACCCTTGAGATAAGCAACCGCGGCGGCGATAGCATCCGCGACGAGCGTGCGGACGTCTTTCAAGACGGTCATGGACTGCTTGCCATCGATGATGTACTGGACGGAGGGTTCCTCAGCATCCTGGCCGGTAATGACATAGCTGGTGACGGCTGTGTCAGCCGCAAACACATCGGCAATGTTGCGGGAGGTGCCATCGTTGGGGGCGAGGATGAAGACATTGCCCTTGTCAGCCGCGCTGGCAGCGGTCAAGTTGGCTTGGGCGATGTTCTTGGCCACGTCGAACTTCCAATCGGTGGTGACCTGTCCGATGATCTTGCCCATCTCGTCGCGGGTCAACGTCGCCTTGCTCTGCAGAGCGACCGCTTCGCTGGAGTTCTTGATGACGAAGGTGCCGTCGGCGATCTTGGGCTGCAGCACATCCCAGGCGCCTTCGAAGAAGAGGAAGGCGTTGTTATCAGAGGCTGCGCCAGCGTACAGGTACAGCGGGTTGCCAGTGCCGGTGGCTTTGTCGATCAGGTATTGGCCCTGTGCCTTGCCAACCGAAATGCTGTCGAAGGTCACGTAATAATCGACTGAAGCGGTGTCACGGATCAGGCGATCGTAGGAGATGACCTTGACGCCGGCAGCCCTGGCTTCATCAACAGCGGCACCAGCAGCGGTGGCATCCTGTGGGCAGATGATGATGACTTTAACGCCCTGGGAGATCAGAGTCTCAACGTTGGCTTTTTCCTTGGCGGAATCACCCTGGCTGAAGAGAATCTGGACGGTGTACCCGGCAGCCTTGAAGGCATCGTTGAAGCGGGTCTCATCCTGGATCCAGCGGGGCTCATCCTTGGTGGGCAGAACCACTCCTACCGACAGCTTAGCTGCTGGGGGTTGAGTCACCTCTGGAGCGGTGGTTACTTGGGGCGCTGTGGTGGTGGTTGCCTGAGCACAGGCAGAGAGCACCATCGCAGACACGAACAAGATAGTTAGTATAGTATAGAGCGAACTCTTCTTAAACACGATTACTCCTCCTAAAATAGGTTAATCTTGGATATCAATTGGATTCTTCTAACTTGTATCCTTGCCTTTCCAGTCATTTGATTAAATTTACCTCCTTTCGTCTCAACCAGCGATATCTTTGGTTTATACCTTGCTTGAACCTAATGAAGACTACAACCGATTTCAAATTAGAGAGTTGCTTAAGACAGCAAAAACCTCATTCGCATTTGTTGAACTACACCTCATTAGATTTATCGCATTTGTATAATAGGTTGCTTCCTGAATTTGAAACCTCATCACATATTTTATACCCGGATGATAAGGGATTCATTAGTTATGATACTCACAATCTTCAACCTTGTCAATTCCAGATATTATGAATGTCTGTTAATATCGAATATTTGGTATTTTTGAAATCAGTGTGTCCTAATATTCTGCACGAATTATCAGCCTAAAAAGTTAACCTGGTATGGTTAAATATCAAGTTAGTATAGATAAGCAGCCCGGATTTGAGACCCCGCACAACTGAGTGAAATTTAGTGAGCCTGGAGGTTTATTGCCACATTAACCAAATTATCTGCATTGGCAAGAATCTTCTTCAAAGCACGAATAACATCATCCACCCCATTTTGCCCGGCACGAAAGATCGATTCATCCAACCAGATTGCTTCTTCTTCACCAGCATGTTCCGCAATTGGGAAACTCATTTTATCAAACTCAAAATATGCCGGGAATGCAGAAGGAACCGGTAGTCGGGAGAGTTTGGGTTGGAAAAGCTGATAATGATGCATAGCCTGATAACCCACGTCGCATGGAATACCTTCTTTTTCAAGGGCATAACATACAATATCGTGCTTCGCTTTGAAAATCTTAGAATCTATAGCAAAGATATATTGATAAAATGAACGCGTTGTATGGCGAGCATCCCGCTTAAGGACCCTTACACCTGGGAGGTCACTGAGGGCTTCATCCATATATGCTGCCATTGACTCACGCTGTTTCGCCTGTTCCGGGAAGCGGTCCAAAGCGATTACTCCAAGTGCTGCCTGAAGCTCGGTCATGCGATAATTTGCTCCCATTGTGAACAAAGTCACTGCCTCATCATGAGGTCTGCCGCAGTCAATCAGACTGGCAGCCCTGGCTGCAAGGTCTGGAGTTCGACAGAGCAGTATACCTCCTTCACCTGTGGTAAGGGTTTTGGAGGATTGCAGGCTGAATGAACCAAAATGGCCAAACGTACCCGCACCCTTGCCGCGCCATGTAGCCCCATGGGCATGGGCACAATCTTCGATGACTACCAAGCTGTTGCGTTCTGCGAGATCCATGATCGCATCCATATCTGCCATCTCGGCGCCTAAATGGACGGGGATAATACCCTTTGTCTTAGGAGTGATGGCAGCTTCTGCAGCTTCCGGGGCGATACAATAGGTTTCAAAGTCCACATCCACTATTACGGGAATGGCTCCAGCACTCATAACGGCAGCTGCAGTTGCCTGGAAAGTGTAAGCAGGGACGAGCACTTCGTCTCCCCAACCAATATTCATGGTGCGCAGGGCAACCTCCATGGTCACGGTGCCATTCGCCATGGGTACTGCATAACCACCACCTTGCATCTCTGCAAAACGACGGGCGAATTCAGCGGTTTGGGGACCGGGATACGGATAACCACCCCATCTACCAGATCGAATTACCTCTGAAATCGCATGAATATCACGTTCATCAAATACAGGCCAATTCGGATACGGTTCCGTTCGGATTGGTGTACCACCCAAAAATGCAAGGTCGGACATAGATTCTCCTGGTCTTCGAAAGTGATCTGTCTGGATGAAGGTGATTCGATGAATTTATTGTACCTTAGTGCAAGATCATTAAATCAACCAATCAATCATTGCTGTCTGGGCGTATCACCGAGATACCATTATAAAGATCACACTCATCATCGGGGCTTGAAAGATATGGATCTGATTGCTCTATTTGTCGATTATTCAGTCGATGTTGATTTTGTGAAATTGGCAGAAGTAATCGGATGAATGGAAGAATAAACCTTTTCGTTTAGCAATTTACCGGTTGATTTAATCAAATGATCACGGACCGGGAATGGATTTATCCCCACTTGCTGCATAGCCAGGACAACACCCCCAACCACAGGAGGTGACGATAGGCGTACTAGGCTAGCTTTTGGGGCTTCGGAATTAATAACTTGCCGCATGGGTCCAATGATCATTTCGCCCATCTCATACAGACTACCCACCAATACAACTTCAAACTCCTGATGCTCGATACTTAGCTGGCGAATGACGGCTACGGCGGTTTGGCCAAGCTCATTCCCAGCCCATTGAATAATCGATAAAGCGATAGGATCACCCTGGATAGCGGTCTGGTAAATTACTGGCGCGTAATCCGATCCGAGGAAATATTCACCCATCTCAATTCCTTCTAACAATGAAGGAATATCATTCGCACCGATCATACGCAGAAATTCTGAGGTAAGCTGGGTCTTTGGACCGCGTTTGGTCCATTCGTAAGCAATCGCTTCCAAAGCTCGATCGACAAGGTTGCCTGCTCCGCCATACTCACCGAAACCTACCCCAGTGACACGACCCACATTATGATTTTTATCCCATCCCCAGCAATTGGTACCTGTGCCAGCAACGACCGCCACACCCCATCCTTGAGATGCCCCAGCCAATAACCCGATAATTGTGTCATTGACGGCTTCTACTGGTGCGGATAAACCCATGGATTGGATCGCATTTAAAGTGGGTTGGCGTTCTGATGGCCAGTCATAACCGGCGACACCAAAACCACCAGCGGAGATCTGATCCTTTGTAATCCCAGCCATCATGACCGCCTTATCGGTAACAGTATGTAGGGCGGAGCGCAGACCTTCATACCCAACCTCTTCATGGTTACCGGGACCATATGTGCCAAAACCGACTGCATTTCCACCCTCATCTGCGATCAAAGCATGCGATTTTGTCCCACCGATGTCGACACCTAGAAAATAAGTGGACATATCTCACTCGACCTTGATAACTTTGCCTGTCTTTGAGCTTTTATAGGCCGCATCTATTATTTTCATGTTTATCCAACCTTCCTGGCCGCCCGGGTTCGGAGTGCGATGTTCGCGAATACACTGAATAAAGTATCTCAATTGGTCGTTGTAAAGGCTTTGTGGGGCATGGTTCGTACGAGGATAGGGATATCCTGGATCGACTTTTCCGGATTGATCGAGTAAATAAGTTGGATAAACCTGGCCAAACCCACTGGTCCCATAAAGCTGGGTAGCTGCTTCGGGACCATCGGCATACGGCTGCCACCAGCCAGATTCGATATACGATACTGTTCCACCTTCCCAATTTACAATTAGAATGCCGGTATCGTCTACATCATAATTTGTATAATAGGTACCAATGCGGGCATAGACAGATACAGGTTGAGGATCACCTAGTATGAAACGCGTCGTATCTAGAGCGTGAATGCCCATATCAGCCATCGCCCCCCCACCAGCCAGCTTCTTTTGAGTGAACCACCCTGAGGGACCCCAGAGCTGATGAACGCCGTATCCCTTGGTGCGGATAATTTTACCTAACCGTCCTGCTTCTAATTGTCGTCGCAACCAGAGCACCTCGGGGTCGAAACGCCAGCAATGAGCAACCATTAATAAGGCCCCAGAATTTTGACTAGCCTCCAGCATCTGATAGGCTTCTTGGGCATTCAGAGCCATGGGTTTCTCGACCATAACATGAACCCCTGCATTTAAAGCCGCGATTGCTTGAGGTGCGTGTAAATAATTGGGTGTGCCAATCACCAACACATCAATTCCGCCATCATTCAGAAGCTCCTCGACATTTTCATAGAAGCGCTTGAGATTGTAATTCTTAGCGAATGATTGTGCTGTTTCAGGATATCTATCAACGACAGCTGTCAGATTAACATCTGAAAATGAGGAGGCTGCGGCAGCATGGATTTTTGAGATGTATCCTGCTCCGGTTATGGCGAGTTTTATCATAATATGACGATCAATCATTGATTACTGGTTTGGGAATTTTCACGCCTATAAATCATCGCGATCGCAGCAATCAACCCGGCGATCAGCCAGAAGTAAGGCATTGCGAACGAGTCGATATTAAAACCTTCACCAATAAAAGCCAAAAGTGCCAGCTGTCCTGCGAAGGCAAACGTATTAATGGTAGCGTTCTGATTATGCTGTGCAACTCTTGAAGATTGAAACAGGATGTATAACCAGGTAAGGAAAACCGAAAAGCCAACCAACCCGGTCTCTGCTAATAATCGGAACCACAAGCTTTTTACATTGGGTAGTTGGGTCAGATAATATAGAACATTTCGAATTTCAAAAGTAGCCCAACCGACTGAGGGCGCAAAATTTGGGAAGAAAAAGCCGGCGTTACCCAAGCCAACCCCCAGCCATGGAAAGTGGTTAAAGACATTCCAACCGTTCAACCAATAAACCATCCGTTCAAGGAAGATAAAACGGTGACCCAGTTCGATGAGAGTATTTTGATCCAAGGTCAGCAAACCGACTACTTCTTTGATGGTGGGGGGCTGACTGATCAGAGTACTGAGCCGATAATCACGTTGTACTGCGAATAAGAAAACCCCGGTTAAGATGAGGACATATACCAAAACAATAGAAAAACTGGTGAGCACATGAATCCAGGTCCTACGGGTTTTGGAAGATCCATGCTGGAGGAAAAATTTTATATTCGAGATGCGTGCTACAACTTTGCGATGAACTAATAGGTTCAATCTCATGAAGAGGTAAACGATCATCAAGAATAAAGAGACTAATCCAATGCGGGGTGAGCTCAAGAAGAAAGCTGCCAATCCGAAAACAAGCAGGACATTTTCTACAGATATATGGAAGATCCTCAATTTAAATGCTGATGTCTTATGAAATGACGCTGCTAACCATATAGGTAGGTAAATCATGACCATCTGGTGATCGAACCATGAGGCTTCGTAGGTCAATCCGCTGACGCGACCAAACCTGGGATCAAATGCAACCGATTTGACCACGAGCCAAGATTGAATTTGGTTCAGCCAATGAGGGTATTCGTTGGCATGCTGAAGAATAAAAAATGCTTGTAGAGCGGTCCAGATAAGGGATATGACACCACCTATCGTGATATATTTCCAGCTGTTTTTCAATTTCTCAGGATTTTTTACCCAGGTGGTTGTGACCAGGAAAAATGTGATACCAACCGCGAGCGTAATGAGTGCCCTAATTTCTTGCCCTGGAACAGATTTTCCTTTGAAACCTGGGATGTAGAAAAAGTATGCAGCTGTGCAGGAAATGATCGCAACCAAAGTAAATGCAACCAAGGGAATAGTTTCCTTTGGAAGCTCGCCCTTATAAATGATCAGCGGAAGTGCCCAGATGATGAGAAGGATTAAAAAAGGTAAAATGGATAGAGGAGCGACTAATCCACCCGATAGAGAGGATAATAGTGGAAAAGAGGTTAATGGGAGGCAGATCAGTGCGATAGCCCAAAGAATCTCACAAATTCCCTCCCAACTTCTTCCCAACTTGCTTGACGTGGCCATCATGCAATCACACCTAAAACAATTTTCGAGTGGTTATTGGTAGCCAAATGATTAACTATAGATCTTGGAGGGATTTCTTTGGCTTTCGGCTAAAGCGGGTGGAAAATATGATCCCAGCGATAAAACCAATTAAGGTTCCCGCAAGCATTAAATTATTGCGTCCATATAAGACTGGTTGTTGAGGAATGAGCGCTGGTGTGGGAGGTTGAAAAATTACATAGGCCGGCGCTTTTCCAGACGCCTGCCAGGATAGCATCGCCTGATAACCAATCTGTGCCCAGGTGTTGACGATTTCCTGAGCATCCAACGGTTCTTCACTACGATAACGAAGCTCCCAAATATCGTGCTTGCGCTCGATGGTGCCATTTTGAAGCACATCCTTGGGCGTGAGAGATTTTCCGAATGTCTTTGCTTGGATGATGACATTGTTAATCACTTCTGGTGAGAGCAATGCGCCTTGTGTGGTACCTAATGCCATATCTTCGTTGTATTGGATCAAATCTTCCCTCACTCCCTGGATGGGAAAACGGGTTAAATCAATGGTGACAAAATAAGTGGCAGTTGC
>Ga0153915_10004323_pt1 | contig 13066 bp, 7 predicted proteins | sample Opewatmetagenome_2_FD_107003 | JGI IMG/M metagenome (GOLD analysis project Ga0153915, IMG submission 107003) | Freshwater wetland microbial communities from Ohio, USA - Open water 3 Core 3 Depth 3 metaG | ecosystem: Environmental > Aquatic > Freshwater > Wetlands | place: USA: Ohio, Lake Erie... | reverse complement strand
TGTCATTGATGTCGGAAGGGAAGGTGTAAAATCATACCACATCTGGCAATGCCAGATCTTCCATTCGCCGTTCTCTTTTATAAAATCCGCTCCGTATTTTTCCCAGAAGAATGTCCCGCCATAGCTCACTTCAGTTCCATTGATCCTTCCACTGAGCCCTATGCCTGGAGAATACCAAATGCCCTTGGCTGACTTTCCATCGCCGGCGACCTCGATAATCGCGGTGGTCTGTGTATGCATGGCATATTCATGCCCTGCGCCGAGGTTCTCCTTAACGTTCTTTATCTCAGGATACAGCTTGCTGACAGCTTCAAGTTCCTTCACTTTATTATCCTGATTGGTTTGTCCGTAATATTTTTTAACGGCGGCAACACCCAACATCTTCCAGCTGGGGCTTGCAAAGTGGGCAGTCTTGGCATTGGGGCCTTTTTCATCTACCCAGATGTTGGCAAGCTCTTCGAGATGCATGCCTGCGGCATGGTAATAGGCATGCTTGCTCATGACGTTCTGCACCTCCCACATGGCAAGGGCGCGCTCTGCGTCAGATATGGTCTTCCTGCCTTTTGCAACATCAGCGCTGAAACTGCTGGAGGCCATCATCACAGTTATAAAACATGCTAAAATAATTGACAGAAATTTTACTTTGGTTCTCATCGGTTACACTCCTTTTAAAATATTGTGTTAAATGATATACAACTACCCTATTAAAATCTCCCCGCGATTTAGACCGCTGAGAGGATAACCACATTCTATTCACTGTTGTCCACGTAGCTCCAGGTCTCACTAAATGTATTATAGGAACAGGAGGTCAAGGTATCAGTTTGATTTCCGTTGTCGGACTCGAGTCCTGATAACTATTTTTCCAGTTCTTGGGAGGGGGTCCTGCCATCTGCCCTGTTACACCGGGCGCAGGACCTTTATTCGTCTCATCGCCCACTTTTTCTACAGTGTCACAATTTGAGAATATTTTAAATGTATTATCCAATGTTATAATTGACTAATAAACAATCCGGCAATGACTAATTGCGACCATTTTATGACATTTCATGCCCTATTTCAAGAAAAAGACCGTGATATAATTATTTTTTCTTGAAATTATGTAGAAGGTTATATGAATATAGATTAACGTAAATTACTAAAATCAAAAAAAAATCTCAAGGGAAATGATCCCTTATGTCCCCTAAAATCCATAAAGCTATTGTCTGCCGGGCGCTGGCCCATGTTCTGGAACCCCTGACAAGCCCTGAATCCGAGATCATGATATTGGAGATCGGTCTTCACGTTGATCCTCAAAGACTCAAGGCCCGTCTCTTGAAAGAGGTGGCTGACATGGAGGAGGAAGGCGCTGAGATCCTTTTAGGCTATGGTCTATGCGGTCGCGCCCTGGAAGGTGTCGTTTCCGCCAGGAGCACACTGGTGCTTCCAAGGATTGACGACTGCGTCGGTGCACTGCTAGGCTCCCGTGCAAGGCACAAGGAACTACTGAGGCAAAATGCCGGATGCTACTTTCTGGAGCAGAGATGGCTTACAACAGAGCTTAATATCTTTGATGAGATTTTAAAAGGGCTGGAGCGTATACCTCCGGATAAGCGGGACAAGATAGTGAAGATGATGCTTAAAAATTATAATACACTGGCATTGCTCGACTCAGGCGATCTATTGCCGGAAACCGAGTCCCTCTGTCTCACTTATGCAAGGCGATACAACATGGATTTAATCAATCTCAAAACCCAATCAGGTTTATTAACCCGGCTGATCAAAGGCCCCTGGCGTGAGGAAGAATTTTTGGTCCTCCCTCCAGGCAAGCCTGTTCCATTTTTCTAATCTTTTTATGTCATCGCGAGGCAGGTAAGATAATTATAGGAGGCAATAATTATGGCAAGTGAACTGGCAAGTCTTTTAGCTGACCTGAAGGAAAAGGAAGCAGCAGAAATGGCGAATAATAAACTGGAGCAGGGTGCTGATCCTATGGAAATCCTTGCTGATGCCAGGGAGGGAATGAATATAGTGGGCGAGAGGTTCGGCAATGGCGAATATTTCATTCCTGATCTTATTTTTTCGGGGGAGATCTTAAAGGACATAGCGAAACTTGTTGAACCACATATAAAACATAAGGAGACTGAAAGTCAAAAGCGGGGAAAGGTCATCATCGGCACTGTGGCGGGAGACATACATGACATAGGCAAGGATCTCGTCGTCCTTATGCTTGATATAAACGGGTTTGATGTCTATGACCTCGGGATAGACGTCCCGGCAAAAAACTTTGTCGATAAGATCAATGAGACAGGCGCCACTGTAGTAGGCCTCAGCGGCTTTCTTACCCTTGCCTTCGATGCAATGAAGGATACTATTGAGGCCATTAAGACCGCCGGGCTCAGGGACAGGATAAAAATCATGATCGGCGGAGGCCAGATTGATGATGAGGTGCGGAGATACACGGGCGCCGATGCCTGTGGAAAAGACGCTATGGAGGCGGTTGTGCTTGCCAGGAGATGGCTTAATGCATAAGATGAGAATTAATATGCCATTACCGCCAAAACATCATATATCTTTTTCTCCTTCAGACAGGTCTGTCGATATCCTGCCCGGGACAAGTCTTTTAGAGGCAGCGTGGATGGCCGGCATCAGACTTGCAAGTACATGCGGAGGCAATGGGAAATGCCTTCAGTGCAGGATTATAATCAGAGATGGCAAGACATCGCCCCTGCACCCAGCGGAATTGAAGTCTCTGACCGAAGGAGAACTTGAAGAGGGATACAGGCTTGCATGTTGCACCTTCCCCTTGAGCGATCTTGCTATCCATATCCCTGAACAATCATTGCTCACGGATATAAGGCTGCAATTGGAAGGCATAAGCGGGGAGAAAACCCTTGAACCCATAATTGACGTCTGGGAAATCCATGTCCAGGCCCCATCGCCGGAAGACCCGAGGGCCGATCTGGATCGTGTTAAAGAAGGGCTTGAAAATTATATAAACGCTGTGGAACTCACGGCTGATATCGGCTCAACCCGGCAGCTCTCTTCACTTTTAAGAGAAAACGACTGGCGGGTCTCATCCTATGTGCGTTCCAATGAGATAATAGGTTTTGGGCCGCATGGTTCTCCCCCTCTTGGCGTTGCGATAGACCTGGGAACCACAAAGATAGCCGCCTATCTCATGAACCTCCTCACAGGCAGGGAACTTGCGGCTGTGGGTGCATTAAATCCCCAGGCCAGGTACGGCGACGATGTAATGACGCGTTTGCGTTACGCTGTTAATAATGCAGATCCATCAGGGCGATCTCCGGGAAAACTGGCACAAGAGGTCAGAGGGACAATCAGGGATATGATAGCCGGACTTGTCGAAAAAACCGGCGACTCATTATCTCAGGTAGCAGACCTGTGTATAGTGGGCAATACTGCGATGACACACCTGTTACTTGACCTGCCTGTCCGACAACTGGCAGCGTCACCCTACGTGGCATCCGTCAGCCAGGCCATTGATATCAAGGCAAGGGATCTTGATATTGTGGCGTCTCCAGGGGCATATGCGCACATATTGCCGTCCATCGGGGGTTTTGTGGGCGCTGATCACATCGCCATGATCCTTGCGACGGATATTGATCGGGCTACCGGTATATCCCTTGGTATAGATATCGGCACAAACACGGAGATTGTTCTCAGAAGACCGGATAAGACCCGCATGGTGTCAGCTTCCTGTCCCTCGGGCCCGGCCTTTGAGGGCGCACATATCACTGACGGCATTCGCGCCATGAAGGGCGCCATAGAATCAGTAAAGCTGACAGTGAACAGCGTTGAATACAGGACTATCGGAGACGCCTCTGCAATCGGGCTCTGCGGTTCCGGTATTATTGACGCAATTGCAGAATTGAATAAATGGGACCTGATTGATGAGAGAGGTCGTTTTAAAAAGACAAACGGCAGAATCATCGCCGGAGAGCAGGGACTGGAATTTCAGGTGGCCCAGGGAGATGGGAAAAAGGGGAAAGGCAGGATAGTTATAAGACAGAGGGATATAGATGAAATTCAACTTGCAAAAGGCGCGATCCGGGCCGGGATAGCAGCCCTCCTGGAGGTTACAGGGACTTCTCCTGACATGGTCGGCGAGGTTATCCTTGCAGGGGCATTCGGTTCATTTATAAACATCCTGAATGCCGTCAATATCAATCTCCTGCCCTGGTTCCCCAATGCAAGATACAAACAGGTCGGCAATGCGGCAGGACAGGGGGCTAAAATGGCCCTGGTATCGAAAAATGAACGAAGACGGGCTCAACAGATTTCGGCCCAGACCAATTATCTTGAACTGACGACCCATCCTGGTTTTAACAGACTTTTTGCGGATGGGATGATGTTTCCAAAAATAATCAGATGAACAGGTACAATAAACCAGGTGTAAGGTATAAGGCTGAGGCCAATGACTGCCAACTGTAGTTTTTTTATTTTCATCAGTATGCATAAGATTTCAGAACCTTCATGAAAGACCGTTTTATCGATACAACAAATACGAGGTGACAGCTATGTTCATAAAACCTGAAAACTGGAACAAGCTGACCCAGGAAGAAAGACGCAAATTGCGGCTTGATTACTGGGAGGGCGGTGAATGGATCACTTTTTTCGATGCTAATGCAGAGTCAGAATACAAAAAGAAGGTTAAGGTGTTGAGGGATGCAGTTGAGATGAAGGGCTGTTCCCGCATTCCAACGGTTCCCATGATGGGCGGCTATCTCTTCAAACGGGCCGGCCTGTCGGGCAGGGAGGTCCTCTATAACTATGAATCCATGTCAAAACCCATAATTGATTTCCATAATAAGTTTAAGCCTGATACCGCGGTGCTCCCGATGATGGGATCGGCCAGGGTATGGGAGATCCTCGATTACAAATTATATACATGGGCAGGGCATGGTCTTCCCGATAACCACTATTTCCAGACCGTCGAAAAGGAATACATGAAGGAGGATGAGTACCCTCTGTTTATAGGAGACCCTTCAGGTTTCTGGCTTAAGCAATATCTACCGAGGGTATTCGGCTCCCTTGCCCCTCTTTCAAAGATGTTTGACCTGCCCCTTTTAACGGAAATCGTTCAAGTGGGCTGGGCATCTTTCCCCTTTGGAATGCCTGACGTACAGGACATGCTTAAAAAACTCATGGAGGCAGGCAATGAGGCCATGAAATTCATGGAAGTATCCACAAAGTTCAGTACAGATCTTGAGTCATCGGGATATCCATCATTGAGGAGTGTATTTGCGAAAGCCCCCTTTGATATGATCGGCGACACATTACGCGGAGTAAAAGGGATGGTAATGGATATGTACAGACGACCGGACCAGGTCATCGCTGCCTGTGAGAAGCTTGTCCCTGTTATCATAAGAGATGCCGTGGAGGCCTGCAACAGGACGGGAGCTGTTTTTGTATTTTTCCCCCTGCACAAAGGCGCTGATGCCTTCATGTCACCTGATCAATATAAAAAATTTTACTGGCCTACCTTCAGGGCTGTTATGGAAGGTCTGAATAAAGAAGGTCTCATAGCTCATCTTTTTGCCGAGGGCAGCTATAACAAACGACTGGAGATCATTGCCGATTATCCAAAGGGCTGGACTCTATGGTATTTTGATCAGACCGACATGCGCAAGGCAAAAAAGTTGCTCGGCGGCACGGCATGCATCCAGGGCAATGTGCCTTCATCGCTTATGACAACCGCTCCGGTTGAGCAACTCAAAGCCTACTGTGAAGACCTGCTTAATATCTTCAGCGACGACGGCGGATTCATCCTTTCAAACGGGGCAGTGCTGGATGACAGCACGGATGAACATGTGCGCACCCTGATAGAAATTGTGCGCGGCTGATGGATAATGTTCCATGTTGATTAGATCCATATCACAAGAAATGAAATTACATAAACAAATTTAAATACGCAAAATGTCATAAAATATTCATGCCCTGCCATAGCCCGTTATTGAATATAGCTATATTGTGGCTTCAAAATGCCCTTTCCTCTTACTAAAGTAGTCTTATCAATAAAATCAAAACCTTTCATTTGTAAAAGAAACATGAAAAAATCAGTTAGGTTCATAACTACTCACACCTTTTCAAGAAATAACTGTAATTAATTGGAGTTACATTGGGTTCATCCGGCAATGAAAACGGACATGCCTTTAAAAGTAACATTTTATCAACTTAAAAGCGGAGGATTAGAAAAATGAAGAGAATTTCACGTATTACAGCTTTATTTATCTGTTTAACCCTGGCTTGCGTAGCAGGCACGATATCATGTGCTAACAAGGCAGACACACAGGCTGCTGCGGCGGCCCAAAAGGCCGCAATCAGGGCCAATGATATTGCGGACTGCAATAACCTTATGGGCCATCATGTCTGGTATCATGCATCATTCCTGAACAATATCGAACTGGAAAAGTGCTGGGTTACAACACCGGAATATACCAAGACTGCTACCTGGGCGCAGAATGCCAATTACTGGATTGGAATGGATAACATCAAGGCATATTATGGTCCTGTGACACCTTATGAACAGACCAAGGGTGGGTTCCAGTTTCACACCACTACAACCGGGGTCGTTGAGGTTGCCGAAGACAGAAAGACCGCAAAGGGTGTCTGGTATACACCCGGCGCAATAGGAATGGGCGGAAGCGTCCAGGGGATGTGGGAAAGATATGGAATCGATTTCGTGAATGAAAACGGCGTATGGAAGATCTGGCATCTGCATGTATATACCGACTTCTCATACTCCTTAAAGTCAGGCTCCGGCGGCGGTGGTGGCATGGGCGGCGCTCCTCAGGGCGCCGGCGGACAGGGCGGAGCACCCACTGGAGCACCTACCGGCGCTCCTCAGGGTGGCGCACCTCAGATGGCCCAGGGCGGGGCTCCTACTGGCGGACAGGGCGGAGCGCCTACTGGCGCACCTACCGGCGCTGCTCAAGGTGGTGCTCCTCAACAGGCTGCGGCTGGCGGACAGACTGGAGAGAAGGCTGAGAAATTCGGAGCAGAAGCCTCCCAAGCAACTGGCGGTGGCGGTGGCGGCGCCAGGATAGCGGCACAGGCTACAGCAGAGGTAGGTTATAAAGAATTGGGCTCCAACAGCTATGCGGACCTGATTCCGAGACCGCCAGAGCCCTACAAGACCTTCAGCGAGACCTGGAGCTACGGAGATCCCGATGAAGTTAAGATGTTCAGCGGCGGATACCAGGAATGGTCTGCAGTAAAGGCCAAGTATAATAAATAACAATTGAGATAAAACCAGGGAGTATCCTGAGCAGGCAACTCCTTAATCAAAACCCCCACGTGTTGCGGAATATCCGCGGCCCTGGGGGTTTTCTGTCTCAGTTCTGTTCGTGAATAGAGTATTGATTAATTGTTTTTAATGGTTCTGTAACGTTCGTTTCCGGAACGAACCGCTTGAAGGTTCGGATCTGAAATAGGCCAATGCCTCTTTATGGCGCCTTATTATCTGGCCTGAGAGCCAATTCCATTTTCTGAACTCGTTCTGATGAGCCGCTTAACACATCTTCCGGAAACCTGTAGTATTTCAGAATGCCTTTTAATATTTTTGTTCCCATAAACGAGTTCACCGACATGCCTGCAAGATATTGCAGGCGCAGGTTGCGGTCTGTATTAATCTGTGCGTTCTCCATCCATTCCTTCATATCCGCCGCGCGGCCTGCATATGTGGCCAATAGCGCAACCTCCACGTCCCCCCACATATTCGGCCTCCACTTTATGTCCGCTACATCGGCGCCAAAACCCACTTCTATCAGCGATTCTCTTACCAGCGCGTAATCCGGACTGTTCAGCTTCTCATGCAGCTTATCCAGATCAATCCTGGTCGGCTCAGCCTGGCCCAATAGAACCGCATCAAAGCCGCTGCCGTTTATGTCGTTGCTGAAAACCATCCCGTTGGGAAAGACCTGGAAAAACGTCGAAATTACACTCTTGACCGTCTCATTGTCGCTCTCGTAAAGAGGTATCCACAGGCTCATAACTCCTCCCGGCTTCAGATGCTCCCTGCACATCCGGTAATACTCCACCGTATTCAGCGCAGCGCATCCTTTAACCCAGGGGTCAATCGGATCGGAGGTGATTACATCGAATTTTTTTCCTTTCGGCAGGGTGCGTATGTAGTGACGGCCGTCGTCATACACAACCCTGACCTCCTTCCCTTCAACCTTATGCGGATTCTCTTTATCGATGCCGTCGACTATATGATAATTCACCTTGCCGAACATTGGCGTCACGACCTTGGGAACCAGCGGCTCAATATCGCAGATTGTTATCCTTTCAATATTCGGGTACGGCACAAACGATCCCGCTGTTACCCCGGCGCCGCATGCTACAACCAGCACATCTTTTACATCATCAGGGTTCGTTTGCGTCAGTACAGAAAGATGTCCCAGCATCCGCTGCAATCGCATATCCTCGGGAGTGCTTGAAGCCTGCATCTTGCCTGCTCCATGAAAAAAGATCTGGTCTGCATCCAGTTTTGTAACTGCGACCGACACATTCATCCCTTCGCCCACATAAACGCAATACCGTAATTCAGAACCTTTTGTGGCATTCAGGGGCACATCTTTCTCCTGCACAATGCCGGGCGCACACTTATCGATCCAGAGTGAAGAGAAACGGCCGAAGGCAACCGATACCCATGGCACAGGGGACACAAGAACAGTCAGCAATACAATTATTACAAGAGAGAAAAGCGCCCCTGCCAATTTCCCGCCCGAAATGCTCAGAGGTCGGGCAGCCTTTGCGTCTTTTTTCTTTATCCTTTGGCGCGATGCAAAAAACGGCGCAAACGCAACCAGCGCGGAAACCGCGGCGAGTATAATCAAAAACCGTTGCGCCCATTGAGTGCCGACCTGAGGTATAACAAGCATGCTGAAGGCAAGCGAACCAACTATTGCCCCAACTGTGTTGGCTGCATAAACGCCTCCCACCATACGCCCTGAATCCTGATTGCGTGAAGCTACGGAAGCTAATGCCAGCGGAAAGCTTGCACCCCATAGGATTGCTGCAGGCAGCGCCACGCAGCCGACCCGAAGAAGGTCGAGCAGAAATAAGTACCATGGTCCAAACCTTGTAGTTGTCTCAACGACATTAATATGCCAATAGGGAATAGACCTGGTTATCATAAACGCCGCCCATGCAGCAGCTCCGGCAATCAATATCTGGCAGACGCCGAGCGCAACCCGCGTCCTGGCCATCCTGCGCGCAAAAAATGCACCGGCGCTGCTGCCTATCCCAAGCCCTGTCAGAAACATCGCCAGAACGATCGAAAACGTATAAACCGTCGCGCCCAGCATGAGCGATAAAAGCCTCGTCCACACTACCTCAGCCCCCAGGGCGCATAGGCCCGACAGGCCGATAGTGATATATACCCCAAACTTCCCGCCCCCGCATTCGGCAGGTGCTTCCGTTGTCCTGACTGTCTCCGTCCGGTAGGGAGTCCTTGACGCAACTGCCAGCGCAACCATCGCAACCGTGGCATTGATCGCCATTGCCACGTATGTCCCTGTAGGCATGTCATATATGCGCAATAGATAAAATCCCGCCAGCAGACAGCCCAATACGGCTCCCACAATATTTCCCGCATAAAAGAATCCCATCCATAAAACACCTTCCGGCGTCGCCTTTACCCATCGCGCTATTGCAGGCAGCGTAGCCCCCATCAGCACCGTCGGCGGCAGCAGGCACACCACGGCTATAATGGCTCGCTCAGCCGCACCGTGTCCTGTAAAGCCTTCATATATATCCGCCAAAAACGGCATCCCGTATAATATCGCAAGACCCAATATTCCAATTCCGAGTTCCAGAAATGCATAAACCCTCAAAGGATGATGACCTGCCGATATTAGCCGGGGCAGCAGAAGACTGCCTAGACACATGCCTCCCATGAATATGCCCAGCAGCACGCCTAAAGAGATGCCTGATGAACCGATTACAAGCTGCAGGAGCTGAAGCCAGACTACTTCATAGATAAGGGCTGCGCAACCGCTTCCCACAAAGAGGATCAGCAGCCAGGGCAGATAGCGTCGTGCGGCAAGGGGAATGGTGGTCAATGATTCCAAGTCATGTTTTTTCATTTTTACCTTTTTTAAGTAATCAGGGATGGCAAAATATTAATAACAGTTTGCGAATACTTTGTTTTTTTGAATCTTTTCTGGAATGGATACTGGGGGATAAAAATAGTAGAATCGTTCAAAATAAATAGGCCTCGGCGATCGTACAACGCCAGCCGGGGCCATGGATAATAAATTAATATGATTAGTACTTTACTGACAATACAGCGCCATAAGTCCTTGGCGAACTAATCTCCATCTCTCTCCCCCCCATTACCAGACTTCTCTTTTCAGCATAGTTAGTCAGGTTTTTTACATAACCGGTGAGGCTAAATTTTCCGTTAGAATTAGTATAGGTTGCGGAAAGGTTGCCTGTAATAAAGGACTCCTGATATCTGGTCTTGCTCATGTCTACGATAGACGTTACAACATGATCCGGACCAGTGGACGCCGTCGTATTCATTTCCATCTCGTATTCAACAAAGGAAACGATGAAATCCGATTTCCAGCGGCCATCCACCCGGGCGGTGATGCTGCCGCCGTTCGGAAGATCGAACCTGTGGTCGAATGACGCAGTGATGCTCCAGTCAGGAGTATAGGGGGCGCCTTTTCCCTTATAATTCTGATCCGGTATGCCCTGGTCATTTGTTACCTGGAGTAAGTCGAAATATAATTTTGTAAATTCATCGTTTAGATAGGATACCGATAAATCCAGCCTGTCCTTATCCGTGAGAATCGCGTTCATCTGCAGATCCAGACCATATTCTTTATAATTTCCGTAGGTCTTAGCGTTCTCATCACGCGCTGCATCCTTTTCCCTCACCATCTGCCCGCTTCCTACGGGCCATTCTATCGGATCATTCGAATAGACGCCATCACCATTATAATCGTTAAAAACCATATACTGGTAACCGCTGACAGCCGCGAAATTCTGATAGTCATAATAGAAGGTGGAGGCGTTTATCTGAAGTTTGTTTTGCATAAGCCTGCTTTTTATACCCAGGGTATATGCCTTCAGCTTTTCAGGGGGAAACTGGTTTCCGCTTTCGTCGAAAAGCATCCCCTGGGCGCGGTAACTGGTTGAATAGTCGCTAAAAAGCATTGCGTTTGTACCCAGGTCATACTCGATGCCGATCTTGTAATCCGGGTTATTATATTTCATATGAGTCTCTTCAACAGCCGCTTTGCCGGGTCCGGGAGGAAATTCATTATTTATGCTGTCATTTGTATCGTTGGATAAACGGGCGCCGCCGGTTACTCTAAACTGCTCGGTAAAGGGATAGGTAATATTCCCATAGAAGGCCTTCGTCACTTGTTCGTTATACTGGTTACGATGGTTTGAGACACCAACGGTTTGGTCTTTTGAATCATCCAACGAGTGGTACCAGACATATCCTGCTATCCATTTGAACAAGAAATCATCCGGAGAGGTCAGGCGCAACTCAGCCGATTTTTCCCAACGCTCCGATTTTTTAAAGTGAGTCTCTGTAGCAAAAGGAGGAAAGGGCTGTGTTTGTGTGGCGGTGGTGTCGGGTTGGGATGATGATGAATAAGAAGGCGTTAATGCAATATTGGCAAATCCTGTTGACAAATTCAGGGTTCCATATATCTTCTTTTCGGTAATAGCCCTCGAATCACCAGCCGCGTCCTGGGACGCAGTCCATGGAGTTGTCATCTTTGTACCATCAGGATAGTACTTATCAGACTGATTATTGAATATCTTAACATTGCCGAAACCATGATTGTTGATCTTCGATAGCTCACCGGTAATCTGAAAAGAAAGTTTATCGCTGGGCTGGAATAATGTCTTGAGGCGCACGGACTTGGTGTCATCATCATCACCGCCGTTACTGAGATAACCATCACGAACGGATGTGCTGAAGGCGGCGCGAAGGGCCACCTTTCCGCCTATCGGGACATTCATAGCGCCTTCAGTGTGCAGAAGACTATAATTTCCATATTCGACCGTGCCTGATGCCGAATAGGTGTCCAGCTTCGGAGACGCGCTGATGACGTTTACAATACCGCCGGGGGTTGAACTGGCATACAGGGTGCTCTGGGGGCCATATAGAACCTCCACCCTCTCAATGTCAAAGAGGCTTGTGCCGCTCTTTTGCCGGTTGGTCATGATACCGTCAGTATTTACAGCAACGGCGGGAGTGGACATCTGAACAGCTCCCTCCGGTTTGTCATCACTGACACCACGCAGGGAAACCCTCAAGCTTTGGCCGGTCTTGTTGACAACAATGCTCGAAACGTTTTCAAGAATTTGATTGAGGTCATTTTTCCCTACCTCTTTTAAGGTATCACCGGAAATAACCTCCATGGAAATGGCGACCTTCTGTTGGTTCTCTGCACGCTTCTGGGCCGTTACCGTAATCTCCTCCAGTGTGAATTCGTCCTTTGCCGATTCCTGAGCGAATAGATTTGGAAGTTCACCGAGGATTAGGCCAAGTCCTAAAATTAGAGCAAAAAAGACCATGTAAAATTTTTTCATCTAATCTTCCTCCTTTTTAAATTGTTGTTATTAGTTTCATCCGAAAAAAATATTTTTATCGGATGAATGCCTTTAACCATCAGCCGTTAGCTTTCAGTAACACCATTTAAAAACATGACGAAAAACTTTTTATTACGGGAATGCATAGCCATCGAGTTATAGGTTGAACACCGGCAAGCAAGGTATTAGCGAATCTTGCCGGTGTAAAATTTTATGAGTTTTATTTTGTGGATATCCTAAATGTGTGGACATTGTGTCACATACACAAAATATACATATATTGGCTATGGCAAAAAACGAATAATTTATGGCAATTTACGAATAAATTTTTTTCGGGTATCTTAATATGTCCTTAGGCAAGGGAATTCAGCTATGTCCGAGGATCTTGCATAGATGAATCCTCAAGGCATGGGAGGCCCTTTTTTTAAAGATGAAATGGCTTAAATGCAGTATTCCGGCATAAGTCGCCATAAAGCGGGCGGAGAGGAACCGTCAGATCTCG
>Ga0153915_10004322_pt1 | contig 13068 bp, 6 predicted proteins | sample Opewatmetagenome_2_FD_107003 | JGI IMG/M metagenome (GOLD analysis project Ga0153915, IMG submission 107003) | Freshwater wetland microbial communities from Ohio, USA - Open water 3 Core 3 Depth 3 metaG | ecosystem: Environmental > Aquatic > Freshwater > Wetlands | place: USA: Ohio, Lake Erie... | reverse complement strand
CTCCGGAACAGAAGCTGCGAATGGTCTGAAGTACCGGATACTCGGCAACACCGGGTTGAAAGTGACCTCCGTGGGGTTCGGGTGCATGATTACGTCTGATCCGAGCGTCATCGCAAAGGCCGTTGACCTCGGCCTCAACTACTTCGACACAGCGCGCAGCTATCAGCACGGGAACAACGAGCGCATGGTCGGGGCAGCGCTCGGTGACAAGCGCAAGAGCGTCTTCGTTTCCAGTAAGAGCGAAGCCGAGGACAAGAAGTCGGCCCTGGCGCACCTGGAGACAAGCCTGCAGGAACTGCGGACGGACTATCTCGACATCTGGTACCTCCACAGCAAGGACGAACCTGAGTCGCTCAACGCAGGGCTGCTCGAGGCGGTACAGGTCGCCAAGGGGCAGGGCAAGGCCCGTTTCGTGGGACTGAGCACTCACAGTGGGGAGACCATGGTGCCGGCCGCTATCAAGACTGGGATCCTGGACGTTGTTCTCATTACGTACAACTACACCATGGGCTCGCGTCTCGACGCGGCGATCAGTGCTGCGACGCAATCAGGGCTGGGGGTCGTGGCGATGAAAGTGATGGCCCACGGCAAGAAGGATCTGAAACCCGGGGTGGGCCCGGCTGCGTTGAAGTGGGTGCTCAAGAACCAGGGTATCCAGAGTACGATTCCCAGCATGGTCGACATGGATCAACTGGAGCAGAACTTTCGGACGATGTCGTCATCATTCGATGCAGCCGACCAGGCTGTGCTGGCGGCATGCCTCGACGAACTGGCACCGGTTTACTGCCGCATGTGTGGCGGTTGCCGGGGCAAGTGTCCGAAGGGCCTTCCCGTTGCTGATATGCTGCGCTATCTGACTTACGCAGAAGGCTACCGCCAGTTCGCGCTGGGCCGCGAAAAATTTCAGGGTCTTCCGAAGAATATACGGAGCATCCGTTGTGTCGATTGCACAACTTGCACCATCGACTGCCCCAACGGGGTGGAGGTTTCCCGACGCCTCAGCCAGACCCAGGCTCTGTTTGCATGATGCGCGAAGTCCCTTCCTGGAGCCGCATTCCTGATGTTATACGGACGCTCGCCTGCTTCCCATCTCGGTCTGGTTTTCAGAGAGCCGAACTCGACGGCAGAAAGACACAAATAGACATGGAGCGCCGAAGGTGCGGCACAGAAGTCATGCAGACAGGCCTGAACGCGACAATGGCCGACAGCGCAGATGACATCTCGACGTGCTGGCGCTATCGCACGCTGGCTTCGAGCTTCTCCCATGTCCGCCTGAATCTGTCCGCCTCCTGAGCGTTCGGTGTTCTGAAGGAATTGAAGTACTTGCCGGTCGAGGCAAGGAAGAAATCAAGCGATCTGCCGTCGGCCTTCAGCATCAGGTGCTTGAACGGAATCTGGAATCCGTGCCCGCCCGACTCCGACTTGAATTCCACTTCGAAGTAATTGAATGACAGGACACCCTTGCAGCTGCCACGGAGCACACCATGGCTGTGCTCGACGTCGAAACGGTGCAGTTCTTCCTTGATCTGTCTTTGAGCGATCAGTCCGCTGTCCGTGTCGGTCATGGGACGGAGGAGTTGCGCGGCTGTGTCGTAGACATAAGCTACTTTCTGGCCTTCAAGGAATTCCTGGTTCCTTGACGCGTGATAGCCTCCGGCGCTCTCAACTCCGATAGTGTGGGAACCGATCCCGACCGTCTCGTTCTGAATCTCTCCGTCGTTGCCTGCGGGTCTGCCGTCCAGGAGCAAGGTCGCCCTGTCTCCCAGTCTGCGAACCGTGAGTGTGGCTCTGGCCGCCGCCTTCCTGGAATCGACGCGCCGACGCAGCTCGGCAAGATTGGGATCGGCCGGATTGAGCCGTTCCACTAGGTCAAGTGAATTCAGTGCATCCTGGTACCTGCCTCTTGTCAACGCCGAGTCTGAGGCCTGCAGGCTGCGCTGCGCCGCCTCGACCCGGCCCCACAGGTCCCGCGCCCGGGGGTTCGCCGGATCGTCTGCGAGCCAGAGTGTCAGTGCCCCGCGGGCCTCGCTGTAGTTGCCCTGCGCGTACAGGTCCGCCACGCGGCGAGTCCACTCCTCCTCTTTTCGCAGATGCGCAGCGGCCCTCTCCTCGTCATCCTTGCGAGCCTGATCACGCGCCGCGGTAGCATTCTTGGCTTCCCACCGCTTGCGCAAGGCCATGAGTTCGGGCGCATCGGGATAAGTCACCTGAAGTCTGTCCAAGTCAGCCTTCGCAGGCTGGAGCTTGCCGGACCTGATGAGGTTGGAGACGCGCCCGAGTTCTATCTGCAACCGCTTCGGTGTCTCATCGCTGTCCTCACTGATCATCGGTGCGGCATCCATTTCTTGCAGCATCGCAGCCGCCGCTTCGTTATTGGGGCTTATCTCGAGGATCCTCTGGATCAGCACCCTGCTTTCGTAGAGGCGGCGCTGGGAGGCAAGCGCCTTTGCCTCTTCGAGCAGGACTCTGACGGTGACCTGGCCCGCATCCTCTGCCTGACGCAGTCCGCCGGAGCTGCCCGCAAGATCGCTTGGAGGCTGCGAAGCGACCGTTGGGCCAGACGGGCCGCCTTTCACCGGCGGGCTCGGCAGGTATGTCGACCAGGCGGTCTGAATAGAAGCCGCGGCGCCTGTTCCGCGGATCACATAAGCAGCGGTTACGATCAGCAGGACGGATAGCAGGGCGGCCGCCATCCGGAATGACGGGCGAGGAATGCTGCGGTAGGTATATGGCGACCTCACGGTCAGGACAACGGGCAGCTGCGTCCGGAGGTTGCTCTCGGGTTCCACTGAAGCGACGGAGTCGGAAGCGCCGCTGTGAATTCCCGGCGGATCTGAACTCTCCGGAATTTGTTGCCCGGCTGACTCGTGCGTTGAACCCGTCCCGGCTTGCGCCGGGGTTCCTAGCACAGGGACCGGTTCTTCGGAGATCACCGGTGCATGCACAGGTTCCAGCGCGGATTCTCCCGAGATCGCCTGGAGGGACGGGTAGTGGTCGGCGAGTACTGCCATAAGCCGATCCAGAGAAGCGTAGTCCGTCTTTCCCTCCTTGCCGAGCAGTTTCTGGATTTCCTCGCAGAGCGCGATTGTGCTCCGGGGAGATCCCGATCGGGCTGCGACTTTCCTCAGCCGCGGCAGAGCGGCCTGCAGCTCTGCGAGCATCAACTGGGAATCTTCGCCCATATCTTTCAGGAGATCCCTGCAGGCGTTCGAAAAGCCGGAGATTGCCTGATACCTGTCATGCGGGTCTTTTTCCAGGCATTTATCGAGAATGGCCCATATGCCCGGCGGCAGATCGGGAAACCGATCGACAGCGGGGATGTCCGTTTCAAACAGGATTCTGTCGACCGCGTTGTTGCTGTTCCGATCGTGAAACGGATGAAATCCGGTCAGCAATTCGTAAAACACTATGCCTGCAGAGAACACGTCCGACCGCTCGTCGCACTCCGCATGCTGTATTTCCTCCGGGGGCATATAGAGCGGAGCACCAAATCGGATGCCGGGACGGGCCAGGAAGTTCCTGAGGAGATGAGCGATGCCGAAATCTCTTATCTTCGGGCAGCCGTCAGGAGCCAGGTGGATCTTTCCGGGTTTTAGCCCGCGATGGAGGATGCCATGGCCATGCGCGTGGCTCAGGCCGTCCGCCACCTGGATCATGATGGACAACTTTTGTTCTACGGTCAGGGCGGCGTTCCGTGCGATCAGGCTTCCCAGGTCATCGCCACCCAGGAATTCCATCGCCATGTAATGCGATTGTCGCTCCCTGCCGAAGTCGAGGATGGCTGCAATGCTCGAATGCCGCAGGTCGGCGACTGCCCTACACTCGCGGTAAAAGCGCACCTCGAGATCGGCATCCCATCTGATGCCATCGCACAGAACCCGGACTGCGACAAGCCTTTCAGGACCCTGGTCGAGGGCTTTGTAGACAGGACCCAGATGGCCTTCTCCCAGTTTCTCGAGCAGGGCGTACTTCCCGAGGCTGCCGATAACTTTCTCCTGGCCGGTCTCCGTCATGTTTCGCCCCTTCACTTCTATTTGTTGCAGTGAAAGTAAATATCGACGTTATCGGCTAAGAGAAGTATGACGCCCGTCACTTTTGCGGCTTCTGGGCAAACCGGCCGGACGAGGGGGGGCAGGCACGAGGATCTTCCGATGTCGGGATCAGGATCGCAATCGGCATCGGCATTCGAAATCGAGATTAGCCGACGGACCTCGGAATTGAGGTTGACTCCCGGTTGATACTGATACCCAACCCCATTCCGATCCCGACCCCGAGCGTAGCTTCGATTTGCCCCGGTGTGCCGGGCTTGTGAAAGCGACGCCTTATGGGCGTGGTCGATTACTCAGAAGTTTTGCCGCGTTTTCCCGGTAGACCTTCTTCAGGATTTCGTCGGAGAGGCCGAAGCCGTTCATGCTCCAGTGATACCCGAACTGCTCTATCTCGTAGAAGTGCTCATCCGGCGACTGCAGGACGCGGAATGTAATCCTGTACATCTTCCGTTCATAGCCCATGTCGGTCCCGTACACGAGGCGATTCGAATACCTGGCATAGAACTGGGAGACGAACCTGGGAATCGTTGCCGTCTCGGCATAGCGGGCGGAGATGTCGGCATAAAGGTTGGGATAGCGATCCAGGAGCGTTCCGAGGCGGGTGAGGTCATAGTCAAGATTGGCGAGATGGCAAGTGACGAAAATGGTTCTGGGATGCTTCTTTACGGTCCTCTCAAGGATGTCGATCATGCCTGAGTGGCCGACGATGTTGGGTTTGTTGTCCAGCCGCCACTCCCAGGCATTCATGAGCCCATCGTTCGTCCTGTCCATCTTCTCGTACATCCAGATGGGATCGGCCACGTGCAGGCTCACGGGCATCCCCAGTTCAGCGCATTTTTCGAAAAGTGCGTCCATACGGGGATCGTCAGGATGCAGGCCGGCAGCCTTGTCGAAGTTCAGGCCCGTGCCCTTGTCACCCAGCTCGCCGACCCCTCTGGCTCCGGCGCGGTAGCACCTCTCGAGTTCCTTCACGGCAGCGGGACCAAAACCCGGCTTGTCATAGCCTGTGTAGTCGAAGTCGCACCAGAGCTGAAATCGGTCGGGATATTTGGAGTATTTCTGGTAGATAGAGTCGAACTCCTTGCCGACGGCGCCGGTCAGGATGATCGACTTCTCCACCCCCATCTCGTCCATTATTTTCACCCATTCGGCGATCTGCTCGGGGGTCTTTGCATACTGATGCGTATGCATGTCGATGACCGGGTACTTCGCCTTGGGGACATCGGTTTTTGGGATCTTGTACACGGATTTCGGCCGATAGTCCTTCAGAAGGATCGTCTCGGGCGACTCCTGTCCCGGAGTCGGAGATGGTGCGACGAAGAAAACAATCAGGATTGCTGCCAGCAGTAATGAGAACCGCCTGCTTCCTTTCATACTCAACATCCTCCTATAGGATTGCCGTAACCGTTGCCGGGCTGACCTGCTGCCGCAGACCACGTTGTTTCGGCGGCCACGTCTTTATCTGTCAAATCGGCGAGTTTTGCCATGGCAAAGTGTAACCCCCGGTCTCCTCGCTGCGCCGGTGGTGCAACCTTACTCGGGCACTGCCTCCACCAGAAGGTGTTTCCTGAACTGAACGGGCAACACGGCGACCGGCCCCTTTGCGGGACCAAGGTCTTTTCCACGCTCATAATCTCTGAGCCGGTACGCCCGATCCTCCAACCCGCGCAACTGCACATCGCCTTGATAAGCGTCAGCGTAGAACGCGTAATACATCTTCCCGTTCTTCTGGATCGCATGAGCCTCAGGCCTGTCAAAGCCGATGTCGTACAGGTCCCCAAGATAGGTTCCCTGTGAAAGCATTTTCCCCTCATAGATTTCGAGCCATCCCTTCCAGGTCTTCTCCCTCTCCGGAGTCAGATCGATTTTCGAATCCTTCTTCGCCCCCGGGGGCCACGTGAACTTCGTACCGATGACTCCGCCGACGCCGACAGTTGAGGCAAAATCGTCCCCGCCGTCGCTCAGTTCCACGTGATCTCCAAAGTAGGCGACGGAGGGTCCCATGAGCGCCTTGAGAGTCTTCCCCTTGAGGCGGATCTGCCACGAACTCTCCGGATCGGAAGCCACCGGCTGGTTCATGTAGGGCATGGTGAGAAAGGAATAGGCCGTCCCACACGGACAAATCTCGATCACGGCCTTCGGATTGATACTCATGGCCGTTTCATAAATGTCTTTGAAAAACTCGGGCGTCTTCTCGAAAGACTCCTCGGGAGTGGCGTGATTATGAGCGGGATTGTAGCAGGGCGGCGCCGCATTGAGATACTGGCCGTCGATTTTCAATCCATCATAGCCCCAGGTCTTCATGAATTTCTCGACCAGCGCGCGGGTGTATTCCCTGACGGGCGGGTAAGCCGGGCAGAGGTAGTACGCGTCCCACCAGCTGATCTTCCGCGTCGAACCATCCTCGTTGAGCAGCAGGTAATCCGGATGCTGTTTGATCAGGTCTGTTCCCGGGTCCACGGACAGCGGCGCCCACCATAGCCCGGCCTTCAGCTTCTGGGCATGAATGGCGTCGACCATCCTGATCATGTCACGGTCGCCGTTGGGAAACTTGCCCTTGAACAGGTACCAGTCCCCTTCAGCGGTCTGCCAGCCGTCGTCGAGCACGGCCCATTTGTATCCCAATGCGCTGACCTTCGGCAGAGCGCCGGCGATCTGACTCGCGGTGAAATTGCGCTCAAATCCCCATGCGCACCAGATAGGCTCATATGGGGTTTCAGGAGGCGGCTGGAAATGGATTCCCTGGCGAATCATGAATCGGCGGTATTCGCTCAGCGTATGGAAGTAGTCGCCCCGATGCACTGCCACGAAAGTCCGGTATGTCGAGAGGGTATCTCCGGGCTTGAGCTTACGGCGAAGGTCACACTGAATCTCCACCTCAGCCCGGTCCTGGCCTGGCATCGCAATCGGCAGTGAAAGCAGCCTGGGCACCGTCTCTACGCTTCCGACTGCGATACCGATGTCCTTGCGCCAGACGTCCGCCACCGGCGTTCCGCCTCCGTAGTCCGATCCATTCATCCCCATGTAGTTGTTCTGGCTGAAACCCGTCTTGAGCGGAAGGACCCAGTCGGGCCGGTTCTCGTAGGAGCCGCTCTGATATGACCAGAACGGTGGTGCGGAAGCGGAATCCGCGTTGATGAAATAGCGGTTGCTGGTCCACTGTGTTACGTCGAGGTCCGACGAGCCTTCGTTCGTGTAACGCACGACGTAAAACGCCATCGCAGGGAATTCTTCGAAAAGGGTGACTTCGACCTCCTTGCGGATCGGGCCCTTCTTGCCGGTGATGGTAAAGCTCGTTTCTTTTGCCGCCGAATCTCCGGCCACTTCCGACGTCTCTTTGACGTATTGGAAGTCGCTCAGACTCGCGCCGTCCACGACAACGGTTTCCGAGGGAGAAAAACCACCTATCGGTATCGCTTTCCCGTCGGATATCGCGAAGACACGGCTGTGAAGTTGCGAGTCAAATTCCAGGCGGATGGCTTTGCCGTCGATCCGGGCCACGTAGTCCTGGCGTGAGGCGCAGCCGGATTGAACCAGGCCGGCGAGCGCAACCAGTAAGAAATAGCGAGCCTTCATTGGTGTCCCTTTCATGGGTAACAAATCACTGAGCATCTTACTCGCTGCTCTCGCAGACTCAAGGGCTAAAGGAGGCTGTCCTGCCTGCACCCTGGGGTGTTCTCAGACTTCGGTATCGAATCAGGGGGATCGACTGTAGAATAGGGATCCAGCGGCCGCAGAAGTACAGACCGGGCCGGCCGGCGGGAATATAACAGGGGACGCACGCAATCATGCAACGGAGGGGCGGCCGTGAATCACAGATCTACCGAGAAAATGGCGGAGACTTATCGTTTCCGTGTGGAATCACTGAGGATGGCAGGTTCGATTGTCCTTGCGGTACTGCTTCTCCTCCTCGTGCCTGCGGCCAGCGGGCGGCTACAGGAGGCCGCATCCGTGCCAGACTATCCCCGCATCGCCATGCTCTGGTCGCCAGCCGAAGGCCCCGGTGAAAAGCCTGCAAAGTGGGCCCGATACGGTGTCATCGTTTCGGATGCAACACCTGACCGGCGGGAGCGGGGTTGACGAGGTCACACTCCAACCCGGGACCGGCGCGATATTGTTGGACGCGCGTACCCGCGAGTGACACGTCTCCAAGGATATGGTGCGGTAAGCCGCCCAGGCTCGGCAACCACTTGCTCCCTGATGAGCTGTCGCGCCGTGCGTCAGGCGTCTATTTGCGCGACACGCCGAGATGCGCGCCCCACACGCCACTCTCACCAGATCTCCTGTATTCTCAATGACTTGCCGAATTCGTCTGCTATGGCATGAAATTTGCCATAAGGGATATGCCGCCGCTTGGACGGGTGGGTAGGCGGAAGGTTTGACGGGTGGTCCGCGGGCCTCGCTAGTGATGGCGCGAGGCCCGCGGTGAAACGGAGGCGACGGAGCAGTCGAGCCAAACGCCGATTCGCCGAAATCGATTGGGTGCCCAGCCTGCTTCGGGTCGGTGACAGGATGATATCGGGAGGAAGTATGAGGAAAAGACTAATAGGTTTGTCTCTGGTCCTTGGAACGATGATGTTGCTCGGCGGGACGCTGGCCTTCTCGGTTGTCCCGGGGGAAATGCACGTGACAATTCCGTTCCAATTCAACGTCGAGGGCAGAACGCTGCCGGCCGGCAGGTATGTGATTACCAACCCGGCGACTGGCAATCTGAATCTCATTGAGATCAGGAGTCAGACGGGGGGGCCCAACGTCTTCGTGCTGACTGAGCCGGTCTCTCCAAGTGGTAACTCGCGTAAGCCGGATCTGGTCTTTAGGCAAGTCAACGGGATGGAATACCTGGCTCAGGTCTGGGCGGACCCGGGTTCACCAGGCAACGCAATCCCCTTGCCAGGCAATCAGACCATGGCGACACAGGCCAGGATGCAAAGACACCATGCTCGTGGCATGCAGATGCCCGCCGCGAGCGGTGAATAGGAAGTCAAGCTGAGGACCTGTCCCTCGCGTTCTTTCGCGTGTGGCTGGCATCCAAGACCCAGGCGGCCGTCGGCTGGGGGCATGACAGCCCCCGACGATGGCCGTAGCTGTCATTGGTGACCGGAAAGGTGAGAAAAAGAACCGGCCTCTGCGCCTGTGGCTGTTCGACATCCACTGGTTCGGGTCCAGGTCGATGTCCAAGTGGGGGTCGAGCAGAGTCTTTGCTGCACGCATCGGATCGGCGTCCGCTGCCACAGGTCGCCTTCTTCCCCCTGTCAGAATTGCAGTAACTCTCAGAACGAACGAGCGCTTGAAGCAAGATCGCACTACAATAGGCGTTCCCCTGGACCGAAAGGACCTGCGAATTGACTAGTTGATCCGTTTATTAGATCAAAGCACAAGAGGACCCAAGCCATGCGTCGTCTCACTCAATTCCTGCTGTTGCTGCTGATCGTTCCGCTATCTGCACAGACTCCACCGAAGCCGATTGTCTCACCGGAAGTACATCCTGATCACCGCGTAACCTTCCGATTCCGTGCCCCGAGTGCCAGAGAGGTCAGCCTGGAGCGTGAGGGCGCGAAGCGATTGCCGATGCTGAAAGACGACCAGGGTGTCTGGTCCGTGACCACCGACGCTCTGGATCCGGATTTCTACAGCTATTCGTTTGTGGCGGACGGTGTCAGTCTCATCGACCCTTCCAACCCGCTGATAACACCCAATATCCTGCACACACAGAGCAGGCTGCATGTGCCTGGACCAGCATCGTTGCTATGGGAGATCAGCGATGTGCCGCACGGCGTGATTCATCGGCACTTCTACAAATCCGGCATCGTCGGCGACGAACGCGACTTCTATGTCTACACGCCTCCCGGGTACGATCCGGGCGGACGGAGCGAATACCCGGTCCTCTACCTGCTCCACGGATTCTCTGATGATGCGAGCGCCTGGATTGCAGTCGGCCGGGCCAACGTTATCCTCGACAACCTCTTCGCGCGGGGAAGAGCCCGGCCCATGGTAGTTGTAATGCCGCTCGGCTATGGTGCCCCGGAAGTACTGAAGAGGGTGGGACCCCGTGACGCCTCGCTCTGGCGGACAAATGTGGAAAGGTTCAAGGAAGCCACCCTGCAGGAGGTGCTGCCCCAGGTTGAAAAGGCGTACCGAGTCTCCAAGGATCGAAACCAGCGGGCTATAGCCGGGCTTTCAATGGGAGGAGCGGAGGCGCTCATTACCGGCTTGAATTCACTGGATCGCTTTGCTTGGATTGGCGCCTTCAGCTCCGGGGGGGTTGGTGACGACTACGGCTCGATATTCCCGGGACTCGACGCAAAAGCCGATGCGAAGCTGCGCCTCCTCTGGATTGCCTGCGGCAAGGAGGATCGCCTCTTCGACGGTAACCTCAAGTTCATCGGGTGGCTGAAGTCGAAGGGGATCCGATGCACATGGGTTGAAACCCCGGGCGCTCATAACTGGTTGCTGTGGCGGCGTTACCTTTCAGACTTCGTTCCGCTCCTGTTCCAATAGCTACGCCAGAGCTATCAGCCTTCAGTTCTCAGCTACTAACGAATGCTGATGACTGAATGCTGATAGCTGAGGGTGGCGCCGGGGTGTGATATGGTGCATCCCGCCCATGAACAGCTCAGATGTAGCTGATCGAGAGTCCGGCTCGATGCCGTCGGATGCGCCGTCGGTCTCGAATGCCAGGCGGTGGTGGATTGTCGGCCTGCTATTCGCGGCGTCGATGATCAACTACATGGATCGTGCCACGCTCTCGATCGCCCTGCCTTTGATCTCGAAGGACCTCTCGCTCAGCCCGGCCACCAAGGGTTTGCTGCTCTCGGCTTTTTTCTGGTCTTACGCGCTGATGCAGATCCCGATCGGCTGGTGTGCAGACCGCTTCAACCTTCGCTGGATATATGCAGGTGCCTTCGCCCTCTGGTCCGTTGCCCAGGGATTAACCGGCTTTGCGACGAGTCTTGGAGAGCTTCTAGTCTTTCGTGTTGTGCTGGGTATCGGCGAGTCCATTTACCTGCCTGGCGGCACGAGGATCGTCAGCCTGACCTTCAAGTCCGAGGATCGGGGTTTGCCCAGCGGGCTCTTTGACATGGGTACGCGCACGGGGCTGGTCGTTGACGGGATCCTTATACCGTGGCTGATCGTCAACTACGGCTGGCGGCGCATGTTCATCATCGTCGGTTTTGCGGCGCTTGTTTGGCTGGTGCCCTGGCTCCTGATATTTCCCGCGCGGCTCGGAGGCGGGAGATCCCATGTTGCTCGGGGCACAATGCCCGCGCCAGTATCGCCGGCTGCCGGGACGCTCCGCCGCGAACGATGGGTGACGTTGAATCGCAATCTGGTCGGCATCTGCCTCGGGTTTTTCTGTTTCGACTACTACTGGTACCTGCTCGTGACATGGCTGCCCGATTACCTGGTTACCGTGCGCGAACTTACGCTCCTGAGAGCGGGTTTCTTTGCCGCGATTCCCTATTTCGTTTTTGGCATCAGTGAGCCCGTCGGCGGATGGATCGCAGACAGGCTGATTCGTATCGGGTGGAATGAGACCCGAACGCGGAAAGGAATCGTCACGGTGGCATTCTGCTCCGGGCTGTGCCTGATCCCCGCCGCGTGGGTCGAAGGCGCGGGGATGGCGATCGCGCTCGTGATCGGCGGCTCCCTGGTGGGCCTTGCTACCGGAAACCTGCTGGTGATCCTGCAGGACTGCGCGCCGGCGGATCAGGTCGGCGTGTGGACCGGTACCCAGAACTTCGTCGGTAATATCGCCGGCGTCATCGCGCCGCTCGCAACCGGCCTGCTGATCAGCTGGACCGGTTCGTATTCGCCCGCCTTCTTCCTTGCCGTTATCGTTCTGCTCTCGGGATTGCTTTCCTACTGGTTCATCGTAGGAGAACTCGGACCGGCTCCCGGCGAGTCATGCCGCCCGTAAGGCACGAGGAATCTGCAACTTAGACAGGTGGGGACAAAAGTGCCTGGCATTCGGAAAGCCTTTTGGTAGAATTTTCGGCGTAGCGAAGAAGGCTCGGGTCTTCATGCGTCGCCTCAGCACGGTAGTGTTCAATTTGGAACAGTCTCATGCATCCGATCCGTGCTCACATAGTCCTGTGCTTTGCGGAATCGATCCTGCTCATCGGTGGGTTGTCTTTTGCCTTGCCATGTCGGGGAGATGTTTCGCCCGCGCCCGGCCCTGCAATCGCCGACGGAGATCTGAGATGCGAGCCTGAAGGGTTCGAGTCGGGTTTCGGAGGACCGGAGGGGATTCTCCTCCTTCTATGGGCGGGGGTTGGAGGCGTCATTTTGTCGTTGGCAAAGGTACATTCGAGAATGCTGCCGGAGGACCAGCAGGACCGGATACTGGGCACGGTTTGTCAGAGCCTCGCTGAAGGCATCATCGTCTGCGACCGGTCCGGGAGGTTCGTGTTTGTCAATCGTGCGGCCGGGGAAATTCTGGGGGAATTTGCTTCGGGAGTTGATCCGGGCAATTGGTCGCAGGTTTACGGCTGCTATCTTCCCGACGGGCAGACGCTTTATCCACCGGATCAATTGCCCTTGATGCGGGCCATGCGGGGCGAGTCTGTTCAGGAGGCGGAGATTCTCATCCGCAATTCGAACATTCCCCAGGGGAAAACAATCAGCGTCAACGGCGCGCCGCTTCTGGATGACGCGGGGGCATTGGCCGGCGGGGTCGTCACCTTCAGGGACGTCACTGAACGCAAGCGGGTAGAGAGAGAGTTGGGACAGTCGCTCAGGCAGCTCGAGGAGATGAAATGCGCCCTTGATCAGGCCGCGATCGTATGCGTCACGGACAGCGAGGGAACGATTCTGTACGCGAACGACAAGTTCTGCGAGATCAGCGGGTATTCCAGGGAGGAACTGGCGGGTCAGACTCACCGGATCGTCAACTCGGGCTACCATCCGAAGGCATTTTTCGGGGAAATGTGGAGGACCATCACAAGCGGCCGGGTATGGAGGGGAGAAATCAGCAACCGGGCCAAGAGTGGCCACATCTTCTGGGTAGACACGACGATCG
>Ga0153915_10004320_pt1 | contig 13069 bp, 11 predicted proteins | sample Opewatmetagenome_2_FD_107003 | JGI IMG/M metagenome (GOLD analysis project Ga0153915, IMG submission 107003) | Freshwater wetland microbial communities from Ohio, USA - Open water 3 Core 3 Depth 3 metaG | ecosystem: Environmental > Aquatic > Freshwater > Wetlands | place: USA: Ohio, Lake Erie... | reverse complement strand
GACGTTGCCGAAGTGGTTGCTGACATCCAGGGACTGCGAGGCCGGGACAAAGACCTCGATCCGGGCCGCGTACGAAAGATTCCATTGTCCGCGCCGGACGGCGTCGCCGATCTTGCCGAAGAGGCTCGCCCTATTCCGGTCCCAATCCATGGGCGACGTCAGCCGCAGGACGAGCCCCCCCGCCTCGGTCTCGATTTTCATCGTCGTGTTGTCGAGGAATTCCTTGATGAATTCGGAGTCGGAGTCGCCGACCTCGACCGTCGCCTTGGCCGTGACCTCGTTTTTATCCCAGGCGGAGATCGTCAGCTGGGCCTGGGTCCGGTCGACGCGGAGCGTCTGGCCGGGCGCCGAAACCGATCCCGCGGTCAGGCTTTTCGTCTGGACGTTCCTGGCGCCGCCGCCGAGAAGGCCCGTCTTTTCCGCGCCGGGCGCCGTTAGAGGCGCCGCGACCATGAGGAACGCGAAGAGAATCGCCGCCGAAAGAGCGATCAGGGTTTTGCTTTTCATGAGTGACTCCTTTCCGAAACAGCCTGATTCACCGGCCCGAGGACGTCGGCCAGGGTCTGCCGCTTGTCCTGGAGCGCGGCCAGGAGATAGCGCCGGATATGGGCGTTGCCCTGATTCGAGGCCAGGGCTTCCCGGCATTTGACGATCTGGGCGTCGATCGCGGCCAGCTTGTCCTTGTAGAGGGACATTTCCTGAAGATCCATGGCCGCAATTTTCGGCCGGGCCTGCCGCTCCAGCGACTCGATGGCCCCGAGATATTCTTTTTCCGTGCTTTCGACCCGGGCCAGCGCCGACCGGGCCAGGATGCCCGACGGGGCCGCCGGTTTCCGCAAATCGTGGATTCCCAGGACGGCGAGCACGAGGAGGGCCGCGCCCGCCGGAATGAGAACGGGCCAGCGGCGGGAAAGAAAGGCGATCAGCCGCGGGCCTTCGGGGGCGCGTTTCCCCGCCCTCTTCTCGGCCGCCATCCGTTTCTCCCGGACGAGGGACGCTTCGATTCTCTCCCACAGGGCGTCCGCGCCGACCGGGGCTCTGAGAGCCGTGATTTCCCGGTCCAGCCGGGCGTCGAGCGCCGCCTGCTCGCGGCATTCGGCGCAATCCCGGGCGTGGCGGGCGAAATCCTCGTCCGCCGCTTCCCCGTTACAATGCCTGTCGAATTGATTGCAGCTCATGACATCTCTCCCGCCGGGACGGATCCCAGCCAGTCCCGGAGCTTCTTTCTGGCCCGATGGACGCTGGTTTTGACGGTCCCGACGCTGACGCCGAGAATATCGGCGACTTCCTCCTGGGAATACTGCTCGACGGCGAATAGGACGAAACAGGACTTCATCTGTCCCGGCAGGCCGTCGACCGCCCGGGCCAGGCTGTGGGCCAGCTCATGGGAGGAGGACACGCCGATCACATCCATATTCTCCATGGCCACGGCGCTTCCCCCGGCCTGCTTCCGCTTGCGAAGGACGTCCATGCAGGTGTTGTGCAGGATCTGGAAAAGGTAGGTGCTGAAGCGGGCCCCGCTGCGGAATCCGCCGATGCCGCGGAAGAGCTTGAGGAAGGTCTCCTGGACGGCGTCCTCGGCTTCCTGGGGACTGCCCAGAATCCGCGCGGCCGTCCGCAACAGGGGCTGACCGTACCGGTCATAGATTTGCCTGTAGGCGCCCAGGTCGCCCGCCCGGCAGCGCTCGATGATTTGCTCTTCGTCCGTCAGGTCCATAATCGGATTATATCGCCTTTTCACTCCGTTAGACGGGCGGGAGGGGCGATTCGTTGACCGGGCGGCGAAAAACGTAATTCTCCGGGGGCTGGCGGGCGAATCGGAGCCTTGGCAAACGTGAAATGGTTGAACTTCCGGCATGGCGACCTTATAATTCCGGTGATGACCTCCAAGGAGAGAATGCTCCGGGCGCTGGACCGCGGCAAGCCCGACCGCCTGCCGGCGACCCTCCACCAGTGGCAGAAGTTCCACCTGGACACGTATCTCGGCGGCGCGACCGACCTTGAGGCCTTCCAGATGTTCGGCCTCGACGCCTCCATCCAGTATTCGCAGGATGCGGGGCAGTTCCGGCTGGCCGGAGCGGACTCGGCCAGCGCCGCCCCGTCCGATCCCGGCTGGCGCGACGAGATCGAAATCATCCGCGATGACCCGGACGACCGGGCCTGCCGCCACACCATCCGGACGCCCGGCGGAACGCTGACCTTCGCCGCGGCCGGCAACCGGGCCACGACCTGGATCACGGAATATCTCATCAAGCGGGACGACGACATTCGTCTCATCGACAAGTACATGCCCGTGCCCGCCCTCGACGCGGCGGCCGTCAGCCGCATGTACGACAAGGTCGGGGACAAGGGCATCCTGCGCGGCTTCGTCTGGGGCAACCAGGGCGGCTGCTGGCAGCACGCCGCCTGCCTCATGGACATCCAGCAGCTCATCCTCAAGGCCATGGACGACCCGGCCTGGGTCCATGAGCTCATGGAGGTCCTGCTGCGGAAGAAGCTCCGCTATATCGAGACCATGAAGGGCGCCCGGTTCGATCTCGTCGAGACGGGAGGAGGGTCGGCCTCGTCGACGCTCATCTCGCCGGCGATGCATCGGGATTTCTGCCTGCCGTACGACCGCCGGATGCACGACGCCCTCCACGGGCTCGGTTTCGCCGTCACCTACCACACCTGCGGCGGGACGCTCGGCATCGAGGAGCTGATCGTGGCCAACGGCTGCGACGCCTCCGAGACCCTGGCGCCGACGTCGATCGGCGGCAACCAGGAACCCTGGGAATTCAAGGCCAAGATCGCCGGCCGACTGGCCCTCATCGGCGGGCTGGATCAGTTCAGCGTCCTGACGACGGGGACGCCGGACCAAATCCGGGCCATGGTCTTCAAGCTCTTCGAAAAGGTCGGCGCCGACGGCGGCTACATCCTGTCGGCGAGCGATCACTTTTTCGACACCCCGCCCGAAAACATCCGCGTCTACGCCGACGCCGCCCGCGCCTGCGTCTATTGACGGGGTCAAATCTTCAATCTTGCACTTTTATCAGACCTGACCCCATGCTAACATTAGTATTATCTATTACTTAAACAACCATCACGTGCATTTTTTCCGCCATTTCCGCCGATTCATGCCAACCGACAGCTTGATGGACTTCCTGAGATTGGCACCGCGGCAGGCCTCAGCCCCGAGCGACGCCTTCAGTCCCGTTCCCGATCTGAATCCGGCCCGCCCATCATCCGCCGCTGGGCCTTCTTTTCGGCGTAGGGGCGCGGCACGTAGACGCTTTCGCCCGTCACCGGATCTTTTCCCGTGTAATACATGCACGTCGAGCGGGTCATCGGCGTGGGCGTGAAGATCTGGACGCCCTCGACGGGTTTCTCGCCGCCCTTCTCGAGCTCCCGCGAGTACGCGGCCAGCTCCCGGGCCTCCTTCTCGGACGTCCCCGGGTGGGCGACCATGAAGTAATACTTGAGATGCTGCGGCGCCGCGAACCGGCCGCGGCCCGCCTCCCTGTTGATCTCGTCGAAGACGCGCCGGAACTCCTCGAGCTTCCGCCGGCCGCCGCTCTTCCCCATCAACCGAAGAACTTCCTCGGACACGTGCTCGGGGGCGATCTTCAGCAGGCCCGAGATGTGGTGCTTGGCCAGCTCCTCGATATACGTCCGGCTCTCCAGGGCCAGGTCGTAGCGGACGCCGCTCCTGACGAAGACCTTCTTGACGCCGAGGACGCGCCGCGCCTTCCGCATCAGGCCGATGAGCCGTTTGTGGCTCCGGTCGAGCCGCTCGCACGAGAGGCAGTCGCCGTCGGCGCACGGCGACGCGCAATCCATGCCGTACATGTTGGCCGTCGGCCCGCCGAGGTCGTCCACGAATCCCTTGAACTCCGGATGCTGGGTCAGGCGCGCTATCTCGGCCAGGATGGACTCCTCGCTCCGGGACACGATCCGGTCGCCCTGGTGGAGCGACAGCGCGCAGAACGAGCAGCGGCCGAGGCATCCCCGGTGGGTCACGACGGAGAACCTGGCCATGCCGAGCTCGGGATAGCTCTCCGGGATGAGGCGGGAGAACGGCAGGCCGTAGACCCAGTCGAGATCGCTCGTCTTGTATTCCGGAGCGGGATACTGAACGACGAAGCGGTTGGCGTGGCCCTGGGCGAGCAGGCGCCGGTTGCCCCGGTTGCCGAGCAGGCGCTGGGCCTCGCAGAACCTGTCCTTGTCGTCACTCGCCTCCTCGAACGTCGGCAGGACCTCGGCGCCCGCCGGCGCTTCGCTCCGGACGACGCACGTCCCGTGGATGCCGTCGAGCGTCTCTCCCCGGTCCAGTCTCTTGGCGATCTTCATGACCTGGATCTCGCCCGGCCCGTAGACGAGGATATCGGCCCTCGTATCGAGCAGAATCGACCGCCGGACCGCGTCGTCCCAATAATCGTAATGGGCGAAGCGCCGCAACGAGGCCTCGATCCCGCCGAGGACGATCGGCACGCCGCGGTGGAGCTCACGGAGCTTGTTGGCGTAGACGATGACGGCCCGGTCGGGCATCCGGGCGACGTAGTCGACGTTGCGGTCGCGGGCCCTCTCCCGCTTGAGGGGCGAGTAATTGACCAGCATGCTGTCGATCGAGCCCGAAGTGACACCGAAGAAAAGCCGCGGCCGGCCGAGCTTGAGGAAATCGTCCGGCCGCTTCCAGTCCGGCGACTCGATGACGCCGACGCTGTAGCCGCGCGCGTCGAGGACGCGGGCGATGACCCCGACCGGCGAAAGCGGATGGTCGGCGTAGGGCTCGCCGCTGACGAGGATGACGTCGAAGCCGGAGCCGCTGGTGGCGATCATCGCAACTATTTTATCACGTCGCCGGTTTCGTCACGCCGTCGTTTTCGCGCGGCACGGCGTAGAGCCCGAAGGCCGCGTTGGCGACGAGGAACGCCCCCGCCAGGAAGAACGGGTACTGGAGCCCGAACCGGTAGCCGAGCGACGAGAAGGCCACGGCCCCGGTCATCTGGCCCGCGGTCTGGAACGACATCAGCACGCCGGCGCTGCCGCCGATCGTCCGCTTCTCGAAAAGCCGGGAGACGGTCAGGAAGACCAGGACCCCCATCAGCCCGTCGCCGATCTCATGGATGAAGCGGAAAAAAAAGGACAGGCGGACGTCGCCCTGGACCATGAGGACAAGGCCCAGGCCCGAGAGGACCATGCCGAAAAGAAGCAGGCGGCGGTTTCTCCGCCGATCGTCCTTCAGGCGGCTGATCAGGAGCGACGCGCCGGCGAGGCCGGCGTAGGCCAGGCCCATGTAGAGGGCGACCTGCTCCTCGTTGAACCCGAACCGGCCGCGGAGGAAGGGGCCGTAGACCGTGCCCTCGACGCCCCAGTGGAGCGCCAGGACGAAGAGGAAGGCCGAAAAGGCCAGGGTCCGCTTGTTGAAGATATTCGACCGATACTCCCGGAGGCTGACGACCGAGAATTTTTCCGCGCCGATGCCGCGGACGGCGAGGCAGGAAACGAGGATCAGCGCCGCGAGCGCGGCCAGCAGGCTCCGATAGCCCCAATGGAAGGCCACGAACCCGCCGAGCGCGAAGCCGACGGGCGGCCCCGCCGCCAGCCAGAAATTGTAGAGGCCGTACTTGTGGAGGGGATTCCCGTCGGTCTCGTCCTTGTAGTACAGGCTGTTGGTGGAAACGTCGAGGGCGTTGTTGGCGACGCCGAACAGGAGGAAGGCGAAGGCCATCAGCCCCGCGCTCCCGGCCGCGCCGATGAGGAGCAGGACGAGGGCTTCGGCGACCAGGGCCGTCAGGATGACCCGCTTCATCGACAGGCGGTCGTTCATCCAGCCCGTCGGGAAGGAGAAGACGATGGGGGCGAAGGAGAAGCAGGAGACGATCAGGCCGATCTCGACGCCGCCGAAGCCGAGCTTGAGGAAATGGAGCGGGGCCAGGAAGAGCGCGGTCGTCGTCGCCAGCTTGCGGACGAAATTGATGAAATGGATGGTGCGGATCATCGCTTGCGGAGGACATCATACCATAAAAAAAAGGGGCGGCCGCCAAGCCGCCCCGTGATGGCCGCCGGAGGGGCCGCGCCCCGTCCCTCGTTCCCGGGGACGGGGTATCGCGTTCCCGTATCGTCAGCGCTTCTTGATCTCGATGTCGCCGCTGAAGCTCGCCAGCCGGAGCCTGGCGCCGCCCTTGTTGACGGTGCCGTGGATCTCCTTCGGGGAGATCCGGCCGACGGTCTCAATCGGGAAGTCGCTGTCGATGACCCCGCTGAACGTCTTGGCCTCGAAGTCGAAGGCCGAGGCCGGCGGAATTCTCAGTTCGACGTTGCCGCTGTGGGTGGCCAGCTCGTAGTTGCCGCCGGCGAGAATGGTCCCGACATAGGTGACGTCGCCGCTGACCGTCTTGCCTTTCACGGTCCGGGCCTCCGAAACGTCCTTGAGCTCGAGGTCGCCGCTGACCGATTCGATCTCCATGGAGCCCTTGACCCCGGTCGCATGGACGTTTCCGGAGACGGATTTGAGGTAGGCGTCGCCCAGGATGCCCTCGAGCGTCATGTCGCCGCTGACCACCTTGGCCTCGAGCCCGGCCGCGCCGAGGACGTCGACGTTGCCGCTGACGCTGTCGATTTTCGCCGCCCCGCCGATGGACACGAGCTTGACGTCGCCGCTGACGGACTTGACGTCGACGGCCGCCTTCCCGGGAACCCGGATCTTGTACGAGACCGAAACATTGATGTTCCGCCCGCCCCAGAAGCCCCGGCCCTCGGGGTATTTCGTCTCGATGCGGACGATTCCGGCCTCCCGGGTCACCTCGATCGTCACGAGAGCGGCGTTCTCCCTGGCCTTGTCCAGGGACGACGCCTGACTGACCTTGAGGGCGTCGATCCTGACCTGATCCTCTTTCCAGCTCGTGATCTCGATATCGCCGGAAACGTTGATCAGGAAGACCTTGCCGTCCCTGGCCAGGGCTTCCGTCTTCTCGAACTTCTCTTCGTATTTCTCGCGATCGTCGGCCATGGCCGCGATCGACGAGAGCGCGACGGCCAGGCCCAGCAGGATCGCCAGTCCTTTCGCTTTATTCCGCTTGTTCATGGTCATCCTCCTTCTCATGCATGCTTATAGGGATTTCGTCCGCCGAAAGGCGGCCGGATTCTTCTCCGACAATTCCAGGGCCGTGTCGAGGACCTTGATTTTGTCCATGTAGGCGGCCAGGAGGTAATTCCTGGCCTGCAGATCCTCCGGCTCCTTCAAGACCGACTGCCGGCAGGCCTGGATGGTGGCGTCGATGACGGTCAGGTTCTTCTCGAAGACCTCCGCCGCCTGCGCGGGCATGACGCCCTTCTGGGCGGCGAAGGCCTGGGCCAGCGAGGCGATGGCTTTCTGATAGTACCCCTCCGCCTCGTCCAGCTTGGCCAGCGTGTACTTCTCGCGATCGCCGAGGCCGGGCTGCGCCCCGCCGCGGCCGGCCCGGATGCCGATGACGACGCCCGAGGCGACGAGGACCAGAGCCAGCGCGGCCGCACCGGCGAATTTCGCCGCCGGCAGGCCCCAGATGAAGGCCCGCCGCCGGGGCATTTTCGCCGGAACGCCGGCGGGCCCCGCGGCCTCGGCCTGAAGCCGCCGCCTGATCGTCCGCCAGACGTCGTCGCCGGGCTCGGGCGCGTCCAGGCGGGAAGCCGCTTCGCTCACGGCCCGGAAGTCCTCGAGGACCTCGCGGCAGGCGGCGCAGGTTTTGAGGTGGCGCTCGAGGGCGGCGGCCCGCCGGGCGTCGAGCGTCCCGTCGACGTATTCGCTGATGTTCCGTTGGGCGTTACGGCATCTCATGGTCTTTCTCCGTCAAACGGCCTGCCTCGACTTGAGGAAGGTCCGCAGTTTCATCCGCGCCTTGAAAAGCTGGGATTTCGAAGTCCCCGCCGAACAGCCGAGGAGCCGCGCGATTTCCTCGTGCTTGTATCCCTGGACGTCATGCAGGACGAACACGCTCCGCAGCCTGGGCGCCAGGGAGCCGACGGCTTCGGCCAGCGGGCCCTTGAGGTCGCTTTCGACCGGAGCGGCCCCTTCGTCGACGATCCGGGTTTCCATATCGTCCAGGGAAACGGCGCTTGGGCCCTGGCTCTTTTTCTGCCGCAGGTGGCTGTAGCACGTGTTGAGGGCGATGCGGTAAACCCAGGCCGGAAAGGTATCCGCGTCCCGGACGTCCCGAAAATGGGAAAAGACCTTGAGGAAGATGTCCTGGAGCAGGTCCTCGGCCACGGCCTGGTTCATGGTGTGGCGGTAGGCCAGCCCGAAGACGGGGCGCTTGAACATCTCATAGACGGCTTCCATGGCCTCGAGATCCCCGCTCCGGCCCCGCTCGACAAGGCCGGCCAGGCGAGCCTTGTCGGCCGTCCCCCAGACGGGCTGTCTTTGGTCGTCCTGGGTCATGATTCCCGCGGCATCCCGGTATTCATCGATGATTCCGGCATGGACTCCATTATCCACGATTTCGCCGGGGACCGCCAGAATCAATTCGCCTGCGCTCATTCCATTCCTCACCCCTTAAGATTCTGGCGGAGGGCAAAAGGTTGCCTGGAATCGCGGAAAATCAGAAGGAACGCCGCCTCATTTCAGAAACGCGGCGGCCTCCGCGAAAAGATTCTGGAAAGCGGCATTGACCGTCTCCGGGTCGCCCTTGCCGCCGATCGGAAACGGCTGTTCGTGCGAATAGGGGAAAAAGTAATGAAGGACGTCGACCGGCACCGGGATCCTGCGCCGCTTCCCCTGGAGCGTCCTGATCACGGCCTTCGGCGGCATGACCGTGTCGTTCTCAAGAGCGACGGCCTTGATCCTCGGAGCGAGCTCGATGAGGCGCCGTTCGCGCAGGCCCTTCATCTTTTTGTATCTCAGCATGGAATGAAAATAGACCCCGACCTTGGTGTTTTCGACGAGCTTCCTGATCTGCGGATCGCGCTTGAGCTCCCGCTTGAAACGCCGGATGAAGAACCGGTGGAGCGACTCCCCCGCCTTGCTGTCGATGATGAACCGGGAAACGCCGTTCATCTGGTCGAACGTGGCGCCGCCGCAGAAGAGGAAAGCCTTCGAGTCGGAAAAATAATTGCGGGGATTGGCCATGACGAACAGCTGCGTCAGGAAGGCCCCGATGGAATAGGAAAAAAAGGGAATGGACGCGCCGGCCTTGAACAGCGGATGGCGGCCTTCCTTGATCAGGCTCGACAGCTCGAGGATGTTGTAATAGCTTTCGATGCCGGACAGAAGGAACCGCTTGGGATTCGCCTGCAGCCGGTCGCTCAGGGCCGCGTTCACGAACGTGTGGCTTTTGAGGCGCTTGAACATCCGCTCCCGGATCTGGGCAACCTGAGCCATCAGCCGGCGGTTGGTCCAGAAATCCGGACCCCGGTTCATGTGGAACGATATCGGGAAAAGGATGACGGGTTTGCCGGTCTGGCGGGTCAGGGCGGCCGCCCAGGGAAGGTATTTATCCCAGTCCCGCTCGTTCAGCCCGTGAAGCATGATGATGGCGCTCGTCGCCCGCGCGCATCCGGGAGGGGCGAAAATGCTGTAGCGGAAATGCCGGTTTTCATGGATCTGCGAGTCGGCCGTGGAAAACGTCTCGTCCGAGAGCAGAGAATAGGAGCCTTCGACGCCGGGCAGCAGCTGGTGGTGCCTGGATTCGAACCAGAGATTGCGCAGGACGAGGCCGGCTCCGGGAAGTTCCTTGACGTCGACGTCCTGGGCGAATTCGCCGCGCAGGTACTGATATTCCGGGCCGTAATCCATGATTGCGTCTTTTCTCGATTCTCGATGAGCCGCCGGACGGACGGATCCGCTCCGTTCCGGATTTTCAGTATAGCCAATCGGGGGGGAATTGACAAACCGGCGGCGGGGAGGCGGTTTCGCCGGCCGGCAGAAGGACGGCGAGCGCGGCGCCCGGTTCATGGCCATTCATGCCCGCCCCGGATTGGTTCGAGCCGGAGGATTGCCAAGCGCCGGATTTTCAGTATAGTTGATCGGGAATGGACTGAGAAATCCTCGGCGGTCCCTCGTTGCGGCCCGTGCGGCCGGTGGGCAAAGGAAGGCGCGGCAATCTCATGAACAAAGAGCAGGCCCGGAAGACTTCAGGTTGGGCCGCGATCGTCATCGCGGGATTTTTCGCAAGCGCTTGGGCCTTCTGGGGAATCGTGGAAAACTTCCATGAAGGCTGGTACTTCAGATCGCTCGGGCAGAACATCGTCCTGATGTTCGGTCAATATCTGGCCATACCGATTCTCTTCACGGCCGCCACGGCCGTCTCGATCATGCGTCCCAGGGCGGGAAGCCTCATTCATCTGGCCGCCGGAGTGCTGGCGGTGATATTCTTCGGCCGGGGGGCGGGAGTCCTTTTCATAGGGATTCCATTCGTCGGCCTCGCCCTCCTCTATTGGTTCGGGAAGTTCGACCGGAAAAAGCTCGCCGGCATCCTGGCCGTCGGCCCGCCTCTGCTCATCATTCTGGGATTCGGGACGTTCCAGGCCATGCGCGTCGCCGGCCGGTTCCATGATGATGTCGCCGGGGCCCGGCGGATCGAGGGCAACGGCGTCGCCCTGACTTGGGCTCCCGCGGGTCCGGGCTGGCCGGACGCCGGCACGACGTGGGAAAACGCCGTATTCGTCTGCAGTCATCTGAGCGAGGATGGAATGACGGTGACCGACAAGGAGCTGAATGTCTGGCGCCTGCCGACCGTCGACGAGGCCGTCCGTTCGATGGTTCGCCACGGGGTGAACGCCGGAGGAGCGTGGAACGGCGCGGCGAAAACCGCATCCTACAAAAAACAGCCGGACAAGGAATCGCCCCTGTGGAACGCTTACTCGAAGGTCATCTATTGGTGGACCGCCGACGAAGTCGATGCCCGGCGGGCGTACATCGTCGTCTATAACGGAACCGTCTGGCCGCGCTTGAAAACGCTCCAGCCGGCCTATCTCGCGTTCCGGGCGGTCAGACAGGCGAAACCCTGAAGCCCGCCCGGGCGACGGGCATTCACCCCCAGGTATTTTCACTTGGCTGATGGTTCTTCGCTTCGCCTTGATCCTCGAAAAAACCATTGACCCCTCCCAGGGAAAAGGCTAGACTGGATGGCCATTATGAATTGCATCGTGCTCGTCAAACAGGTTCCCGACGTCTCGAACATTCCGGAGGACGCCTGGGACGAAGAGAAGGGGACGCTCAAGCGCGCCCAGCTCGACAACGTCCTCAATCCGCTCGACCTCCAGGCCCTGACCTTCGCCAGGGAGATCACCGGCCGCGATCCGTCCAGCCGGACGGTTTACCTGACCATGGGGCCGCCGCAGGCCCGCGAGACACTGCTCGACTGCCTCTCGCGCGTTCCCGGGGAGGCCGTGCTCCTGACGGACCGGGCCTTCGCCGGGGCCGACACGGCGGCGACGGCCTATTCGCTGGCGCTGGCCGTGCGGCGGATCCGGAACGAGTTCTTCGACGGCAGCCGCGATTACGTGATCGTCTCCGGCATGCAGTCCGTGGACGGGGACACCGCCCAGGTGCCGCCGCAGATCGCCGAGGACCTCGGCATCGAGCACATCGCCTACGCCCAGGGCCTCGAGTTCGACCCCGGCCTGCTCGTGCGCCGCATCGGGCCGACCGGCACCGAGACGGTCAGGCCGCTTCTCTACCCCGTCCTGGTGACCGTGGCGGACTGCCTGGATCCGACCTACAGGTCCCTGCACCTGGCCCGCCGGGCCCGCGCCGGCAAGATCCATGAGTGGAGCGCCAAGTCCGTCGAGGCCGTGCCCGAACGGATCGGGCTCAGGGGATCGCACACCGTGGTCAGCCGCATCTTTTCGCCGAGCGAGGACCGGGGCAAGGCCTGCGTCATGGCCCGCGACGCGCGGGAGCTCGTCGAAAAGGTGAAGCTCAGCTTCCGCCAGGGGCCGGCGCGAAGCCGCGGACCGGCCGGGCCGATCTATCGGCTCCAGGGCAAGACGCCGACCTACCGGGGCGAGATCTGGGTCTTCATCGAGCGCGAAAAGGGAGCGGTCAACCCCGTCTCCTACGAGCTGCTGGCCAAGGCCCGCGAGCTGGCCGACCAGCTCGGCGAGAAGGTCGGGGCCGTCGTTGCCGGCGCCTCGGTCGCGGCCCTGGCTGACGATCTCGCGGCCGCGGGCGCCGACCGGATCTACGGCCTGGAGCATCCCCGGCTCGAATCGTTCCTGCCCTTGCCCTTCAAGCAGGCGATCTCGGGCCTGGTCGAGGCCCGCCGGCCGCAGATCATGCTCTTCGGCGCGACGCCGCTCGGCCGCGAGCTCGCGCCGCGGGTCGCCTACGCCACGAACTCCGGCCTGACGGCCGACTGCACGCGGCTCGATATCGGCGACGACAGCCAGGGCCAGCGGAAGCTCGTCGCCGTCCTCAGGCAGACGCGGCCCGCGCTCGGCGGCAACATCATGGCCACGATCATGAGCAGGGACTCGGCCACCCAGATGGCGACCGTGCGGCCCGGGGTGATGAAGGCCCTGCCGAGGGACTCCGGCCGGCGCGGCGAATTCATCCCGACGGTTCCCGACCTCGACCGGATTGAGCTCCGGACCGAGGTCGTCGCCGTCGAGGAAGCGGCCGCCGGCAGCTCCATCCGCGACGCCGAGATCCTCGTCTCGGGCGGCCGCGGCTTCAAGTCGAAGGCCGACTTCGAGCGCTACCTCAATCCGCTGGCCGGCGTGTGCGAGTCCTTCTTCGGCGCCCGGACGGAGATCTCCGGCTCCCGTATGGTCGTCGAGGAAGGCTTCATTCCCCCGGACCGCCAGGTCGGCCAGACCGGCCAGACCGTCCAGCCCAAGGTCTATTTCGCCCTGGGCATTTCGGGCGCCGTCCAGCAGGTCTCGGGCATGCAGAATTCCGGCATCATCGTCGCCGTCAACAAGGATCCGCGGGCCAGGATCTTCAACGTGGCCGACTACGGCATCGTCGGCGACGTGGAGACGATCGTGCCCGCCCTGACCAAGGCCATGGAGTCCGACTCATGAAGCCCGTCGGTGTCCTCGTCGTCGGGGCCGGGCCGGCCGGCCTGGCGGCCGCCATCCGCGCCAAGCGCGCCCTGGCCGCCGCCGG
>Ga0153915_10004319_pt1 | contig 13070 bp, 14 predicted proteins | sample Opewatmetagenome_2_FD_107003 | JGI IMG/M metagenome (GOLD analysis project Ga0153915, IMG submission 107003) | Freshwater wetland microbial communities from Ohio, USA - Open water 3 Core 3 Depth 3 metaG | ecosystem: Environmental > Aquatic > Freshwater > Wetlands | place: USA: Ohio, Lake Erie... | reverse complement strand
TGGGGGTTGGTTGAGGGACGGGACATTCTCCCAGTCCGAGAAATCGCCGTTGATTGTGATAACGATTGGAGACGTGTTTGGCGGCGTTGCCGACAGCACCGTGAGGTTCTTGTCCTCGTTCCCCAGCCCATCTTCCGCCCGCGCTACAAAATAGTACGTGGTATAGTTTGCAAGATTAGTGACCGTATACCGCCAGAGACCGCTATCCGTATCGGGGACAGCGTTGACATTCGAGAGCTTTGTTGCACCCGCAATGGAGAAAGGCGTCGTCGTACTGTAGTACACGTTAAACAAGACAGGGAGCGACTGGTCCGTCACCTTGTTCCAGAAAAGCGTCACTGCCTCGTGGGCTGCGGTTGCGCTCACGAGGCCAATCGAAGTGTTCCATGTCGGGGGGTTGGTATCGACCGTATGTCGGTGAAAGACCTCGTACCGAATTTCATTAAGAGAACTGGAAGAAATATAATCCGCCCAGTTCATGGCAAACACCTCGCGGACCTGGGCCTTAATTTTGTTAGTGTCCGTTGGAGTGATATAGTCAAGCGCCACGACCTTGAATCCATCTGGTTTTTCTGCCTCAGTATTCACTTTTCCCGCCCAGTAGGCGCGTGATCCGTCCGCGTAATACGATTCGTACATATCTGCATCGATATAGGGACGGATGTTGTTCGCATATGCTGTGGAATAGGCAGGGTCGAAATAAAAGAGGCCACGGTTTGCGAAGAGGACTTTGGTCGGATACTGCTGTCTGAGCCACGCGATAAGATCGGACATCCCTTTGGTTGTCCAGCGGTAGGGCCAGCCGTTGAACGGCGAGGCACTGTCGATCGTGTCAAGAAACAGGCCATCCAGATCGAGTGTTACGAGTGTGTGATCAGCCCCGGCCGGACTGGATTTGAGAAACTGCCACCATGTCGTGTCGCCGCCATTCACGTAGTAACTTCCCCAGGTAGCGTTCTGATCCGGGATGCTGTCGCGGTTCACATCATCTACGTACCAGGAGGCAAGTCCTTTGTTCTCGTAGACAATCGTTGAGCCGACCCAATCCCAATAGCACGGGCCTTTGCCGTTGCCGGAACGGTTGCCGAGGTAGTCCTCTCCCAGTGAAATATACCCGAGCACCAGGACATCATCGGACGTTCCTGCAATGCCATCGTGACCTTTCTTGATTTCAGCAACCTGAGCTCCATTGATGTTCGAGGCTTCAAGGATGACGACATCGAAATCTTTCGCACGGAAGAGCCTATCGGCATCCCATGCGCCGTAGTAGACAAGGTAGTCTGACGTGCTGTCGAGCTTTGCGATGCCTGGCTTGAGGAGCGGCAATGGTTGTGCTGACGCGTGGGCCAGTCCGAGAAGCACCCCAGCAACGGCAAGGTTGAAGAGAGTTGCGGAAGAGGGCCGCATACTATGCAGTGATTGGAAACTGTACGATGGAGCAGCCAGTGCAGAGTGTCAGTGAGATTGGGGCTGAGCTTCGGGGGATCTGTTTGGGGTCAGCACCATCTGCGCCTTGGGTGCGCTGGCAGGGAATGCTATGAAAAAGAGCCGTAAGACCAACAGCGGGAATTTATATGATTTCATATTTATTGTCAAGAGGTTTTTATGATTCATTAAAAATTATTTCTTTAATCTGAGGGGGCAAAAATGGTCAGATCTGGGTTCGCCGGACATGAGCCAAAAGTTGATGGGTTCCTGCGCCTGCTGTAAAGCTCCCTCTCCTGACCGGGCTTTGACTTTGGGCTTTCCAAGGGCGATATTGCCGCATTAGACGCGGCCGTATCGTTTCCCGCACCGGCTGCTGACTCCCCCGCACCATAGCTGCGCAGCAGCCGACTGCTCTTTGACACCCAATCTCAGATTCCCCCACAAATACTATGAACAATGAGGCAGCGGGGGGGGGAAGCCATACCCGGCCAGATTCAAAGTCCAATCGACGCGTAGTTGAAAGAAGTTGACCGAACAAAACCATCGTCTCCAACAACGCAAGAGTCGATATTTATCCACCTATTATTGGCTCTTAAACCCAATGCGATGGTGAACCTAAGTTTGCCTGAGCGCAATGTGCTCGTTCCATCCTGCCACTTTTTGGTGTATGATCATGGAGTGGCAAGACGGGGTGGTTCGTACACACGTAGGCCGAAATTCTTGGCATGCCTTTCTCAAAGACAGTAAACGGAAATGTGATAATGAAAATGGAAGAAAACAGGTCGGAGCGACAACACACGCTCTTTTTTCGAGTATTGAAATTCTTCTTGATTGGAATAGGGATTGTATCGTTAGCGTTAACTTTATTGGTCGTATGGATTTACTTCTCTTTGTTTTCAGGCCCCGGCCCGATGGAGATCAATGACTTTCATCCTTTCCGTTCAGAAAAAGCAAGAGCACAGTATCTTGCGTTCGAGGATAGAATGGTAGAAAAGTGGCCGCTCCATTCTGAAGAACTTCTCGTGCAGACTTCCTTCGGGAAAACTTTCATGAGAATCAGCGGCCCAACCGATGCCCCGCCATTGGTTCTATTACCGGGAGGTGGATGTAATTCCCTCATATGGAACGCCAATATTAACGTACTCTCTCAAAGTTATCGAACGTATGCTCTGGATAATATTTATGACTATGGGAGAAGTATCTATACCAGGGAAATCACGAGCGGCAATGATTTTTCTGATTGGCTTAATGAGTTGTTCGATACGCTTCGAGTTGGCAATGATATTCGGATTATGGGCTATTCCTACGGAGGCTGGGTTACTAGTCAGTATGCACTTCATCACCCTGAACGACTCTCTCGCGTTGTTCTGATTGCTCCGGCTTCTACCGTTTTGCCTCTACCTAGTGAATATCTACTGGGCATGCTTCTAACGTTGATTCCTACCCGGTATTTCAAGGCAAAAGCAGTCTACTGGGCTTGGTCGGACCTTGCAAAAAAGGGTGCTATTGGCAGGCAGCTTGTGGAGGACCGGATAGATTATTATCAAATTGCATTGGAAAGTTTCAAATTCAAGCAGCCCGTTAATCCCACGGTTCTCACCGATTATGAAATTCAATTACTGGAAATACCCATTTTCTTTTTGGTTGGCGAGCATGAAACCGCCTATAGTGCAGGTGATGCTATTAGCCGGCTTAACCGAGTTAATCCAAGAATTAGAACGGAGTTGATTTCTGGCACAGGTCATGATTTAATGTTTACACATACCGAAATTGTAAATCAAAAGATTCTTGATTTTTTGAAATAATGAGGTAAACCAAAAGAGCTCGTCCCCCGGGCAGGAGAAGAGCAGGCCAGGAACTCTTCTCTTCGCTTGCCCTTCGGTTGGCTAAGAGCGGTAGCAACGACGTTCACGTCTTTATGGTGTGAATTGAGGAGTTCTCTCAATGCCGCCACTTACAGAACAACGAGCTGTTAATAGTTCACGGCCTCGGCGCTGCTACCGCAGGCGTCATGCGCTGTGAGCGGCGGCCCACATGTACCTACCTATCGTACTGAAAACACCAAATGGAACTAGCAGACCTCGGATTTGATCAGTGGTTTCAAAAGAAGCGAGAAGAGTTGCAGGGATCGGATTGCGACGTTGCACGCATCACCAGAGTGGACCGGGACCGCTATCTCGTCAGGAATGAGGAGAAAGAAGTTCAGGCAGAGCTTACCGGCAGACTCCTCTTCGGTACCGATTCACGTCAGGACCTCCCATGCGTGGGAGATTGGGTGTTCGTCCAGTACTACAACGACGGCACACTCGCAATCATTCATGACCTGTTCCCGAGGAAGACTTTCTTGCGTCGGAAATCTGCCGGCAAGAAGGTTGATTACCAGATGATTGCATCGAATGTGGATATTGCTTTCATCATCCAGTCGTGCGATCTCGATTTCAACCTACGCCGGATGGAACGGTATCTCGTCGTGACACACGAGGGTCACATCGAACCAATCATCCTCCTCAGCAAAAGTGATCTTGTCACTACCGAAACCATACAGGAGAGGATTTCAGAGATCAGGCAGGCCCGCATCGACGCAAGAGTCATCGCATTCAGCAATATGACTGTTCCCGGATTGGATACTGTGAAACAGGCGCTGGAAAAGAGAAAGACGTATTGTCTCCTCGGGTCATCGGGCGTGGGCAAGACTACCCTCCTCAATCATCTCATCGGCCGTGAGCTCTTTGAGACAAACCCTGTACGCGAACAGGACGGCAGAGGAAGACATACGACAGCTCGTCGACAATTGGTAGCTCTCGAAAATGGAGCGCTTGTCATTGATACGCCGGGCATGAGGGAACTGGGAATGATTGCCGTCGGAGCCAGCATCGATGACAGCTTCTCTGATATTTACGAGCTCTCCAAGAATTGCCGGTTCAACGACTGCACTCACACCATGGAAGTCGGTTGTGCAATACTGATGGCGGTTCAACGCAAACAATTGAGTGAGGAGCGATACCAGAGTTACATGAAATTGATCAAGGAATCCGAGTTTCATCAAATGTCGTATGTCGAGAGACGCAAGAAAGACAAGCAGTTCGGGCGAATGATCAAGACTGCCATGAAACAGATTAGGAAGAAGTAGCCTTCTTCTCAGGGAGCGATAATCTCCGCCGCCCCGTACTTGATAAATGGCGGTGTGGCGTTGCTGCGTTGTGCGGCGACTCATTTTGCGTTCCGCTCGCCATGATGGCAATTCCGATACCGCTACCGTTTATGGCAATTGTTGTTATCGACGTCGCACTTGCAGTGTACTTGTCGATGAGATACGGCAGTGTGCCATTCTTCCCGGAGGCGTTGGCCGTCTGTCGGGCTGTCGAGTTAGGAATATTATTGCTTGGCTGGCTTATTTTCGAGAAATTCATTTGCGTGTGAGGCGTGGCTCATGAGTAACGGGGCGATCATCGCACTGGAGATCAAGGTGGTAGTCAATGTACCTTTACTCCTTCTGTATCTGAGGGGAAGATGGCCTCTCCGGACAGTCCTGCCTTGTCTGCTGAGCATACCTGTGCTGTGGTACCTCACCTACTCATTGCTTCATGAGTCGAGCCATGTTGCTGCAACGTACGTGGTAGACGGCAAGGTCGTCGATTACAAGCTCATCCCAAGATTCTGGATGGGAGAATTCGGACGGGCCTGGATCAAGTCTGACGGACTTACACAAATTTGGCAGCAGCTGGTCTCTTCATGCTCTCCGTACGTATTGGATGTACTGTGTATAGTTGTAGGGATGGTTGTCCTACGACGAGATTTTTTCAGGAATCCTTTTGTTGTGGGCGCGACAATGGAACGCAGACGGATTGCCAAGCGGTGTATATTTCTGTCGCTTGTCCGTGGCACCTGTGGCGACACGAGATCCCGTCCCGATTGAAGGTCGGGACGGACAGGCTGGATTGTTCACCGAGACCAGAAGACTTGTTTTGCTTAGATGAGGCAGTTGTAACCAACAGCTGGCATTACGATGCTCGCTCCTTGGTTGTTCGTCAATGAACAAACATACTATTCTCGCAGGGGTCGATATGCCAGAGGAACCGAAAGATTATTCAAAGGACTATTCGGAGCAATCTTTTTGGGATAAGCTTAAGAAGTACGCTCTTGCTGCAGGCAAAGAGGTTATTTCGAAGGCTCTTGTTCTCTATTATGTGTTCAACGATAAAGATACTCCTGCCTGGGCCAAAGCGATCATCCTGGCATCCCTGGGCTACTTCATATCTCCACTTGATGCAATCCCGGACATGACTCCGATTGTGGGATACGCCGATGACTTGGGAGCTCTGATCGCGGCTCTCACAGCTGTGGCCGCAAACATCAAGAAGCAACACAGTGATCGAGCACATGACAAGCTCCATGAATGGTTTCGAGAATAGTCTTTGAGCACCACACCAACGAAAGGATGACAGACGGCAAGCAGCCGCTCAGTCTGGCCCGACCAATAGACGGAGAACCATGAACATGACATATCGAAAAGGCGCGATTGGCGCACTTATGGATGAGTACGAGCGAGCAGCGGCGGAACTCACCCGAATCGTGAACGGCATGACTGACGAACAATTCGAACTCGTGCGTGACAGGCAGACTGATGATGATCACTGCCGTTCAATTCAGACAATAATGAGCCATGTCGTTCATTCGGGGTATGGCTACGCGAACTACATACGAGCGGCATTTTCTGTTGCATCCGAGAAACCCCCATTCGAGGTTCTCTCGCGCAATGAATGTCTGAATCGGCTCGCACAGATGATCGCATACACGGCCACCACTCTGGAAGGGCGATGGGAATACACATACGAACAGATCATGGCTGTGCAAATCCAATCCCGGTGGGGTCAACCTTACGATTTGGAACAACTGCTCGAGCATGCGATCGTGCACATCCTCCGTCACAGGCGGCAGATTGAACGATTTCTATCAATCTGAAACGCTCATCAGGAACCTATGAAAATCAACCCCGTAATCTTCGGCGCTACGGGCATGGTGGGAGAGGGCGTTCTCCGCGAAGCGCTCCAGCATTCAAATGTCGAATCCGTCCTGGTCATCGGCAGGCGATCGTGTAACGTGGAGCATCACAAACTGAAAGAGATCATCCATCGTGATTTTTTCGACTATTCGAGCATCAATCAGGAGCTTAGAGGTTATGATGCGTGTTTCTTCTGCCTTGGTGTCTCTTCTGTCGGAATGAACAAACAAGAGTATCGTCGTGTCACCTATGACCTGACAATGCAAACCGCGACAGCATTGTCACAACTCAACCCCGGAATGACCTTCTGTTATGTGTCAGGAATGGGAACTGATAGTACAGAACAAGGCCGCAGTATGTGGGCACGAGTGAAAGGGAAGACCGAAAATGATTTGATGAAGCTCCCGTTCAAGGCAGTGTATCTGTTCAGACCGGGGCTTATGAAACCGACCAGGGGACAGAGAAATGTAAAGACGCTGTTCAAAGTTCTGGGGTTGCTGTACCCCGTGTGGAAGGTTCTATCCCCAAAGAGTGTGTGCACATTGGAAGAGCTGGGCCTGTCGATGATTCGAGCTGCCGAGGTAGGCTATTCAAAACAGATTCTGGAAAATACAGACATCACTTCACTCGCCCGAAACGAGAGAGGGTAGTACCGCGAAACGCTTCGCCCATCGCCATTCTACGACACTCAGACATCAGGAAATCGAATGAGCGGGGTAGCAGGTGGACACTAGACCAGATGAGCTGAAAGCAGACACGTCCGATCTTCCACTTATCCTCCTCACAGGTGCGACGGGATACGTTGGTGGGCGCCTATTGCAGTCATTGGAGCATCAGGGCTACCGCTTGCGCTGTCTGGCCCGACATCCAGACTTTCTCCGGCCCAAGGTTGCTTCATCAACTGAAGTCGTGCCGGGCGACGTGCTTGATCGCAGTAGCCTTGATTCCGTTCTTCGAAGTGTTCGCACTGCCTATTACTTGATACATTCGATGGGTGCGACGGGCTCTTTTGAGGACAATGACCGACGGGCCGCGCGCAACTTTGCCGAAGCTGCGAAGGCGGCACGTGTGGAGCGCATCATCTATCTCGGTGGATTGGGCGATGACAAACAGGCACTCTCGCCACACTTACGCAGTCGTCAGGAGGTCGGACGGGTCTTGCGGCAGTCGGGCGTCCCCGTCCTTGAGTTTCGTGCATCCATTGTCATTGGTTCCGGCAGCCTGTCGTTTGAAATGATTCGCTCGTTGGTGGAGCGGTTGCCGGTCATGACCACGCCCAAGTGGGTATCAATGCCCGCACAGCCGATTGCCATCGAGGACTTGATTGCCTATCTTACTGCAGCGCTTCATCTGCCAGTCTCCGAATTCCGTGTGTACGAAATCGGCGGCGCAGATAGAGTATCGTATGCGGACATCATGCGTGCGTACGCCCGGTACCGCGGGATGCACATCCGTATGATTCCAGTGCCTGTTCTGACTCCTTTTATTTCTAGCTTGTGGCTGGGACTGGTTACACCATTGTACGCCCGGATCGGGCGAAAACTGATTGAGAGTATCGTCCACTCCACGGTAGTTCGGGATGACTCAGCGCTAAGGACGTTCGACATCCGCCCAATGGGAATTGAAGATGCCCTTCGCCATGCACTTGCCAAAGAAGACCAGCAATTTGCCGTAACACGCTGGTCAGATGCACTGTCCTCTACAGGAGAGACGCCTTCGTGGGGTGGCATTCGGTTTGGAACGCGGCTGGTCGACTCGCGAACGGCGCAGGTAATGAAGCCGCCGGCAACTGCCTTCAAGCCGATTGAGCGAATCGGAGGCGACACGGGTTGGTACGCGTGGAACTGGCTGTGGCAGCTTCGAGGGTTTCTCGACCTGGTCGCAGGTGGCGTTGGTATGCGCCGCGGTCGCCCCATTTCCGAAACCCTGCGCGTCGGGGATACAGTCGACTTCTGGCGGGTCGAAGCGTTTGAGCCGAACCGATTCCTGCGTCTCGTTGCCGAGATGAAACTCCCAGGGCGGGCGTGGCTGGAATTCGAAGTCACGGGCGACCGCACCTCAGCAACGATTCGTCAGACAGCGATTTTCGATCCGGTGGGATTATGGGGGCTCGTCTATTGGTACGCACTGTATCCATTCCATCAGTTGGTGTTTAGCGGCATGCTTCAGCGAATCGTGTATGCAGCCCTGCGTGAACAGGAATGTGAACGAGACGGACAGACTTGAACGTAATGCCTGACCAGCGGTGGACCGGGACAGCACTACGCTTAGCGTACGCCAGCCACGCTCTCGTTCACCGGCACTATTGAACGATAAACAGAATGCCAATATATAGAGAGGTCTGTATGAAAAAGTCGATGCTTACATTGCCTCTTGTAGGATTGATCGTCGTTACAGTCAGCGGCTGCTTTCCCGGTGGAAGCTCCTATTCCGCCCAGGAACCTGCAGGCTTCTTCTCCGGAGTCTGGCATGGATGGATTGCCCCCGTGTCGCTCATCGTCGGTTTGTTCAAAGATGGCATAAGAATTTATGAGCCATTCAACACGGGTTGGTGGTATGATTTCGGATTCTATATTGCCGTCATAGCAGGGTTTGGGGGGATCGCGCTGTCTAGAAAAGGGAAGAAGAAGGACGATCGCTCATAGGAATTTGGACCATTCCAAATCTGCAGTGGCAATTCCGGTCGTCATTGGGTACGTTGGACGTATGGTCGGGACAGATTGGTTGCCACCGCAGATATCATGGTTCACGATCCCAAGGCTTTCGCCCTATGCACGGGAGTCATTCATATGGATATGCCAAAACCTACCGACGCACACATGAGGCTTCAACGCATCGCTGGCAATTGGATTGGAGAGGAGAAGATTCATCCCTCACCGTGGGATCCTCATGGAGGTACTGCGATTGGCAGCGTGCACAACCGAGTCGCTCTCGATGGATTTGTTGTTGTCCAGGATTACGCACATGAACGGGATGGACGCGTGGTCTTTCGTGGCCACGGCGTCTTCACCTGGAACGAGGCGGAGCAGTGCTATGTTCTCTACTGGTTCGACTCGATGGGCGTTCCGCCCAATATATTCAAAGGGCACTTTGAAAACGATGTTCTCACCATGACAAGCAAAGATTTGCAGGGGCACAGCCGCGTACTTTTCGATTTTACCCGGGACGGCCGATATACGTATCGCATGGAAGTGTCGCAAGACGGCAATCAGTGGTATCTCTTCACCGAAGCATCGTACGACAAGAAGGAGTCGTAATTGCGGCAGACTCTGGGGCAAGCCGTTTGGGTTCTTCCACCAATGGGCTTCGCGGCAGCGCAGTTGTCTGACATTGGTAACAACGACCCATTATTTATACACAAAAAGAAATTGGAATCCCTTGATTCGGGAGAACACTATGATCACGCGAAGATCCATAATGCCCGGGAGAGTTTCCAACGGAACGGTGATCTCAGCAATTGCTCTGCTGATTGGTATCCTCGTGCTCGCGGCTGGATACTACTCTCACAGCCAACTTCTCACCTACATTGGACTCATTCTGATCGTAGGCGGCGTTCTCACTGAAGCAGTCTTCAGTACACTGGCCAGAAAATCCTGAGCACCTGATCTCGCAAGGCTGTGGCGAATCGCTGCCCAACTGACACTCTATTGCTATTGCGGATTTTGGAGGTTAGTTTTCCGATTGGTTCGATGATTAAAGGCGCTGCTGTAACAGTTTCTCATTTCATGCACACCGGGCACGGCGTTGCCTCATCAGAGGTCATGTGGCAGCGGTGATGCCAACAACAGTCTCCGAGGAAAACTCCATGGCACCACAGTGGAAGATCAGAACTATTCTCTTCACCTTCTGCTTTCCTTTCTGCCTTCAATACTCCTTTTCGCAGGGTCGCGTCGAAACGGGGTTCCTCGACCGGTCTGTCGACGTTGGCGGCTCGAGCTATCACTATCAGGTTTATGTTCCATATTCCTACACGCCGTCGCAACGTTGGCCGGTCATTTTGTTCCTTCATGGCATCGGGGAGCGGGGTCGTGATGGTCTTCTGCAAACGCAAGGAGGGCTTGGGGCCGCGATTCGGCAGAATCCGTCGCGGTATCCGGCGATCGTCGTCTTCCCTCAGGTTCCACCCGATTCACTCTGGGTGGGCGTTCCGGCTCAGGCTGCAATGGCGGCGCTCGATAAGACGACACGAGAGTTTCAGACTGATTCAGATAGAGTCTACCTCACAGGCCTCTCGATGGGCGGAAATGGTTCATGGTATCTGGCGTATCGGAATCCTTCAAGGTTTGCAGCGCTCGCGCCGATTTGTGGTTGGGTCACTCCTTTCAGCCCTTGGTTCCACAACGCCCAGACTGTCGTTCCAGGTGACAGTACCTCCCCGTTTGAAGCCCTGGCACGCCGGCTTTCCCGCGTGCCGATCTGGATTTTCCACGGTGAGGAAGACAATGCGGTCCCGGTTTCACAATCGCGACAGGCCGCAGCGGCTCTTTCATCAGTTGGCGCAGCTGTACAATTCACTGAGTTGCAAGGAATAGGGCACAACGCCTGGGATGCTGCGTACGGCTCGACCAAGTTCTCAACGTGGCTGTTTCAACAGCGACGCAGTCATTAACAAGCGGCCGGTAATCCGCGCAACAGGACGCCGGATTTGTTCGGTACGACACATCAACGTATCATCCACCAACACAACAAGGAGAACAACATCATGAAGCGCACAACACATCGTAGTTCGAAAGGAACGAAGCTCTATGCCGTTCGCGACAGCAAGGGACGCTTTGTCGATATTCAAACGTACAAACGGGCGCACTCGGCCGACATTCGACGGAAGAGCAAGAAGGAGAAGGGAAAGTAGTTGACGAGGATGCGGGTCATCCGCGGAGTCGAAACAAAACATCACTAGCCGTATCGCATGTGGCGGTGTTGGTGACGGCACATTTATGCTCTCGACCGGCCTGAAAAAGCAAGTGTTGTAGAAACAATGACCATGCGTTTGCTCGGCAGCACCGAACACTCCCAGGCACCTCTCAATGTGAAATGAGGGGTCTTGAGGGATGGCGCTAACCGCATCGTTTTCCTTTTTTGTCTCGCCCCTATTTTCGCTCAACAGTCTTGTTTCTGTATCTATGTAAATGCTGGCATCGACACCGCCGATGCGAAAACTTCCCGGGAGATTCGACTCTGGAAAAGCTATCTCAACTCAAACCCAAACAGTTCGTTCGATAACCCTCGCTGGCTCACTAGAGAAGAAGTCGGTATACGAAGTTTGATATACTGAATACTGCTTATTTCAGTCTAAGCCTTTCATTCTTCCTTTTCGATTGGTGGCAACGTCTCCCGACGTGGAACGAGATGCTGACCTGAAATGTATACGAAGCAGGAGGCACCATCCCATGGCTCATATGCTGGCAAGGCTTCGAGGAGTGAAGCTAGGGGTCATTGAAGAATTACTCAACCTAGACGCGCCCAAACATGCCGAGGAGGGGATGTACCTCGAGCATCTGTGGCAGAACGTTGATGATGCAGATGAAGTGTTGTTTCTCTTTCGAACCAACGATCTCGCCCACGCAAGACAATTCATAGAAAGGGTCCACGCACAGACGCGCAAGCAAGATCCCAACGCCAGCCTACCTCAAATGACATTCTTGGCTGGCACATAGTACGACAATCTGGCGCTTTTGAGCATGAAAACGGTATTCTCGATCTTCATTCTTATTCACGGACTTGTCCACCTCTTAGGTTTTGTAAAGGGGTTTCATCTGGCGGAAGTTGGCCAGTGGACCCGACCCGTATCAAAACCCGCAGGAATACTGTGGCTCCTCGCAGCAGTGTTGTTTGGGATTTCACTCGCCCTTCTTCTGCTGAACATTCATTCCTGGTGGATTGCAGCAGCAGCGGCCGCCATGCTCTCACAATGCCTGATCGCGTACAGTTGGAGAGACGCAAGATTCGGTACGATTGCAAACATGGTTATTCTGGTTCCTATTGTCATTTCGTTTCTCAACGCTCTGCCTTCAAGTTACCAGAACCGATACAGAACCGAAGCGCAAAAACGACTACTTACGACGTACGACACATCGATTGTGAACGGTGGAGACATACAGCACCTTCCTGTGCCAGTGCAGAAGTACCTGCATTATACAGGCGCAGTCGGCAAATCGAAGGTTCAAAATTTCAGGGCTGTATTCCAAGGCGGCATGAAGAGAACGATCGAAGGGAGCTGGATGGACATTACCTCTCAGCAATATGATTTCTTTGGCGATCGTGCGCGGTTGTTCTATATACAGTCCACGTTGTTCGGAATTCCGTATGACGGCCTGCACATGTACGTTGGAGAAAGCGCAACAATGCAGATCAAAGTGGCCTCCGTGCTTGAGGTTGTGGATGCAAAAGGCGAGAAGATGAACCAGGGCGAGACAGTGACCCTGTTCAATGATATGTGCCTGTTGGCGCCCGCAACCCTCATCGACAAGGGCATTCAATGGGAGACCGTTGGCCCGCTCAAGGTCAAAGCAAGGTTCAGCAACAAGGGGAATACTATCACGGCGCTTCTCTTATTCAATGAGAAAGGCGAATTGACCGATTTTGTTTCGAATGACAGGTTCCAATCGGCGGATGGGGAAACATACACAAGCTATCCCTGGTC
>Ga0153915_10004318_pt1 | contig 13070 bp, 10 predicted proteins | sample Opewatmetagenome_2_FD_107003 | JGI IMG/M metagenome (GOLD analysis project Ga0153915, IMG submission 107003) | Freshwater wetland microbial communities from Ohio, USA - Open water 3 Core 3 Depth 3 metaG | ecosystem: Environmental > Aquatic > Freshwater > Wetlands | place: USA: Ohio, Lake Erie... | reverse complement strand
GTCATGGCATATTTTTTAAAAGACCGGGGCGAGATGCGTCCATTCACCATGATGATCTTCACGCCTCGCTCCCGGCATGTTTTCATGAAATTCGGCCAGAGTTCCGTCTCGGTAAGGATAAAAACATCCGGCTTAACCCTGCGGATAATCTTTCTGACCACACAGGGGATATCAAGGGGGTAATAGATGAACGACGTGGCGCTCGTCACAATCCTGCGCGCCATTTCCTGGCCGGTTTCAGTGCTGGTAGAAAGTACGATGCAGGCTTCCGGAAAATATGTCCTCAAGGAAGCAATGACCGGGGCGGCAGCCGTCACCTCGCCGACCGAAACGGCGTGTATCCATATTCTGGGAGAGCCTTTCATCTCTTCAAAAATATTCTTGCTCATGAACCCGAACTTCGGACCGAGGCTCTTTCTGTACTTTCCCGTCAGTATCATCTTTGCCGCGTAATAGGCTGTAGCCGGCACGGCAGCAATGAATAGCAGAATGTTATAAAGAATGTACATCTGTCACCAGCACAATGTGCCGCAGGCACATTGCATAAATTTTTGAATAAAAAATCCCCTTCGGGGAGTCTGAGGTGTGTCCCCTCAGAGAGGGGCCTTTTGCAAAGGTCTCAATATGGCCGGGATCATGGGCTTTTTTGACTGTTCTGTCAAGCGTCTTTTCTGTTAGTTAATATTGACAGGTCTGCATCGATGGTGTATTCACAGGAGGGGAAAAAATACTACGCAAAAGGCATACCATGAGAAAAATTGCCCCATCCATACTTTCCGCCGATTTCAGCAAACTCGGTGAAGAAATCCTCGCGGTAGAAGCGGCAGGAGCCGATTGGATTCACATCGATGTCATGGACGGTCATTTCGTTCCCAATATTACCATTGGGCCGGGACCGGTAAAATCGCTCCGGAAGATCACTACACTGCCCTTCGATGTGCATCTGATGATCGAAAATCCGGAACGGTATATCGACTCCTTTGCTGATGCGGGAAGCGACGTGATCACCGTTCATGTAGAGACAGCGCGTCACCTCCACAGGGCAATTTCTCAGATAAAGGAAACGGGCGTTAAGGCGGGTGTGTCACTCAATCCGGCAACACCCCTTGTACAGGTTGAACCGATCCTCAGCGATGTCGATGTGCTTCTTGTCATGACGGTCAATCCAGGCTTCGGAGGGCAGAAGTTCATAGAACAAAGCCTGCAAAAGATACGAAAAGCCAGAGAGATGGTAAATTCCATAGCCCCCAACGTTGCTATTGAAGTGGACGGCGGCGTAACCCTTGATAACATTAAGTCTATTATTGAGGCTGGCGCAGATATTCTCGTTGCCGGCGCTTCCGTGTTCGGAAGCGCAAACTATAGAGAGACTATCGGGGCAATGAAGGCTATTCTGGGTAGCTGATACACAAAGAGGGGACAAAGGTTGTCTCCTCTTTGTGTTGTTATCTCAATACCATTGTCATAATGTCATTTCGAAGAAACGGAGTGACTGAGAAATCTTTGTTCTGACCCCTCTCGCTTAGCGTGCCTGCAGCGTTCTGCCGATGGTCATGATTTCGGCTTCTTTGGTCCCTTCATAGAGTTCAAGAATCTTGGCATCACGGTACCATTTCTGGACGCTGTACTCGTCGATGTAGCCATACCCGCCGTGCAGTTCCACGGCATAATTCGCACAGAACACGGCTGTCTGGCCTCCGAAATATTTTGCCATCGCGGCCAAAGTGTAGTCCGGCCTGCCCTGATCAACCAGCCAGGCTGATTTGTAAATAAGCCCCCGTAAAGCCTCAATCTTGATCGCCATCTCGGTGAGTTTCATCTGGGTCAACTGGAAAGCGCCCAGGGGGGCGCCGAATGCCGTTCTTTCCTTCACGTACTTGATGCTTGTCTCCAGGCATGCTTCAGCAAGGCCGAGGGCCTGGGCGGCCACCATTACTCTTGTGGTATCGAAGAAGTGCATCAACTGGCGGAAGCCGCTGCCTTCCTTGCCAACCAAATTGGACCGGGGAACCCGCACATCCTCAAAGGCGATTTCCGCCGTGTCGCTGGATCGGATACCCATTTTCCCGTGGATCTTGTTCCGGGTTATCCCCTTAGCGTCAGCAGGGACTATGATGAGACTGAAACTGTTGTGCTTCTTTTCTTCCGGGTTGGTGATACACTGGGCAACCATGAAATTGCAGACAGTCCCGTTCGTGATGAACATTTTGTTCCCGTTGATGACATAGTCAGTCCCGTCTTTTACCGCCTTCGCTCTGTATCCCGCCACATCGGTACCGGCGTTGGGTTCAGTAAAGGCTCCGGCGCTGACCTGTTCTCCTCTGCATACGGGGGGGAGATAGGTCTTTTTTTGTTCTTCCGACCCGAAGTGCAATATCGCCTCGCAACCAAATGTGGCGGCAGTAACGTTCAACCCGATTCCCATGTCTACTTTGGACATTTCTTCGGTAATTATGGCGTTACCTAAAAAACCCGCTCCTGCGCCGCCGTATTCTTCGGGAATCCAGGCTCCGACAAGACCATTTTCAGCGGCTTTTATACGAATCTCCGGAGTGTACTTCTCTTCCTTATCGCATTCATGGGATATTCCGGAAAACTCAACCTGGGCAAATTTATATGCCATCTCCTTTAACATCTTTAATTCATCGGTCAATTCGAAATCCATGTTTGTCCTCCTAACTGTATAATTTTCTCAGCTGAATTTTATTAATCTTGCCCACGCTGGTTTTAGGAATCCCGTCGACAAGCAGATAGCGATCAGGCACACCATACTTCGCGATTTTGCCCTCTTTTGCAAATTTTTCCATGAACTTCTTCAGGTCCCCCTCGCTGACCTTATCTTTGTATTCAGGCCTCAGGACAACGATCAATAATGGTCGCTCCCCCCATTTGTCATCAGGGATACCGATCGCCGCAGCTTCCGACACACCCTCGTGCTGGCTGATCAGATTCTCCAGTTCGAGAGAAGAAATCCATTCCCCTCCTGTTTTGATCACGTCTTTGGTTCTATCCGTGATCTGTATATATCCCGCCGGGTCAATGCAGGCGACATCGCCCGTGTAAAGCCATCCGTCCTTCCATAAATCCTTTGTCCTTTCGGGTTCCTTGAAATAACTGTCCGTGAGCCATGGCGCTCTTAAAATCAGCTCACCTGTTGCAGTACCGTTATGCGGTACATTTTTTCCATAAGAATCTACTATTCTCGCATAGACAAAGGGTATGGGAAGGCCTGTCATGATCAGTTTATCGATCTGATTCTCCTTATTCCAATCGAGCATGGGCGGTTTAAGGTTTGCCAGTGAGATAACCGGGCATGTTTCCGACATTCCGTATCCGGAAAAGACCTGAATGCCGAGGTCCATAGTCGCTCTGGCAAGCCCCTTGGGCAGCCTCGATCCACCAATAATTACTTTCCATCTGGATAAATCAAGTTTTTTGACTGCGGGACTGCTCACCAGCATATGAAGAATCGTCGGGACACAGTGGGAAAAGGTTACCTTCTCCGTCAGGATCAGCTTCATGAGCATCTCCGGTTCGTATCTGCCGGGGTAGACCTGCTTGACCCCCAGCAAGGTTGCCAGATAGGGAATTCCCCAGGCGTGGACGTGAAACATGGGGGTAAGCGGCATATACACATCATTCGAACGGAATCTCGCGGGCGATTCATAGGCGCTTAACCCGATTAACCCTGCCTGTGTGTGAAGAACAAGTTGCCTGTGGGAGAAGTACACACCCTTGGGGGCTCCCGTTGTTCCTGTGGTGTAAAATGTTGTCGCCCTTGTGTATTCATCAAGATCAGGAAAATCATAGTGACGAGACGCCCCCTTGAGCATTTCTTCATATTCCATATCAATACTTATTTTTGTATCGGGTTTTTTATCGTCATCGGTGATAAGAATGATTTTTTTGACCGTGGTCAGTTTATCTTTTATCGCTTCCAGAATGGGTAAAAAATCTGCGTGAATAAGAACGACATCATCCTCCGCGTGATTCATCGTGTAGAGGATCTGTTCCGGGGACAGCCGCCAGTTCTGCGTGTGCAAAACCGCCCCCATCATGGGGACGGCGAAGAAGCATTCCAGATACCGGTGGCTGTCATAGTCGAACACACACACCGTATCTCCCATCTTGACGCCCAGCAATTTCAGCGCGTTGGCCAGTCTGTGAATACGCTCATTGAGCATTCTGTACGTGAAACGAACTTTGTCCCGGTAAATGATCTGCTGATCCGGTGCAAAGACTAAGGGGGTTTCAAGAAGGTGTTTAATGATGAGTTGATACTTATAACACTCGCCGGGCTGATAGGTTTTCTCTGGCATATTGATCCTCCTTATATTTTTATTGGATAGTAAGCGGTGAAAATTTTATGAAAATATCAAAACGGATCATGGACATTCACTTCTCCGCCAGTTCAGGATAGTTAAGTACTCTCTCGCAGGAGGTTACGTAAGGTAGGATTTGACCTGTAAAGAACTTTCTACTATATAAGCAAGTGAAAAATAGCAGAAGCGCCGTACTGAGGTCAAGTAAAAACGAAGATTTTGTGAATGATAAATAGTGTCGGGCGGGACGCCCAATGTATCGGTTGGACAGGCTCCTCGCCTGTCCATATATGTACACAAATTACTCTGAGCCATTATGCATATCATCATTGACGGATATAACCTGATAAGACAGTCCGATATGCTGAGACGGTATGAGAGATTCAGCCTGGAGGAAGGAAGAAAAGCCCTGATACGATTTTCAGCGCTGTATAAAAAACATAAGGGGCATAAGGTGACAGTTGTCTTCGATGGGTGGGAGGGCGGTCCGGCCGAGGAGGAGCGGGATCGACAGGCAGGTATTGATATCATATATTCCCGACGGGGCGAAAAGGCGGATGAAGTCATCAAACGTATGGTGCAAAAGACAGGGGAAGAAATCGTTGTGGTCACATCGGACAGGGAAGTCGCTGATTTTGTCAGCCGCAGGGGCAGAACTGCAATATCTTCCAGGGAGTTTGAGGAACTTGTCGGTAGATTGCAAAACAGTGTTTCCGATTCCCATCCCCAGAGTAACGGAGGATATAATAAAGATGAAGATGACGAGATCAGGGCAGGTATAAAAAGGAAAGGGCCATCGAGGCGGCTTTCCCGAAAGAAAAAGGCGGCCATAGCAAAAATCCGGAAACTGTGAATGCGAATGTCTTATTCCTGAATCCCGCCACCTGATTTTTAAGAGAGGATGTCTTTATTTTGAAGCGGTCTTACCGACGCTTTTTCTGTTGTGCTATTGCGACTTTTAAGTTATCGCGAGCGTCCCGGTAATTTGGTTTTATTTTTAACGCTTCATGGAAGTGGAAGATAGCGTCCGGCAGATTTCCCCTGGAGGCAAAAACAATTCCTATACCATTATGAGCCTCTGCAAAATTTGGTTTAATCCTGAGAGCTTCTTTCAAATGGGTCAGACTTTCATCAAAATTTCCTTGTTTAGCTAATGCTTCACCTAACAGGTAATGTATATAAGGATCAGAGGGATTAAGCCGCAAGGCATTTCTGTAATGTGAAATAGCATCCTTTATGTTGCCTCGGAAGCCTAGATTCATTTCGAGAAACTCACGTGCCTTTGCATCACTGGGGTCAAGCTGTAAGGCAGTCTGGAAATGGGAAATTGCCTCGCCGATATTTCCTTGCGCTGCCAGTAGGAGCCCGTAGTCTTTATGTATCCATTGATCAATGGGCATTATTCGCAGGGCATCCTGATAATGTTGAATGGCTTCATCTATATTGCCTTTTTTTTGAGAAGTTTTTGCTAAACTGTAATGGGCAAACCAATTGTTTTTAGTGACTTTTAGTGCATATTCGAAAAGAGTTTCACTATTCCGCCAGTACTTAACTTGAACCCATGTACAAACAGAAAGGGCAAAAAGTAAGATTCCAGCAAAGATTCCGAGAATGATTTTTTGATTTTTCCATCCCTTTGAAATATCATGAACGCCCCAGGCAATCATGATAAAAAGACCAATGAGGGGAACATAGGTATAACGATCAGCCATGGATTGTAATCCCACCTGCACTAAACCGATTACCGGTACAAGCGTTCCCAGATACCATAGCCATCCCACTGTGAGATAAGGTTTTTTTACTATAACTAAAACAATTATGGTAATGCAACTGAGCAAAAGGAGCGCCCCCAGAACCTGCCATAAGACCAGTGTATCTCCGGAATGGGGATAAAAGACAGCCAGGTGTACAGGCCAGATCATTTTGCTCATGTATAAGACATACGACACCAGGGCATTCTCTATCCGGGATTGCAGTGAATACTCTGCTGCAGATTTCACGATCCCTGTCTTATGCTGGACAAGAAAAACTACAATGCTTGCTGCTGCCGCCAAGATAAAAAGGGGTATCTTTTCTTTGAGCAGAGGAAACACTAACGACCACTGAGAAGCGGCCTTTAAATTTTTCTGCGTCTTTACTGTATTCTTTACAGAAACCTTCTTAGTTTTCTGTTTTTTACCCGTATGCTTCTCGATGTTTTGTATAGCTGTGTGGTTAATGTTTTTAAATTTTTTCGGATCTAACCGATTTAGGGGCCAGTAATCCAGGAGCAGGAGAACAAAAGGAAGAGTTACCAGCATCTGTTTCGCCATGAGACCAAAGGCAAAAAAGAGCACAACGAGTAAATATTGACCTATTTTAGGATTTTCTACGTAGCGGATATAGAAAAATATGGTAAGCAATAAAAAAAAGGTGGAGAGGATATCTTTACGCTCCGATATCCATGCTACGGATTCCACATGGAGCGGGTGGCAGGCAAAAAGCACTGCAACTAAGGCACTCTGCCATATTGCCCCGGTCATCCGTGTTAACACCATAAATAATAGCAGGGTATTTGCAATGTGAAAAATGAGACTAGTCAGATGATGGCCCCCTGGTTTTAGTCCGAACAGCTGGACGTCCATCATGTGAGACAGAGATGTCAAAGGATGCCAATTAAATGCATGTATGGATGTGAAAGCCCATAAAGCACCATCGATAGTCAATCCTTTCTGGACCTGAGGATTCTGCGTAACATAATACGGGTCATCAAAACTGATAAAGTCATTATCTTTAACCTGCCAATAACTGATTGCAGTTATTATTATCAGGATCAAAGCGATCAAATATTCTTTTCGTAGGGGGAACTTTTTTTTATCTATGTGGTGCAATATTTTTTGCTGCATTGTGCGTAACTTCTATGTTCTCATCAGGTTAGGAACTTAATCCCCCTGTGGCTGTTAAACTATGACTTTTGCTGAAAGCATATACAAGCGTTGTTTTATGAACACACATTTATGATAAAACGTTCCAGGAGGAACTTCGGTTCCTTTGCTGTTGTTTTGAAGGCAATATCCATATCGAGGAGATCTTCCAGATATGTAACGAGCTGCTCATACGCAAAGCGATGTGAATTTTTCAGGGCGTGATACATAACATAGGGATGTTGTGCGATAAAATCGCTTCTGCTTCCCTTTTTCCCTTTATCATTCATCAATGCCTGAATGGCCGGATACACCGATTTATGGAACGCATCGTAGTCCATGCCCTGATGAAAGGAGGCAATCTTTCCCGATTCAATAAATGTTTTGGCGTGCAGGAGAAATCTTATTTCCCTCGCGATCATGGACATGATTAACAAGTGGTTGACACCTTGGTAAAAAAGATCCTGCAGGCTTAATAAGGCTTTATTCAGATTCTTGTCGGCGAGGGCGCCTGTCAAGTCAAAGACCGTATCTTCTTTTGTTTTTCCGACAACCTCTTCGACATCTGCTTCCTCTATCAAAGTCCGCTCACCTGTGTAGGTGATGAGCATTTCAAGGGCTCCCATAGAATCAGCTAAATGAAAGCCGGTTTTTTTACCGATGGCGATCCACGCAGGCGATGTCAGTTTTTTCCCGCTTTTCGCTAAAACATCCCTGGCCGCATCCATAAAGGCATTCCTCTGACGGGACTCGCCCTTTACCGGGGAAAAGTGAAGGATTATGCCAGTTTCGGATATGATCTTGAAGAGTCTCTTCCTTTTATCCACTGTTTCCGCAGTTATGATCAGATGATTTCCTTCCGGGATACCGCTTTTGAGAATATCTTCGAGACGTTCCGTATCATCCCTTTTTGATCTCACTACCATTCCACGGCGCATGCAGACGTCGAGTATTCCCGGGAGCCACGTTTCCCGATCCTGTCCGCTATCGCCTTCCACGATTTTTTGCCAGTCGTCGTCGGTGATTCTTTTCCATCCGTCATTACTGAGATCATCAAGGGTCCATCCCGTAATCCGCATAAATTGGGTAAAGTACTTCACTGCCGTATCGGGATCGTTTTCAAAATAATAACGAATTTTTTGCAGTATTTCCGGGAGTACCTTTCGTGATTGAAAAAGACGGGTGTTTCTGAGAACGACAACTTTTTTCCCCGGAAGGAGTGGAGGCGTCAGGATGTTATCACAAAGGCCGTCAATATCTTCGTTTTCGCCGTCCATGAAAAAGAGATTCAGGTCTCTGTCGGTTGCGGGAATTGTTAAGGCGATGATTTTGTTGAGGGCATCCTTGATCAGGTAGTCTTCTTCGCCGTAAAGGAGATAACAGGGGGAAGGAGCTGCGTTCTCTTTCTTAAGATCAATCAATACCTTCTCAAAATCCATTATTCTGTCCGCAGGCATTTTACACTATTCTCAATGGTGCTCTGATTGGTTGGTGCCAGAAAGGATAGGTTTTTAGAGAATAACAAATTTCTTAATATGCCTGACTATGTCTTCGGGATCATCAATAACCTGGATGATTTCTAGATCATGCGGTTCAATTTTATCGTTTTGGAGCATAGTATTTTTTAACCAGTCGAGCAAACCTTGCCAGTACTCGCTTCCCATCATAATGACGGGAAACCCCTTTATTCTTTTGGTCTGAATCAGTGTCAGGGCCTCGAAGAGTTCATCCATGGTGCCGAAGCCTCCGGGCAGGATTACATACGCAACGGCATATTTGACGAACATTACCTTGCGGATGAAAAAATATTTATACTCTATGATGGTATTCGCATAGGGATTCGGTTTCTGCTCATAGGGAAGACGGATATTCATTCCTACAGACTGGCCGCCGGCCGCCGCCGCCCCCTTATTGGCTGCTTCCATGATGCCGGGACCGCCTCCGGTAATTACGCTGAAACCGTTCTCGGCAAGCCTCCTGGCAAGGTACTCTGTCTTTTTGTAGTATGGATCTTCGGGACGGACCCTTGCCGATCCGAAAATGGTAACCGAGTTTTTCAGCTTGGAGAGGGTTTCAATGGCGTCCACAAATTCGGCCATGATGCGAAATATCCGCCAGGACTCTTCGATGGACAGTGCATCAACCAGGTACTGTTTGTCTTCCATAATTGACACATTCAAGGTCATCTGCCGTGGCCGGTTTGATGATCCCATTGGTGAGTCTGAGGAGTTCATGCCTCAGAGAGACCTTGTGCAAAGGTCTCCGTGGTAATATATGCTGTTTTTTAATAACTCCTGCGCCGTTGTACCTTGGCGAATCGCCTGCGGGCCTCGATGGCTTTTCGTTTCCTCTTTACAGAAGGCTTCTCATATGCTCTGCGCAACTTAAGTTCTTTGAATAAACCGCTTTTCGAAAGTTTATTCTTAAGGATTTTCAATGCCTTCTCTATGTCATTGTCATATACTTTTACTTCCAAAACATTCCTTCCTTTCTTTTTTCCTCATATGTTTTAATTATATAGCCCAATTTATTATCGATAAATCGTATAGAAACAAAAAAAGGGCGGTACGACATTAGGCTCTCTATGCCTTAGCCGTATCCTACCCTTTGCTGTTGCTTATATTAAACCACGCTCCTTACTTCAAAAGGATCTTCTTTAACGCCATTAAAAATTCACTGTTCTCTTCCCGGGTTCCCACTGTCACTCGCATGCAATTCCGCAGAACTCCGGGACTATTGAGATTTTTTATAAGAATCCCTTCTTTGATTAATGCCCTATATACGCTATCTGTATCGAAATCGCAACTAAAAAAAATAAAATTTGCTCGTGAGGGATAAGGCTTAATACCATCAATCTGTCTTAACGCATTCAAGAGTTCTTCCCGTCTTTGAATAATTTCCTCCGCCTGGCCTGAAAACATATCCATATGATCTAGATAGAAACCAGCCGCTACCTGGGAAAGGGTATTGATATTATAGGGGAGCCTTACCTTATCGAGTTCATAGATGAGAGACCGGGAACCGATCAGGAAACCTATTCTTATCGCGGCAAGTCCCGCCTTGGAGAGAGTTTTTAGAATAACCAAATTATCATATTTCTTCAGCAAAGGTAAAAGCGTCTTTCCCGAGAAGCTGCCATAGGCCTCATCGACTACCACAATACCCTGCGATTTCTCGATAATAGTTGTTATCTTCTCTACACTGAAGCAGTTGCCCGTGGGATTGTTGGGATAGCTCAGGAATATCAGAACAGGGGACTTCATGGCTATTTGTTTGAGCATGGCATCCAGATCCAGATCATGGGCCCTGTCGAGAGGCACTTCTATGACCGTGTGGCCTGTGTTAATGGCGATTATCCGATACATGACAAAAGTAGGCAACGGAACTATGACGGTTGAAGAGGAATCGATCAGCGCGGAACACAATGTCTGAATGAGCTCATCAGAGCCATTGCCGATCATTATCATGTCGGCATCTACACGATAGTGTTGCGCAAACCTTTTTCTGATGATGGGGGCGCCTGGTTCGGGGTAACGGTTCAGGGAAGCCGTTTTCATCTCTTCCGATAATTTTTCCCTGAGGAGTAGGGGGATGGTGAAGGGATTTTCCATCGCGTCCATTTTAATGCGACATGATGTGGTATCTACCCGATAGCCTGCCTGCGCGAGCACTTCTTTTCGAATAATGGTTTTAAGATCCATGTAAAGCCCCCTTGCCTTCTATGTTCCATTTGTCATTTGTATATTTGTCTTTTATCAGTCGTGCCATGAGAATCCCTTCTGCCGCAGTCAGGCCGCCCTCAACCAATTCAATACCTAATTTCTTCTCGAAGCTCCTTTGCAAAATATGGCAAATCTTCGCTGTACTGAATTCAGAACCGATGTGTTCATAGATTGAGGTTACAGATTCCCGCAACTTCTCAATCTGCTTTTCACGATTACCATGCTGCGGCAACAGAAGGGTGCAGGTTTTGACAGGATCAAAGTCCAGGAGAATGGAACCGTGCTGCAGGAAAACACCACGCGATCTTACCTGAGCGCTGCCGCATATTTTCCGCTTGTTTACCAGAAGTTCATAGTGGGATGGTGAGGAAAAACAGGCGGCCTTTAATGATTCCTCTCCCCATGTTCTTCCGTCAACCGACATTTCGGTCGTGATGCCCAGTTCTGACAGGGCCTCAGCGATGCAGCCACTGATGATTCTGTATGTTCCCAGTATGTCCGGTGTGAAGAGGGGATTATGTTCTTTTGCGATCACTGCATAGGTCAGATCATGTTCATGCAGGACGGCCTTCCCCCCTGTCGGACGCCGCACAATGTCAATGTGATAACGACTGCATGCGGGAATATTAACCTCATTCCGTGTTTCCTGAAAATACCCGAGGGATATGGAGGGAGGGGACCAGCTGTATATTCTGAGGGTTGGTGGTGAATCTCTTCGTTGATTTTCCCGGAAAATGGCCTCGTCCATGGCCATGTTTTCAAAGGCGCTCAACTGCTTGAAAGGAATAAATCTCCATATCATCAATCAGATTCAATCACCCTCCGCTTCCTTGATTACAAAATCATGGTATTCCCGCGAATCCAGAAGGTCGTCAAGCTCTTCCAAATCCTTCATTTCTACAACGATCATCCATCCTGTATCGTGAGGATCGCTGTTGATAATACCGATATCGTCCAATATATCCTCATTGACATTTAGTACCTCGCCACTGACCGGTGACATAAGTTCGAAAACGCCCTTTGCGGATTCTATGGTCCCAAAAGGCTCATCCCGTTCGACGTACGAATCAACTTCGGGAAGTTCAATCGCGAGGATCTCTCCCAAATTCTCCTGAGCATAGTCGGTGATACCGATGGTGGCTAATTCCCCCTCAACTCTTACCCACGAATGTTCCCGATTATAAAGAAGATCATCCGGAAATACCTTCATATCATGACACCCTAATTTTTATTGTTTTTTAGTGTAATACCGTGAGGTCTTTTGGCACTTTTGTCAAGACCTCAAATCCATTCTCTTTCACTAGAACCATATCCTCGATGCGGATGCCCCATACATCTGGGATATAGACACCGGGTTCTATTGTTACTACCATACCTGCCTCAAGTATCTGTTCTGATTTATCTGCTATCCGTGGCGCTTCGTGGACATCAAGCCCAACACCGTGGCCTGTACCGTGCGTGAAATATTTCCCCATATTTTTGCCCTTTAAGTATGTTCTGGCGACGCGGTCAATTCCTTTGCATGAGGCGCCGGCTTTCACCGCTGCCAATGCCCTGTCATGCGCTTTCTTGACCAGCGAGTAGACCTCTCTTTGTTTTTTGTCGGCACGACCAACAATGAATGTACAGGTTTCGTCAGAATGATAACCGTAATATACGGCGCCGTAATCGATCATAACGACATCTCCATTTTTGATCTTACGGGATCCGGGCGTTGCATGGGGCTGCGATGAGTTTGCTCCCGATGCCACAATGGTGGAAAAAGAGACTTGTTCCGCACCATTCCTGGCTATGCGAAAGTCTAACTCTATGGCAATATCTTTCTCTCTGACGCCTGGCTTTATGAACTCACGCACAGTGCTCAGTGATTCAAATGCTATTTCAGCAGCTTTGCTAATATATGCAATTTCTCTTTTGTCTTTGATGGCCCTGATGGTATCTATTTCATGAGTCATCGGTGTTAGCTTCACCGCCTCGAGCTTTTTCTTCAGCTTCAAATAGGTGTCGACGTTCATTGCTGTTGATTCAAACCCTATGGATTTTATACTGTTATCTGAAATGATGGCCTCTATTCCTTCTATCTTTTCCCGATACTCGAAAATCTCCACTCCCGGGACTTCTCT
>Ga0153915_10004317_pt1 | contig 13070 bp, 12 predicted proteins | sample Opewatmetagenome_2_FD_107003 | JGI IMG/M metagenome (GOLD analysis project Ga0153915, IMG submission 107003) | Freshwater wetland microbial communities from Ohio, USA - Open water 3 Core 3 Depth 3 metaG | ecosystem: Environmental > Aquatic > Freshwater > Wetlands | place: USA: Ohio, Lake Erie... | reverse complement strand
GGGATTGCGCCCGACGGTGGACTCCAGCGGTGAATCATTGAAACGGCATCAACCAAAAACTGCGACCGAATCGCGAGACGAAAGAACCAAGGTTCTCCGCGCGAACTTCCGCCACATCGAGCGCCGGGAATGGTGGCTGTGGGCCGCCGCGGTCGTCATTACCATACTCCTCGCCTTCGGGTTGGCCTCCTTTCTTCTTCCCAACACAAATTCCTTTCACCAGGATTTCTACTCGCTCAACGTCATGCCGCAGGCCGTCCGCGGGCTGGTGGGTTTGGTGTTCCTCTTCGACCTTTACACCATCTACCAGCACCTTCTGATCCACCGCATCCGCCGCCAGCTCGTGGAACGCGAAGAACTTTTTCACCTCATCAGCGAGAACGCCGCCGACATGATTGCGGTCGTGGATATGGATGGAAAACGTATTTACAACAGTCTTTCCTACGAAAAGGTCCTGGGCTACTCGCCCGAGGAATTGCAGGCCTCTTCCGCTTTCGAACAGATTCACCCCGACGATCGGGAGCGCGTCAAGAAAGCGGCTGAAGACGCGCGCCGCTCGGGCATCGGGAAAAACCTGGAGTACCGCCTGCGCCACAAGAACGGCGCGTGGCTGGTGCTGGAATCCACCTCGAGCGTGATTCGAAACGCCAAGGGCGAACCGGAAAAACTTGTGATTGTGAACCGTGACGTCACCGAGCGCAAACGAGCCGAAGAAGCTTTGCGGCGTTCGGAGTCGGGGTTTCGTTCCGTCGTGGAAGACGCGCCTTATGGAATTTGCCGCGCGAGCACGGAGGGCCGGTTCCTGCAGATGAATCCAGCGCTGAGAAAGATGCTTGGCTACGAGTCGCAAGAGGAGCTTCTCGGGAAAGATCTGGCAAAGGAAATCTTCCGGCACAACGGCGAGTATGAACGTTTGGTCGAGCTGCTCACCCGCGCGGATGAAATCAAGGACGTCGAAATGGAATGGAAGCGGCAGGACGGCACGCCTATCACCGTGCGTTGTTCCGGCCGCCGCGCCAACGATGAGAACGGCGTCCCGGCGTACTTCGAAGTGTTCGCGGAGGACGTGACCGAGAAGCGCGTGCTCGAAAAGCAATTGAGAATGGCGCAAAAAATGGAAGCCATCGGGCGCCTCTCAGGAGGCATCGCGCACGACTTCAATAATCTTCTCGGAGTCATCATCGGGTACAGCAGAGTGCTCAAGAAGGAGTTGGGCACCGACAACCCTCTCTCGGATCATGCCCTCGAAATCGAGAAAGCCGGGCAGCGGGCCGCTTCCTTGACCAAGCAGCTGCTGGCCTTCAGCCGCCAACAGGTCTTGACGCCGGCGATTGTGAATCTAAACACCCTTGCCGCCGATATGGAGAAGATGCTTCCGCGGCTACTGGGCGAGGACATCGAAGTCTCTTTGTCCCTGCACCCCGAGCTGGGCAATGTGAAAGCGGATCAGAGTCAGATCGAGCAGGTCATCATGAACCTGGCCGTCAACGCGCGTGACGCCATGCCTACGGGCGGCAAACTGAAGATTCAGACCGCCAATGTCACCCTGGACCAAACCTACACGCGGAACCATCCCGGTTCGAAAATCGGGAATTACGTGCTGCTGGCGGTGACGGACACCGGAACGGGCATGGACGCCGCAACGCTCACGCATATCTTTGAACCCTTCTTTACCACCAAGGAGCGGGGCAAGGGCACGGGACTCGGGCTGGCGACGGTCTACGGCATCGTCAAGCAGAGCAACGGATACATTGCGGTGGACAGCGCGCCAGGAAAGGGCACCTCCTTTCAAATTTATCTTCCACGGCATCTGGGTCCAGCGTCTGCGGACGAACAGAAAGCGGATTCGAATGAGAAGCTGCGAGGCTCGGAATCCATTCTCCTTGTGGAAGACGCGGAGCCGTTGAGAAAACTTGCGCAGACTTTTCTGGCGGCCGCCGGATTCCGCGTGTCTTCCGCGGAGAGCGGCGAAGATGCTCTGGAAGTCGCGGCACGCTACGCAGGGACTTTTGATCTACTGTTGACCGATGTCGTGATGCCCGGCATGAACGGCCGCGTCCTGGCGGAACATTTGTTGCCGCGCCAGCCGGGAATGAAAGTGCTGTACATGTCCGGCTATACCGACAGCTTTATTGCCGGCCACGGAGTATTGGAGCCGGGAACCCACCTCCTCCATAAACCATTTACGGAAGAGATTCTTATCCAGAAAGTACGCGAAGTACTGGACAGCGAGAAGAAGCGAGCGCCCGCTTCGAATCGTGAGCGCGAGTTTGCAGGGAGCGAAATCCGTTCCGACCGATAGGAGAAATGACTTCATGGGAAAGCTTTTGGTTGTGGACGACGACGAAGCGCTGCGGCGCCTGTTGCGCCTCGAGCTGCGCGACACTTATGAAATCATTGACTCGGGCGAGCCGGAGCAGGGTTTGGCTCTGGCGCTCGAACACAAGCCCGACGCCATCCTGCTCGATCTCCGCATGCCGAAATATTCCGGTTATGAACTCTGCCAGACGTTCACTTCCTTCAGCCGCACGCAGATGATTCCCGTGATCATCGTGAGTGGAGAAGCCGGTAGTGAAACTAAGGAACACTGCAAGCAACTCGGCGCCGCGGGCTATTTCGAAAAGCCCATCGACTTCGAAGCGCTGCGCGCGCACCTCTCTCAAGTCATCAAGGCGCGCCGCTATATCCCCCCCTCGGAAGTGCGCGTACGGTTGCGCGTTCCGCTGAAACTGCGCGGCACGGACCTTCACGGAAAAAAATTTGAAGAAGCTACCGAAACGGAAAACGTGAGTCCCAGCGGCTTTCTCTGCGCTTGCGTGGCGCAGCTGCTGGCCGGCTCCGTTGTAGACGTACTTCTGACCAAGTGCGGCGAAGAATACGTCGGCAAAGCCAAAATTGTTCACGCGGACGCGAAGAGCGCGCCGCTGCGCCGTTACGGCTTTCTGTTCATCGAGAAAACCGGGCCCTGGGTGTTGCAATAAAGATTCTCGTCGGTTCGCTGCCCTCCGCCCCTGAAGTGGCCTCCGGAATGGCGGGGAGCGCGGCGAATCCAGGTGGGTGCTTTTTATGCTCAAAATCGAACCTGTTGCACTCCCTGACGTCAAAAACATCCTCGGCAAGATTGCTTCCGATCACGGCGCTCCCACCCGTGTGCTTGCCGTTGACGACGAAGCCGCGGCGTGCAAGCTGCTGGCGCTAATTCTCAGCCCTCCGGCTTTCCGATGCATGACCGCCGGCAACGGCGAAGAGGCCCTGGTCGCTCTGCATAACGAGAAGTTTGACGCGGTCATCTCCGATCTCCGCATGCCGGGCATCAACGGCCTGGAGCTTCTCGCGGAAGCTCGGCGCAAGCATCCGCACGTGGCCTTCCTGGTCACCACCGGAGTGGATGACGTTGACGTGGGCGTGCAAGCGATGCGCGCGGGCGCGGACGATTATCTCCTCAAACCTCTTCAGGAAAGCGCCGTCATCGCGAGCCTGGAGCGCGCTTTGCACAAGCGGCAGCTCGAAGAGCAGGTTGAAGGCTACCGCCAGCATCTCGAAGAGATGGTCGTGGAGCGTACCGGGCAGTTGCAAACGGCGCTGCGGCACATCGAGTGCAGTTATGAGGACACGCTGCAAGCGCTGGGCGCGGCCATCGATCTACGCGACAGCGAAACCGCCGGCCACTCGCAGCGGGTGTGCCGCTACTCCCTCGAAATTGCGCGAGTCATGGGTTTGTCTGACGCGCAGCTCAAAAATCTTGCGCGCGGAGCCTATCTGCACGACATCGGAAAACTTGGGGTACCCGACGGCATTCTTTTGAAGCCGGGGCCGCTCACTGCCGATGAATGGAAAGTCATGAAGCAGCACGTTCCGATCGGATTTGAACTCGTGAAGGGCATCCCCTTTCTTGCCGACGCCGCCGAAATCGTTCTCACGCACCATGAGCGCTACGACGGCAGCGGGTACCCGCGCGGCCTCAAAGCGGAAGAAATCCTGCTAAGCGCGCGGATTTTCGCCGTGGCGGACAGTCTTGATGCCATCACGTCGGACCGGCCCTACCGGCGCGCCTCCCCATTCGAGGTCGGATGCAAGACGGTTTGCAGCGAGGCGGGGCGGCTGTTCGATCCACAAGTTGTCAACGCCTTCTCCAGCATTCCCGCGGAAACCTGGTCCGCGATCGCGAGCGATCAACGGCAAATCGTGAACACTTGATATGCTGTTGTCAATTTCCCAGGCGTCATCACCGGCCATTCCTGCCCGCCGCCTGCGCCGGAAGGTAAGCCGCGCTTGCAACCCGACCGCGGCCAGGGCAATCGGAAGTTGACACGAGTGGACGGCGGGTATATGGTTTTGCATAGAGATTAAAGTTGTAATCGGAAATTCCGGATCGATAGACTTTGCGGCCGCAAGACGGCGCAAAGCGGTTGAGCGCAGCCAGGCAGTCAGATTCTGCGCATCAACCACTTGCGCGCTTCTTGTCCATCCCCCTCCTGACCGCGCAATCCATGAGGATGCACGACCGTCGATGGACCTTCAGGTCAAAGATACCGTCACCTTTGAACGTGAGCATTTCGATCAATTGCTTCATGCATTGGCCGGCCGCGGCTACCAGATCATCGGGCCAAAGGTACGCGAGGGCGCCATCGTTTACGACCATCTGGGTTCCGCTACTGATCTACCCGTTGGCTGGACCGATGAACAGGACGGTGGAAAGTACCGGTTGAAACGCCGCGCGGATGAGGCGCTGTTCGGTTACGTTGTCGGCCCTCATTCGTGGAAAAGGTATTTGCATCCGCCCGTCCAGCGGCTGTGGCAGGCACAACGCGAAAAGAGCGGCTTTCGGATCGTGCCGGAAACGCATCTCCCGCCCAAATACGCCTTCCTCGGCGTGCGCTCCTGCGAACTCCACGCCATCGCCATTCAAGACAAAGTCTTCCTCGGCGGCCAGTACACGGACCCCATCTACAACTCCCGACGCGAGGACCTCTTCCTCGTGGCGGTCAACTGCAGCCAGGCCGGCGGCACTTGTTTTTGTGTTTCGATGAATACCGGCCCGCAAGCCGTTGCCGGTTTCGATCTGGCGCTTACGGAAGTGCTGCAGAACGCCCGGCATTATTTCGTCGTGGAGGTGGGCACGCAGCGAGGGGCAGCGCTTCTCTCCGAGGTCCCGCACCAGCGCGCCGCCGCCAGCGAGACGCAAGCCGCGGCCCGCATCTCGGCAGAAGCGTCCGCCTCCATGGGCCGCAAAATGGACACCGTTGATATCCGGGAGCTTCTCTACCGCAACTCCGAGAATTCCCGCTGGGACCAGGTGGCTTCGCGCTGCCTGACCTGCGCCAACTGCACCATGGTCTGTCCCACTTGTTTCTGCACGACGGTGGAAGAAGTGACCGATCTGACTGGCGAACATGCAGAGCGCTGGCGCAAGTGGGACTCCTGCTTCACCATGGACTTTTCCTATCTCCACGGAGGCAGCGTGCGCTCCACGCCGAAATCGCGCTATCGCCAGTGGCTGACTCACAAACTTGCGGCCTGGATGGATCAATTCGGCTCCTCCGGCTGCGTCGGCTGCGGCCGCTGCATTACCTGGTGTCCCGTGGGAATCGATATCACCGAAGAAGTCCGCGCCATCCGGGAAAGCGAATCAGCCGGAGCCGCGGCCGGAACAGGGGAGGGTAAGAATGATACAAACACTTGAGAAGATCATCGCGGAACATCCCTTCTTTCACGACCTGCCGCCCCATAACCTCCAGCTCATCGCCGGCTGCGCCAAGAACGTCCGCTTCGAGGCCGGCCAGGTCGTCTTCCACGAGGGCGATGAAGCCGACCAGTTCTATTTCATCCGCGAAGGCCTAGTTGCCGTGGAACTGATGATTCCCCAGCGGGGTTTCACCACCGTGCAGACCGTCGGTGAAGGCGAGATGCTGGGCTGGTCCTGGCTGCTCCCGCCCTATCGATGGCATTTCGGCGCCCGGGCATTGCAGCCCGTGCGCGCCCTGGTCTTTGACGGCAAATGTCTCCGCACCAAGTGCGAGGAGGATCACGACCTCGGCTACGAAATCCTCAAGCGCTTCACGCACATCATCAGCGAGCGGCTGGACGCCACGCGGCTCCAGCTCCTGGATCTTTATGGCGCCCATGCTTGAGCAGCCAATGACCGCCGGGCCGGCCTTGGATCCCATGCTTCCCAGGCCCTATCGCATTCGGAGGGTGCACCGCGAGACCCACGACACCTTCACCTTCGAGCTCGCTCCCGCCGCTCGCGGCGAGGGCTGCTCCTTCGCCCCGGGGCAGTTCAACATGCTTTACGTTTTCGGTATGGGCGAAGTGCCGGTTTCCATCAGCGGCGACACCGCGAGCTCTCCCTCTCTGCATCACACCACGCGGGCCGTCGGCACCGTGACCCGAGCCATGCAGGCGCTCAAGCGCGGGGACACCCTGGGGGTCCGCGGCCCCTTCGGCAGTTCCTGGCCGGTCGATGAAGCTGCTGGCCGCGATGTCATCATCATCGCCGGCGGCATTGGCCTCGCGCCCTTGCGTCCCGCCCTCTACCACCTCCTCGCGCAGCGGAAAAAGTACCGGCGAATCTCGCTGCTGTACGGTGCGCGCACGCCCCAGGACATCCTCTACCGGCACGAACTCGAACAGTGGCGCGGCCAGTTCGACCTGGATGTCCACGTCACCGTCGATCGTGGTTCCAGCGAATGGAATGGAAACGTCGGCGTGGTGACCAAGCTGATCCAGCGCGCCCCGTTTGATCGCTCCAGCGCCGTGGCCCTAATCTGCGGCCCCGAAGTGATGATGCGCTTCACGGTGATGGAGCTGCAGAAGCACGGATTGCCGCTGGAGCGCACCTACTTGTCCCTGGAGCGCAATATGAAGTGCGCGGTCGGTTTCTGCGGCCACTGCCAGTACGGACCGCTCTTTATCTGCAAGGACGGCCCGGTGTTCCGCGGAGACCGCGTCGCCGGGCTCCTGGGCCGGGCGGAGATCTGAGATGGCCCCCAAACGCAAACCAAAACTTGCCGTGTGGAAATTCGCTTCCTGCGACGGCTGCCAGTTGAGCCTGCTGGATTGCGAGGACGAATTGCTGGCGGTGGCCGGGGCCGTGGAGATCGCCAACTTCCTGGAAGCCTCGCGGGCCGTGGTCCAGGGCCCCTATGATCTTTCCCTGGTGGAAGGTTCGATCACCACCGCGCACGACGCCGAGCGCATTCATGCCGTCCGGCGCGCCTCCCGCTTTCTGGTGACCATCGGTGCCTGCGCCACCGCCGGCGGCATCCAGGCGCTGAGAAATTTCAAGGACGTCAAGGAGTTCACCTCCATCGTCTACGCCCGCCCCGAATACATCTCGACACTCCGCAAGTCCACTCCCATTTCCGATCACGTCTCCGTGGATTTCGAGCTGCGCGGCTGCCCCATCAGCAAACAGCAACTGGTCGAAGTGCTCAGCGCGTTCCTGCACGGGCGCAAGCCCAATACTCCCCCGCACAGCGTCTGCCTCGAATGCAAGCAGCACGGCACGGTGTGCGTGATGGTCGCCCACGGCACCCCCTGCCTCGGCCCGGTGACCCAGGCCGGCTGCGGCGCTCTCTGCCCTTCTTATGCCCGCGGGTGTTACGGTTGCTTCGGCCCCAAAGAGACGCCCAACACGCGGTCTCTGAGCGCTGGCTGGAGCGCCCTGGGCGTCAGCGAGCAGGACTTGCTGCGCGCCTTCCGCACTTTCAACGCCTGCGCCGAGCCGTTCCGCAAGGAGAGCGAAGCGCATGAGCACTAGGACCATCAAGGTCGAAAACCTCGCCCGCGTCGAGGGCGAAGGCGCCCTGTTCGTGAAGATCAAGGACCGGCGCGTGACCGACGTGCGGTTGAAAATCTTCGAGCCGCCCCGTTTCTTCGAAGCTTTTCTGCGCGACCGCAAGTTCGGCGAAGTCCCGGATATCACCGCCCGCATCTGCGGAATCTGTCCCGTCGCCTACCAGATGAGCTCCTGTCACGCCATCGAGGACGCCTTCGGCGTCATCGTAAACGAGCCCATCCGCGCGCTGCGCCGCCTGCTTTACTGCGGCGAGTGGATCGAGAGCCACGCCTTGCACATCTATCTCCTCCACGCCCCCGACTTCCTCGGCTACGAAGACGCCATCCGCATGGCCCGGGACCATCCGCAGGATGTGCAGCGCGGCCTGCGCCTGAAAAAAGCGGGCAACGACATCGTCAACCTGCTAGGCGGCCGGGAAATCCACCCCATCAACGTGCGCGTTGGCGGTTTCTACAAGGTGCCTGCCAAACTGGAATTCGCCGCCCTGGCGGAAACCTTGAAATGGGCCCGCGAAGCGGCTTTGGAGACCGTGCGCTGGGTGGCTTCTTTTTCTTTCCCCCAAGTCGAACGCGACTACGAATTCGTCGCCCTGCGCCATGCCGAAGAGTACCCCTTCAACGAAGGGCGTTTGGTCTCCAACAAGGGCCTGGACATCGCCGTTCGCGACTACGACCAGCACTTCCTCGAGGAACACGTGGCCCGCTCCAATGCCCTGCATTCCGTGCACAAGGAGCGCGGCGCTTATTTCACCGGCCCGCAAGCCCGTTACAGTCTGAACTTCGACAAGCTCTCCCCGCTGGCTCAGGAGGCCGCCCGCTCCGCGGGTCTTGGCCCCGTCTGCCGCAATCCCTTTCAGAGCATCATCGTGCGAGGCGTGGAGCTCGTTTACGCCTGTGACGAAGCCCTGCGCATCATCGAAAACATCGAGCGCCCCGACAAGCCCGCCGTGAAAATCGAACCGCGCGTAGCCACCGGCTATGCTTGCACCGAGGCGCCCCGCGGCATTCTCTACCACCGCTATCGCCTCGACGAGCACGGTGTCATTCTAGACGCCAAGATCGTCCCGCCCACCTCGCAAAATCAGATAACCATCGAAAACGATCTCTGGCAGATCATTCCTGCCAGCCTGGACTTGCCCGGGGACAAGCTCCAGCGGCTCTGCGAGCAGGCTATCCGCAACTACGATCCCTGCATCTCCTGCGCCACGCACTTCCTGAAGCTGCACATGGAACGCGAATGAAAACAGGTTCAACAAACACGCTCATCATTGGGGTCGGCAATCTTTATCGAAGCGACGATGGCGCCGGTCCCTGCATTGCCTCGCGGCTTCGCGAGTTCGTCCCCGTCGGGGTCACGGTTCTCGAGGAGAGTGGCGAGGGCGCGGCGCTGCTGGAAGCCTGGCAAGGCGCTACAGCCGTGATTTTGGTGGACGCGGCGCAGTCCGGCGCACCGCCCGGCACCATCCACCGCATTGACGCCCGGCGCCAGCAGGTCCCCAGCCGCTTCTTTCATTACTCTTCCCATGCTTTCGGCGTCGGGGAGGCGATCGAAATGGCCCGCGTCCTGCACCTGCTCCCCGCTTCCTTGCTGCTCTACGGCATCGAAGGCAGGAATTTTTCCGAAGGCATTGGTCTCTCCGAGGAAGTCGAACAAGCCGCTGCCGCCGTTCTCGCGCTGGCCCTCGACGACGTGCGTTCCTTTGTCAAATAGTTCTTCGCAGGACCAGGCACCCGGCGAGCATGTCGTGGAGGGCCTGTCTTTTTTCAGTGAAGGCGGCCATGAGGTAGCCGATGAAGACGGGAATCATGTTGGTGATGATCTTGCCAAAGTGGCGGCCGGTGGCGCGGCCGAAGGTGATGCGTTGGCCGGCCATGTCCGTGACGACCAGGCCCAGGGCCCTCTTCCCTACCGTGGCTTGCCATTCGGAGCTTTCCATCAGCGCGTGGTAGAGCCAGGTGACGGCCAGGCTGACAGTAACAGCAAGAAGAAAGAGCCCGATGAGGAAAAGAATCCCGGCATCGCCGAGTTCTTCGCCAGGATGGAACCGGCTCAAGAGCGCGCCCAAGCCGGTGAGAAAGATCAGCGGGATCAATACCAGAACCACGCCGAGGGTCATCACCACGCTGTCAATGAGGTAGGCGAGGAAGCGCAGCCAGAAGCCAGCGTACTCCACGCGTGGGGCAGCCGGGACGCCCGCATACGGGGGCACAGCGGCGGGCGAGACGGTCTGGCCGCATGCCGAGCAAAATGCCGCTCCATCCGCCATGGCCGCGCCACACTTGGAACAGTACACAGTGTCTCCTTGGTTGCTTTAGGCCGTTTGCAGAGGTGCGGAAGAATCCTACTTTCCGCAGGTGCGAGCGTCAACCTTGGCATTGGCGGAATTGGCCAGGTCACAAATCCAAAGCGCGTGAACCTGAAATCCGAAAAACCGGAGCGGGCCGCCTCAGAAGAAGGCGGCCCCTACAAGTGGGGAGTGGCGCGGAAACGATCATGGTGATGGCGCAGGAGAAATTGATCGGTCATGCCGGCGATGTAATCGCAGACGATGACGTGGCGCGCTTCCATCCGCGCAAGTTCTTCATAGAAAGCGGGCATCGAGCCGGGAGAATCGAGATAGAAGGCAAAAAGTTCTTCGAGACATTGCACGGAGCGGTCGCGGTCCTCGGTGATGGCGGGATGGCTGTAGATGCGGGCGAAGAGGAAGCGCTTGAGCTCGGCGTTGCGGGCGGCGGCGGATTCGCTGAAGCCGGCGAGGCGTTTGGGCGAGTTGCGGATGTCGTCTGCGGAGGAAGCGCCGGAGACCGAGACGCGCTGCATGGTCGTTTCGATGAGATCGGTGGCCAGCGCATCGAGAACGCGCTTGAGGGCTTCGTTGAATTTGAGTTTTTCACGCGCGCCCGGGTGCGCCGAATCCACCTGCGCGTAGACTTCGCCGAAGAACGGAACTTCGCGGCGCAGCGCGGAAAGATCAAGCAGCTCGGCTTCGAGAGCGTCGTCGACATCCGCGGTGTTGTAGGCGATTTCGTCGACCCAGTCGATGAGCTGGGCTTCGAGCGGGGGGCGTAGACCGAGAAGATATTCGCGGAGCTGGGGAAATTCGGCCGCGGAATAGTCGCGGGAATGCTTGATGATGCCTTCGCGAACTTCGAAGGTGAGATTGAGGCCGGGAAAATCGGGATAGCGCTGTTCGAATTGCTCGACGATGCGCAGCGCGTGGAGATTGTGATTGAACTGGCCGCCGTGCGCGCGCATCAGTTCATCGAGCTTTTTTTCTCCGGCATGGCCGAAGGGCGGATGGCCGATGTCGTGGACGAGCGCGAGCGCTTCCACAAGCTCGGTGTTCAGGCCGAGGGCGGCGGCCACGGTGCGGGCGATCTGCGCGACTTCGAGAGTGTGCGTCAGGCGATTGCGGAAATGATCGGAGTAGCGCGTGGTGAAAACCTGCGTCTTGGCTTCCAGCCGGCGGAAGGCGCGGGAATGGATGATGCGGTCGCGGTCGCGCGCGTAGACGCTGCGGTAAGGATGTGGCGGCTCCGGAAAACGGCGGCCGCGGGTTTGCTCCGCGCGCATCGCCCAGGGAGCAGGAGTGGGAAAGCGTTCGATGGGCCGCTCCGTTCTGTTCCGGCGGAACCGCGCGAAGCCTGGGCCGCGGCAGGGATCAGGATTTCGGCGTAAGCGAATCCAGGCCGCGGTCGGCTTGCTCCGCGAGCGGGGTATCCGGGAAATCCTTTTTGATCTGCTGGTAGATGGTGGCGGCTTCCTGCGGTTTGGACTGGCGAAGGACGCCGGCGAGTTCCAGCAGGGCGAGCGGGCGCGGCACGATGACGCTGGGCTTGTCCGCGAGCGCGCGGAACAGTTTGACGGCTTCGTCGGGTTTCCCGGTGCGCGAGTAGATGACGGCCATCTGATACTGCGCCATGGCCGCGAGTTCCTTGTCGCTGCCACCGCTGATTTTTTTCAGTTCCTCGAGCGCTTGATTGTGGCGCTCGAGGTCTTCGAGGCAAAGCGCGGAGTAGTAGCGGGCGAGTTTTCCAGGATTCGTTTTCGGGTATTCGGCGGCAACGGCGGTAAATTTTTTCAGCGCATCCTGGACGCGCGCGGCTTCATCGGGGTAGACGGGCTCATTGGGTTCGGAAGGATCGGGTGCAGCGCCGATGCGGCCCTGGTAAGCCTTCATGGCGGAATCGAGCGCGCTGGAGGCCTGCACGGTCTGGCGATCGACATAAAAGCGCCAGCCGCCCCAGCCGAGAGCGATGGCGAGGACGAGAGTGACGACGATGGCGGTGAACTGGCCGTGGGAAATGACGGCTTCGGCGCCGTGCGCGAAGGTTTCCTTGATTTTGTCCTGCTTCAATTCTTTGCGCGAAATATGTTCCGGCACACGCACGCTCCTGATGGGTCTGGAATTCGTTATCCTAACACAAGAGCCGGCTGCGAGGCTGGCTCGAACGCCGGCGGCCGGCGCGGCCACGGATTTACCCTTGCGCGAGGAGATGGCACGCCGTTTTCCAGTGCGTTTTGAAAGATGCTAATTTAAAAAAATGCAGACATCTTGTGTTCATTGCGGCGCGGAGCATGTGCTGAAGGATGCCGAATTTGGCGGGCATCCGAAAGTGCAATTCAAATGCTCGAAGTGCGGGAAGACCACGATTGTGGAGATCAAGCGGCGCGTGGATTCCACGGTGGTGATGTCTCCGCTGCCGTCGTTTGCGAGGGCCAACGCCACGAGTTCGAACGTCAATCTGCCGCCGGCGGATCCGGGATTGCGGCTGCCGGCGAATGCCAAGGTGGTGCTGAACATTCTCTCGGGACCATCGAAAGGCGAGAGCCATACGCTGACGAGGCCGCGTGTTGTGCTGGGGCGCAAAGGCGCGGACGTGGCGCTGAACGATCCGGAAATTTCGCGGCATCATTGCCTGCTGGAAGTGCGGGACACGTACATCAATTTGAAGGATATGGATTCCACGAACGGGACCTTCTACGAAGAAGAGCGCGTGCGTGCGGCAATGTTGCGAGATGGAACCGAGTTTCGAATCGGTGTGAGCCTGATTCGCGTGACTTTCCAGCCGAAGTAGCCAGAGCCTGAGGCCCCCAGGACGCCAATTCCCCGCGCGATGCGAATCGCCTGAATTGCCTTTGTGAGATACTAGCGCCGATTTCTAAATTGTCCGGAGCCCGATGATGAACACGCCATGAGAGTGCTCTACGTGGACCTGGAGCGCGAATGGCGCGGCGGGCAGAGCCAGGCGCTGCTGACGCTGAAGGG
>Ga0153915_10004316_pt1 | contig 13071 bp, 7 predicted proteins | sample Opewatmetagenome_2_FD_107003 | JGI IMG/M metagenome (GOLD analysis project Ga0153915, IMG submission 107003) | Freshwater wetland microbial communities from Ohio, USA - Open water 3 Core 3 Depth 3 metaG | ecosystem: Environmental > Aquatic > Freshwater > Wetlands | place: USA: Ohio, Lake Erie... | reverse complement strand
GCCGCCTTCCGAAAGAGCCAGACACGCTGGATACCAAGCTATCGGTACCCCAGGCCGGCTCACCGCAATTGCGCCTGCTGCGGCGCGTGGGAACCACCAACGCTTCTGAGATCGCCGATTATCAAAAACATGGCGGCTATGAAGGGTTGCGCAAGGCGCTCGATCTTGGCCCTGAGGGCGTGATCCGCGAGGTGGCCGCCTCGAAGCTTCTGGGGCGCGGCGGCGCAGCCTTCCCCACGGCCAAAAAGTGGGAAGCCCTGCACACTCAGCGCCATTCCGGACGCAAGCACTACGTCATCTGCAATGCCGATGAATCCGAGCCGGGGACGTTCAAAGACCGGGTGCTGATGGAAGGCGATCCGTTCGCGGTGATCGAGGGCATGACCATTGCGGCTCTGGCCACCGGCGCGCACCAGGGATTCATTTATCTGCGCGGCGAGTATCCGCTGGCCGGAGAGCGCATCGCGCACGCGCTGCACGCGGCCCGCAAAAGCGGCATGCTGGGCGGCAACATCATGGGCCGCGGACTGCAATTCGACATCGAGCTGCGGCGCGGCGCAGGAGCCTACATCTGCGGCGAAGAGACGGCGCTGTTCAATTCGATCGAGGGCTATCGCGGCGAGCCGCGCAACAAACCGCCCTTCCCCACGCAGGCGGGCGTCTTCCGCCAGCCGACCGTGGTCAACAACGTGGAGACGCTGGTCAATGTGCCCGATATCATCCGCGAGGGCGGCGCAGCTTATGCGAAGACCGGGACGGAAAATTCCGCGGGCAACCGCCTCTTCTGTCTCTCTGGCCACGTGAAGCGGCCGGGCGTCTACGAAGCCGCCATGGGCGTAACCCTGCGCCAGGTGATTGATCTGGCCGGAGGCGTGGGTGGAAACGGCAAGCTGCAGGCGGTGCTGCTGGGCGGCGCGGCGGGCGCGTTTGTCACGCCTCAGGAGCTTGATACTCCACTGTCGTTTGAAGGCACGCGCGCCATCGGCGCGACTCTGGGCTCGGGCGTCATCATGCTGTTTGACGATTCGGTGGACCTGAAGCAGATCCTGCTGCGGATCGCGTCTTTCTTCCGTCATGAGACCTGCGGGCAGTGCGTCCCCTGCCGGGTGGGCGTGGTGCGGCAGGATGAAGCGATGCAGCGTCTGGTTCAGGGAAAGACCATCGGTTCCGCCACGGATGAAATCAATGCAGTGCGCGAGATGGGGCAGGCCATGCGCGATGCTTCCATTTGCGGCTTAGGGCAGACCGCATCGAGTGCGATTGAATCAGCCCTGCAAAGATGGAGACTGTTTTCGTGAGCATAGCACTCAGCGATCAGCCACACAACGCGACGAAGCCGCAACCAAAACCATTTAGCCGCGAATTAACACGAATGACACGAATGGGGGACCATGGATGCTTTGAAATCGTCGCAAACCGAGAAGATTTTCAGGATTAGTAGTATAGAGGGGGCTTTCTTTTCATGAATAAGACTACAACTACGGCTGCGCCGGGCGAGCAACAACAGGCGCCTGATCCTCTGATTCCGCTTCCGCGCGGCCCCGTGCCCCGGGCTCCGGCGGCGCCCGCGCCGCGCCAGATCGAGATCAAGATTGACGGCCAGGCCGTCTCCGTCGCCGAGGGCTCGACCATCATTGACGCCACGCGCAAGCTGGGCATTGACACGCCCACCCTGTGCTTCCTTGAGAGCCTTACGCCGGTCAACGTCTGCCGCGTGTGCGTGGTGGAGCTGGAAGGCTCGCGCACCCTGGTGCCCGCCTGCTCACGCAAGGTGGAGCCCGGCATGTCGATCAAGACCGATTCCGAGCGGGTGCGGCTGAGCCGCAGGATCGTGCTGGAATTTCTGGCTTCGTCGGTTGACGTTTCCACCGCGCCCGCCTTCAAGGGCTACATGGAGCGCTACGGCGCGAAGCCGGAACGCTTCGGCGAAACCCGCGCCACCGTGGCCCAGCCGGTGAAGATTGACAACGATCTTTATGTGCGCGACTACTCCAAGTGCATTCTGTGCTACAAGTGCGTGGAAGCCTGCGGCGTGGACGCACAGAATACCTTCGCCATCGCCGTGGCCGGGCGCGGCTTCACCGCGCACATCGCGACGGAGTTCGATATACCCCTGCCGGATTCGGCCTGCGTCTACTGCGGCAACTGCATCGGCGTCTGCCCGACCGGGGCCCTGATGTTCAAGCGCGAGTACGACATGCGCGAGGCGGGCACATGGGACGAGGCCCGCCAGACCGAGACCGATACCATCTGCGCCTATTGCGGCGTGGGCTGCACATTGACCATTCACGAGCAGGAAGGCAAGATTGTGGGCGTGACTTCGCCGCTCGACCATAGCGTGACCCATGGGAACCTGTGCATTAAAGGGCGGTTCGGGTGGCAGTTTGTGGAGATTGAAGCGGCGAAGAAGTAACAATGCGATTTCACCGCAAACTACGCCAAGGGCGCGAAGGAACTTGATAATAGCCGCGAATTGACGCGAATTTGAAGTCAGTAGCTAACCACAAAGGGCACGAAGGAACACAAAGGGAAACCAGAAAAGCATACCCCTGGCCTCCTTTGTGTTCCTTCGTGTCCTTTGTGGTTAAGCTTCCAGCGCGGCCGCCAACTCCGCGAGGCTGTGAACTTCCAGCATGGGCGCGGCGGAGGCGGGGCGCGTGGCTCCTGATCCCTGGCGTCCGAAGCGGCGGTTTACCCATACATTCTTTAAATCCAGCACATTGGCCGGGGCAATGTCGTGATGGCGGCTCTCGGCGGCGTGCAGCATCTGGTCCTGGGTGATGCCGGCCTTCCCTGCTCTGTGGATGGCTTCGTGAAAGTGATTCAATGACGGCTTATAGCTGCGCACCTGCTGCGCCGTTACCACAAACTCAAAATCCACTTTCAGGTGTTCCCGCGTGGCGGCGAAAAGATCATCGTCTATGTTCGAGATGATTGCCAGTTTGCAGTGCGTGGCCAGCGATTGAAGAGCGGCGACCGTATCGGGAAACGGCTGCCACTGCTTCAGGGATTCGGCGTAGGCTTCGGCTTCGATTTCTGATACCGGACTGGAGAGCCGATTTCCTATTTCTCTGACGGCCTCGGCCAGCACACGGCGATAGGGCAGATAGTCTCCCGACTGGAGTTCCGGCTCGATCTCGCTGTACAGCTTCAAGAGAGTTTCATCAGCCACGCCGGCGAACAGCGGACGCATGGCCCTTAACATGCCGCTTTCCCAGTCAATGAGGGTGCCGTAGCAGTCAAAGGTAATCAGGCGGATCGACGTGAAGTCCATTGGGTGAGGATATGACGGCTGAGAGGAGGGTGTCCAGGGTGCCGTGTATTTCAACAATTCGGACGGGGCACTAAAGTGCAGCAGGGGCTGAAAGCCCAAATCTGTTTAGACCCGAGCGGCACGGCTGAAAGCCGTGCCCTGATACGCGCAGCGGCTGAAGCCCGTGCGTTCGTCCACCCCCCTTCTACGATTGTCCACGCCTGTTTCCGCAACCGGGTTTCAGGGGCCGCCTACGTACCCCGGCAGATGAACGGATAGTGCGTATTGTCAATGATCGGCTCAATGTCGAAGAAGTCATTCAGCACGGATTCAGCCGTACAGTAAGCTCCCTCCACCCACGCCTGGTCATTGGAATAGGCCTCGCCCACAATGAAGATATCGGCATCGGCTCCTTCGATCAGTTGCGATGGTTTTCTGATCTTTCGCTGCACGTCCGCAATGTCATAATGCGCCGCCCATGCGTGATAACCGGCATTGAACGGCGGCAGTGACCAATCCATATAGGCCGCTTCTTTCGGCTCGGGGACATAGCTGTAGTCCGAGTTCGGCCCAAAGTGAAGTTCCGCAAGCTGCTTGCGCAGCATTTTCACCATCCTGGCGGGCACTTTTCGGGGGCCCTCGAGGGTCTGGAGATCTTCCGAAATCGGGACTTTACGCGTCTGCTCGGGCCCCAGTTCCAACTCCCGCCAGAAATCCGTGAACGTTTCGTCGTCGTAGCTGGCGAGGATTCCATAAATCTTTTCTTTGGCATCCTGGTCCTGCGCGTTATTGCCGAAATAAACGACCTGCCGGATCGGAGTGTCGGTGACGCTCGGCCCGATGGTGTTGCGCCGCGCGGCGGCCAGCAATTGTTCTTCCTCTTTTACGGCAAGCCGTTCCTGAATCGCTGCCTGCACGGCGTTGATTAAATCCCCGGCTGACGCATACGGAGCGCCGAGGATCTTCGGGTCGTGGGCCTCGAAAATGGCTTTGAGATATTTCTCCGGGAACTTTTCACTCTTCAGCTTCCGAATCACGTTCCCGGTGATGACATAACCGGTGAGCTTCGGCGAATAAGTTGCCTGCATCCACCAGGGCTGGTCAAAGAACATTCCCACTTTGTAGGAAGGCTGCATGATCGCTGATTCCAGATACAACGCGACCTTCGAATGGTTCAGCACATCCAGCGCGTCCGCCGGTTCAAAGCGGCTGCCCTGCGCCACCAGTTCGATGGCGTAGCGCGGCATCGCCAGCCATGCGGCATCGGCCACGCCAGAGCCGGCCCTTTCCCACGGCTTCTCGCGCCTGGCGAAGGTGTAGTGGACCACCTTGTTCTTTTCCAGGATCGAACGGAGGCGGGTATCGGGAAAATATTTGAAATGCACGCGTTTTTCGCCGGCCAGCTTCACGATGGCGTCAAATAACGCATTGAACATGCCCGAGTAGCCAATGGTAATCGTGTTGTACTGGTTGCCGGGAGTAAATTCGTTGTTGGCCTGAAAGGCAACCGCGGAATTCCAGTTGATGACGTTCGAGGAATACCCGTTTCCATCCGCTGAATACTGGAAGCCTTCGGAACCAAGCTGATCGTACATGAGGTTCCAGTAGCCAATATCTTTCAGCAAATCACCTTTCTGGAAGACTGAGCTTTCGGGCAGCTCAGCGGTGATCCGCCCGTGCTGATAGAACGTGTCCCATTCGTTGCGGGTTTGCGGTCCGCTGGTGCTGGTCACAGCCAGTTGCTCCACAATCGCAAAACCCTGGTCGGGCTGGGCGGCGGCGCCATAATGGTCGGCATGGTAAGGCGCGGGATTGGCGGAAGAAAAGTCGTTCAGGTACATGTTCTTCGTCCGCAGGTAAAACAGCGGATTCGTGGACTCGTTGAAGGGCACGGAATACTGGTCCAGGCCAAGCTGCGAAATCACCGTGGTCACCACGCGATGGCCGGGCGCTGTGCCGTCGTGGGCGTCTTTGGCCGCCGCGTCCCATTTCGAGTAGCGCATGCCACCCAGCTCCAGGTAAGACTTGGTCTTGTCATTCTGGTAGTGCCAGGTGCACACGCGGGCGCCGGCGGCGCGCGTCCCAGGGTGGGCCTTTGAGAAGTCATACCGGCCCCAGTCATACAACTCAAGCGTATCGCCTTCCGCAAGCTGCCGGGCTTTGCCCTTTTCAGTCTTGGTGACGCCATTGAGCAGCCGCCACGCGGTATAAAGCCCCGCGGCGCCGGCCCCGAATATTGAATAGGTTTTCTTTTTCATGACTTATCCTTTCGCTTCGGATGTCTGCTTATCCTTTTATCCTTCGCGCCTTATGGAAGCGGCTTGAAGTAGGCATGTCCCAGCGCAAAATGGGAAATGTCAAATTGTGTATGTCCATCGAGCGCCAGATCGGAAAGGATCTTGCCCATGACAGGAACAAACTTGCCGGCCCAGCCTGTGGCGTAAAGCACAATATTTTTGTGATTGGGAACATAAGCGGGCGCAAAATCAATCAACAGCTCTTTGTTGGGGATCTTGCTGAGGGCCACCAGGCACGTGGAGGTGAATTGCGGCGCCGGTTCCAGACCCGTCATATGTTCCTTGACCCAGGCGGCGGTGAACGCCAACTCCTCGGGATTGGGAACCAGCGTGCGCTGCGTGGGAGAGGTAAGCGGCTGTATGACAAAATCCGAGGCCACCCGCACATAGCCAGGGTAGTTCCAGGACACTTCGGGGAACCCATAGAACTGGTTGCCGTTCGCGCCGACGGGATTCTGGAATACGAACCACGTTGGATACTGAATATCCGGGCGGGTTTTCCGGTAAAAAGCCGAAGCCATGTTCCAGTAGGTGGCCTGGATCTGGAAACCGAGTAAATTGATGACGCTATTCACGTAGGGCCCCGGCGCGATAACCAGCTTTTCCGCGACGAAGACGCCAAGCGGTGTCGTGACCTCGAATTCCTTCTGGCGAGTGACGATGCGCGTCACCGGAGCTTCATCCTTCATCGTGACAAAGCGGGAGGCGAGGTTCCAGTTATACAAAGTCTGAATTGTGGCCTTCAGATCAATGCTGGCCCCATCCGCCTGGAACAGGCCGGTATAGGAAGAGGGCAGGTTCCTGAAATGAAATCTCCGTTCTATCTCGGCGGCGGTAAGAGTCGTGTAAGGCACCTTCTCGGCCGTCAGGGCCTTTTCAGCCTGTGCAATGTTGCCTTCCGATGAATGGACCTTGGGGTCTCCAAACCAGAGCGTACCGACTTTGTCCAGTAACTGGACAGGTGTAAGGGACTGCAATTCCTCCCAAAAGGGCACGGATTGCCTGACCAGCTTTACCATGTACTCTTCAGGATAGGGAATGCGAAACTGGCGTGACACGCCCGCGGAACTCCCCAATTGATTGAAGAATGTGAATTGCTCCAGCACCAGCGTCCTGGCGCTCATCCGGCTCAAATGAAAGGCGGCGGATAACCCAATAGGGCCGCCGCCGATGACAATTACATCAAAATGTTTTTCGGAACTCTCCATTCACCTCGCTCCTTTCTTGATCAGTCCCCGCTCTCTGCCTGCGCGAAGGGCGGGGACCTTTCCAACGCAGTTATTTCTTTGCGGTCCCCACAGGCGAAACTCCCTGGGGCAGCGGCAACTGCAACGTCAGCAGAAACTCAACGACATCCTGCTGAAGATTCGGACTGAGTGCGCGGAAGACTTTGATGACCGGCTCCGCTTCACTTCCCGAGCAGCCCGGTGAATCGCCGTGGAACAGGATCGCTTCCCGGAGTGTGCGGGCGCGGCCATCGTGCAGCCACGGCCCGGTGTCGGCCACACCCCAGAGAGGGCGCGTGAGGAACTGATCGGGCACGGTAACAACACCGGCCACGTCGGTACCCTGGGCGGGCAGCATCCTGCCCTCCCACTCTGTGGGATCGGAGAGACAATTGCCCATCACGTGCGTGCGCAGGTCGCTGAACAACGGCACATCAATGCTGCCGTCATTCCCATGGAGCAACCGGGGATACTGCAAGCTGGTAGCCAGGCCGGACGGCAAAGAGAGCGGAATCACATAGTCGGGGAAGCCGCTCGGAGCCGGTGTCCGCCGAATTCTGGCGACCAGGGATTCCAGTTGCGGCCCGGCTTCCACCTGCAACAGCCGGGCTTCCGGTTCCGGCTTTTTGAGCCACTCATTAAACCTGCGCACCGCGGTCAACTGGTTGGAGGAATGCGCCGGCGTCACCAGCGCGCCTTTATTGGCGGCGCCCGCATAGGCTGTCTCCGCGGGACAACTGGCGGGGCCTGACGGTTTGCCACCCGGACACGCCGCGGGCAGAATGGGCCAGGTCTGGTCGTTCTTTGGATCAATGGGATGGCCTTCGGAATCCATGGGATTCGTGGGCCACTCGACCCGCACAAAGGGACTTACCACCTTCATGGACGGCATGTGACAGGTGGCGCACATGTTCCTGCTGGCCGCATCGGTCTTCAACCCCGGATACGCGCCGGTAAATATCTGGCGTCCGATCTGCGCTTCTTTGCCCGGCGGCGCCTGCACTGGAGGACGCATCATGGTGACAAAAGAAACCAGCGACGACAGATTGCCGATGCTGACCTCAGGCGTGGGGCCCAGTTCGGGGGTCAGTCCGTCGGCGTCGCAGTCACAGTTGGCGAATTTTTCAAACGCCTGCATGCTGAAATGGAAATCCAGGGCATCGCGCGCGAAGTGGCGCACGCCCGAAGCTACGCCTTTCCACTGGAAAGGCCGCGCCACGAGATCACAGGCCACGCCCTTCAGCCCGTTTACATCGTCGGTGAATCCGTTCTGGCCGCCAATATCGAGCGGATTATCACCGGCGCCCGGACAGCTTGAAGACGGTGCAACGATCTTTGCTTTGTCATTCGTAAAAGTAGTGGTAAACGAGCCAAAGTCAATGCCCTTGACACGCAACGGGATCGTCACAGGCTTGCCCGGGCTCTGCCGGGCTCTGAGGCGCGCCACATGTCTCAGGACAAACAGGCCGGTGGTAAGTTCGTCGCCCAACTCCTGCGTGTATCCGGTGCCGAAGACATGGGGTGGATTGCGGATGAACAGCGTGAGCGGTCCCGGGTCCTTATCCGTTGGAAACAGCGGATTGATGAACGCGTTGCTGTTGGAGCCGGCCGAGCCGCCCACCGGGTACGGTTTGCGCATCAGCGCCGGGCCAAACGTCTGGTGCGAACTGCCGATGGAGTTGTGACACTCGTAGCAGCTTTGCGAGTCGAGTCCGTTGAGACGCAGGTAGGGATAGCTGCGGTTAAAGGGGTTGAATTTGTGCCGCTGCCCGGCGCGCGGACCATCCGCGCCCTCACCGTAACCGTCGCCTTTGCCGGTTGCGAGGTCGAAGGGCAGGAACGGAGTGCTGTAAAAGCCGCCACCTGATTCGAGGACCTTGCGCAGTTTGTACTGGCAGCCGGGATCGGTGGCCACCTTGCAGTTGGTAACCAGTTTGTACTGGTCGATGCTGACCTCCGGCCGGACGACCGGCTGCTGGGCCAGCGCCGGCGGCGCCGGAAGCAGCGTCCACATCCACAGCAGAAATAAACCGGCAATGCGGCCCAGCAGGCGCAGCGGAGCGCCGTTCATCCTTGGTTCTGACTTCATCATTATCAATCCTCCTTGCGATGATCTTCATCGGTCCGCGAACTGAAACATGATCCGCACGCTTTCCGTCCATCCCCTGGAACCGGATGCTGCATCCCGAACAGTCCACGTTTCTGTAGTGATAAGGCGGAAAAAAATCCGGATTCGGACCAATGACCGGGGGAGTTTGTGCGAGAATCTTCGGTTGAGCAGCTTTCTTAAAGCTTTATAAGGATGCGGACTGAAGATCTAAACGGCAGACTTCCGCATGGATGTTTCGGTAGCCGCTTCGCCGGTGGTCAGACCCTCGGCCAGTACATGGCGATAGGGCAGATACCCCCCGACTGGAGTTGCGGTTCGATCTCGCTGTACATCTTCAGGGACGGTTGTGCCAGCCCCTGCTTCGTCATCGGTGGATTGCTGCCGTCCTGTGCAGATGGAACAACCCTTCCGTCACAGGTATACTCCTGCAAAAGGGAGAAGACGTTCCATGATCAATGCCAATCGCTTTCCGCCGTGGCGGAAGCTGTTCCGCCTGGGGTGCGCGGCGATTCTTCTGCTTTTGCTTTCAGCCTGCCTGGCGCAATCACCCGGCCTTATTCCGCGGACCGTATTGTTCTCAAATCCGGAGCATGATGCCGCCACCATCTCTCCTGACGGAAAGTCGCTGGCTTATCTCGCGCCTTCCGCGCAGGGTGTGGCCAACGTATGGGTTGAAAACCTGACTACACACGACAAGAAGATGGTGACCCGCGCCGATCATCGCGGCATTCCGGGTTATGTGTGGGCCTTCGACAGCGCACGGCTTCTGTATTTTTCCGACGAAAACGGGAATGAAGATTTCCATCTCAATTCCGCCGACCTTAAGTCGGGCGCGATTCGCGACCTCACGCCTTTTCAGGGAATTCAGGCACAGGTGCTGCTGCGGTCGGCGGCGCGGCCGGCTGAGATCCTGATCGGGATGAACCTGCGCGACCGGCGGCTGTTCGACATGTATCGCGTGAACCTCGATACGGGCGCGACGGTGCTGGACACGCAGAATCCCGGCGACGTGATCAGCTGGACCGCCGATTCCAACCTGGTGATCCGGGCGGCCACGGCCTTTACCGAGAAGCTGGATACGGTCGTCCGGGTCCGCGATTCGCAGAAAGCCCCGTGGCGCGACCTGCTGACCATTCCTTTTGAGCAGGCCCCGTTCCTCGGGCAGGTGAACGGCGGCAGCATCGTCGTGGGCTTTTCAAAGGATGGCAAGAAGCTGGTGGTGGGTTCCAGCAAGGATTCGCCTACGACGAAGCTGGTGGAGCTGGATGTTGCCACCGGCCACGAGCGGGTATTGGCTTCTGACCCGAGGGCCGATATGTGGCAGGAGTTCGCCAGCAGATTTATCGTGCTCTCTGACCCGCGGGACCAGCACATCAAGGCTGTGGCCTTCGATTACATGAAGCCGGAATGGCGCACCCTCGATGCGGAAACGGCCTCTGATTTCAAATATCTCGCCTCGTTACAGAAAGGCGTTTTTGCAGTCAACAGCCAGGATCTGACCGGGACGCGGTGGACTGTGGTCTTCTTCAGCGACGCGGCCCCCACGTCGTTTTATCTCTACGACCGGAGCGCGCACAAGGCGCAGCTTCTGTTCCGTGACAATCCGCCGCTGGAAAAATACGCCCTGGCGGAAATGAAGGCCCTGGAAATTCCCGCGCGCGATGGCTTCAAACTGGTGAGCTATCTCACACTGCCGCCCGGCGGCACGGGCAAGAATCTGCCCCTGGTGCTGATCGTGCATGGCGGGCCGTGGGCGCGGGATGAATGGGGATTCGACCCATATGCGCAGTGGCTGGCCAACCGGGGCTATGCCACGCTGGCGGTCAACTACCGGGCCTCGACCATCAATGAACCCTACATGAATGCCGGCAACCACCGAATCGGAACCCTCACCGACGATGACCTGACCGATGCCGTTCAATGGGCGGTGAACGAAGGCATTGCCGATGGAAAACGCATCGCCATCATGGGCGCGTCCTTCGGCGGATATTCCACGCTGCGCGGACTGACTCTGCATCCCGATCTCTACGCCTGCGGCGTGGATGTGGTCGGCCCTTCGGATATGGCCACGCTGATGAACTCCATTCCCGACTACTGGAAGCCGGTGAAGAAACGCTGGCTGCGGCGCATCGGCGACGTGACCAGCGACGCGGCGCTCAATCAGAAGATCTCGCCTGTTTATCACGCTGCCGATATCCGGGCGCCGCTGCTGATCGGCCACGGGCTGCACGATCCGCGGGTGAAAGTCGAGCAGTCGGTGAAGATAGCGGAGACCATCCGCAAGAACGGCGGCGCGGTCACGCTGATCGTGTACTCTGATGAAGGCCACGGCTTCCAGCGCCCGGAGAACAACCTGGATTTCAACGGACGCACGGAAGAATTTCTGCATGGATGCATCGGTGGCCGTTTCGAGCCGTGGCAGAAGGTCCCCGGCTCGACAGGAGAAATCAAGTGATGCGACGCTTCCCGCTGGCGGTTCTTCTTGCAGCCCTGACGACCGGCTTGTTCGGCCAGACGAAAGAAACATCCGCCGCTGCACCGGGCAGCCCGGTGGCCGCCTATGTGGCGGCCCATCGGCAGGCGATTCTCGATGAGTTCACGCAGTTCCTGGCGATTCCCAACGTCGCCAGCGACACCGCCAATATCCAGAAGAATGCCGAGGCGTTGTCGGCGATGCTGAAGAAGCGGGGTATGCAGGTGCGACTTCTCACCGTGGAGAACGCGCCGCCGGCGGTGCTGGCGTGGCTGCCGGCTGATCCCGCGCGGCGTACGGTCACGTTCTACGCACACTATGACGGCCAGCCGGTGGAGAAGGCCAACTGGCTGCAGGACCCGTGGAAGCCGGTGCTGGTCAACAAGGCCGGTCCAGCGGAGGTCAACGACGGTGAGACCCGGCTTTATGCGCGTTCGGCCAGCGACGACAAGGGGGCGATCATCGGCCTGCTGGCGGCGCTGGATGCAATGCAGGCCGCGCATCTGCCGCTTTCGGTGAACGTGAAGTTTCTGTTCGAGGGCGAAGAAGAGGCCGGCTCACCGCATCTGCAAAATATCCTGGCGAAATACGCCGACGATCTGCAATCGGACATGTGGGTGATCTGCGACGGGCCCACCAATCAGAACGGCGAGCCGCAGGTGTTGTTCGGAAGCCGGGGCGTGCTCCCGGTAAAGATTACCACGTTCGGCCCCAGCCGTCCGCTGCACAGCGGACACTACGGCAACTGGGCGCCGAATCCCATCGCAGAGCTGGTGAACCTGCTGGCGAAGCTACGCACCACGGACGCGGAGATCACGATTCCTCACTTCTATGATCCGGTGCGCCCGCTCACGGCGGCGGAACGGACAGCTTTGAAGAACGCGCCGGCCATTGACGCGCAGCTCAGGACCGAACTCAGCCTGGGGCGGACCGAGGGACACACGCCGCTGGCGGAGCAGATCATGGCTCCGTCTTTGAATCTTGACCGCATCGAGGGCGGCGGAAGCGGTCCGAATCCAGCCAACGCGATTCCCTCTTCGGCCACCGCCTACATTGACTTCCGGCTGGTACCCGACCAGACACCGGAGATCGTCAAACAACAGCTGGAAGGCTATCTGCGCGCACTCGGTTATTTTGTTGTATCGAAGGCGCCCACTTCCGCCGAACGCCAGGAGCATGCGCGGGTGTTGCAGGTGGCGTGGGAATCGGGGTATCCGCCGCAGAGGACGCCCATGGATGCGCCGGCTTCACAGGCATTCATCTCCGCCATGCGAGCGGTCACCGGAAGCCACCTGGTGCTGATGCCGACGCTGGGCGGCAGCACGCCGTCATTCATGTTTGAGCAGCAGTTCCACCGACCCATCATCGCCCTGCCGATCGCGAACTACGACAACAACCAGCACGCGGCCAACGAAAATATCAAGCTGAAGAACCTGTGGGAAGGGATTGAATTGTACGCGGCGGTTCTGGAGAAGCTGGGGAGCTACTGGAAGTGAAATCACCATAGAGGCACAGCGCAGCCGAGCCGCAACCAAAAGCAAAACCATTTAGCCACGAATTGACGCGAATGAACGCGAATTTTTTGAGTGGTTTTGCAGCACCAAAAATTTGCGCAGGAAAAGAGGATTTTTTGGCTTGGTAATACGGAGGAGCGCAAAAGAAAATTTGCCGCTGATTTACGCTGATCGCCGCTGATTTTTTTAAGAATTGTT
>Ga0153915_10004315_pt1 | contig 13076 bp, 9 predicted proteins | sample Opewatmetagenome_2_FD_107003 | JGI IMG/M metagenome (GOLD analysis project Ga0153915, IMG submission 107003) | Freshwater wetland microbial communities from Ohio, USA - Open water 3 Core 3 Depth 3 metaG | ecosystem: Environmental > Aquatic > Freshwater > Wetlands | place: USA: Ohio, Lake Erie... | reverse complement strand
TCCGCCCCTCAAGGCGCCACTCATCGCATTCCTCAGGGACTTCAGCCGACAGGTCCCGAACCGGAGATCCGCCGTTTCTTGAGTTGGCCGAGGGTCATCGCCGCTTGCCGGACGGCGATGAGGAGGGGGACGACCGTGAGGACCGCGGCGAGGGAGACGCCGATCCGCCGCCTCCTCTTGATCAGGAGCGGATAGGGCCGCGTCCCGACGAGAAGTCCCGCAATGACCATGATCCAGGCCGCGATAACGGCGAAGATCTGCGACCAGGGGAATCCGGGAAGGGTCAGCAATCCGCCGAGGAACAGGACGGGCCAGAGCGGAGAGCCTGCTCCAAGCAGAATGCGGGACAGGGCCGGTCGTTGGAGGAGATATTTCGTCGTCCCGACGCCGATGTTCCAGCGGAAAAACTCCGGCAATGTCGCCCGCGGCTTGTGGTAAACGAAAAGGTCGGGAATCTCGTCAAGGAAATGGCCCTTGGCCCGGAGCCGGCGGGAAACATCGACGTCCTCGCCGCCGCCCTCGAAGTCCGGACTGAACCCGCCGACGTCCTCCAGGGCCGCCCGCCTGAAGACGGAGTTGCAGCCGGGGACGAAGGCGACGCCGCTCGCGCCCCGCGCGACATTGGCGTCGAAGCCGATGGCCCCTCCCGCGGGATGACCGACGCAGGCCGTCCACAAGCCGAAGCGGCCCGTCCCCGGCGGCGGGTAGGCGCTGCCGCCGGCCGCGGCCAGGCGCGGATCCCGGAAGGCCCGGTCGATCGCCCGCAGCCATCCCGGCGGGACGAGACAGTCGGCGTCCGTGTAGGCCAGCAGGTCAAAGCGAGCGGCCCGGAGACCGGCGTTCTTCTGCCGGCTGAACCCTTTCGGGGAGCGGATGACGGTGACCCCACCGCAGGCCGCCGCGATCTGGGGCGTGGCATCCGTGGACGCGTCGACGACCAGGACATCGTACCGCTCCCGCGGATAATCCAGCCGCGCCAGCGATTCCAGGCAGTCGCGGATGTTCCGTTCCTCGTTCAAGGTGACGACGATGATGGAAACCGCCGCGGCATCGCCGGCGGCGCCGCCGGAGACGTGGCCCGTCCCTACTTCTTTAGGATCTCCCATTCGACGACACAACCGGAAAAGAGTTTGTAATCGTAAACGCAGTCCCGGCAGTAGGGGATATCATCCCGGTCGGACCGGAACGTTCTCCGGAAGGCTGCGGCCCGGGGGCCGAACCAAATGTCGCGAAAGCTCTCCCGCCGGATATTCCCGAAGGAATGCTCTTGGCCGAGGTCGAACTCGCAGGCCAGGACCTCGCCGTCGGGGAAGAGGGTCGGCTTCGTCCAGGGGAACTTGCAGTCATATTTCTTAATCCGGCGGTCCGCGACATAGCCGGGGAGATAACGGTACCAGCGGAAGCGCTCCTCCTGGGGCGCGAACCGCTTGTCGAACTCCGGGTCCCCATAGCCCGGCTGGCGGGTCGAAAAGGCTTTGAAGCTGACCATGTCCACGCCAAGGTCCTTGGCCAGGGCCCGGAAAGCGTGCACCTCATGCTCGTTCTCCTTGGAGACGACCATGCGCAGGTTGAGGAACGGGATCTTCGAGCCGGCCCGGGCCCGTTCTTCGAGAAGGAGGCGGGTGTTGGCGACGACGTCCGCGGCCCGGCCGCCCTTCCGCTGCCGGCCGTAGGTTTCCTCGGTCACGCCGTCAAGGGCGATGATCAGAGCGTCGGGCCCTCCCGCGGCCAGGGCCTGCGCGTCTTCGCGGCGGAGACGGTTGAGGTTGCTGCTGGTGACGGTGAGGATCTTCTTTTGGCGAGCATATTCGGTCATGCGGACGAGATCGGGGTTGAGCAGCGGTTCTCCCCAGCTCCAGAGGATGAGATAGAGGAGGTAATCGCCCGCTTCGTCGATGAACTTCTTGAAGGTTGCGAACGGCAGGAGTTCCTTCGCCTTCATCCTCGGGTCATGGACGGGGCAGAGCTCGCAGCTCAAGTTACACAGACCGGCCGGCGAGATGTGGGCCATGTACGGGTAGCCCCTGGCCTTCGTCAGGGGCAGCAGCCGGTTCAGGCCGACACGGAAAAGGTTCAGTGTCTTGCGCGGCGAGAGGGGCGGGGTCCGCAGGGGGATGCGGTCGAATTCAAAATGGATGCCCCGCCGGAAAAGCAGGTTGACGAGATTGCGCAGGAGGAACGACAGGGAGATCACCGGCGCCGTCCCTCCCCTCCCCTCTTCTCCGGCCGGACCGCCCGCCAGGCTCCGAGGTCGCGGCCGAGGATCGTCTCCAGCCGGCGGATATCCTCATCGAAATAGGCGACCAGCCGGCGGCGGGTCGCGTCGTCCATTTTTTGGGGCACAAAAACCTGTTGCCCGAACCGCAGCTTCCAGCCCTGTCTCAGGCGGACGGGCAGGAAGGGCTTGGCGAGAGCCTTGATCACATTGGGGCGGAAGACCAGCCGCGCGGCCAGGCCGGCCGGACCGCGGCGGGGCAGGCCGGACACATTCACGCGCGGGTACGCCCGCCGGTCGTCGAAGCGGAGAAGTTCAAGGAAGCGGGCAAGATCGGCGCGGGCTGCCGCCGTGTCGCCGACCAGCTCTTCAAATAGGAAGATCTTGACCCGGTCGAAATCCCGGAGGAAGGCCTCGACGCCGCGGCTGTACATCCCCATCCCGAGATAGTCGAAGGAGGCGACAAGACGGGCGTCGAGCCTGGCCCGGATGACCTCGGGCCGGGTCGCCTCATCGAAACCGAGGGCTTCCATCCCCCAGCCCCTTTTCAGCCAGTAGTGAGACCAGGCTCTGTCGGCGGGATCCCTGAGGACCATGATGACCTTCACCGCGCGCGCTCTCTCCCCGTAGACTTTCTTCAGGTTGGGGACCGTCCGCTCGGAGCCGGAGAGATACCAGGTCGACGCCTCGCCGAGGACGCGTCCCTCCGGGGCGGGGCTGAAGAGGCGCAGATAGTCTTCGAGCCGGTAGGTGATATGGTCGGCCGTCCGCTTCCGCTCCGGGTCCAGATAATAGGGCGGGTCGCCCCAAGCGTAGAAGAACGACGGTTCTTTCTCCTGGGGCATGAAGATATCGGGATGACGGGCCAGCCAATCGTGGAGCGAGGTCGTCCCGGCCCGCGGCGCTCCGACGATCAGGAAATCGGGCAGCTGGACGGGACGGCCGTCGACCGGAATGATCACCGCTCCATCATACAATAAAGGGGGCCGGACGCCCAAGGAGCGCTTCCGCCGGCGCGTCTTTACAACCGGCCGCAAATCCGATAAGGTTAGCTCTCCGAGCTCCAGGGATCGACGGAGGAGAAATGAGAAAAGCCCTCTTGGTCGTTGCGGCTGTCTTCATCCTCGGCTTCGCGGCGGCCGGCCAGACCGACCTCGGCTGGCCGATGTCCGAGGCGGGGGATATCCGGGCCATCCTGTCCGAGCGCGACCAGGCCCGGGTCGTCAACAGGATCCTGGAGTGGCGCTTGGACAATATCCTGCCCGCGATCATGCGCCGCGAGGGGATCGACCTGTGGCTGGTCATCTGCTTCGAATACGACGAGGACCCCGTTTACATGACGCTCGTTCCGCGGCCGAACATGTCGGCCCGCCGCCTCTCCATCCTCATGTTCCATGACGCGCCCGATGGGTTCAAGAAACTCACCGCCAATTGGCACGGCCGGGGTTCGGCCGGTCCGATGTATACGCCGATCTTCACCGCTGAAGACCGGGCCAAGGGGGCCGCCGGCCAGTTCCAGGCCGTCGCCGACTACATCCGCAAGAACGCCCCGCAGAAGATCGGGATCAACACCGCCGAGCACTGGGACGTCCTGGACGATTTTTCGCACGGCCTGGGCCTCTCCGCGTTCCACAAGGCGAAGCTCGAACAGGTCCTCGACCCGCGGGATCGCGCGCGTCTCGTCTCGGCAGAGAAGGTCTGCCTCGGCTGGTACGAGACGCGCTCGCCCGAGGAGCTCAGCCTCTACCGCCACCTCGTCGGCATCGGCCACGGCCTCATCCGGGAGTTCTTCTCCAACGCCGTCATCGCGCCCGGCGTGACGACGACCGAGGACGTCGAATGGTGGATCCGGCAGCGGGTCCGCAGCCTCGGCCTCGACAGCTGGTTCCAGCCGGGGATCGACATCCGCCGCGCCCCGGAGGAGGCGGCGAAATACGGCCGGGACGACCGCGTCATCCGGCGCGGGGATGTCATCCACTGCGACGTCGGGTTCAAGTATCTCGGCCTGGCGACGGACATGCAGCACAACGCCTATGTCCTCCGGCTGGGCGAGACGGAGGTCCCGGCCGGCCTCCGGGAGCTCCTGCGCAAGGGGAACCGCGTGCAGGAGATCTTTCTCGGGGAGTTCCGCGAGGGCCGGACGGGCAACGAGATCCTCGTCGCGGCGCTGAAAGCGGCCGAGGCCGAGGGGCTCGGCCCGCGCATTTATACCCACGCCATCGGGCCCTACGGCCACGGCTCCGGGCTGACCATCGGCATGGTCGAGAAGCAATCCTTTGTCCCGGGCACGGGTGAACACCCGCTCTATCCGTCGACTGTCTATTCCATCGAGCTCAGCGCCTCGGGCGTGGTCCCCGAGTGGGGGAACGCCAAGGTCAGCCTGGGGCTCGAGGACGAGGCCGCCTTCACCTCGGCCGGGCCTCGCTGGGTGGACGGCTATCCGCGGGCCTTTTATTTAATAAGGTAAGGACCGGACCCCGCGAACGGGGGATCGACAATAACAGGGAAGACGGCGGCGGGGCGGTCGGACCAGCCGCCGGGGAGGTCAGGGATGAAACGCTCAAGGAATCGGAGCTGGGGAATCCTCGTTCGGTGCGGAGCCGGCCTGCTGGTCGGCGCGGCCGTTTGTGCGTCGCTGGCGGCCGGGCCGCTCGTCTTCGACAAGAACGAATACGCGGCCCGCCGGGCCAAACTCATGGACAAGGTCGCCGACGGGGCGGCCGTCGTGCTGGGCGCGCAGCCCCCGACCGCCTTCGTGCCGTTCGTCCAGGCCAACGATTTCCTTTACCTCACGGGCGTCGAGGCGCCCAACGCCGCCCTCGTCGTGGACGGCAAACGCCGGCAGAGCGTTCTGTTCCTCACGCTCACGGAGCGGGCGGCGCGCAACGACGGGATCTCCCTCGAGCTCGTCAAGGATCCCCAGGCGGCCACAGGGATCGAGCGCGTCCTGCCGGCCGACCAGCTTCTCAACTACCTCGCCCGGCTCGGGTCTCAAGATTATGTCCTCTACACGCCGTTCCAGCCCGAGGAGCTGGCTCGGGAATGTTCGCTCGAGAAGCTCGGGACGCTCATGCGGACCATGACCTATAATCCCCTGGACGGCCGCCTGACGCGCGAGCAGCAATTCGTCCGGCTCATTCGGGACCGCTCGCCGGCCGCCGTCGTCAAGGACGCGTCCCCCTTGATCTGGGCGCTCCGCGTCTTCAAGTCCCCGGCCGAGGTCGAGCTCCTCCGCCGCGCCGGCCGCATCGGCGTCCAGGCCTACCGGGAGGTCCTCAAGGCCGTCCGGCCGGGGATGCCGGAATACGAGGTGGCCGCGCTCTTCGAGTACCACTGCAAGAAGGAGGGCGCTCAGGACCTCGCCTACTACGCGATCCTCTCCTCGGGCGAGAACCATCCTTACGTCCACTACTATAAGAACGACCGCATCCTCCAGGACGGCGACATCGTCGTCATGGACTGCGGGCCCGACCTCCACAACTACGATATCGACATCACCATCACCTTCCCGGTCGGCGGCCGCTTCACGCCGCGGCAACGGGAGGTCTATGAAGCCGTCCTGGCCGTCCATAACGCCAACCTGAGCCTCTACCAGCCGGGGGTCAAAGCGGCGGAGATCCGGGACAAGGTGCGCGAAATCCTCGTCGGCCGGGGCTTCAACCTGGACAAGGACGTTTTCAAGATGCTCGCCGGCGGCTTCGGCCACTATGTCGGCCTGGCCGTCCATGACGTCGGCGGCGGGCCGGCGGCCCTCGAGCCGGGGATGGTTTTCGCCAACGAGCCCATGGCCATCTTCCCCGAGGAGAAGATCGGCGTCCGGATCGAGGACACCGTCCTCATCACCGCGGCCGGGATGGAGAACCTGACGGCCGGCATCCCGCGCGAGCCGCAAGAGCTCGAAGCGTTCATGAAAAACAAGAAGTAAAGGACACGCCATGAGAAAGGCTTTCGTCTGTCTGCTCCTCCTCGCCGCGGCCGGGCTCGCCCTGCGGGCCGTGACCGCGGCCGATGAAGGGATGTGGCCGGTGAGCGAGCTCGCCAAGCTCAACCTGCGGGCCAAGGGCCTGGAGATCCCCGTCGAGGACATCTTCAGCCCCGACCGGGCGAGCCTCGTCTACGGCATCGTCTCCCTCGGCGCCACGGGCTCGTTCGTCTCGCCCGAGGGCCTCATCATCACCAACCATCATGTCGCCTTCGGCGCGGCCCAGGCCGCCAGTTCCGCGGCGAACGACTATGTCCGTCACGGCTTCTTGGCCCGGACCCGGACCGAGGAGATCGAAGCCAAAGGGATGACGGCCCGCATCACCGAGTCGTTCCGCGACGTCTCGGCCGAGGTCCTGGAGGCGGCCAAGCCCGGCCTGTCGCCCGAAGCGCGGACCAAGGCCGTCGACCGCCGCAAGAAGGAGATCGTCGCCGCCGCCGAAAAGGCGTCCCCGGGCAAACGGGCCGAAGTCGCCGAGATGTTCGCCGGCAAGACCTATGTCCTCTTCATCACGACGTACCTCCGCGACCTGCGTCTGGTCTATGTCCCGCCGCGCTCGATCGGCGAGTTCGGGGGCGAGGAGGACAACTGGATGTGGCCCCGGCACACGGGCGATTTCTCCTTCCTCCGGGCCTACGTCGCGCCGGACGGCTCCCCGGCCGATTTCTCGCCGCGGAACGTCCCCTTCCGGCCGAAGCGCTTCCTGCAGGTGGCGGCTGAGGGCGTGCGGGAAAACGACTTCGTCTTCCTCCTTGGCTATCCCGGCCGGACCTACCGCCATGCGGCCTCTCCCTACCTGGCCTACGAGGAAGAGGTCCGGATGCCCTATGTCGCGGACTGGTACGCCTGGCAGATCGACCTGCTCGAAAAGATGGGCCAAGACGACCGGGCCGTAGCCATCAAGCACGCCGCGCGGATCAAAGGGCTGGCCAACACGATGAAGAACTACCGCGGCAAGCTCCAGGGGATGAAGCGGATCGGGATCGTCGAGCGCAAGCGGGCCGAGGAAAAGGCGCTCCAGGACTTCATCGCCGCCGACCCCGGCCGCCGGGCGGTTTCCGGGGATCTCCTGGCCAAGATCGCGGCCGTCTATGACGAGATGCGGCGGGACGCCGAGTACCGGCTCGTCCTCGGCTATCTCCGTTCGACGGTCAATCTCCTCAACTTCGCCGGCACGGCCTACGAGGCCTCGCTCGAGCGGCAAAAGAAGGACCTGGAGCGGGAATCGGCCTTCATGGACCGGAACTTCGCCCAGACCAAGAAGCGCCTCGAGCTCAACGTGCAGAACTATCATGCGCCGAGCGACCGGGCCTTGCTCAAGGAGCTCCTCTCCCGGCTCTCGCGCCTGCCCGAAAAAGACCGGGTCGCGGCCCTCGCTCCGCTTTTCCGGGCGGCCGATTTCGGGCCGGCCGCCGACGCGTATATTGCGGACCTCTATACCCGGTCGAAGGCGGCCGAGCCGGCCTTCCTGCTCAAAGCGCTGGAGATGCGGCCGGCGGAGCTCAAAGCGCTGGGCGACCCGGCCGTCGCTTTGGCCGCGGACCTCTACGCCCTTTCCCGGGAGGTCAAAAAAGAGGAGGATGCCTGGACCGGAACGCTCGACCAGCTCTCCCCTCTGCTCCTCGAGGTCAAGTCCGCGTTCCAGCCCAAGACGTTCATCCCCGACGCCAACAGCACCTTGCGGCTGACCTTCGGCCGGGTCAAGGGCTACTCGCCCCGCGACGCCGTTTATTACGGCCCGTTCACGACCCTGACCGGGGTTGCGGAAAAAACGACCGGCCGCGAGCCGTTCGACACGCCCCAGGCCCTCCTCGACCTGTGGCGGGCCGGCGACTTCGGCCGCTTCAAGCCGGAAGGGTTCCGCAGCGTGCCGGCCTGCCTGCTCTATGACACGGACACCACCGGCGGGAACTCGGGCAGCCCGGTGCTCAACGCCCGGGGCGAGCTCGTCGGGGTCAACTTCGACCGGACCTACGAGGCGACCATCAACGACTACGCCTGGAGCGAGGATTACAGCCGCTCGATCGGCGTCGACATCCGCTATGTCCTGTGGGTGACGGAGAAATTCGCCGGCGCGGATTTCCTGCTGAAGGAGATGAACGTCCCGCCGGGCCGCTAGATACCAAGCGCCCCCTCAGCCGCGGATGGCCGCCCAGACGGCCTGGCTGATCTGGATGTCCTGGACGGCGACGCCGGTGAGGTCGGCGACGGTCGTTTCTTCGTCCGACCTCCGCCGGAGGTCCTCCCGCTCGATGACCGTCCCGAGCTCGACCAGCCTGTCCCGGCTGAGGACCCCGGCCTTCATCGCCCGGTAGCACTCCCCGCGCAGCTCCGCCTGGCTCAGGCTGTCGACGACGACCCGATCGGCCCGTTGCAGGATCGCGGGGTCGAGCTCCTGCTTCTCCGGCGTGTCGGAGCCCATCGCCGTGATGTGCGTCCCGGGCCGGATCCACTCCGCAAGCAGAAGGGGCCGGGTCGAAGGCGTGCAGGTCACGATGAGCCGGCAGGACGCGGCGACCTCGCGCGCCTGGAGCGTCGTCCGGACCTCGAAGCCGAGAGGCGTCACGTCCCGGACGTAGGCGGCCAACTCCGCTTCGTCGAGGCCCCAGACGACAAGCTCGCGGATGTCGCGGACCCGCCGCAGGTACTCCGCCTGGAGCCGCCCCTGGATGCCCGCGCCGAGGATCCCGGCGCGCGTCACGTCGCGCGGCGCCAGGTGCTTGGCCACCACGGCCCCGGCCGCCGCCGTCCGGATGTTGGTCAGATAGCCTTCATCGAGCAGGATGGCCAGGAGCTCGCCCGTGCGCTGGCTGAAGAGCAGCATCAGGCCGTTCGAGGAGCTGAGCCCGAGCCGGGGGTTCTCGTAAAAACCCGACGCGACCTTGATGACATAGGCCTCGCCGCCCCGGATATAGCCGTACTTGATATGGACATCCCCGGGCGGGTTCTCGAAGATCATTTCCCCGACGGGCGGCACGACGACCTGCCCCCGCGAGTAGGCGACGAAACCCGCTTCGATGAGCGGGACCGGGTCGACGCGTCCCAGGGCCCGCTTGATCTCGTCCAACGTGATGACCGCGGGCCCCGCTCCCGCGCCGCGGCTCTCAGCCAAGATCCCCTCCCCCGGCCCGGCGGACGACGAATCCGAGGCCGGTCAGGCTCGCCTCGGCCCGCGTCAGGTCGAAATCCCGGACCAGGATATGGTCGGTCGTGTAGGCGGAAAGCGCGAAAAGACTGATCCCGTCGCGGGCCAGGGCGCCGGCCACAGCGGCCAGGAAGCCGACCAGGCCGAACGGCAGGACCATGTCGAAGGTGATCAGCCGCCACCCGAGCTCGACGGCCAGCGTGCCGCTTTCGGGGAGGCGCTTTTCGTCGATGACCCAGGTCGTCTCTCCGCCGGCGCGGATGACGGCCAGGGCCTCGGCCGGCGCCCCGCCCTCCGCCTTGACCACCGCGAAGCGCTCCGGACGGACGACGGCCCGGCTCCCGCGATAGGCATCCATGAGGTCGGTCATGCCCTCTATTCTAGGACAAGGCCGGCGCCTCCTCAAGGGCGGAGACGCGCGGCCCGGCCGCGATTGACGGCGGGGACGGCGGCGCCTATAATGCGCGCTCCGTCATGTGGGCCTTCTTCTCCTTTCTCAACGCCGTGACCATGGCCATGGTCAATATCATGGACAAGTTCGTCCTGACCCGCCTGGCCCGCCGGCCGATCGTCCCGCTCCTCATCCTCGTCGCCATGGGGCTCGTGCCCCTGCCTTTCATCTTCATCGGACGGGGGATCCCGCCGTTAACGGTGTCCGTCCTCGTTCCGGCCGTGGCCGCGGCCGCGGCCTTCACCCTGTCGACGCTCCTGTATTTCGCGGCGGCCATGCGGGAGGAGATTTCCCGGGTCGTTCCGCTCACCTACCTCTCCCCCCTCTTCGTCTCGCTGCTCGCCGCCCTGTTCCTGGGCGAGATCTTCCCGGTCCAGAAGTACCTGGGGGTCGCTCTGCTCGTAGCCGGCGCCCTCCTCATCAGCTCACGCAACCGTCTCTCCCTCCGCCCCGGCCGCGCTTTCTGGCTGATGGTCCTCAGCGCGCTCTGTCTGGCCGGCTATCTGACCTTGACCAAGCGGCTGTTGGCGGAAGTCGACTTCTGGAGCGCCTTCGCCCTGGTCCGGCTGGCGATGTTCCTCCTCCTTCTCCCCTTCTATGTCCGGCACCGGAAAGAAACGGCCCTGGTCCTGCGGACCGAGAGCCGCCGCGTTCTGCTCACGATGGCCCTGAGCGAGGCCCTGGCCCTGGCGGCCCTCCTCTTCGGAACGATCGCCATGTCGGCCGGGCCGGTGACGCTGGTCGCGGCCCTGGCCTCGGTCCAGCCCTTTTTCGTCCTCGCCTACGCGCTCTTCCTCAGCCATGTCTTCCCCGCCGTGCTCCGTGAGGAGACGGGACTGCGGATCCTGGGCGCCAAACTGCTGGCCATCGTCCTCATCGTGGCGGGCGCCCTGCTCGTCGTTTGACGGTCGCCCTCCGGCTTGAATTCGGCCCGGACTCCGCATATCATTCTGAGGTCCAGGACACCGGAGAAAGGGAGGACCCCAATGAGGAAACGCCGCCGGGTTGCGCTCGTGACTTTGGTCCTGGCCGCGGCCGCCCTTCCCCTGCTGGCCATCGAGACGGGCGAGGTCCGCGGCCGGGTCGTCGACGAACAGGGCGCGGCCATCCCGGGCGTCGAAGTCCTCATCAGCGGGCCCAGCCTCCAAGGCACCCGGACGGTTCTCAGTGGCCGCAACGGGGAATTCCAGGCCCCGCTTCTCCCCGTCGGCCGCTACACCCTGCGGTTGCGCCTCCAGGGTTTCGCCCCGGTCGTCCAGGAGAACGTTATCGTCCGGCTGGGCCAGGTGACGAACGTGACCGTGACGATGCGGCTCGCCGCCGAGGCCAAGGAGGTCGTCGTCGTGGCCCAGGCGCCGCTCATCGACAAGACGGCCTCGGACACGAGCTTCCACATCACGAGCGACGACCTGCAAAAGCTCCCCGCCCAGAACCGGACGGTCGTCGACGCCGTGAAGTACGCGCCCGGGGCGGTCGGCGTCCGCGTCAACACCCGCCGCGGGGTCGCGACCGAGGGCCAGCCCAGCTTCCGCGGCGAGGGCGAGGAAGGGAATACCTGGGTCGTCGACGGGCTGGCGATCAGTGGGGTTCGGATGCGCAACTCGGGCGTCCGCCTCAACACGGATGCGATCGAGGAGATCCAAGTCATTTCCGACGCCTTCAGCCCCGAATTCGGCGCCGCGTACGGCGGCCTCATCAACATGGTCTCCAAGACCGGAGGCAACGACTGGAGCGGCTCGTTCTCGCTCGTTTTCCAGGACCGCAACCTCCAGGCCGCCAAGGAGGACCAGCTCTCGGTCGTCAGCACGCCGGCCTATTTTTCGAATTACAATTGGTTCTTCAACCTGGGCGGGCCGATCGTCCGGGACCGGCTCTGGTTCTTCCTCTCCGACAATTTCTATGCCGATACCGAGGAGAGCCGCGAGGATGTCGTCGACTACCTGACCATCCCCGCGGGCCGTCTGACGACCCGGAACAACAACCTCTTCGCCAAGCTGACCTACGCCCTGGCCGCTAACCACAGCCTCTCGCTGACGGCCATCCACCATCGTTCCCTGGGCCAGTCGGGCGGGCTCGGCTTCCCGGAGCTGTTCGAGCAGGAACGCTTCCGCGACACCCTGGCCCGGCTGAACTACAAGGGCCTTCTCGGCCCGACGGCCTTCGTCGAGGCGGGCTTCGGCTTTGTCCGGCGCGACGACTTCAAGACGCCCGTCGACGGCGACCTCGGACCGAGCATGTACTACATCGAAGACCTGGCCCGCAACGTCCACAACTCCTACGGGAACGTCACCGACAACCAGCGCCGCCTCGACGCCAGCCTGAAGCTGACCAAGATCTTCGACACGCCGAACTTCGGCCGCCACGACGTCAGCCTGGGCATGGAATACTACCGGGTTTCCTCCGATTTTGTGGTCGACTTCACCGGCCAGAACGAGGACCTCTTCGCCGGGGACGGCTTCGACGCCGGGACCAAATTCTATTTCCAGTCCTGGCGGCCCGGCCAGAGAACGCCGACGGTCTTCTTCGAATACGGCCCGCTCCGGTTCATCAACAGCTCCTCAGGGATCGGGCTGTTCGCGCGGGACAAGGTCACCTGGGGCCGCTTCGCGCTCATGGCCGGGCTGCGCAGCCAGACCCAGACGAACCTCGACGACACGCGCGACCTCCTGTGGAGCTGGGGCCTGGGGGATTTCCTATCGCCGCGCTTCTCGCTGGCCATGGACGTTACGGGTGACGGGGCGAACGTCCTCAAGCTCGGCTGGGGACGCTTTTCCGACACCATCACGACGATGCCCCTGGGGTTCTTCAATCCGGGGGCCGGCCTCACCTTCCGGACCTACCGCTGGCAGGGCGGCGCGAACCCCTCCGACGTCGAGCTCTACAGCGGCGCGAACTGGCGGCTGGAGAACGAGCAGAAGACCCAGCCCATGGAGATCGCCCCCGGCCTCGAGCCCAACTTCGTGACCCGCTTCCTCGTCGAGTTCGACCGCCGTCTGGCCGCGGACTGGGCGGTCAAGCTCCGCTACATCCGGGCCGACGCCAAGGACCTGCTCGAGGTCGTCGCCGTCTACGACCCGCAGACGGCCTATAAGTTCCTCTACGACAATTTCGAGTACAAGCGCCGCAACTACCGGGGCGTCGAGGTCGAGCTCAACGGCCGGATCGGCGATTGGCTCTTCCTCAACGCCAGCTACGCGCACGCCTCGGCCAAGGGCACGAACCCCGGCCAGGCCGAGACCGGCTCCTGGGCCCAGGAGGAAGGGAGCACGAATTATCTGGGTCT
>Ga0153915_10004314_pt1 | contig 13077 bp, 15 predicted proteins | sample Opewatmetagenome_2_FD_107003 | JGI IMG/M metagenome (GOLD analysis project Ga0153915, IMG submission 107003) | Freshwater wetland microbial communities from Ohio, USA - Open water 3 Core 3 Depth 3 metaG | ecosystem: Environmental > Aquatic > Freshwater > Wetlands | place: USA: Ohio, Lake Erie... | reverse complement strand
GCCCCTGATATAAACAGACCGGTCGGTATATTATTGCGGCGATCGGCTGCGCCCGGCCGGAGGGGGTGACGCATGGGAATCCGCGAGGCTGCCTGGAAGACCGTCAAATGGAACGTCATGAAATCCCACCTCGGCTACACCGACGAGGAAATGAAGGCCTTTCGCGAGAATCCGAGGAACGAGGACGTTCTCGACAAAGCGCCGGCCCTCGTCGGCAAGACGATCGTCCTTACGGTCGTCGCGTCGCACGGGTGCAACAGCCAGCACAAGGTGGGCGACAAGCTCTACTTCGACGGCGCCGGCAATCTCCTGACGCGGCGCTCTCCGAAAAAGGTCTGCATCTACGCGCTCAGCGCGGCGACCGGGATGATTTTCGCGTCCAACGAGCTCTTCTACGCCGGCGTCGACCCGAACGAAATGCGGTTCCGCCGGGCCGCCTGCTTCGACGTCGGGGTGCAGTGCGGCGGCTGGGGCCGCGTCGTGCTCGAGCTCAGCGTCGAGGACCGGATGAAGGAGTGAAAGCGGCCATGCGGAAGGACGGAAGCCGGACGCGGGAGCAGATCATCGACGAGGCCCTTCAGATCTTCTCGGTGAAGGGGTACTACAACACGTCGATCAACGACATCCTGGCGGCGACCGATCTGACGAAGGGCGGGCTCTACGGGCACTTCGCGAGCAAAGAAGAGTTGTGGGGCGCCGCATACGACCGGGCCGTCGCGATCTGGAAGGGGATCGTCTTCAAGGGAGCCCGGAAGATCGCGGATCCCGTCGCGCGGATCGAGAAGTTCGTGGAGAACGACCTGTTCGGCTATTGCGGCGCCGGCGTGTTCGCCGGCGGCTGCTTCTTCTTCAACATGCTCGTCGAGATGTCGGGGCAGTCCGAGACCATGAGCCGCCGCATCCGGGCCGGTTTCATGGATCTTTCCGCCCTGCTCGCCTCGTGGCTGGCAGAGGCGGAGGAGAAGGGCATCCTGAAAAAGGGCGTGAATCACCGGGAGGTCGCCGATTTCATCGTCATCGCGATCAACGGTGCGACCGCGCTCTACACCGCCAGCCGCGACCGGCGTTTTCTCAAGGAGGCGTCCGGCCAGCTCCAGGCCTATCTGCGGCAGATGAGAGCGTAACGCAAGGCCCGGTCCGGACCTCCGGGCGGGAAGCGCGATCGCATGCAATATACCGACCGGTCGCCATCTGTAACGGCCGGCGGATGCCGGAAGGAGAATTCCGATGGTGAAGGATGACATCCGTACCTACGCGATGAGTCTTGGCGCGGACGACGCGGGGTTTGCCTCCGCCCCCGATTATCGCAGTCCGAAATCGCCCCCGCTCGAAACGATTTTTCCCGGGGCCCGGTCCCTGGTGCTCCTGGCGTACAGGGAGCTCGCCAGCTGCGAGAGCCCCGACATGCACATCGCCCAGAACGGCCGATACGATCTCATGGAGTTTGCACGCGGGTGCAACTACCGGATGGCACGGTTTCTCGACAGGGAGTATGGCGCGCGGGCGATGACGGTGCCGGTATCCTACCCGATGGAGATGAGCCGGGCGACGAAGGGGACGATCGGCCAGGTCTCGCTGCGGCACGCCGCGGTGGCGGCCGGCCTGGGCACCTTCGGCCGCCACAACCTCGTGGTGCATCCCCGCTTCGGGAGCCGCGTCATCTTCTCGGCCGTCCTGACCGACCTCGAGGTCCCTTCCGACCGCCCGATCGCGGTGAATCCCTGCACGGATTGCGGCGTCTGCGTCGCGCGGTGCCCGGGACGAGCCCTCGACGAGGCCGGGCGAACGGACGTGATGAAATGCATCCGGCACTCCCAGCCGTACGGGCTCTCGGGGGCGATCGGCTTCTGGATCCGCCATGCGGACGCGTCCCCGGACGAGAGGAAAGCGATGTTCAAGGACGACCTCTTCTGGCGGATGTACCAGGCAGGCCACATCGGGCCGCAATATTTCTGCTTCCAATGCATCAGCTCCTGCCCGGCCGGGCAGGTCCGCCGGGAAGGCGGCGCGTGACGGCGAAGACGACCATCACGTCGGACAATCGAACCGGAGGAGCGATGACGCCTTATGAAACCGTTCGAGCCGAGGTCAACGAAGCCGGGATCGGCGTCCTCACGCTGAACCGGCCCGATAAGCGGAACGCCATTTCCATCCGGATGCGGCGGGAGATCTCCCATTGTCTGATCGCATGGGGCGACGCGGAGCAGGTGGGGGCGGCGATTGTGACCGGCGCCGGATCCGTCTTCAGCGCCGGGTTCGACCTCGCCGAATTCCGGGAGACGGCGCGGTTCGACGAGCTCCTCGACTCCTCCTCCCGATACCATCGCGACGTCTGGCGTTTCCCCAAGCCGCTTCTCGCCGCGGTCAACGGTCCCGCCATGGGCGGGGGCTTCGACCTGGCGGCCTTGTGCGACCTCCGGATCTGCGCCCCCGCCGCTTCCTTCGGACACCCGGAAGTCAAGTTCGGCGCTCCCCCCCTCGTCACTCCCCTCCGCTGGATCGTCGGGGACGGTCTCGCCCGCGATCTCGCCCTGACCGGCCGGGCCATCGACTCCGGGGAAGCGCTCCGGATCGGATTCGTCAGCAGGATCGTGGACGCGAACCGCCTGCCGGACGAGGCACTTGCCATTGCGAAGGGCATCCTGGAATCGCCCGCCGAGACGCTGAGGTTCGTCAAAGGCTATCTCGCGGCGGCGGGGGGCAGGGATTTCGAGGAGTCGTTCCGGGTCGAGCACGACCTGGCGTTCCGGGACATCCTCCTCCCGCGGGCGCGAAGAGGGCTCTGAATCATCCGGCCGCGCGTCGCAGGAGACCGAGGACCGCGTCGAGCTCCTCCCACGATGTCCCCCGGCCGAGGCTGAACCGGACGGCCCCCATGCCTTCTTTCGCGGGAACGCCCATCGCCGCCAGGACGGGAGAGAGAGTGACCGCGCCCGCGTGGCAGGCCGAGCCCGTCGACGCCGCGACCCCGGGGAGCGCGGCGAGAACCTCGGCGCCGGAGCGACCGACGAAATTGACGTTGAGCGTGTTGGGCAGGCATTTCGCCGGGTGGCCGTTGCGCGTCACGCCGTCCCCGAAGATCTCTCTGATCCCGTCCCAAAACCGGTCGCGCAGCTTGCGGACGCGCGGCATCCCGACCCATTTCTTCGCGGCCTCGCAAGCCGCCCCCAGCGCCACGGCCAGAAGGACGCTCTCGGTCCCCGCGCGCCGCCCCCCTTCGTGCCCGGCGCCGTGGACGAACGGCTCGATTCGCGTCTCTCCCCGGATGTACAGCGCGCCGATGCCTTTCGGCGCATACACTTTGTGACCGGCGACGGAAAGGAGGTCCACGCCCAAGGCGTCGACGTCGGCCGATATCTTCCCGACCGTCTGCGCCGCGTCCGTGTGGAAGATCACGCCCGCCTCCCGGGCAATCGCCGCAATCTCCGCGATCGGTTCGATCGTGCCGACTTCGTTATTGGCGTGCATCACCGTGACGAGGATCGTTTCGGGAGTGATCGCGCGCCGCACGTCGTCCGGGTCCACCATCCCGTGCCGGTCGACCGGCAGCACGGTCACCTTCGCGCCGGACTTTTCGAGGAAGCGGCACGGGTTGAGGGTGGCCGGGTGCTCCACGGCCGTGGTCACGATGTGATCGCCGCGGTCCCGGTTGGCGAAGAACGTTCCCTTGATCGCGTGGTTGTTCGACTCGCTCCCCCCGCTGGTGAAGACCACCTCCGCGGGATCGCAGCCGAGGAGGCCCGCCACCTGCCCCCGCGCCCGCTCCACGGCTTCCTTCGCCGGCATCCCGGCCCAGTGAAGGCTCGACGGGTTCCCGTAATGGCGCGTCAGGAACGGCCGCATCGCCGCCAGGCATTCCGGGGCGATCGGCGTGCTCGCGTTGTAATCGAGGTAGATCCGGCGGCTCACGGGGTCTCCCTTTCCCGGTCGATGTCGCGCGCCGCCTGACCGACGGCGGCTTCGAGCGCCGCCTCGCACACCTTCAGCGCCTCCTCCAGGCCGGTCGTTCCGCCCTTCTCGAAATCCTCCGCCCGTGTCGCCATCGTGTTCGTGACATGCGCCAGGCAGGCCACGGGTCTGCCCAGAGCCGTACCCATGGCGAGGAGGGCGGCGGCTTCCATCTCCACCGAGACGATTCCCTCCCGTCGCCGCGAGGCGATCAACCGTTCGGTCTCCCGGAAGGGCGCATCCGTGGTCCAGGAGGCGCCGGTATGGACCGGGATCGCCAGGCCGGCCATCCGCCGGCGGGCCGCGTCGACCAGAGCCGGGGACGCCTCGGCGTAACGTCCGGGAGAGACGTAATGGTGACTCGTCCCCTCGTCGCGCAGCGCCCGGTCGATCAGCAGAAAGAACGGCGGGGTGAAGCGTTCGGACACGAGTCCAGCCGACGCGATGCTCACGAGCGCGCCACAGCCGGAGGCGAACAGTTCCTCGGCCACCAGGACGGCGAAGGGCGCGCCAATAGTCCCCCCGATCACCCCGTATTCGGCTTGAGCCGCCCGCCACCGGAACAGCCGGGTATGAAAGCAGGCCCAGGCCGTGTCCGCGACAGCCCTCCCGGACGAGACGAGGTGGCCGACGAGCTCGCCGTCGAAGTCCAGCAGGCACCCCCGGGGGATGACCGTCTTCGCGAGCCCCTTCCGGATCCGGGCCGCCTCGAGCAGATTGCCCGGCAGAAATACCGGCGCTTCGTCGGGATCGTGGGACATCAAGGGGATGGGATCGTCGTCAGCCATGTCACCTCCTCGTCTGGCGCCGGACTCCTCCAATATTATAGGCGCAAGCGGATGACCGCCGCGCTGCCTCCCGCCGGACCCGGACGTCCCCTCACCCCGCGGAAGATGTGGTATCTTCCTCGATTATGGGAGCTGCCGGGCGCCGCGCCGAAAAAGTGGCATCGGGCCTCGACGTGCTCGTCGAGAAGCGCTTCGCCCCGCTGCGGGGGCTCGCGGTGGGCCTTGTCTGCAATCCGACCGCGGTCGACCGGCGGCTGCGCCACGCCGCGGACCTGTTCCACGCGGCGCGGGGCATCCGGCTGGCGGCCCTCTTCGGACCGGAACACGGCGTGCGTGGGGACATCCAGTACATGGCGGCCGTGGGCGACGAGCACGACCCGAAGACCGGGGCGCCGGTCCACTCTCTCTACGGAAGCGACGCCGAGTCGCTTCGGCCCGCCGCCGGGACTTTGGCCGGACTCGACGCGCTCGTCTTCGACATCCAGGACGTCGGGACGCGCTACTTCACCTACCAGGCCACCATGCTCTACTGCATGGAGGCCGCGGCACGCGCGAAGATCGCCTTCTTCGTCCTCGACCGGCCGAATCCGATCGGCGGGCGCGCCGTGGAAGGTCCCGCGCTCCGGCCCGGCTTCGAGAGCTTCTGCGGGGTGCACGACGTGGCGGTCCGCCACGGCATGACGGTGGGCGAGCTGGCCGGCCTGTACCGCGACGAGCGCGGACTCGACCTCGCGCTGACGGTAATCCCGTGCCGCGGCTGGCGGCGGGGAATGCACCAGCGCGACACGGGGCTTCCGTGGGTTTTTCCGTCGCCCAACATGCCGACGCCGGAGACGGCGCTCGTTTATCCCGGGATGTGCCTTCTCGAGGGCACGAACCTTAGCGAGGGCCGTGGCACCACGCGGCCGTTCGAGCTGTTCGGAGCGCCGTGGCTCGATGCGGACCGCCTCGCGAAAGCGCTGTCACGCGAGCGGCTGCCAGGGGTCCGGTTCCGGCCCGCCAGCTTCGTGCCAACCTGGGACAAGCACGCGGGAACGCGCTGCCACGGCGTCGACGTTGTCGTCGTCGACCGCGAGGCGTTTCGCCCATTTCGCACCGGTGCGGCCTGCGTCGCGGCGGCCCGCGCCCAGGATCCCGCGCGATTCCAGTGGCGGACCGAGCCGTACGAGTTCGTCGCGCATGTCCCCGCCTTCGACCTCCTGTGCGGCTCGAACCGCGAGCGCGAGGCGCTGGCGCGCGGCCGGGACTGGCGCGACCTCGCGGCGGCGTGGGCACGCGAGGAGCGCGCATTCGCGAAACGGAGAGCAACGCACCTTCGGTACGCGTGACATCCGATGAATATCCTGAAATTCTCGCTGAATCCGTTCCGGGAGAAGGGACCCGTCCCCGATATCGAGATCGCCGGGTCGATCGGCCGGCGCGTGAACACGCTCTCCATCGGCTACACGCTTCGGGGGGACCTGCTGGACCTGGCGATTCCCGTGCCGGTCGATGTTCCCGAACGGAAAGACCGACTCTGGGATAACACCTGCCTGGAGTTCTTTCTCGGTATCAGGGGTTCCCTGAATTACTGGGAGTTCAACCTCTCCCCCGCCGGGCACTGGAACGTCTATCGTTTCGCATCCTTCAGGGAGGGCATGCGCGAGGAGCCGTCCATCGCGTCGCTCCCGTTCGAGGTATGGACCGCACCCGGAGCCCTGAGGCTTGAGCTGGACCTGGAAATCGCGTCGATAATCCCGGCCGCCAGGGCCGTGGATGTCGCCGTCTGTGCCGTCGTCAAGACCCGGACGGGCGCCGTCAGTCACTGGGCGCTGGTCCATCCCGGCCCCCGACCGGACTTTCACCGAAGAGACGGCTTCCTGCTGGCGCTCCCCGCGACACGCGGGGACCGCCGGGCTATTTCCACATCCTCGGATCGAAGCTGAACGGTTTCGGAGGACGGACCCTGATCTTTTCGAACTGTGGATGGAGAGGATTCAGGACGTAGTTGAACTCCTCGGGAACGATGACGGACGGCGCCTTGAGAACCGCCGCGGCGGCCTCCTTCGCCCAGCGGTCGCCGATCGCCATGGTGGCGCCCGGCGGAGGCTCCGCCCTCCAGTTCGAAGGAAGCTTTCGGGTGTCGAGCGCCGTCACCGCGACCCCGTCCGGGATTTCCACCCGGAACGAAACGAAGGCGATGCGGGAGCATGCCGTGCGGATGTGGACGAATTGCTCCAGGGCGGCCAGCGCGAGGCTGTCGGCCAGGTAGACTACCGAGATCCCGCGCGAATTCCAGCGGCCTCCGGCAAGCCGCGCGCCTTCCCCGGTGAAAGCCGCGCCGGTATGGCGGGCCTTGCAGAGGCGCCAGGCGACGATCAAGACAGAACGCCGTGCTCGACGCGGGTCAGGAGGTCCTCGACTTCCCGCGCCCCCGCCTCGGTGCGCAGGAGGTCCAGGGGAACGCGATTGTCCAGCCCGATCTGCGGGGACCGCAGCCAGTCGCGCGCCTGCCCCTTGTCTTCGAGCACCTCCTCCGCCAGGGCGAAGAGGCGCGCGACGCGGTAAAGCCGGTCGCTCGTGGCCAGGGGAAGCCTGCGGGTGGGGTCGTGGCGCAGGCGTGAAACGGTCTTCTCGCTGATGTCCAGGGTCGCGGAGACTTCCCGGTCGGTGAGCCGCAGGATGTCCTTGACGCGATCGAGCGCCGACCGGGAGAGCCCTTTCGCGATGATGTCGGCGAACTCGAAGGAGCTGGCAACCGACTTCCCGAGCACCTTGCGCCCCCCGAGCGCCGCCGCAATCTCCCGTCCCCCCATGCGCGACCCCCCGCTCCTCATTTGTCCATATTGTAACGGACATTAGACTGTAACGCAAGCGGGCGCGGCGTCCGTATCCGGGCGCGGGGCGCATTCACGGCATCCCCGGGCGCCGTCCACGGGGGCCACCGATTCGCCGGAACCTTCCCCGGTCACCGGCATCTATGGGATGTGGCGAAGGAAACCCACCGGACACGGCGCCCTCGGAAATCGGCGACGGGGCGGTGGGGACGGCCGACTTCCGGGGGAACGATCGAGACGCTGAAGAGGTCCGGCGGGTCGGGGGCGGCGAACCGCCGGTTTCGAAAAAGAAGTCTCCCGAACGCAGCGGACGGGAAGATGAAGCCCGTCACGCCCGTCAGTCTGGTCCTTGTATCAGCATTCATCTCGAGCCTCGCCGGCGGGTGCGCCACCCTGCCGAAAGTGTCCGAGGTGATTCAACGAGCCCCGGACAGGAGCGAAACGCTCCAGATCGCCTCGGCCAGCGGTTTCCTGTCGGTCGTCGAATTCAACCCGGTCAATCCGCTGAAGGCGCGCCGGGGATGGGGGCTGACGCATCGGGACCACCGGAAGCTCCTGATCGTCGACGTCAAGATCATTGTCCCCAAGATGACCGACATCCCCGCGGCTTTGTATGCAGGCCGCTACTATTATTCCGATCTTCTGAAGGCGGGCGTGAAGCTCTATGAACTTCGCAAGTCCATGCTGCACGCGAAAACCGGCGTGATCGACGGTGCCTGGTCCACGGTCGGGTCCACCAATATGGATTTCTGGAGCTTCCTGAATAACGTTGAGGTGAACGCGGTCATACTCAGCCGGGCATTCGCCGTCGAGATGGAGAGGATGTTTGCGAGGGATCTCGAAGAGTCCGATCCGATTCGCTTGGAGGAATGGAAGAAGCGACCTTTGTAGCCGAGGGTCAGGGAGTGGCTTTCACATCTGATATCGCGTTGGCTTTAACGACGATGCGCCGCCCCGATCATATCGCGGGCGAAATTCCCGGAAACGAAACCGTTCCGACCCGCATCTCGAGATTACTCAAACCAGGATTTCGCGAGGAAATCCAAGGGAGGACACATGAAAGCCGCATCGTGCCTGTTGCTGGTTCTCGGCGTCGTCCTGATAGGAATCCTACCCGCGGCCGCTCTTGCGGAGGGCCCCCCGAACTACGTGGTCCTCAAGGGAGGGCTCTACTCGCCCAGCGAAGATCATGACATCGGCACCGCTCGTTTCAATAGCGACGACGGTTTCGTCGCGGAGATCGCGGCGGGGCATTATTTCCTCCCCGTGTTCGCCACGGAGCTCGGAGTCGGATACTTCGAGAGCAAGTCAACCCCGGCGGTCCCGCCGGGAGAGATCAAGTTCAAGGTTGTCCCGGTCACCCTGACCGGGAAGGTCTTCCTTCCCTTGGGGCCGGTCGAGCCGTACGGCGAGTTCGGGATCGGCGGCTACATCACGAAAGCGGACGTTTCCGGCACTATCGGCAATTTCAGCGGTTCCACGAAAGGCGTCTTCGGGCTTCACGCCGGCGCCGGGGTGAATTTCAACATTACGCAAGCCATGTTTATCGGCGCTGAGGGGAGATACCTCTGGGCCAAACCGTCCTTCGGCGGCCAGGACATCAAGCTGGACGGTTTTACCGTGACGGGCAACCTGGGCTTCCGGTTCTGACGTCTCCCCTCCCCGGGCCAAGGCGGGGATTCGGGAGCCCCGCCTTCGGCCCGTCGGAAGAGACCGGCCCGCGTCAGACAGGATTACCTGCCGCGCTCCCTGCCCCTGTCGCGGTCACCGTCGCGGTCCCTGTCGGGACCCCTGCCCCGCTCATGCCACCTGCCCTGGTACTGGAACCTCTCGGGATAATGCGTCCGCGGGAGCTGGTACCAAGGCCCCCTGTTGGATCGCGAATACAGCCAGAAATCGCGATTGTTGTCCCAATAGTAATAGTAGCCCCTGTACGTGTAATAGGGCCTGGACTCCAACACCACCACCGGTGGGAGAATGGGCGCTTCGACCACGGCCGGGCCGGGTTCGTAGGTCCCGGAATAATCAACGTAGGCCGGCACGCACGCGGTCAGAAGCAACAGCGGTAATGCGGCGAGCAAGATCGCGTATCGTTTCATAACTCCTCCGTTGTCTGGGGGTTCATTCCGAGCGCGGCCACTACAGCTATTTGATGACGCTGTGGGCGATCAGGTTCCAGGGCCGACGAACGACTTCACTTTCTCCATGAGGGCGTGGAAAGCGGGATCCCTGTCGAGGGACGCGATCAACAGCTCCAATTCCTGCCCGCTCCGCGCGCCGATGCCGAGCTGGACCGCCCTTTTCACCTGGCCCATCTCCCACGGCGAGGAGGCGACGAGACGCTTCCATCGGCCGAATGACTTGATGACGGCAAGGCCGACGACATCGCAGGCAATCCGGTCCCCGCTCGCCAGGAGAAGGTTCGCCTCTTCGGCCCGTCCCTCCCACCGCCACGCGGCGGCCAGAATCTTCAGAAACGTCCTTCTGCCGGAGTCCATCGTCAGTCACCCTCTCCGTTGGATACGGCTGCCGGGACCCGCGTTGCGCTCCGCGAGGGAGACCCGGGAGAGCAACGCGGCAACGAATTCGGGACGGAGCCGCACGGATCGCGGGATGCGCCGAACATCGGGGCCGTGACGACGGGCGGACCGAGGTGGGAACCCGCGCCGCCCGACAGCGAGGGCCCTTTCTATCGGCCCGGGGGGCCGAAGCGGATGTCCACGGGAGAGAGGGTGACCGTAGCGTCCCGCCCCCCCGGCTTTCTCCGTAGCAAATTCTGCCTCCCCACTGCGATAATGGCGCAGACCGCGGCAGCACGATCCGCATGATCCGCAGGAGAGACAGCGGAACCGTCATCCATGGGAAAAGGCGTCGCTCCAATCCACACTCCGACCCGGCTGTTTTCCTCCGTATCGGGAGAAGCCGGGGCGGTCCTGCTGGAAACGCAGATTCCGGGTTCCCGGGACAGATACTCGTACCTCCTGAGATCTCCCCTGAAGATACTTGCGTCCACCCGCCCGAAAGACGTCCCGCGCCTGTTGGAGGAAGCGGAGACCTGGCAGGCGAAAGGATTTCCGCTCGCCGGCTTCCTGTCGTACGAAGCCGGGTTCGCCTTGGAGGCGGCTTTCGATCGAAAGGACGGTCCGGGGAACGATGACCTCCGGCCCGATTTTCCCCTGATCTGGTTCGGGGTCTACGAGGGCTTTTTGCGATTCGACCATTTGCGCGGACGATGGTCGAGCGGCGGTCCCTCGCCGCCGTATTGGCCTTCGGACAGATACCGGACGTCCACTCCGTCCTTCGACGCATGCCCGGACCTCAGGTTCTCCCTCTCGGAAGACGAACATGCCGAAAAGGTCGCAGCGATCCGCCGGGCGATCGAGACGGGAGAGGTGTACCAGGCCAACCTGACCGGAAAGTCCTCGTTCTCCTTCGGCGGCGATCCATTTGCGCTCTATGCGCGGCTTCGCGCCGTCCAGCCCGTGAAATACGGCGCGTTTCTGAGAATCGAGAGCGGGTGCATCATCTCCCGTTCTCCGGAATTGTTTTTCCGCGTCCGGAACGGGACGATCGAAACCCGCCCGATGAAGGGAACCACCCCGCGAGGCCTCACCGAATCGGAGGATCGCCGGGCCGCCGCGTGCCTGCGTTCGGACCCGAAGAACCGGGCCGAGAACGTCATGATCGTGGATCTCCTGCGAAACGACCTGGGACGGGTATGCCGGGCGGGATCCGTCCGCGTTCCGCGCCTGTTCGCGGTCGAGCGGTACCGGACCATCCTGCAGATGGTGTCGTCGGTGACCGGGAAGCTCGCGCCGGGGGCGACCTTGCTGTCCCTGTTCCGCGCGCTGTTTCCCTGCGGCTCCGTCACCGGGGCGCCCAAGATCGCCGCGATGCGCCTCCTGCGCAGGATCGAGACCGGTCCGCGCGGAGTCTACACCGGCGCGATCGGGATCCTGCTGCCGGGGGGAGACATGACGTTCTCCGTGGCGATCCGGACCGTCACGCTCAAAGGCAACCGCGCGGAAGCCGGTTCCGGCGGCGGGATCGTCTGGGACTCGAGACCGGACGAGGAGTTTCGGGAGGCCCTGCTGAAGCAGCGGTACCTGGTCGATCCTCCCCTGGAGTTCCGGCTGATTGAAACGTTGTTGTGGAGCCCCGCCACCGGATTTCGTTTCCTCCCCCGCCACCTCCGCCGGCTTTCCTCTTCCGCGAGGTATTTCGGATTTCGATTTCGGCGGGAAGACGTGCTTGCCGCGCTTGAAACCGCAGTGCGACGTCCCACGGCCTCGGCAGCGCGGAAGATCCGCCTCCTCTTGGGACGCGACGGGTCCGCGTCGGTGGAGGTCGCGCCCGTTCCCCCTTTGCCGCGCCGGGACGGGCCGCCAAGAGTGAAGATTTCCGGCGTGGGTGTCTCCTCGCGGGACCCGTTCCTCCGGCACAAGACGACGAACCGGGCATGGAGGGACCAAGAGATGCGCAAGGCGGTGGAAGAGGGATTCGACGAGGTTGTGTTTCTCAACGAGCGCGGCGAGATCACGGAAGGAGCGATCAGCAACGTCTTTCTCGACATCGGCGGAAACTTGCTGACGCCACCCGCATCGAGCGGCCTGCTGGAAGGGGTCTTCCGGCGGACGATTCTCTCGGACCGGGCATGGCACGCCGCCGAAAGGATCCTTTACCCGGAGGACCTGGAGAAAGCCGCCGGGATCTTTCTCACGAATTCCGTCCGCGGGATACGGGGATCGATTCGGGGGTTTCGATGAACGGGATAACCGGGGCGGAAAGCCCGACTTGAATCCATGTTCAGCGATTCCGATTGCCGGTCTTCTCCCGCGGCGGGACCCGGAGCGCGGGGAAGAACAGGCTCGCCGCGAATCCCGCAAAGGCGATGGCGGCCACCGCCCACAGGATTCGCTCCATGCCCGACTGGAGCGCCCCCGAAATGCTGCGCACCACCGCGGGGCTCAGCAGGGCGCGTCCCGGTCCGAGAAGGCGGTCGACGGTTCCGGCGGGCGCTCCGCTTCCGGCAAGCGCCGCCGCGAGGACGCCGCCAAGGATCCCCACGGAGAGCGTGCCGCCGATCGTGCGGCTGAACATCGCGCTCGCGGTGGCGACGCCCCGGCGCTCCCAGGGAACGCTCGACTGCACGGCGATGATGAGCGGCGTGTTGGCGAACCCCAGGCCCATACCGTAGACGAAGGTGAGGACTCGCGGCACCCACAGGTCCACGCCCGGCCGGAGCGTGAGCGCCAGCAGAAACGCCGCACCGGACGCGACGCCCAGCCCGCCGCAGATGGGGGTGCGGTAGCCGATCCGCGGGAGCAGCCGCCCCGAAAGCGTCGAGGCGATGGGCCAGCCGATGGAGATCGGGGCGATGGCGCTGCCGGCGTCGGTGGGGCTTCCCGCGAGGACGCTTTGCACGTACAGCGGCACGTAGGTGACGACCGAGATCATCGCCGCGCCCACGAGCACTCCGCTGGCCGACGCCACCGCGATGACGGGTTGCGTGAAGAGGTCGAGCG
>Ga0153915_10004313_pt1 | contig 13077 bp, 9 predicted proteins | sample Opewatmetagenome_2_FD_107003 | JGI IMG/M metagenome (GOLD analysis project Ga0153915, IMG submission 107003) | Freshwater wetland microbial communities from Ohio, USA - Open water 3 Core 3 Depth 3 metaG | ecosystem: Environmental > Aquatic > Freshwater > Wetlands | place: USA: Ohio, Lake Erie... | reverse complement strand
CATGGCATTAAAGGATCTCCCCATTGACGTTGCGAATATCAATTCCGCCAATCAGGTGGTTATCAGCGGTGAAGCCGGGGCCATGCCCGAGGCAGAGTCCAGGCTGCGGGAGGGTCTGGGTAAGGATAGACCGTTTCGCTTCATCCCGCTCAATGTGAGCGCACCCTTCCATAGTCGTTTTATGACGAAGATCGTCGAACCGTTTAGAGATACGCTGCAAACGGTCGGGAAGGGTATAGATCACAAAAATTCAATTATGGTAACTTCAAATTTCAGGGGGGGGTTTCATTCAGGTCTGTATGAGGACCTGATTCACAACCTCGTGTCTCAGTTGAATCACTCCGTTCAGTGGGTAGAGAACATGAAGAGTCTTTCTACACAGACGAGTACAATCTATGAAGTCGGCCCTGGTCGGCCCCTGCGTGATTTTTTCAGGACAATTAATGTTAGCTGCTCATCGATTACGACCCTTTCTGCCGCTGAGCGGGCGTTTGCGCAGGGTAGCTGATGGCTTTAAGAAAAATCCTCTTTATCCTTATCGTTGCGTTGCTACCTGCATCAGGAGCACTCTCCCTTGTTTTGGGAAAGTTACCTCTTCTCAACTATTCGGGAAATGCCTCTCCTCTCTATGCAGGGCAGAACCATACACCTATGGACACAATGGGGACCCCCCTCTACGGCTTCCGCGTAGTAAACATCTATCCGCATGATCCCGAAGCCTTCACACAGGGACTTATATTCCATAAGGGACACATCTATGAAAGTACGGGACTCTACGGATACTCAACCCTGCGTAAAGTTGAACTGGCTACGGGAAGGATTGTAAAAGTTTATCATCTGCCGGAAAAGTACTTCGGTGAGGGGATCACCATTTGCCGGAACAGACTGGTACAACTCACATGGCAGTCGAAAACCGGTTTTATCTATGATCCGCAATCATTTCGACTTCTGAGAACATTCTCCTACCCGGCCGAAGGCTGGGGGATTACCTGTGACGGCAACAACCTTATTATGAGTGACGGGACTGCTATCCTCCGCTTCCTCAATCCCCGGACATTCAAAGTAGTGAAACAGATCGAAGTCATGGATCACGGTAAAGTGGTGCCGCATATTAATGAACTCGAATATATTAAAGGTGAGATATACGCCAATATCTGGGATACAGGTTACATCGCCAGAATTTCTCCGCAGACAGGACAGGTACGGGGCTGGATCGATCTCCGAGGATTATACGCTCAGGTCGCTGAGGGAAAGAACGTCGACGTCCTGAACGGTATTGCGTATGACGTCAGGAATGATCGGTTGTTTGTGACAGGTAAGTTCTGGCCGAAGTTATTTGAAATTAAATTAGTGAGGTAATACTTCTTACAACAAGGGGGATGTCCACCCCCTTTCTGCATCGTCCCTAATCTGATTTTCCTTCATGTGTTGTTCAATCCGTTTTCGCATGTTCTCAAAAGTCGCATCATCCAGGTGCTCCGGGATAAATATAGGTTCATCCCATCTGGTGACTACCGTACTGAACGGTTTTGGGACCACAGTGCGATCCCAACTATTCAATATCCACGCTCTATCGCAGGAGATATATACAGGAAAAATTGGTACTGCCGATAATTGGGCCATTACAATCAACCCGGGCTTTACAACACCCCTGGGCCCCCTTGGCCCATCCAATACGTGCACTGCAAATTGATTATGAACCAGATCTTCGACCATTGCGGTCAGGGCTTCCTTACCGCCACGGGAACTCGATCCCCTGATCGGTCGAAAATTAAAGCGACTGTATACTTTAGCTATCAACTCTCCATCGCGGCTCTGGCTTATCATGACGGATGGTTTGTATACACCAAACCTTCTGGCATAGCCCATGCAAACCAGGATGCGCTGGTGCCAGATCGCGACTATCATCTTTTGGCCATTCTTCAGGTGATTTAAGGCAATCTCCTCATTTACAACCCTGATCTTAATAAGGGAGAAGTAAACCCGGATAAGATAATGGGCAAAGGGTAGAAGGCCGTATTGCAGAGCAAAGCGTGAAAGTGATTTAATCATACGTTTCCTTATTCATCCTCCCTTTACATAAATGGGGTTGGAAAATATCCATGGAACATATTTTCCCCATACTTTCAGATATGCTTCGACTCTGTAAATTCCCTCCCCTCCGATACTGCATGTCAGGTTATGGGTTATCTCCTCACGAAAGGGATTGCCGTCTTTTATAATACGGACTTTTGCCGTCGCGGGTAGTATAGTGGTAAGGCACGCTTCATTGTCAAGAATAAAATCATCACCCATAATCGCCTTTCGGCCGTTATCTGTTGCAACAAATGAAAACCCTCTGGCTTCATGGTAATATTCCGCGGCCACATATGCCCTTCCCTGTCTGAGGGCGGATAGCAGTAATTCCATATCCTTTTTGTTGTCCTTGACAAGAGGTTTTTCTGTTATTATGTGCGTTCTGATAAATTTAAAAGCTTTTGAAAAGGGAAATACAGAAAAAGTAAGACCAAGCACCCTTCTTACGGAATCGTGGTTATCGAGTTCGCCGATACCAATCACCTTGCGACTCTGGTTTAGTTGATCCCAGCGTTGGAGCGTTTCCTTTTTCGGTCCTTTGAGAAAAAAAGCCGGGCAAAAATAACTGAAAAGGACATTGAGATTTCCGGTCAGGGTGCTCTGCCAGTCCGACATGAAGTCCCATATCCCCATGCCCGTGTATCCGGTTACCGCCCAGTTTAACCAGGGGAAATGTTTCACGTGAAACATTTTTATTCCCTCATGGTCAGGATGGGCTATGAAACCAATCCCTCCCTGTTCCCGAACATGATCGATGTATATCTGGGGGGCAATCTCCTTTTCTGCCTCGGGAATAATCACAGGAGTATTGGTATGAAATGCTATGTAGTGATTGAAACGGGGAGCAATTTCCTGCCCGACAATCAACAGCGTATCGCCGTGCCAACCCTCAAAACCCTCATCCCTCGCCCGCAGGTTGGAGTGGTCTGTGAGCATGATAAAATCAAGACGGTTCATCCTCGCCGCGTCCAGAATAACCGGCACCGGAGTCCGCCCGTCAAATGAGTATTCCGAATGGAAGTGAATGACGCCCGTATAGTCGTATAGATCAGTCATGAGATCCTGATGGGTAAGCGGCTGTGCATCAACAATTTCCGTCATGGATACGCGATGGAGGAAAGATTAATCGTATATTTTCAGAAAACGCTGCTGCCCGTTTCGTATACGATCCGTTCAATTTCGTCATGAAGCTCCTTGGGAAGCCCTTCCATCTTGACCTTCAGGAATCCTCTCACGATGAGCGCCGTTGCTTCTTCTTCATTCAAACCGCGCGACATGAGGTACTCTATTTCGTCTTGTGATATTTTGCCGACAGCCGCTTCGTGGGACATCTCTACTCCGGCAACCCACCCGTCGAGTTCCGGAATGGCGCGAATGCGGCCTTCTTCGGAAAGGATCAAGCCGTTGCATTCAAGGTGGGCTTTCACATCCGGAACCTGTCCTATGAGCATTCCTCTGGCGATAATGTTCCCCCCCCTGGTAATCGCCCTCGATATAATTTCCGCCTTGGCGCCCGGCGCTTCGAGAGAGATACGCCCCCCCACATCCAGATCCGATCCTTTCGTGGCAACTAGGATTGTGTTGAGCCTCGCCACAGCGTCTTTTCCCATTAATCGGACGGAGGGGTACATCTGCACGGATTTCGCGGTTTTCATACAGACGTAATTCGACATGAACGTAGCACCTTCATCGACCCACACGGCTGTTCTCGGTCTGACAATAATCTCCTCACCCCAGTTATGGAGCATTGTAAACGTAACCGTTGCGCCCCTTTTGATGTAGAATTCCGATACACCGACGTGCAACCCCCTTTTGAGATGGGGCGCTGTCGTGCATCCCGTGATGACGTGAAGCTCCGAACCCTCCTCGGCTATTATCATATTGTGCACATTCTGCGCGACATTCTCACCGCCGATATAGAGGCAGGTCTGCACGGGGTACGATGCCTTGATCCCCGTTTCGATCCTTATGAAATATCCATCCTGAAAGGCGACTGCCGCCTGGGCAGTAAACTTGTCCGCATCCGCTTCCACGGCTTTCCACCAATAGTCATTAAGTCCGTTGTATTTTTTCAAGGCGTCGCTCATGGAAAGCAGTTCAACACCGTCCTGTCCGATGGAACATTGAACAGGGGAGTGATCTTTCATCATAAAGCTGCCTGCCCTTTCCTCGCCTGAAGCAAGGATTCCTACTTCCGCGATATGCTTCTTCTCTCCCTCGGAGAAACGTGATAAATCGGGATCATATTCATGGGGAAAAGCCTCACTCCTGAAGCTGTCAAGATCAATATCCGGACCATAGAGAGCCCTCTTGTTCATGGCTGCCCTGGCTTTTTCATCTATCGTTGACATCTGAAGCACTCCTCATAGCCTGAATTCTGTATCGTCTCAAACATTTCCCTAGGGTTGCCCTCACAGATGATCCTGCCGTTGAGCATGAGGTGACCCTTGTCTGCCTCAAGATAATTCAGGATAAGACCGGTGTGGGTGATCACGAGGCCTGCCTTGAAGCGTTGTCTTCGGAGATTTTTCTGAAGCAACTTTTTAATAACTCGTCCGATGACCTTGATATTTTCCAGATCGACTCCGGATTCCGGTTCATCCAAAAGGATCAGTTCCGGGTTCTGTACTATCAACTGAAGGAGTTCGGATTTCTTTATCTCACCGCCGGAAAATCCCAAGTTGATATCCCGCTCCATAAATTCGGCAAAGTTTAAGCTGTTTACGATTTGCTCAATCGTTTCTTCTCCGTTATTGTTGAATGTCTTGATGAGATCGCGCACCTTGACCCCCCGTATGGTCGGTGGCCTTTGAAATGACATCCCTATGCCCAATTTCGCCCTTTCATTAATGGGAAGATGGGTAATATCCACACCCTTAAACGTTATCTTTCCACCCGTGATGCGGCATCCGGAAAAGCCCATGATGGCCATGAGCAGTGTCGTCTTTCCCGATCCGTTTTTGCCGAAAAGGACGTGCGTTTCCCCGTGATCTATCGACAGATTGACATCCTGAAGTACTTCTTTTTCGGCAATTTCTACCGTTAAATTCTCAATTGCTAGCAACATTTTTAAAAACCTCCCCTTCAAGGTATGCAATCACCTTTACTTTTGCCTCTATTGTTTCATAGAGAGAGGACATTCATCACAGCGGGGTTTTTTGGCACAAAAATATTTCCCTGTGTTCACAAGGAGGGCATGATACTGATTATACAGAGGAACACTATGGGGAAGATTGTTCATGAACAGGTTTTGAATTTCCGGATAGTCTGCATCCGCACGAATTATATTGTGTCTCAGTAAAATCCTTTTGGTATACGCATCGATGACGAATACAGGTTTATTTCCCGCGTAAAGAAGAATGCTGTCGGCCGTCTCTTCTCCGATACCTTTTACTGTGAGCAGCTTCTCCCGCAGGCGCCAAAGATCTTCCGCAAACATGCAATCCAGGTCGCCATCATACTCTTCATAGAGAAACCGGATAAATGACTTTAATCTCCTGGTCTTGATATTATAGTACCCCGCCGGTCTAATAAGATCAGCGAGCGTTTTTTCATCTATCTTTAAAATCCCCCCGGGGTAGAGGTGCCCTTCCGATTTCAGCTTTACTATGGCACTTTCTACATTCCGCCAGGCTGTGTTCTGGGTGAGTATTGCGCCGGCAATAACCTCAAAAGGTGAATCACCGGGCCACCAGTGGAGGTCACCGAAATACGCATTTAGCGTTTCATAGATCGCAAGCAGAGAATGGCCTCGTTGCATACAGGAATATTATTTGCGGAGACTTACAAAATATTTTGCCTTACCTCGCTTGATTAAGAGAAGGACACTGTTTTTAGCGCTTTTCTTCGAAATCTCCCGCTGATAATCTTTCAAGGAAGAGATTTTCACCTTATTTACTTCCAGGATAATATCCTGGGGTTGGATGCCTTTTTCATCGGCCTGGCTTCCGTCTTTAACATCGATCACAATTATACCGCTTTTTCTTGCAATACCAAGATAGCGGGCAATATCCGGTGTAATATCCTGAACAGTCATCCCGAAGTTTTCCTTTATATCTCCTGCCGACGCCACTTCCGGTTGATCCTTCCGCTCGGTTGCGGAAATATGATATATCTTTTCCTGTCCGTCCCGCACGGCTTTTACCGCTATCTTGTCCCCTACATGGAAAGAGGCGATCGTGAGCAATAGCTCGTGCGTATCTTTTATTTTTTTACCGTTCACTTCGGTTATGAGGTCTCCCGATCTTAGTCCGGCCCTATCGGCGGGGTCTCCCTTGAATACCTCAGTGATCAGTGCACCATTATTGTCTTTGAGCTTAAGGTTCTTGGCGATATCCTCTGTGACATCCTGCACAGAAACACCCAGCCAGGCCCGGGTAACTTTCCCTTTGGATTTAAGATCCGGCAATACAGTCTTCGCCATATTAATCGGGATCGCAAATCCTATTCCCTGCCCCTGGGCTACGATAGCCGTATTAATTCCTATCACATTTCCTTCCATATTGAAGAGCGGCCCCCCGCTGTTGCCGGGATTGATGGAAGCATCTGTTTGAATAAAATTATCATAGGGCCCTGCCCCTATTACTCTACCCTTGGCGCTGACTATGCCTGCCGTTACCGTCTGTTCCAGACCAAAGGGGTTACCTATGGCGACAACCCAATCGCCAACCCGGAGCTTTTCGGAATCGCCTAATTCCACCACAGGGAGGTTTTCGCCTGGTTTAATTTTTATCAGAGCGAGGTCCGTTTTTGCATCCCTGCCAATGACCTTTGCTTCGTATTCCTTTCCTGTCGAAAGTTTTACAAGTATCTTATCGGCCTGCTCTACAACGTGATTGTTCGTAAAAATATAGCCGTCATGGCTGATGATAAACCCAGATCCGAGACTTCTCTGTTTGAATTCTTTCCTCGGTACATCTCCGAAAAATCTCTCAAAAAAATCATCCCCCCCAAAATATCTATCAAGAGGTGACCTAAATTGGCCTCCACGGCCGGTCCGGATTGTCTTTGTTGTACTGATATTTACGACGACTGGTTTCAATTTCTCCGCCAGATCAGCGAATGAAGCAGGCGCACCCGGTGCACGTGCACTTTCCGCTGAGGAGACAGCCGATGCGGTCTGAACATTAGAACTAACAGGAACAAAAGACGATCTTAAGACCTCCACAAGCGAAACTATAAAAGACGCAATCAGAAAAGCCAGCAGAAACATGATAAAGGTTTTTCTGTTTTTATTTTCCATTTTTTTACCTATTACCCTCCTTTAGGTTCTAATCTTTCACTATTAAACATCTTTTTCGAATTAGCATATATCTTTTTAAAATACCATTTTTTTTCATGTATGAGTGCGGCAGCGAAAAACAGCTCTTACAGGACTGAAACTAATGGGCATGTTTCCTGCCTGAGTCTATCATTCTGTGTAATCTCAACGCCTGCAATAAAAATACTTCCAGTTTTGCCGTTATTATTTGCGGAAAAAGGTTCCCGTCGCTTTCAATGGCCAGAAAGGGAAGCTCCGCACCCATTTCTCTTGACAAAATAGCTTCCGACAGGCGATTGGGCATGCAACCGAAGGGGCCGATGGCGATAGCTCCGCAATACTGATGGGGAACTTCAGTTATGGCTGCCCCGACAGTCAACACTGCCTCACCGGTCAATTCGGGATTGATCAAGTGCTTGATGTTGCTGATTAAATGGTCGACATCCTCCAGATGATATCGTACCAAATTTGATTGCGACATAATTTTCTTAAACGTTTTCTCATATCTCCTCATCCAGATCGATCTCAGCAACAGGGAGACCCTGTCCCGGAAGTGAGGCTTATCTGCCGATATGCCTTTTTCGAAACACCAGTCCGTATAGTAAACCCATTCCATCACGCTGGAAACTTTGGCCGCGAATCCCTGCTCTGCCAGTTTCTCCACGAGGAATTGCCTTGAAATATCATCATTACGGACAAATATCTCACCCGTGATCAAGATAAAAGGAGTTTCATTCACATGCCTCTGTACAGGTATCTTCCGCAGGTTATCGGCTACAGTCCGGAGGGTCTTCTGAATGTCTTTAAACGTGGGGGAATGTTCTAAGAACTCGATAAGTCTTCTCGATTCTTTGTAAAATATTTCCAAGGCTGAGTCCTTATCCACAGCGTTTGTCAGAAGAACAGAATAAATATCCTGCATAATGTCAGCAATAACCAGGGATGTCCATAGTTTCAAGGTGAACTCATTACTGCTGGATGCGGTGTAACTGTTTTCCGCCTGAAGAGAAAATAAGGCGACATCCTCAATCCCGATGCGGGCAATAAGTTGACTGATAAAAGGAGAATATTGTCCGAATCGACAGGGTCCCGCGGCGGTCGGCATGAAATACACTAAGAGTTCATCTTCACTATCCCTGTCCCGCAAATATTTTAGCAGACTGCCTACGGTAAGCAACAGGGGCAGGCACTCTTTGCAGCTTGTGTTGCCTCGTCCAAGTTTGAGAACCTCTTCGTCTGCAGGCGGAAGTGCCGTCGCCCGGATACCCAATGATCTGAATGCCGCAGCCGCCCCCTCGTTCAGGAATCGACCCATAGACGGGATGACTACATGTATCCGCGGATGATTAAACGGGTAACCTCTCCCTTGTGAATCTATAAACTCTTGCTTCTCGTGATCAAAATGTGCCGCATTTGGCAAAGGATAACAAGTAACAGGGGCATCTATTTGTAACTTTTCCAATTCTCTATAATTTTTAATAATATCCATGAATGCCTCAATTCTCGTTTCCAGACCCGCGTCGGCCACATGAGAATCCAATTCGAGGATTAAAAAAGGCTTTTTCCCCATGATATGGCGGAAATATCCCACGAGAAAAGAATCGGGACCACAGGAAAAATTGCTGACATAGCATCCAAAGAGTTGAGGGTGTCTTTCTACAAAAGTCGCTCCCTTGAGAATCGACTGACCCGTTGACCAGTACATTGTATCGTGAATTTCCTCTTCCTCCCAAGGAAGGAAATCAAAGGGAATCACAGGCACTCCCCGTGATGCGAATTTATGGGGTATCCCCATATTCGCTTCCGGTACAAAGGCATTGTATGATCTTCCAAAAACTACTATGGCGAACCGGTTGTGGTCTTTTTCAAGTTCACGTAAAAAACGTACACCGGCCTCCCTTTTTTCTTCATCAATGGTTTTCTGAATTTTTATTGCTTCAGAGTATGCGCTGCGAGCCTCATTCTTCCGGCACCCGAGTTTTCTTGCTATGGATACAAAAGAATCTTCCGCCGCCTCATACCCTCCGGAAAAATCGATCACCGGCGTCATCACCTTACCGTTTTCTTTCAGGTTCTTGAATACCCCATGATCCTTAAATGCGCTTGACAGGTAATAAGGCTCACCTTGTGAGAGGGGGCAGGTTATACTTTTTCTGTCTCCATTTTCCAGGTACACGCCTTTTAACTGGGGGAGAAAAAGAAAATCCGGTTTCTTTTTCAGAAGGTTGAAAAGGAAGCCATGAGAAATTTCGGCCGGATAACAAAATGGCGCCCTCTGAAGGTCAACACCCGCCTGTTCTGAAAAGTCTGATAGCAGGACACGTACACCAAGACGTGAAAAAAATTGGTAGTACAGCGGATAATACGTATTTGCTAAAAAAGATTTATTAATTCCCACTGTCTTAGAATCCGCGTTAACGCCCAGTTCTTCCGGCCGCGGCACATACTTATAAAACTCAAGATTTTCATGCATTTTGACAAGATTCAAATTTTCTGCATCAAAATGAATATTAAAACGCTGATTATACCATCTGTTGCAGGCGCCACCAAAGGGGTACGTTTTTCCTTCTATGATGATCCGCGCCACTTCACACTTGCGGTCGCATTTTTCTTTGCCACCCTGACAGGTAAAAGGATCTCCATATGCAATGGTCCTATCCCTTAATTCTTGGAGAAAAAATTCTTTTTCCTGCAGGAGATTGAGCTGCAACATGCGCTTTATTTGAAGTGCGACACCGAAGGCGCCCATCAACCCTGGTTCCGGTGGCACGACAATTCGCTTTCCTGTCAGGGATGCCATAGCTATCGGCACTGCCCGGTTATAACAGACGCCTCCCTGCATGAATATATTGCTGCCTACCGGTCTGTTCCCTTTGACACGATTATTATAATTCATGCAGATGGAATATACGAGACCGGCAACGATGTCTTCACTCGTCATGCCCTCATGAGAGGCATTTTTAATATCACTGCTGATGAACGCCGCACATTGATCATTGAAGTTGGGAGGATTTTGCCCCTGGATGGCGATGCTGCCGATGGCCTCTGTTTCGATTCCCATGGTTTCTTTTGCCGCTTCCTCAAGGAAAGATCCCGTACCCGCACTACAGGCATCATTCATGGCATAATCTGACGGCACGCCGTTTTTGATATAGGTATACTTGGCATCCTGACCGCCAATCTCAAAGATGGTGTCTACCGTCTGATCAAAAAACAATGCCCCTGTAGCATGAGCGATAATCTCATTGATGATGCTGCTCGTCATGGCATGCAATCCTGCGATCTGCCGGCCAGAGCCTGTTACACCCAAGCCGACTATTATTATTTTTTCCGCAAATTTTCCTAACTGAGTATAAAGATCGGCATAACATTCTCTGGATGCTTGCACAGGATTGCCATTAGTCCGGAGATATACAGAAGCCAGGATTTTATCATCATTGAGTCTCAGCATTACTGCTTTTGTCGTTGTTGATCCCACGTCAAGCCCGATTACACAACGGTCATTTTCCTGGGCGATACCCCTCCCTGCTGTTTTGAAATCTACCATGCCGGATGCGCTCTGTAAGGGTGGCAGGGAGTAAAAAGAATTCCCCCTTTCTTTAAAAAGCCCTTTCATGTCCCGCAACTCTGTCGTTTCGTGATCGAGGGCCCACAGCGCAGAGCCCAGAGCTTCAAAGTAAGGGGCTTCCTCCGGAACGATGAGATTCTTTATTTCTTTTGCAAGATAATTGACCATCACCTGATTCTGTGCAGTACCACCGATGATCATAATGTTATTCCTGGGAATCTGCTTGATAATTTCAAGGATTTTGCCGGCCATCATCTTGCATAATCCCGCGGCAATCCTCCCTTTGGGCACCCCCTTGTTTGTCGCATGCGTGCAATCACTCTTGCAAAATACACTACATCGGCCCGACACCTTATAAGGTTTTTCTTCCAAAGCATACTGGATGGCTTCACTGATGGATATCCCTATCCTTCCAAGCTGCTGAATAAAAAATTCTCCTGTTCCCGATGCACATTTATTCCCTGTTTGAACCGAACAGATCCTTCCATCCTTTCCCAAGACATACACCATGAAAGTTTCCCCTCCGGCGCTGATCACGGCATCGAGTTTCTGCTGGGTACCATTTAGATAAAAAAGAGCAGATTCCACCGCTTCCGGCTCTGAAATAGAGGAAAGATTTATGGCATGTCTGAATTTTCTGCCCGTTACGGCAATTTTGTCATAACCATTTTCTGATAAAAGGATTGCATGGAGGGCTTCTCGCGGATTGCCATTGTGCGGTCTGACATTTATAGACGTTTTATGAATTTTACAATTTCCATCCCTCGTTACGCCTACCGCCGACAATGTTGATGCGCCTATACAGATACCAAGACTTCTCAATGTGATACCCCTTGAGCGATTCTCATGACATTTTTACTGGATGATGCAAATATACTAGTTAATATAAACTTCATTGCATTATTGTCAATAATGAGATGCACATATACATATTTTAATCACCCAATATCAGCGGTTTTTTAAGCTTTTTTCTCTCTGAAATAACGTTTTGGCCGTGATCTTCTCTCCAGACAGGATTCGTTAATTGCCCTATTTTTTCTATTTCTATAGTCACGGTATCTCCTTCTTGAAGAAACAGGGGGGGTTGCCGGGTAAAGCCGACGCCCTCCGGTGTTCCGGTCAAAATAACCGTACCAGGAAGTAACGTCATGGATCTTGACAGGTCACTGACAATCGAGGGAATATCAAAAATCATGTCGGCTGTGTTAGAATCCTGGACGGTACTCCCGTTCAATATTGCCCGGATACGGAGATTCTGGGGATCAGGAATTTCATCCCGAGTCACTAAACATGGTCCCAGAGGGCAAAATGTATCAAAACTCTTGCCTCTGGCCCACTGCTTTTTTTGTTTTTCAATCTGCCAGTCCCGGGCGCTGACATCGTTTGCACACGTATAGCCCATGATACAGTCCATTGCCCCGGAGGGGGAAACATTCTTGACCTTCTTGCCGATGACTACGGCAAGCTCCGCCTCATAATCAACGTTGTCCGGGCCTGCTGCGGGAAGTATTATAGGCGACATGTGTCCAACTACACTTGTTGTTGCTTTAATAAAAACTACAGGTATTTCAGGGTACGACACGTTTGTTTCGTCGGCATGTTTCCGATAGTTGAGTCCCAGCGCCAGGACGTTGCAAGGAAAGACCGGTGAGAGAACATGATGAATCTTTGCCAATTTCGAAGTGACTTTGAATTTCCCGAATATATCACCCTGGATGATACGGGCTTGATCCGGCTGTTCCAGGTCATGAAGTCCATATACTAGTTGATCGTTTTGAGATATAAAGCGAATTATTTTCATTATTTATCTCCTACCATACACTGTTTCAATGGTATCTTCTTTTCAATATTACATACAATATTTTATTTACTTACCATATCTTCCCTGTCAAGAACAAAGACAATATTTGCACTGACCATTACAGTATGTTAACATTCATTGCAATTACATTAAAGGTATTGAGAAGTTAATGACACATACCGATCCTTTCGGAGATTATGCATACACCCGCCGCCTCGTGGATGGATCGGAAAATTGCGAACATCCTTAAGGATTCAAGTGCGAATAATATTTCTCGCCCACCGGAATCCTCAAATTCTTTTTTTGCATCTACAATGGGAGAAGAGCTATAATTTTAAATCCGTGAGAAAGGCAAAGTAATGACTGACATTG
>Ga0153915_10004312_pt1 | contig 13079 bp, 10 predicted proteins | sample Opewatmetagenome_2_FD_107003 | JGI IMG/M metagenome (GOLD analysis project Ga0153915, IMG submission 107003) | Freshwater wetland microbial communities from Ohio, USA - Open water 3 Core 3 Depth 3 metaG | ecosystem: Environmental > Aquatic > Freshwater > Wetlands | place: USA: Ohio, Lake Erie... | reverse complement strand
GATGTACTCGTCCGGTACCACGACGTTGCCTCGGTTCTTGGACATTTTCGCCCCGTCCTTCACGATCATGCCGTGCGCGCGGTAGCGGGGGAACGGCTCGTCAAAGGAGAGGTGCCCAAGGTCGTGGAGCACCATCGTGATGAACCGGGCGTACATCAAGTGGAGCACCGCGTGCTCGTTGCCGCCGATGTACGAATCCACCGGCAGCCACCGCCGCGTCAGCAGCGCGTCGAACGGCCGGTCGGCGAACGCGGTCGACGGATACCGCAGGAAGTACCACGCGGAGTCGAGGAACGTGTCCGACACGTCGGTCTCCCGCCGCGCCCCGCCGCCGCACCGGGGACACGGTACGCGGTACCACTCCTCGTGGCGCGCGAGGGGTGAGACCCCGCTCTCGTCCGGCCGGTAGTCCTCGATCTCCGGAAGCCGCACCGGCAGGTCGCGTTCCGGCACCGGCACGATGCCGCAGCGCTCGCAGTAGATGATCGGGATCGGCGGGCCCCAATAGCGCTGCCGCGAAATGCACCAGTCGTGCAGCCGGTACTGCACCCGGCCTTTGGCGAGCCCCTTCTCCTCCAGCTCGCGCGTGATCGCGCCGACCGCCTCGACGCAGCCCATGCCGTCGAACCGGCCCGAATTCACCAGGGCGCCGTCCCAGCCCGTGTAGAGCGCCGCGTCAGCCCCGCTCGCGGGCCGCACCACCTGGGTGATCGGCAGGCCGAACGCGGTGGCGAACTCGAAGTCGCGCTCGTCGTGCGCCGGGACGGCCATGATGGCCCCCGTGCCGTACTCCATCAACACGTAATCGGCGATCCAAATCGGCACCGCCTCGCCGGTCGCCGGATTCCGCGCGTAGGACCCCGTGAAGACACCGGTCTTCTCCTTGGAGCCGACGCGGCGCGACACGATGTCCATGCGCTGCACCCGGCGGCGGTACGCGGTCACGTCCGACTGCCGCTCCGCCGCGGTGAGACGATCCACCAGGGGATGCTCCGGCGCCAGCACCACATAGGTCGCGCCGAACACCGTGTCGGGCCGGGTGGTGAACACGGTGATGGCGTCGCCCACCGGTGTCTGGAACACCAGCTCCGCGCCCTCGGAGCGGCCGATCCAGTTGCGCTGCAGCGTGCGCGTCGAGTCCGACCAGTCGAGGCGCTCGAGATCGTCGAGCAGCCGCTGGGCGAACCGCGTGATCGCGAAGAACCACTGCTCCAGCACCCGCTGCGTCACCGCGGTCTCCGGATGCCGCTCGCAGAAGCCGTTGATCACCTGCTCGTTGGCGAGCACGGTCTTGCACTCGGGGCACCAGTTGACCGGCGCCTTCTTCTTGTACGCCAGGCCCGCCTTGAGCAGCTGCAGGAAGATCCACTGGGTCCACTTGTAGTACGCCGGGTCGGTCGTGGACAGCACGTGGCCCCAGTGCACCATCAGGCCGATGCGCGTCAGCTGCTCGCGGAACCGCGCGATGTTGCGCGGGATGAGCTGCGCGGGGTGCGTGTTGACCTTGAGCGCGTAGTTCTCGGAGTGGATGCCGAACGCGTCGAACCCGATGGGCTCGAACACGTCGTCCCCCACCAGCCGCCGGTAGCGGCCGAAGATGTCCGCGCCCACGAAGGCGAACACGTTCCCGACGTGCAGGCCCTCGGCCGACGGGTACGGGAACATCATGAGGTTGTAGAACGGCCGCTCCGCCCGGGTCACGTCGAGAGCGTTGGTGCCCCGCTCGACCCAGCGGCGCTGCCACTTGGCCTCGACGACGGCGGGATCGTAGGGCGTCGCGGGCCTTCGGGAATCTGCCATAGCGCGTTAATCTACAGCCGCTTGCCGCCCCTGTGTGCCCGCCGTACCTTACCCCGCGCCGCCATGCCCACCGCGTCTCGCCTGCGCAATACGATTCTCGGCGTCTCCATTCCGACGACCGTCGTGTCGGTCGCCGTCGGCGCCTGGCTCGCGATGCAGCTCACGGCGGTCCCGGTCGAGCAGGCCGCGCTCGAGGGCGTGCGCCAGGTGAGCATCCGGGGAGCCGCCGACGTCACCACGTTCCTCGACGCCGCCCGGCGCGATCTGCGGCGGATCGCCGCCGCTCCCAGCGTGGTCGCCGCGGCGCGTGAGGCGGGTGTCGAGGCGATGCGGCGCGGCTTGACGGGCCTGAGCACGGAGGTCCTGGAGGATCGCTTCGCCGAGAGCCGCGCCCTGTTGCGCGATCCCGTGCTGCAGCGCTACCTCGCCACCGTGCGCGACTCCTCCGAGTTCGCGGAGCTGACGCTGACCGACCGCACCGGCCTCAACGCCCTCACGGCCGGCCAGCCGGTGGACTTCGTGCAGTCGGACGAGGAGTGGTGGCAGCAGGCGCTCGCCACCGGCAGCTACGTCGGACCGCCGCAGTTCGACGAGACCGCCGGCACCGCGGCGCTCGATCTCGCCGTCCGCGTGGACGACCCCGAGACGGGGCGGCCGGTGGGGGTGCTGCGCGGCCCGCTCCGACTCGCGCGCCTCGCCGAGCGCCTGTCGGCGGAGTCCGAGGCGACGATCACCGAGGTCGTGGACTCGGCGGGACGGGTCGTGGCGACGCGCGACAGCACCCGGCTGCTCCGCATCTCGCCACTCGCCGAGTGGTTCGACCGCAGCGAGACCGCCGTGGCGGGCCGCTTCACGATCGCCGGGACGGGCCGCTGGGTGGTGGCCGCCGCGCCCGCCGCGGGCGGCAACTGGTGGGTGCTGGCCCGGGAGCCGGAACCCGCGACGTTCCGGACCGCGAACGGGATCCGGCGGGTCATCACGATTTCCGCCGGCGTGCTGCTCGTGGCGCTGCTCGGCGTCCTGGGCGTCGTCACCGGCTGGCTCGACCGGCGCGTCACCGGGCCGGTGCGCGACGCCGTCGAGGTCGCGACGCGGGTGGCGGCCGGCGATCTCACCGTCGAGATCCCCAGGCTGACCGCGGGCGCAGGCGAGGCGGACGCGCTGCTCGTGTCGTTCCGCACGATGGTCGCCGAGCTTCGCATCCTGGTGTCCGGCATTCGCGCGTCGGCGGAGGAGCTGGCCGCGATGGCCCAGCAGATCTCCGCGTCCACGGAGGAGATGTCGGCCTCGACCGAGGAGATGGCCGCGACCTCGCAGCGGCTCACCGATCAGGCCACGGAGCAGGCCGGCCAGGTGCGGAGCGCCGCCGGCGACGCCGAGCGGATCCTCGCGATCGCCACGCAGCTCGCCGACGGGGCGCGGCTCGCCGCCGAGCGCAGCGGGGCGCTGCGCGAGACCGCCGAGGGCAACCGTGTGCAACTCGTGGCCGGAAGCGAGCAGCTCGCTCGGCTCGCCGCGGAAGTCGAGAAGGGCACGAGCGAGGCGACGCTGCTGGCCGGCCTCTCGACCGAGATTCAGCAGTTCGTGACGCAGACGAGAGTCATCGCGACGCGGACCAACATGCTGGCGCTCAATGCGGCGATCGAGGCCGCGCGGGCCGGCGCCGAGGGCCAGGGCTTCGCGGTCGTCGCGGACGAGGTGCGGAAGCTCGCCAGCCAGGCCGCGCAGGCGGCCCAGACCACGTCGGATACCGTGGGCCGCGTCGTGCAGGGCATGACCGCCACGCGAGACCGGCTGGCGCGGCTGGCGCGCGAGAGCGCGGCCGTGCGCGGCATCGCGGACGGAGCGGCGCGCGGGTTGGAGGAGGTGACTCAGCAGGCGGTGGAGGGAAACGCCTGGGCCGACGAGATCTCCAGCGCCGCCGGCGAGGCCAAGCTGCTCGTCCAGGAGATCACCGAGCGCCTGCAAGGCATCGCGTCGGGGACCGAATCGGCCGTGGCCGCAATCGAGCAGATCGCCGCGGCCGCCGAGGAGCAGAGCGCCTCGACCGAGGAGGTCGCGAGCTCGGCCGCGCATCTGGCGGAAGCGTCCGAGCGGCTCAACGCCGGCGTCAGCCGGTTCCGCCTGCTCGAAAGTTCCGGCTCGGGCGACTAGCGTCCGGCGCCGTTCACCGCGCCCCGGACGACTCCCTCGAGCAATGCGTCGCGCACCGCGCCGCAGATCTCCAGGGCCACCCGTTCCTGCGCCTCTCCCGTGGACGCCGCCAGATGCGGCGTCAGCACCAGCCGCTCCGACCGGCGGAGCGGCGATTCCGCCGGCAGTGGCTCCTGGTCGAACACGTCCAGCGCCGCGCCGGCGATGGCGCCGCGCTCCAGCGCGCAGAGCAGGGCGGCCTCGTCGATCAGCCCGCCACGCGCCGTGTTGATCACCATGGCGGTGGGCTTCATGAAGCTCAGGCGTCGCGCGTCGAGCAGGTGGCGGGTGCCGTCCACGAGCGGCAGGTGCAGGGTCACGACGTCGGCGCGGGCGAGCAGCTCATCGAGCGCCACCAGCGCCACGCCGAGCTCCCGGCCCCGCGCAGCCGGGACGTAGGGATCGTGGGCCACCAGCCGCATCCCGAACCCGCGGGCGATTCCCGCCACGTGGAGGCCGATCCGGCCGAGCCCCACGATGCCCAGCAGCTTGCCGTGCAGCTCGCTGCCGCCGAGCGCCGTCCGGTCCCACGCGCCCGACCGCATGCTCTGCGCCGCCCACGGCACCTTGCGGACGAGCGCGAGCAGCAGGGCGAAGGTATGCTCCGCCGCGCTCACCGTGTTCGCGCCCGGCGTGTTGAGCACCACGATCCCGCGCCGCGTGGCCGCGGCGAGATCGATGTTGTCCACCCCCATGCCGGCCCGCGCGATCAGCCTGAGCCGCGGCCCGGCCGCGATCAGGTCGGCGGTGACGCGCGTGTCGGACCGCACGAGCAGCGCGTCCGCGCGGGGCAGCTCCCGCCGCAGGGCCGCGGCATCGCCCACCGCCGACACGACCTCGAGCTCCGGCCGGGCCGTCAGCAGGGTGAGCCCCGCCTCGGCAATCCGGTCGCTCACCAGCACGACGTGCTTCATCGGCACGCCTCCGCGATCCGGCCGAGCAGCTCCGTGACCCCCGCGACCGTATGGTCGCCCATGTGCCCGATGCGGATCGAGGAGTCCTTGAGCGGTCCATAGCCCGATCCGATGATCCACCCGTCCGCCTTGAGCCGCTGCACGATCGGCCGACTCTGCATGCCCTGCGGCACCGTGAGGCAGGACACCGTCCACGAGCGCCGGCCGCAGCGCGGCAGGTACCCGAAGCCGAGCCGCCCGCCCTCGCCGTCCACCCAGTCCTCCACCGTGCGGCGCATCGCGTCGTGCCGATCCCACCGCGCCGCGACTCCGCCCTGCTGCTCGATCCGCGCGCATTGCCCGGCGAGCGCGTAGAACAGCGAGAGCGCCGGCGTGTTGGTCGGCTGCCGCTCGGCGAAGGCCTCCTCGTAGGCCACCAGATCGAGGTAGGCGCCCCGTCCCGGCAGCTTGCGCGCCCGCTCGAGCATGCGCTCCGACGCGACCCCCAGGGCGAGGCCCGGCGGCAGGGCGAGTGCCTTCTGCGAGCCGGTGAACACGAAATCGAGGCGCAGCCGGTCCGTCTCGACCGGCGAGCCGGCCAGCGACGTCACCGCATCCACCAGCAACATGACGTCGTTGAACTCGTGCACGACCGGCGCCAGTTCCGCGAGTGGCGCGAGGGCGCCGGTCGACGTCTCGGAGTGCACGAGCGTGACCGCGTCGACCTCGGTCCGCAGCAGCGCGTCGCGCAGCATGTCCGCCTCCACCGTCCCGCCGGGGTTCACGTCGAGTCGCACCACGTCGAGCCCGCAGGCCCGGCCGATCGCCGCGAACCGCTCGCCGAACGCGCCGCCCACGACCGACAGCACCCGGTGCCGCACGCCGCCGCGGATCGCCATCTCCATGAACCCGGTCGCCGCGCACGTGCCGACCAGCACGCGCCGGCTCGTGCGGAACATGTCGCGCAGCGGCGCTTCGATGCCGGCGAGCAGCGCGACCATGTCCGCGCCGCGGTGCGGGATCATCGGCCGCAGCATCGCCGCCAGCACGTCGGGATGCACCTCGGTGGGGCCGGGGAGGAAGAACCGGCCGAACGGGATAGGCGTCATGGATGGCATGGGGGCATTTGGGAGAGTGAATAGTGAGAAGTGAGAAGTGAAAAGAGAAGCCCCCAAAACAGGCGAGGGCCTTTTCACTCTTCACTTTTCACTTTTCACTCCACGCGCTCCAGCCGCGGGTTCGGCCGGTACTGCCGCCCCGCCTTGCCGCACGGGCGGCCGTCCACCAGCAAGACGTCCGCCGTGAAGTCGTAGCGCCCCGCAAAGAGCGACGAGCCGACGCCGTAGGCGTCCACGGGGACGCCGAGCGACTCGAACTGCTCGATCTTCTCGGCCGTGAACCCGCCCGACACGACGATCTTCACGTCGGGGAACCCCTCGGCGTCGAGCGCCTGGCGCACGTTCCACACGAGCTGCGGATTCACGCCGGTGGGATCGAACGAGCCCATCTGGGGCACGACCGACTTGTCCACCATGGTGTGCGACGTGTCGAGCCGCACGCCGTAGAGCTGGGGGCCCAGCGCCCGCGCCACGGCGAGTGCCGTGGTGACGCTGTCGTTGTCGAAATCCACGAGGCTGATCAGCCGCACGTCGTGCGGCATGTGCTCCGCGAACTTGCGGGTCGCGAGCACCGTGTCGCCCCCGAACGCCGCGATCATGGCATGCGGCACGGTCCCGATGCCCCGGCTCCCCCACCACGACGCCTGCGCGTCGGTCGACACGCCGATCGCGCCCGCGATGTGGGCCGCGTAGCCGTCGCCGGTCTGCACGAGCCAGTGGTCGTGCCGGGCCGGGAAGAACATGACCTCCTTGGGCTTCGCCGCGTCCACGACGCGGCGCGTGTTCGTGCCGACGCGCGTGCGCCGCGCCAGCACCCCGAGGTAGAGCGTCTCGAGGTGCGCGAACACGTCGTACGGCCCCTCGATCGTCATCACCGTCTCCCACGGCGCGATCGCGTCGCCGTCGTACAGCGCGTGCACCACGATATCCGCCCATTCGATGGCGCAGAGCTTGAGGATCGCGATCGCCTCGTCCACGCCGCCCAGGTAGGCCTGCGCCTTGCCGAACACCTGCATCAGGACGTGCGGGCGATGGCGATCGGCGAGCAGGATCTCGCGCGTGCGGACGAAGTACTTGTCGGAGTAATAGCCCTCGCGCATCCGCTCCACCGGCAGGTGGAAGATGGCGGGATCCAGTCGCGGTCGTCGTGGCATGTCAGTCGCGGACCTCGGTGACTTCGAAGCGCAGGCGTCGGCGCGCGAGCCAGCGTACGCCCAGCGCGTCACGCAGGCCGCGCAGGGTGCGATTCCCCGCGCCGTACTTGGTGCGTCCATGGCGCCGCCGCCGGTGGGCCACCGCCAGCTCCTCGAAGCGCCCGCCGCGCAGCGCCATCAATGTCGGCAGGAACCGGTGCATGCCGTCGAACCGCGGCAGCCCGGCGAGCGCGGCCCGGCGCATCACCTTGAGACCGCAGCCCGTGTCCTGCACGCGATGACCGGTGATCCAGTTCCGAAAGCTATTCGCGACCCGACTCTGCACCAGCTTCCAGCCGGAGTCGCGCCGCCGCGTCCGGGCACCGACCACCGCGGCGAGGTCCGGCCGCCCCGTCAGGCGCGCGAGCAGCCGCGGGATGTCCGCCGGGTCGTTCTGGCCGTCGGCATCGAGCGTCACCACGATGTCGGCGCGCGCGGCGTCCCATCCCGCCGCCAGGGCCGCGCTCTGGCCCGCGGGCACGCCAAGCCGCAGCACCCGCAGCTCTGGCATCGTCCGGGCGAGCCCGCGCAGCGCCTCCAGCGAGCCGTCGGTCGACCCGTCGTCCACCGCGAGGATCTCGTAGCGGCGCCCGCCCAGCGCGGCCCGAATCTCGTCCAGCAGCGGGGCGAGATTCTCGCGCTCGTCGCGCACCGGCAGAACCACGGACAGCTCGGGAGCGTCCGCCGTCATGTGCCGCCGTCCACGGGTCGCTGGGCGAGGAGCCGGCTCAGCTCGGCGCGGGCGCCGGTGACAAGCGGCGAGTCCGGCTGGCTGTCGATCAGCCGCCGCAGCTCGACGATCGCCCGGCCGCGGTCGTGCAGGTGGTCGCGGTAGATGTCCACCAGCCGCAGCGTCAGCGCGCTCGCGCGCCGCGCGTCGGTCACGAGGTTCCTGGCCTCGGCGTAGAGCGCCGCGGCCCGGGTGGGGTCGTCGAGCCGCCGGAGCGACAGCTCCGCCAGGCGCACCCGCGTCTCCCAGTCCCCGGGGCCGCGCGCGATCTCCGCGTCGTACGCCGCCGCCGCGTCGGCATAGGCGCCGCGCGCCTCGAGCGTCTCGATGGCCGAGTACGCTCTCGCCGGGGGCGTCGACGATCCGTCGGGAGCGTACAGATTCCCGATCAGACGACTCAGTCCTTCACCCGCGGTGCGCCCGATCACCCAGACGCCGCCGGCTGCGAGCAGCAGGAGCACGCCGCCGGGCAGGAACAGCGCCACGAACCGGTCGATGCCCGGAATCAGCTGGCCCACGAGGCCGATCGCGACGAACAGGCCGCCCACCAGCAGCAGGTACCGGACGGCGACGCGGTCGGGATGGTCGGAAGACACGAGGCGAGCGGATGGGTAGGGGGACGGGGTAGGCGGGAACGTACGAACCGCGACGGCGCGAATCAAGTTGACACTGACTGGGACGCGCGGGGATAATTCGCGCAGCCGACGCCGATCCAGCGGTCACATCACTTCAGGGAGAACCACCGTGTCAGATACGCTTTCGCGCCGGGATTTCGTCGGGGCGGCCTCGGGTCTCGCCGCCGGGGCGGTGCTCGGGGTTCCGCGCGGCGGGCCGCGCGCTCCCGCCGTGCACATGCCGCCCCCGGCCCGGCCCGTGGCCGTGGCTTCGGCCAACGGCCTGCGGGGGGTCGAGGTGGCGGGCAGGCTGCTGGCGGAGGGAATGGACACGCTCGACGCCGCGATCGAAGGGGTGAAGATCCAGGAGCTCGACCCCAACGACATGTCGGTCGGCTACGGTGGGCTTCCCAACGAGGAGGGCGTCGTGCAGCTCGACGCCTCGTGCATGCACGGACCGACCAAGCGCGCCGGCGCCGTGGGGGCGCTCGAGGGGATCAAGACACCGAGCGTCGTCGCCAAGTACGTGCTGCTCTACACCGACCACATCATGCTGGTGGGCGAGGGCGCCAAGCGTTTCGCGCTGTCGTACGGGTTCAAGGAGGAGGATCTCCTCACCGAGAAGAGCCGCGAGGCCTGGCTCCACTGGCGCGCGAACCGCGGGCGCGACGACGCCTGGCTCGACGTGCCGGACGACCAGCGCCTGGTCGTGGGGACCACCGGAACGATCACCATGAACGTGGTGAATCCGAAGGGCGAGCTCTCGTCGGTCACGACGACCAGCGGCCTCTCCTGGAAGATCCCCGGACGGGTGGGCGACTCGCCGATCATCGGCGCCGGGCAGTACTGCGACAACGACATCGGCGCGGCCGGCTCGACGGGGCGCGGCGAGTCCAACATCAAGATCTGCGGCGCGTTCCTCACGGTCGAGCACATGCGGCGCGGCATGAAGCCCGTCGATGCCTGCCTCGAGACCTTGCGGCGCGTCGTGGCCGCGGCCGAGCCCCGGCTGCTCAACGCGCAGGGCCGCCCGACGTTCCAGCTCAACTACTACGCGGTGAGCAAGCGCGGCGAGCTTGGCGCCGCCTCGCTCTACCCGTCGCAGTTCGCGGCGTTCGACGGCCAGACCGCCGGCCTGCGGGACTGCGCGTACCTGTACGAGCGTCCGTGATCCGTCGTCTCGCCGTCGCCACGCTCTTGCTTGCCGCGGCCGCTCCACCCGCCGCGGCGCAGCTGCCCAACATCTTCCCGCCGGGCTCCGACTGGCGTGACCTGTGGTATCCCAAGCTCTTCTGGGTACCGCGGGAGGGCGTCACGGTGGGCGGCTACTACGCCATCGCGCGCCCGACCCGCTACGCGGACCGCACCGCGGCGCCGCACCGCTTCATCACGGCACTCGACGGCCAGATCTCGGCCTCGGGATCCCGCTACCTCCAGCTCGACGCGTGGGCACCGGCGCTGGTGCACGGCTGGCGGTTCCGGCTCACGCTCGCGGCCAAGCACTGGAACCGCGAGCCGTACTTCGGGATCGGCAACGTCACGACCGTGGACTCGGGCGACGCCGCGGGCAGGGACCTCTATTACCGGATCAGGCGCGTGCGGAACTTCGTGCGCGGCGAGGTGCAGCGCGACATCGTGGGGCCAGTCCGGGTGCTCGCCGGCTGGCATGCCGAGCACTGGTTCCTCGACACGCTCCGGGCCGACTCCCAGCTCGCCGCGGATCTCGCCGGCGGGGCCGACCCGCGGATCGGGGTGGGGACGAGCGACATCAGCCTGCGCTTCGGCGTCGTGGTGGACACGCGCGATCGCGAAGCCGCCCCGCAGCGCGGCATGCTGCTGGAAGCGCTAGAGAGCATCGCCGATTCGAATCTCGCCGGGGACCTGAGCTATACCCGCACGACGGTCAGCGCGCGCGGATACGTCCCGCTCGGCGAGCACTGGAGCGTTGCGGCGCGGGTGGCGGGCGAGTCCATGGGCGGCAGCCCGCCGCTCGGGACGTTCTTCACCTTCGAGGCGAGCGGCCAGCCGTTCGGCGTACTCGGCGGCCCGGAGTCGCATCGCGCCATCTACCGCTACCGCTTCGTCGACGCCGACAAGCTGCTGGGCAACTTCGAGGTGCGCTACGACGTGCTACCGGTGCCGAACCTCGTGCGCGCGACCGTGGTGGGATTCGTGGACGCCGGCCGGGTGTTCCCGCAGGGCTCGTTCCGCCTCACGACCGACGGACTCAAGGTCGGTGGTGGCGCGGGGGTCCTCGCGCAGTTCGGCGAGACCGCCGTGCTCGGCTTCACCACCGCGTACGGTCCGGACGGCCTGACACTGTACGCGCACTGGAAGTGGCCGTTCTAGTCCCCCCCACCGCACGGGACAGCAGCTTCCTAGCGGCCTTCCGTGATCACGATGCCCCGCTTCGCCAGCGCCTTCACGTACGGCTCGTACGGCATGCCCACGTACGCCGCCGTCACGCCAAACCGCTCGACCCGCCCGCCGACCTGCATCTGCGCCGTGATGGACAGCGAGAAGCCCGTGGTGCGCATCATCGACGTCATGTCGTGCTCGGCGTCATAGACGTCGAGCAGCTCGAACGTCTCGGTCCGGGCTTCCCCGTCCTTCGTCCCCGCGACGATCACCTTGAGCGCCACGAGGTCGGGAGCATCGTCCTTCCGGAGCTTCGGCGCCGCCAGCGCCACGAACACGTCGCGGGGACGGACCGTCGCTCCATCCACCACGATCGGATCGACGTCGAGCAGGCCGAGCTCCCGGATCGCCCGGATGATCGTCGCGTGACCGGGATAGCGGAGCGTCTTGTACTCCATCGTGGCGATCTTGCCCTCGAAGTCCCAGGGCATGATCGAGATCCCGCCTCCCGTATGGAACGCCTCGAGCATCCCCACGGGCGCGGAGAACTCCACGGTCTCGAGCTCGGAGAGCGCTTCCACCCGGGTGGGCTTGCCGTTCCGCAGCACCCAGGATGGTGCCGTGTAGTAGTCGAGCACGCCCTCGATCGAGTAGACGATGTGGTAGTTGAGCGGGGGCTCCGGATGCTGCGGCAGACCCCCGACGTAGAGCCGCACACTCTCGACCTCGTCCAGCCGCCTGATCCCCTCGGCCGCGAGGATGTTCACCATGCCGGGCGCCAGCCCGCAGTCGGGCATGATCGAGATCTTCTTCTCCCGGGCCGCCCCATCGAGCTTCTGCTGCTCGCGCACGATCTCCGTATTGCCGCCGAGGTCGGAGTAGTGCACCCCGACCTCGACCGCGATGCGCGCGAGGTCGCCGTTGAGGTAGTACGGCAGGGCGCTCATCACCGCATCGTGCCCGGTCATCAACGTGGCAACGGCCGGGGCGTCGCGTGCGTCGAGCTTGACGACCTTGAGGCGTCTTCCCCTGTGGCCCTTGAGAACCGCCGGCAGGGGATCGGGTTCGAGATCGGCGAGCGTGACGTGTGCGTCCGATGTATTGAGCAGGTCCCAGGCGCAGGCGGATCCCTGCAGGCCGGACCCTAACACTAACGCTTTCATGGAGTTACTCCATTGTCAGCCGGCTCCAACCGGGTCGGAAAGATAGGCGGGGGGCCGGGCGCGGGGGAGGGCCGCTTGAGGCCACGGGTGACGGGCTGTATCGTGGAGCGCGTTGACGCACTCCACATCCCCACCCGACGTCCCCTCCCGGAGGCGGAATCCGCGGCAGACGCGGGACCGTCTTGTGCGCGCGGCCCTCGAGTTGTTCACCACACGGGGCTATCACGAGACCACCACGCCGTTGATCGCCGCCCGCGCCGGCATCGCCGAAGGGACGATCTACCGGCACTTCGCCAGCAAGGACGAGCTGCTCAACGAGATCTACCGGGCGGGCATTCGCGTGTTCGTCGCGGTCGTCCGGGAGTCCGATCCCAAGGAGCGCTGCCGGGAGCGGTTGCAGCAGGTTGCCCGGCGCTGGCGCGACCTGGCCGGTCGGGAGCCGGCGCTGCTGCGCCTGGTGTTCAGCGACCAGGCGGCGCAGCTCGTGGACGAGAAGAGCCGCCTGAGCGCGCGCGAGCTGCACGCCGAGCTCGAGAAGGTCGTGGCCGCCGGCAAGGCGGCGGGTGAGGTCCGTGCCGGCGCGGCGGAGCTGTGGTCGGAGGTGTGGCTGCGTTGCGTGCTGCTGGCCCTGCAGAAGGTGTCGCGCGGCGCCTGGAAGCCCGACGAGGCCGCGATCCAGCAGGTGTTCGACGCGGCGTGGGACGCCATCCGCTCTGGCGGGGCTACTCCGCCGGAGGGTGCGAGCTCCTAAGTCCCCGGGGCCGGGACGACGGCTGCTTGTTCACCGCAGAGATCGCGGAGAGCGCAGAGACGGTCATCCCTCGTTTCCGAACGGACCTCTGCGAGCTCTGCGTGCTCTGCGGTGGCATCGCGCGGTGACGACCCCTCCTGGCTTCGGGGGGGCCGCGCTGCTCGTCCCCCGCTGTCACTTCCCGACGGATTGCCGCAGGAACGCGAGGATGTCCCGCCATGCCTCGTCCGCCACGGCGGCCGGCTCGCGCGTCCGCAGGAACCCGT
>Ga0153915_10004311_pt1 | contig 13079 bp, 12 predicted proteins | sample Opewatmetagenome_2_FD_107003 | JGI IMG/M metagenome (GOLD analysis project Ga0153915, IMG submission 107003) | Freshwater wetland microbial communities from Ohio, USA - Open water 3 Core 3 Depth 3 metaG | ecosystem: Environmental > Aquatic > Freshwater > Wetlands | place: USA: Ohio, Lake Erie... | reverse complement strand
GCGGAGGGGAAAATCGCCAAGTCAGTTGCTCACATTCTCGATTGGCTGGAAAGCGTAGTCGTCTGGCCGGTGCTCTTGTACCGGCGGGTGCGATACGGGTATGCGTTTCGGCGGATTCGCATGGCGCAGCCTCAGTACGCAAAGGTGGACCCGGCGGACTACAAACGCCTGCGAGGATATGAATGGCTTGCAAAGAAAGGGGGAAAGAGCTTCTACGCGCGAAGACGTGTGGCAAGCGGCGAAAAAAGAAAAAACCGGCTAACGTACATGCACCAGGATGTTATCGAAGTGCCGGAGGGCATGGTGATCGACCATATCAATCACGATGGGATGGATAATAGAAGCGCAAACGTACGAGCGGCGACGTATTCGCAGAACATGTACCACAGAACAAAGCGTTCGGGGGCAACACATTCGAAATACAAAGGAATTCACTTGGATAAGACGCGTCGCAAATGGCAGGCTTCGATAACGTTCGAGAAGAAGAGAATGCATCTGGGCTACTTCCAGAACGAGATCGACGCGGCCAGGGCCTACGACCGAGCGGCGAGGCAGTATCACGGCGAGTTCGCCAGCCTGAACTTCCCGGAATCCGGGAATGGCTGAGGGCGGAGAGAACTCGAAATGTACGATCCCGAATGTCGAATTGGGTTAATAGCAGATAGGGTGGGCCTTGGCCCACCGCACCGCCTCGCGTCGGGAGACGCGGGGGCAATCCCACCGATCAAAGTCCGCGACATGCTTCAAGGTGCGCCAACTCCCACGCGACGCTACTAAATGACTTCCTTACCGCCGCGCGAGGCTTACGCGAACGTCGCGATGACCGGGGCGTGGTCGGGGATTTCGCCGCCGGCCGTCGGGTGCGGGCCGATCAAACCTGGCGTCTCATCGTTCAGGATGTTCATAGCTGGCACCTGCCGTAAACCATTCACTCTCGGCATAAGCCCTTCGCTGACCAGAATGTGATCCAGCAGCTCGTTTTGTCCGTTGTGACGCCGAGACCACCGGACGTTTTCGGGCAAAAGCTTGGTCACGTTGAACAGTCTTCTGGCGTCGTCGGCGTCCGGCCTCTGGAACGCCCCAGCCGCATGTGTTGCATCATTGGGACCCCGGGGCTGGCTGCCGGGTGGCCCGTACAGGATTTCGGTCGTCGCAGCCTCGGGCCCGTCGTTAAGGTCGCCCAAAAGGATGACGTCCCGGTTTGCATTCAGGCGGTCTGTAACGTACTGGCGCAGGCTTGTCGCCTCGGCTGCCCGACGCTCGAGCGCGAAGTAGGCCGTGTGCGCCCGAAGCGTTTCGTTCGATGTCGAGAAATTGCCTGCGAAAGTGAGCAGCTTGGATTTCAGGTGCGCCGTGATGACGTCGATCTGGCCGCCGTCGTGAGGTACGGTGATCCGAAAAGCCGGCCGGGAGAACTGTGGCAGGACCTCAATGTTGCCGTTGTCATCGAAGGCGCGGACATCGACGCCTTGCGGAAGCCGCCACTGATCGATCTGCTCTGACTCAACGGGCGCGCTACGGGTGAGGAAAGCCACCCTATTGGCGCGATCATCGGGCGTGGCTGCGATAGGATGGAAATTGAGCCCGCTGGCAAGGTCCTGGAGCGCGTTTGGGTCCAGAATCTCCTGTAGTGCTACAACGTCAGAGCCCAGCGCCTGTAAGGTAGTGATGAGGAAGTCGAGCTTCTGGTTGTAGAACTGATCGCTCTGTGCGAAGTTCTGAACATTCCAAGTAGTAATTGTGATGGGCATGATAAGCCTCCTTGTGTTAGAGTTATAAGGGATTCTGTTTACACCTTGCCAATCGTACCTGAATTAGGCGACTTAAAACAATTGTGGTAACTACGTATTTTTGCAATCTTTTTTAGGCCATAGACCGCCGCCGGTAACTCGCTGCGTTCAGCCGATAATCGACTCCTCACCGAAATCCACGATTTCTCCGTGGCTTGTGCATATCTGTGGTCAATTCGTACCTCAGATCGCGCTGATAGTCTTTGACTTAAGGGTCGAGGTCAGTTAACCTTCAGCGAGGATGAGACGATTGGCTGCATGTTGTTTTGGTCTGGGCTGGCTTCCTTTGGCCCCGGGGACGTGGGGTTCGCTTCCGCCGGCTGTCGTCTTTGGCCTGATGTGTCACTTCCACGCATCGTTCGTAGCAACACTTATCGTGATGAGCGCGTTTGCTTTGGCAGGCTCGGTGGTTTGCGTGAAGTCTGCCTCTGCTTCAATTGCCGCTACGGGCAAGAACGACCCCCGCGAGGTGGTTGCCGATGAATTCGCCGGGCAGGCCGTCACGTTCTTCGTCGGCCCGTTCCTGGCCGCCGGGCCGGCCTGGGTCATTGCTCTGCTGGGTTTGGTGCTGTTCAGGATATTCGATATTTCCAAGCCGTGGCCGATTCGCAAGCTCGAAAAGTTCCCCGCCGGCTGGGGAATCTTAGCCGACGATCTGTTAGCGGGCGTCTATGCCGGGGCCGCCTTGTTCTTGTGCAGCAAGGCCGGCGTGATCGAATACATCGGCGGATTGCTTGTGCCCTCCGGCGGTTCGCCGCTCGGCGTCCCGCAGGCCGTCGCTTTGGGCATCGTTCAGGGCTTAACAGAATTTCTGCCGGTCTCATCAGACGGACATCTTGTTTTATTTGAAAACCTGTTCAATCTTGATCCTGAATCGCCTCAGATGCTGCTCTTCGACTTGACCGTACACGTGGGAACGGTCGTCGCTATTTTCGTTGTCTTTCGCAAATCCATCGCCGCTCTTGCCGCCAACCTGCTTGCGTGGCGTAAGTACGGGGCAAGCCCGCTCGAGATTTACAGAAGAAGCCCCAGCGTCCACGTCCTGGTGCTGGCCGTCCTTGTCACGGCTGTGACCGGCGTTTGCGGCCTGTCGCTCGAAGAATATTTCGTTGCCGCTCGTGGTAAATTGGTCGTGGTGCCGATCATGTGGATTATCAACGGAACACTGCTGCTCATGACGGACTGGCGGAAGAAGGCCCGGCTGGGTCTGCGGGAATTCGGCGTCCTGGCCGCCATCATCGTGGGGCTGGCTCAGGCCACGGCGATCCTGCCGGGAATATCTCGCAGCGGCACGACGATCTGCGCCGCCATCCTGATCGGCCTGCGCCGGCGATGGGCGGTCGAGTTCAGCTTTCTGATTGCCATACCCGCCATCTTAGGGGCGACGCTTTTGGAATCGGTCAAGCATTTCACCGAAATCAGCTCCGGCAGCCTGCCGATTGCTTCGGCGGCAGCCGGCGCCGTCGCCGCCGCCCTGACGGGCGTTCTGGCCCTGAAGCTGCTGATAAAGACCTCCCGGGCCGCAAAACTGAAGTATTTCGCATTTTATTGCTACCTCGTGGCCTGTTTAGTATTCGTTTATGCCCTGAGGTAAAAGGGTATGACGAAGAACTTCAGGGTTTGACTGAAAAAATCTGGCAAAATGAATGTTTGAGCGTATAATGATTATGGACCGGTCGTACGGTTTTTGAAAAAGGACCTTTTTAGCAGGACCGTAAGGAGGTGTTCCCGAAGCCTGCTGTGGAGGGTTTTCTGCTATGACGCTAAATAGCTATAGTTCTCTGTGCGACGATTTCTATCTCGACATGCACATCAACACCGAGCTGGACCTTCCCACGGAGCGGGATACCGTTCTGGCCTTTTTTGAGCGGATACGAAGGCAGTTTCCGTCGATGGGCTACTTCTACCGCCGGACAAACAACGAGTACTGCCTGGAAGAAGACCGCAACCTCGGCCAATACCGCTGGATCAGCCTCGAAACAGACCGTATCGGCTCCGGCGTGGTCAACCCTTCAGACCTTGAGACGGCCTACTGCCAGGACCGGCTGGTTCTGGAGCTGGCTCCCTACATGCTCGCCGTAAGCCCGCTGGACATCGACTCGCTGGACGTTACCTTTGCCATGGATTTTGACTGCGCCGGCAGTCACGATGAAGTGATCGCCGAGGCCCTGTTTGGGCAGAGCGCCTTCAGCAGCCTTCTGGACTGGCCGGGCGCCAAGCCCATCGGCTTTTCGCCCGCCGTGGTCATCGGCTTGTCCGACGACGACCACACGCAGGGACGAATCAGCGTCGAGTCGAAAACGAGCGTCTATGAGCCCGGGAAAAAAGGCCAGGAGGATGATGAGGCAATCACGTTGTCTTTGACCATCCGCCAATATCCGAAGCCCGCCGAGCTATTTGACCCGCTGAGGTCTTTCGAGAATCAGTGCCGGCTGGCGCAGGAATTAATGGCCGAGAGAATCGTCCCCGGTTTTGTTCATCCTCTGACCGAGACCATCGCGCAGAGACGATGAACGTAGGTTGACCAGGAACCTGCAAATGGCTATTGAGGCGCCGACCAGCAAATTCAAAAAGACGAATCTCAAAATCTACATAGGTCTTTGCCTTGTTGCCGCAGCCTGGTTTGCGTACGATGGCTATTTCAACGAGACGTTCAAGAAGGAAAACACCGATGCCAACGGCGCGCCGAACAGCACTCTGGTCTTCAATCAGAAATCGCCGCCCTTTTTCGCGGCTGCCGCGGTGCTTTTGGGCGCGTACCTGTTCGCCGTAAAGGATAAGAAGCTCCTCGCCGGCGAAAACGAGCTTGTGATCAGCGCCAAAGAAAGGATTCCCTACGATTCTATACAGAAGATAGACAAAACCTGCTTCGACAAGAGGGGCTTTTTCATCATCACGTACAAGGACCCCGACGGCCGCGAAGTCCGCCGGGCCTTGAGCAACAGGAGATATGACAACCTGGGCGCCGTCTTGGATCATCTGGTGGCGAAAATCAGTTGAAAGCGATCAAAGCAGGACCCGGCCTCTTGGAGAATAAACGACCGCAAACGACCGGAAGGAATGTATGCACATGAATCATTGCGTTGTGGGCTTACAATGGGGCGACGAAGGCAAAGGTAAGGTTGTCGATATCCTCGCCGAGCACAGCGACATCGTCGTACGGTACGGCGGCGGAGCCAACGCCGGCCATACGGTAATCGTCGGCGACAGCCGGTTCGCTTTGCATCTGCTGCCCAGCGGCTCCGTCCGGCCAAAAGTCATCTGCGTCATTGCCAACGGCGTGGTCGTTGACCCGGACGTCCTGGGAACCGAAATTGACACACTCGCCCAAAAAGGCATTTCGCTCGATGGGCGGCTCCATATCAGTGAAAACGCCCATGTAGTCCTGGATTATCACAAGAGGGAGGACCAGTTATGCGAAGAGTCGCTGGGCAAGAACAAGCTGGGCACAACGGTACGGGGCATCGGCCCCTGTTATGCTGATAAAGTCGGCAGAAGCCATGCCCTGCGCATGGGTGACCTGCGAAATCTTGAAGTGCTCAAAACCAGGCTGCGAACCATCGTCGAATACAAGAACAAGCTTTTTGCGGCCCTCTACGGGGCCGAGCCGCTCAGTGCCGACGCCATCTTCGAAAAGTGCGAATCCTACGCCGAAAGGTTCCTTCCTTACCTGACGGACACCACCGAATTTCTGCACCAGTCCATGGCCGAGGGCAAATCCATCCTGTTTGAGGGCGCCCAGGGCTCGCTGCTGGATCTGGACCACGGCACGTTTCCATTCGTAACCAGCTCGAACTCCAGCTCGCTGGGTATGCCGGCCGGCTGCGGTGTGCCGGCCAAATGCGTCGATAAATTCATCGGCGTGATTAAGGCTTACACCACGAGGGTCGGCGCCGGCCCGTTCCCCGTCGAGCAGGACAACGACATCGGCCAGTACATCCGCGATAAAGGCCACGAATACGGCACCACGACCGGCCGCCCCCGCCGGTGCGGCTGGTTCGACGCGGTGGCGGTGGCCTACAGTGTAACCATCGGCGCCATCGATTCGGTGGCACTTATGCACCTTGATACGCTGGCCGGCCTGAAGGAATTGAAGATCTGCAGGGCCTACAAGATCAACGGACAAGAAAGGACCTTTTTCCCGGCCAATATGGCCACGCTCGCCCAGGCCAGTCCCGTGTACGAAACCCTGCCCGGCTGGGACCAGGACATAACCGAGGTCACCAACTTTCAGGATTTGCCCGTGAACGCCCGGGACTACGTTTGCCGAATCGAGCAGCTCATCGGCAGACCGGTCACCATCATTGGCGTCGGGCCAAAACGAACTCAGACCATTTTCAGACACTAACGTTTGGCGCATGGGGCAGGCAAAACCACACACCAAACGCTACCGCTATGAAAGGCTTTGGAGAAAAACTCGATGAAACCGCCAGGCGCCTCGGGCTGAGGCCCGAACGGATGCCCCGCCACCTGGCGATCATTATGGACGGCAACGGCCGGTGGGCCCAGCAGAGGTCCCTGCCGCGCGTTGAAGGGCACCGCCGGGGCGCAAAAACGGTCGAGAGAATCGCCCAATGCTGCGTCGATTTCGGCATCGAGTCTCTGACGTTATATTCTTTCAGCATAGAAAACTGGAAAAGGCCCGAAACCGAAGTCAACGCCCTGATGAATCTGTATGCCGAGTACCTCGTCGGGATTCGGCCTACGCTGATGAAGAACAACGTCAAGCTGATTCACCTCGGCCGGCTGGCCGGACTGCCCGTGCCGGTACAGAACGAGCTTGCCCAGACAATGGAGAAAACCTGCGACAACACCGGCATGACGCTGGCCCTGGCCTTGAATTACGGCGGCCGAACCGAAATCGTCGATGCGGCCAGAAAGATCGCCCAGGAATACAAGAAGGGTAAGCTCCGCCTCAATGACATCAACGAAGAATGTATCGGCGCCCATCTCTACGGAGCCGGACTGGCCGAGCCAGACCTCTTGATACGCACGGCCAACGAAATGAGAATCAGCAACTTCCTGCTCTGGCAGATTTCATACAGCGAATTCTATGTTACAAAGACGCTCTGGCCCGATTTCAAGAAAGCCTCTCTCGAAAAAGCCATCCGGGCATACGCAGAACGAACCCGGCGCTTTGGGACCGTCAGAATGAGCTCATAGCCGGCAGAACGCAAACTCATAAGAATCGATCGCGCTGCCACAAAACGTCCGAGCGAACGACGAAATGGTGAAATACAGGCTGCTTTTCGGAACACTGATGACGGTGTTTTTCACCGCCGTTGTCATTTTCGACGGTTGGCTTGACGGCTCTGTAACAGCTTCGCCAGCCGACGACAGGTCCGTGCAGGGGACCGGTCTGTGCATCCTTATCGCCCTGTTGGTCATTCCCGCCCAAATCGAGCTGTCGAGACTGGCGGCGGCCAAGAACCTGAAGGTCTTTCTGCCCGTTTCGATTATCGGCTCAATTCTGTACGCCACCTGGCGGTTCTGGCAGCAATTCATCAGCCTGCCGCCTGAACTCTACCTGCTTTGGCTGCCGGTTCTTACGTTGCTGGCGATGCTTCTGTACCAGTACACAAGCTATGGGACCTGTGGAGTCTTGGCCAATTGCGGGGTAAATTGTCTTTCGATCTGGTATCTGGGACTTCTGAGCAGCTTCTGTCTGACGGCCCGAATCGAGTTCGGCCTCTGGCCTTTGCTGATGTTTGTTTTCGTTGTAAAGTCTTCTGATATAGGGGCTTATGCCATCGGGACTCTGTTCGGTGAGCACAAGTTTTCCCCGAAAGTCAGCCCGGGCAAGACCTGGGAGGGCATGGGCGGCGCTTGTGCGGCGGCGGTAATAGTCGCTGTTGGCTTTGCCGTCGGTTGTGATATAATGGCTTGGTGGCTGGCCGTCGTTTTTGGCCTGTGTTTTGCCTTTATCGGGCAAATGGGCGATTTGGCCGAGTCCATGATGAAGCGAGATGCTCAACAGAAGGACTCGGCCAACAAGGTGCCCGGCTTTGGCGGGATACTGGACATCATAGATTCGCCTCTGGTCGCCGCGCCCTTTGCTTACGTGTTCTTTATGTGCAGTTGTTGATCGAGGACAACGTTGGACGTTACGATACAATTGAATTCAACGGACAACCAGCTCGAGCTGTTCGGGCCGGCCGACAGCTACCTTCGTCTTGTTCACCAGGCGCTCGGTGTTCAAATCGCCGCTCGCCACAGCAGGCTGGTCATCACGGGCAAGGAAAAGGACGTTAACAAAGCCGTTGAAGTCATCGGCAAAATGCAAGAGCAGCTTCTTAAACACCGCAGCCTTTCGGCGGCGGACGTGACCACCTTTCTGAGGCACAGGGATTTCTCCGGAACGCCCGAGCCCGACGAGGCCCTGACCGTCTTCTCGCATAAGAGAGTCATTGAACCGTCCACCAAAGGCCAGCTCAAGTATATCGACACAATGCTGGCCAACGACCTGACCTTCTGTATCGGGCCGGCGGGAACCGGCAAGACCTACCTGGCCGTCGCCGTGGCCGTCTCCATGCTCAAGAAACGGCAAATCCGCAGGATCGTCCTGGCCCGTCCGGCCGTCGAGGCTGGCGAGAAGCTCGGCTTCCTGCCGGGAGACTTGCAGGCCAAGGTCAACCCGTATCTTCGTCCTCTGTTCGACGCCCTTGAAGATATGATGGATTTTGCCCAGATGAGGAAACTGACGGAATTGGACGTGATCGAGATCATTCCACTGGCCTTCATGCGAGGCCGAACGTTGAACGAGGCCGTCATCATCTGTGACGAGGCTCAGAACACCTCGGCGCTGCAAATGCTCATGGTCCTGACGCGGCTCGGGCACGGCTCAAAGATGATCATCACGGGCGACATCACACAAATCGATCTGCCCGCAGGCCAGAAGAGCGGAATGGTCGAAGCCATCGAAACGCTGCGACGGATCAAAGGCATCGGCTGTGTGGAATTAGCTCAGAAGGACATCGTGCGACACCGGCTGGTCCAGAACATCGTGCAGGCTTACAAAAAGAAGGCCAAAGCGAAGAATTAGTCGCCAAGAGCAGCAGGAATTATAGATGGGACTCTGGAAAAGAATAAGCCCGCGACGAAGTCAGGTTCGCAAAGACATGTCGGCCGAGCGTTTCTCCCAGATCAGCAGGTTTGCCAGCACGGAGGCTCTGATCTCTATCCTGATTTGGCTGCTCTTTGTCGCCCTGTGCACCCTGGTCCTGTCGCTGCCCGGCGCCTCGGCTCTCAAAATCATACCCACCGCCGCCATTGTGGTTTTGGTCTCTCTGGCCGGGGGTTTGTATATCCATCAGTACCAAAAAAGAATAAGGAGGAACCACGCCAGGGCCCTGGTGCTGGTCGGCCTGTTTGCCGTGATGCTGGCGGCGGCCAAGCTCGGCGTCTTATCCGCCGAACACACCTTTGTCGCGACCGGAACCGCCGTCACAACAGCCATCATTCTGACCATCGCCTACGACCAGCGATTTGCGATGGGCATGAGCGCGTTCTACTGCCTCCTGGCCTGTCTGGCGGCCGGACCCGTGCCGGACAACGGACCTCAGCTTACAGGGATCAACCTGTTCTTGACCATGGGCGCCGGCGTGATGACCTGCTGCTTCTTTCTGAAAGAAATCCGCACGCGAATCAAATTGCTCCAGGTCAGCACGCTGGCGGCGGTCGTCGTGTTCATCGCCGCCGCTTCTGTGGATTATCTACCCCGAAAATTCGGGTCTCCTCACATCCTCAGAGACGCCAGCCTTCACGCCGGGGTCACTCTTATCGCCGGCGTGCTTATTCAAGGCCTGCTGCCGCTGATTGAGAAGGTCTTCCGCATAGCCACAAACATGACGCTCCTGGACTACAGCGATGCCAATCAGCGCCTGCTCAAAAGGCTTCACATGGAAGCGCCCGGCACGTTCAGCCACAGTCTGTTGATCGGCTCCATCGCCGAGGCGGCGGCCAACGCCATCGGGCGCAACGGCCTTCTGTGCAGGGTGGGCGCCTATTACCACGACATCGGGAAGGTCAATAAGGCCGGTTATTACGTCGAAAATGAGCTGGGCTCGGCCAGTCGGCACGAGAAACTTTCGCCCACGATGAGTCATTTGATTATCATCGGCCACGTCAAAGACGGAATCGAAATGGCCAAGGAATACGGCCTGCCCAGCGTGCTCCGCCAGTTTATCGAAACGCATCACGGGACAACGCTCATCGAGCCTTTCTACAACGAGGCCAAAAAGCTGAAAGCCAAAGGCTCGAAAGGAAAGACGGCCGATGCTCCTTCCGAGAGTGAATTCAGATACCCCGGCCCGAAACCGCGAACCAAAGAGGCGGCGATTGTCATGCTGGCCGACACCGTGGAGGGCGCCGTCAGAAGCCTCTCGGAAATAACGCCCACAAAAATAGAAGCGGTCGTGCATAATATGGCCATGAAACGGCTTCAGGACGGCCAGTTCGATGAATGTGACCTGTCACTGCGGGAGCTCAGTCAGATCGAGGCCAGCATATCCAAGACTCTGGCCTCGCACTATCACGGCCGAATCGCCTATCCGCAGTCGCCGGAGGTGCCGCCCGAGAGCCAACCCCAGCCCGAGCCGCCCGAGCAAAAAGACGACTGACCTGCGAGAATGACCCCTGCAAAACAAGATCAAGGTATAACCATCCAAATCACGAACAATTTCGCAGACCTACGTGTTTCCCTGTCCGGGCTAAGGAAGCTGGTCAAAGCCGTCTGCAGTCGTTTCGCCGGGCAAGGAACGCCGAGTACAAGATACCATATCGGCATTGCGATAGTTGACGACAGCCAAATCCGGGAATTGAGCAGCCGGTTTCTGAGCCGCAAGACCACGACGGATTGCCTGAGCTTTGACTTGTCCGGCGAAGAAGCGTCGCAGGCCCGCGGCCGCAACTGCAAAACGCTCGAACTGGCCGTCAATGGCCAGATGGCCGCCAGGCAGGCCGCGTTGCGGGGACATTCGAGCCAGGCGGAGCTGGCGCTCTACATAACGCATGCCCTGCTGCACAACTTCGGATTCGACGACTCCACTGGCAGCGGGGCTCGAAAAATGCACCAGGCCGAGGACGAGGTTCTGCAGGAACTTGGCTACGGTCCGGTATATAATAAGGGCCGATGAATATCGAATCCTGAATCCAGAAGGTCTGCGAGCAATAACGATGCTGACGAAGGACCTGGCTATTTGCATACGCGCGGTCGATTTTTCCGAAACGTCCCAGGTCGTGACTTTCTTTGCCCGAGATACCGGGAAAATCAGCGCTATCGCCAAAGGCTCAAAGCGGCCCAAGTCGGCGTTTGACGGCCCCATCGAGGTCTTTGCCTTTGGTGAAATTGTTTTCTCCGACACGACCAGAGACAAACTGGCCACGCTCACGGAATTCCAGCAACAGCCGAGCCTTACACATCCGGCCAAGAACCTTTTCGCCCTCGATTGCTGCCTTTTTGCGGCGGAATTGCTCAACGGTATGATAGATGATTACGACCCGCATCCGCCGCTTTTCGAGAGGTTTCTGCAATTCTTGAAGAACAGCCAAGTCACCGGTCATCAGTCGCGAGACACGATTTCACTGCTGATATTATTTCAACTGGCTCTGCTTAAAGAAGCCGGCTTAATGCCGATCTTGGATTACTGTGTGAACTGCAAAACCAGATATGAGCGACGAGCAGAGCCTGCCCCGAGCGGAGTCGAGGGGAGCGGCGAGGTCTATTTCAGCAGCTCCGCCAACGGTCTTGTTTGCAGAGACTGCGAGCCAACGTTCCCCGATAAGGTCAGGCTGAGCAAAGAGGCGGCCACCTGCCTGGCCAATCTCAGGCAGATTCCCGACGCGGCGGAAGAAACGCTCACGGAAATCGAGAAGATTTTAATCCGCCACTTCACCGACCTGCTCGGCCGGCCGCCCAAAATGGCAAGACACATCCTTGGAAATTGAGCTATCCGCCCGAGCACTTTGGAAAAACGCTGAACATTGCCGAAAGAGTTCTGATTTTTTTCTTTGCCGATCCTTTCCCCTGCTATCTCAAGAGATAAAATATTCGTGGCAATTACCTCCCCGGAATGTAGAATGTTGCGGCAAGAGACGGTGCGAGTGGGGCGCCCGAAAAGACGATGATGGATCTAAAAGAATATTTCAAAAGAGGTTTTCGTGACTGGCGGCGTGAGCTCGTTGAGTATAGGTACCTCATCTTGCTGTCCCTGATCATCGTCGCAGCGGCAACTTTTCTGGACTATTATTCAGGGGTCTATGTCTCTACAACAGAGGTTGCCGCCGTCCCTGATTTGATTCTGGACCACATCGGCCCCATTGACGTGGGGTTCTTCTACGTTTATGGCTACCTCACGCTCTGTTTCGCTTTGTTCTTGTACCCGTTTGTGTTGCACATCAGAACTCTGCATGTGGTCGTCAGCCAGTTCAGCTTCCTGGTGATGCTAAGGGCTGTCTTTGTCCTCCTGACCCACCTTCAAACACCGCCGGATGGGATACTGGCCGACTTCCCCTGGATTTTCAAAGGAATCAGCTTTCAGAATGACATGTTCTTTTCGGGGCATACGGCAATCCCCTTTTTGGGTTTTCTTTTGTTCAAGGGAAAGATACGATACTTCTTTCTCTGCGGCTCAATCTTCTTGGGAATCGTTGTTCTGCTTATGCACCTGCATTACAGCATAGACGTTTTCTCGGCTTTCTTCATCACGTACTGTTGTCACAAGATTGGAAATATCGTGCTGGAGAAAACTGAACCTTACATCAGGCGTCAATTACCCTCATGAATTCCCTCACGGACTGCTGTGTTTTCCAGAGAGGACAGAGCCCTGTGAATTCTTTCGCGTCCTCAATCGCCTTTTTCAGTTGAAGGCGGTACTGGCTAACGGAGTGGAAATATCCTTGCTCTTCGTAGCAGCCGGCCAGGTACTCCTGTTCGGTTTGGCCGGGTGTGGGCAGAAGAAGCGCCTTTTTCTTATCCAGCTCGGCAAGCTCCATAATGGTCGTGTAGCCGGGCCGCGTGATTATGAATTTCGCTCGATTCATGACATTCTCTTGCTGCTCGGCATTCAAGAAGCTGCAAAACTGACGATTGCCATAAGAGCGAGTGGCCGTGCTCTCGGGAATTCCACCTGCGATTACGATCCTTCCCTCCAATTGATTTGACTGGTCGATCATCTGCTGCTCCAGGAGCGTCCTCTGAGGCTCCGGGCCCGAAACAGAAATGAAGTATTCTATGTCCTGGGCCAAATCCAGTTTTCTCAGACGGGAGAGTATTCCGATGTATCTTATCTT
>Ga0153915_10004310_pt1 | contig 13079 bp, 11 predicted proteins | sample Opewatmetagenome_2_FD_107003 | JGI IMG/M metagenome (GOLD analysis project Ga0153915, IMG submission 107003) | Freshwater wetland microbial communities from Ohio, USA - Open water 3 Core 3 Depth 3 metaG | ecosystem: Environmental > Aquatic > Freshwater > Wetlands | place: USA: Ohio, Lake Erie... | reverse complement strand
AGGCGGATCGGGACCGAGAATGAGCGAGGATACCATCTCTCGGCTCATAGATCCAATGGGTGTGGTTTACGCCCTCCGGACAAAATCTCCAAAGTTCTTCAGTATCATTAGACCTGTCTCCTGACTTTTCTCAGGATGAAACTGTGTCGCGAAAATATTGTCCTTCCAGACCATCGAAGTAAAGGTGAGCCCGTAATCCGTTGTGGCGGCGATGACGTCAGGGTCTTCAGGAGCAACGTAGAAAGAGTGGACAAAATAGAAAAAGGATTCATCCTTTATCCCTTCGAAGAGCGGCGGCCTCCTGAGAAGTTTCACATTGTTCCAGCCCATGTGCGGGACCTTGAGGTCTGTCCGGAATTTCTTAACTTTCCCTTTTATTATGTCTAACCCCTCGTAAGTGCCGAACTCTTCCGACTCGGTGAACAGGACCTGGAGGCCGAGGCAGATACCAAGATACGGCTTGCCCTTCTCGATTGATCTGACAACGGGCTCTATCAGGGACATACCGGCAAGATTTTTCATACAGTCACGGAATGCACCAACGCCCGGCAACACGACAGCCCTGGCATCGTCGACAGCCCCGGGCTCCGTGACAACCCGCGCATCGACACCCACCTTGAGGAATCCCTTCTCAACGCTCCTCAGGTTCCCCATTCCATAATCGATAATCGCAATCACTTTTTTATTATACAATGTGCCGCCCTTCGTTGACACGTCTCAATTTCAACTGATATACTCGATTATCAATACTTATAGTCTTGCTCTTAAGAGCCATACGAACTTTCTAATCTTGTGCGTTTGTCTGTCATGACGAGGGAGACAGAAAAAAAGCTTTTAGTGACTCCGGGGACCCGGATGATCCCGAAGAGGTCTTAAGCCAGATGAGTCTTGTAGGAAGGCTTGAAGACCTTGCCCTTTCCGATATTTTTCAGATACTGAGCATAGGTAAAAAGACAGGCACGCTCATCCTCAGGGGCAGCCGCGGCAATGCTCTGATAACCTTTAAAAACGGACTCGTTGTGAGGGCGGAGACAGATGACATCGACAGGACCCTCGGTGAAGACCTTGTGAGCGCGGGAATAATAAAAGACACCATTTTCAACCTGGCTTCAGAGGTAAAAAGAAAGCTGCCTGCAAAAACCTGCGCCGAGATATTGTATGAATTCGGCTCTGTGAACAAGGACACCCTTGAAAAAATGACGAGGAAAAGGATAGAGAAGGTTGTATACCAGCTCCTGTTCTGGCAGGATGGCGATTTTCAGTTTGAGCTCGATGACACCGCCCCTGAGGGGAAAATTGACGTACCTGACCTCGGGTGGGAACTGTCGAAGGGAATGAGCCCTGAATACCTGCTGATGGAGGGCGCCAGGGTGCACGATGAATCGGCACAGACAGGGTTGGTCTCACGTGAAGAGCTGACAGGATTGGAGGGGGAGGAAGAAGTATGGCAGGAGGATTGGGATATCCAGCAGCCGGTGGAAAGGAAGGACATATCGTCACTGAGGGCACTGACACAGGAGCTGAGGTTCCCCAATTCAGCTTCAGAGATAACCCTTCTTATCCTCAGGTTTGCGAGCGAGATATTCCAGAGGGGCATCCTCTTCATGGTCGGAGATACGGAAATAGTGGGGCTCGGCCAGTTTGGTCTTGAGATAGAGGGGGCCGATGAGAAGATACGGGAGATATCTCTGTTATTCGAAGAAAGTGATTTCCTGAAGAAGATCATCGAGGAAAAACGTCCTCGCAGGGGAGCGGTGGAAAAAGACAAGGTGACCGTACGGATGATGAAAGAAATCGGAGAAGGGTGGCCGAATGAGAGCGCCTTTTTCCCGATAATCACCGAAGACAAGGTGGTTGCGCTGCTTTACTGCGACAACCTCTCAGCCGGAGAAAAGACCGGAGAGACGGAGGGTCTTGAGATATTCATAGACCAGGCAGGGCTTGCCCTCGAAAAATCCCTGCTCCAGCGGAGACTCCATGAAATGGAGAAAGAATAGAAAACCGTAATGTTTTTTTTATTTCAATCTGTTAGAATTTAGGAGGATGGAAAGAGAAAATCCTGTCAAATCCATTCTTCTCGTTGAAGATTCCACGACGACGAGGGCTCTCATCAGGGCTGTGATAGAAGAGATGGGAGACTTTACCACAGTGGAAGCCGCCTCGGGTTTTGAGGCATTGAAACTCCTGCCGACCGAAGAATTCAGCCTTGTAATCACCGATGTAAACATGCCCGATATCAACGGCCTTGAACTTATAAGTTTCATAAAGAATAACCCCAGGTACAGTCATATCCCTCTGGTCATTGTGAGCACCGAGAGGAGTGAGGAGGATCAAAAAAGGGGGATAGCTCTGGGTGCTATGGCGTATATCACGAAACCATTCAAGGCTCATGAACTTCAGGAAGTCATAAAACAAGCCATAATGTAATGAAGGCATCCAAGAAAGAATTTATAGCCGAGGCAGAGGACCTTCTTTTCGAGTGCCAGCAGCTCGTTCTCGAAATCCAGGATACGTTTCAGACAGCCTTAAACCCGGATACAATTAATGCGCTGTTCCGCTCCATGCATACCCTCAAGGGTCTTTCAGGGCTTTTCGGTAATCGGGGAATAACAGACCTCAGCCATGCACTTGAATCCCTCCTGGATGAATTAAGGCTTGGCAGGATAACTGTAACGGATGATGTGGTAAATTTCCTTTTTGAGAATATCGATACACTGAGATTTGCAGTGGACAAAGTCAAGGAAGACAGGGAACAAGACCTGACGGAATCCACAAATCGGATAAAAAGCTTCAGGGAATCTCTGAGAGAAAATGAAACCGGTCCGGATATCAAGGGACTTATCGATGACTCTATCATAAAGGTGCTTTCAGAATATGAAGAGCACAGACTGAAGGCGAATATCAAGAATGGTAACGGGATATATCTCCTCAAGGCAATACTTGAACTCTCCACGTTCGATACGGCACTCGAGAAGCTGACAGGAGAAATCAAATCAAAGGGAGAACTCATATCGACGCTACCTACCTCATCGGACGTTCCCGATGGCTCCATAGGATTCAACCTTATGTTTGCGACCACCCTTACACTGCAGGAATTAGGCGAACAACCGGATAAGAACATTGAAGTGCTCGTTTCCCCAAAGGCTACAGCGCCTCACCCGCAGAAGAAACCGGAACAGTCTATCAAGAGTACGACGGCGACAGTGAGGGTCGACATAGATAAACTGGACAGGATATTGAACACGATCGGCGAACTTACTCTCGCAAAAGACGCGGTTAAGAGGATAGGCGCAGAGATGGCTGATGTCCGCTATTCTTCGTCTTTTATTCGCGACGTCTACAAGATCTCGCAGACTCTTGAAAGGAAACTCACCGAACTGCAGGATGAGGTCCTTGAGATCAGGATGGTCCCCGTAGGGCAGATATTCTCGAGGCTCGCCCAGGTGATCAGACGTTATTCGAGGGAAATAGGGAAGGAGATAGACCTCGTCTTATATGGTGAGGATACCGAACTCGATAAATCACTGGCTGAAGAGATAGTCGATCCACTTATGCACCTCGTGAGGAATTCGGTCGACCATGGTCTGGAGTCAGCGGCCGACAGGAAGAAAAAAGGGAAAAAAGAACACGGGAGTATCGTTCTGAAGGCTTTTCAGAGAGGCAACCATGTGGTGATTGAAGTGGCAGATGACGGCGGTGGCATAGACATAGAAAAAGTGAGGGAAAAGGCCGTGGAAAAAGGGCTGCTCGATCCCGGGACTGCTATCGAAGAGAGGGAAGTCATTGATTTCATCTTTACTCCCGGTTTCAGTACAAAAGATGCCGTAAGCGAGATTTCCGGCCGGGGTGTCGGTATGGATGTTGTCAAAGAAAAACTCTCGGCCCTGGGTGGTTTCATAGAGGTTTACACAAAAAGGGATGAGGGAACAACTTTCACGCTTACCCTCCCGATTACCCTTGCGATCATAAAGGCGCTTATCGTAAAGGTCGGGAAAGAGAAATTTGCCATACCCATAACAACAATTTCCGAGACCGTTGCGGTAGAAAAGAAAGATATCCAGACGATAGAATGGAAGGATGTCTATTATGTCAGAGGTGAAATGCTCCCTATAATCAGCCTGGGGAAAATATTTTCCATAGAGACGGGCGCGAGTGACATTTCATTCGCCGTTGTTTCAGGATTCGGGAGGAGAAGATTGGGTCTTCTCGCCGATGAAATTATAGGCCAGCATGAGATCGTCATAAAGTCTCTGGGCGATTATTTCAGAGGTCTGTGGGGTATCGCAGGTGCCGCAGAAATAGGGAAGCATGAGGTGATACTCGTCCTTGATGTTGAGTCAATTATGGAGAAATCCCTGATAAAACAGGAAGGCATGTCTTATGTATGAGGAATTTTATGGACTGAAACAGAGGCCTTTTACAAAGACGCCCGACCCCAGATTCCTTTTTCTCAGCAGGAACCACGAGGAGGCCCTTGCGAGACTGCAATATGCCGTTGAGGAGAGGGAATTGGTATTGCTTACAGGAGAGATCGGCAGCGGCAAAACAACGCTGACCCGAGCACTGATGGATTCCCTCGGCGAGGAATACAGAGTAATAGTTATCATCAATCCCCAGCTGACGCCGCTCCAGTTCCTGAGGACGGTAGCAAAGCGCTTTGATGTTAATGTTCCGTACAATTACAAGGATAACCTGCTTGATGCAATCTATGAAAAGGTCTACAAAGATTACGAGACCGGGATAACACCGGTCATCATCATAGACGAGGCTCAGCTTATCCCGAATAAGAATACCTTTGAAGAGATCAGGCTGCTTACAAACTTCCAGCTCGACTACACGAACCTTCTGAGTCTCATACTCGTTGGCCAGTCGGACCTGAGGAGGAGACTGAACCACAAAACCTATCTCCCGCTGAGACAGAGGATCGGACTTTTTTATCACCTTGGCCCTTTGTCAGAGAGCGAAATGAGAGGTTACATGGAGCACAGACTGAAGGTGTCCGGACTGGAAGATCCCCTGTTTACCGACGAGGCTATAGGGCGGCTCTATCACTACTCAGCCGGAATACCAAGGGTGATAAACAGTCTTGCGACATCGGCCCTTCTTGAAGGATTCGGCAGGGAACTCCGGGTTATAGACGGGTTTCTCATTAACGAAGCTGCAAGGGAACTGGGATTGAATGGATATCGCGAAAATTAGGAAAAAAATCAGGGAGTCCGGGGCCGCGGATCAGGAAGGAAAAGGCAGCGACCAATCCTTAAAAAAACCGGAAGACAGGAGCGCACCTTCCGATGAAACAATTTCCGACCAGTCCGTAAGTCATGAAGCCCCCGCCAGACCTCCAAAGGAGGCGGATAAAAAGGGTGAGAGCAGACAGGAACCTGAGCCCGCAATTCAGGAAGACCGAAAAGCAAAGGAAGAGAGACCTGGACCACCGGTGGCTCATGGGAAGGCCGGTACTGATAAAGCAGAAGAAGTTGTCGAGATACTTACCTTCAGCCTGCTGAAAGAAGAATTTGCCTTCAGTATCTCCAACCTTGAAGAGATACTGAAATATCAGAGGATAACTACTGTGCCAAATGTCCCGAAGTATATACTCGGAATAACTTCCCTCAGGGGAAAGGTTATCCCTGTGATTGACCTTAAACTCAAACTCTCGCTGACAGGCACGCCTTCAGATGATGCCGGGAAAGGAAAGATATTGATAGTGAGAGGTCCAAAAGGGCCGATCGGCGTCGCAGTTGATAAGGTCATCGGCGTTGTCCGCATTCCCATGTCGGACATCCTGCCTCCGCCTTCCCATCTTTCGGAAGGAGAAGTCAAATTCATTGACGGGATTGCCGTAGTAGATAAACGCTTTGTGTCCATAATAAATATGCCGGCGACGATGACCCTGAATTTAAAATGAGAAGCGTGTGCGCGCAAGTCTTAATTTGTGAGGGGACCTTATGAAAAAGATTTCAAGAGAAAGTCTCGAGTTTAAATATCTAATCTTTGTGATTATTTTATTGGTGGCGGGTGTCCTTTGGGCCAGCATCGTATCTCTCCGTGCAAGTTTCATCACCTGGAATATTATCATCTCGATACTCGGGATTTCTACCGGTACCTTCTTTTTCTGGATTGTGTTACGAAAACTTGTTATTGCGCCGATACAATCTGTCGAAAAAGCGGCCAAATCTCTGGCTGAGGGAGATCTCTCCTTTCGTATTGACGTGAAGACAAACGACGAGATAGGAAGGATGGGCAGTGCGATCAATGAATCCGTCGCCTCCCTGGGGGCTATTTTCCAACGGGTGAAGGACGGCTCACAACGTGTCGCATCAGTTGTCGATAAAGTCGAAGCCGAATTCAAGAACGTTTCAGAAAGCACTAAACTCGAATCCGAGTCGATAGCGAACATAGCGACTTCCCTCGAACAGATGAATTCAGCAGCGGCAGAAATCTCTGACAACGTAGAGCAGCTTGCGTCTTCCACTGAAGAGAAGGCTGCCTCAATGCATGAAATTGTGGCTAGCATAGGTCAGGTTGCAAACAACGCCCGGGAACTTTCGCATGTGGTTGATTCCACGTCAGTATCTATTGAGGAGTTGTCGGCGACAATAAAAGAGGTGGCGGGAAAGGCGGAAGAACTCGCAGCAGGATCTGAAGAAACTCTTGCTGCGACAGAAGAAATTTCCTCTTCTATCAAGGAAGTCGAACAGAATGCAAAAGAATCCGCCCTTCTCTCTGAGAAGGTCAAGACCGACGCATCAACCCTGGGGCTCGCCTCTGTAGAGAAAACGATAGAAGGAATTCAGGATATCAAATTATCTTTCGATAAGACAGCCAGCTTTATACACAAACTCGGCGGGAGATCGGACGAGATCGGCAAAATACTGAACGTTATTGATGAAATAACGGACCAGACAACGCTTCTCGCCCTGAACGCGGCCATCCTGGCTGCTCAGGCAGGAGAGCATGGGAAAGGGTTTTCAGTTGTCGCCGACGAGATCAAAGATCTCGCGGAACGGACAGCTTTCTCGACTCATGAGATAGCCGAACTTATTCAGGCCGTACAACAGGAAGTGAAAGGTTCCATACTCGCAATGAACGAAGGTCTGCGGTCCGTGGAGGCAGGACTTAAAGTTGCAAGAGACGCGGGCGATGCCCTCGCCAAGATCGTCGACAGTTCCAGGCAGTCGGCGGAGATGGCCTTTTCTATCGAGCGTTCTACAGCGGAACAGGCAAGAACAACGCGGCTCGTCTCAGAGTCGATGGAGAAGGTGAAGAACATGGTGGCGCAGGTCGCCAAAGCAACGCTGGAACAAAGCAAAGGCGCTCTTCTTATCACAAAGGCTACCGAGAAAATGAGAGACGTCGCGACTCATGTGAGCACCGCGACAGGTGAACAGCTGACGAGCACAAAGCAGATCTCCGAAGCTATGGAATTGGTATCCGAGAAAAGTCAACAGATTGCTGAGGCGGTCCATGAGCAGCAGGCCGGGGCAAAGCAGATCTTCAGTTCTATCGAAAAGATGAAGGACCTTCCAAAGACAAACGTGGACAGAATGTTCAGCATTAATCAGTCCCTGAAAGGCTTATTCAAGAATGCGGAGCTGGTCATGAGTGAATTGAAAAGGATAAAGTTGTCTGAAGAGAGTTCCGCCGGAGGCCGGGATATTGATACTATCAGGTTCAGTGTTGAGCCTGTCGGCATATCCCCGGTTGAAGTTTTGAAAAGGTTTAATCCCCTGGCAGAGTATCTCGGCAGAAAACTCGGCAGGAAAGTTGAATTGAAGGCGGTATCGGATTATGAAGGCGTATTAAGGGATATAGGCCGGGGCATAACAGACCTTTATTTCATCGCGCCGGTCACTTACGTGATTGCGAACAAGAAGTACGGGACCGAGGTACTTGTCAAGGCATTGATAGAGGGTAAATCAACGTATCGGTCCGCTGTCATAGCAAAGAGTACAAGCGAGATTAACTCGATCGAAGACCTCAAAGGCCGGAAGTTTGCTTTCGGAGATCCGCACTCACTCTCCAGTTATATCGCTGCAAGGATCATGCTTCTCGACGCCGGCATAGACTTGAGGAATCTGCTCCACTATGAATATCTGGGTTCGCACGAAGAGGTGGCCAACGCGGTAATCAACGGCACTTTTGATGCAGGTGGTGTGACAGAGAGTGTGGCTTACAGATTTAAAGACAAGGGTGTCAGATTCATTAAGTTTTCTGATGAATTGCCCGGATTCAACATCGCGGTCGGTAAATCTGTGCCCCAAAGTCTCAGGGACTCCCTTGAACTTGCGTTCACTGCGCTGACAGACGCGTCACGCGAGGGTTCTTCGATCCTGCATTCGATTTATGGCCGCTACAGCGGGTTTGAAAAGGCATCGGATAACGAATTCGCACGTGTCAGGATCATGATGTCAAGGTTAGGTCTGATTTAAAGGAGATATGAAGGCGTTGAATGGTGAGTGGATAAAGTTATGAAGTTTACTGTATTCAGGATCGGGAGAGAAGATTTTGGAATTGATATCACCAGGGTCGTTGAGATTCTCAACACACAGACAGTGCATTCGCTGCCAGAGCTCCCCGATTTTCTGTCCGGCGTTATCACTGTCCGGGGCGAGGTACTGCCATTGCTTGATCTGAGAAGGCGGTTCGGTACCCAGTCGTCTGAAACAAAGGAGCTTATCATCGTCGTGCGTTATGACACCGAAAAGATCGGCCTTCTTGTGGATGAAATAAAAGAGATAGTCTCACTGAATCCTGAAGAAATAACGGCACCGCCTGCGATATTTAAAGGATTGAAGAAAAAGTATCTCTCCGGTCTTGCAAGGAAGAACGAAAGGATCATAATCCTGCTTGATATAGATCACCTTCTTACTTCTGAGGAGAAGATCAGGCTTAAAGAGTCGGAAGGGGTTCTCGAAGAAGATGCTGGAACTGGAAAGGTTACTTAAAGATCCCGACGTTGAGGTGAGGAGAGAGGCTCTCGATAGTCTGAGAGGAAAAACAGACGATATTTCTGTAAGTCTCCTTCTCAGTTCGATGGAAGATGCGAGCTGGAGGATCAGAAATGCCGCTACCGAGATTCTCATCGAAGGACATCCGGTCGAAAAGTACATAAGCGGATTGATCGGCCTCCTGTACCGCGACGATAATGCGGGCGCAAGAAACTCCGCAATAGACGCACTCATAAGGCTCGACAAGAAGGCGACTCCCTTTTTGATCGATGCTTTCAACACGCCGAACAGGGATGTGAGAAAATTCATTATCGACATACTGGGAGAATTCCAGGACAGCAGATCCATGCCGCTCATGCTGGATGCCTTAAAGGATGATGACGATAACGTACGTGCCACGGCTATAGAGCACATCGGTAAGGCAGGCGAATCATCTGTGGTAGACACCCTCATCGGGATAATAGAGAATAGCGATATATGGACAGCTTTTCCCGCTGTTGACGCACTCGGCAGAATCGGGGACAGAAAGGCTGTCCCTGCCTTGATAAAAGCGCTGGACAAGAAGACACTCAGGGCGCCTGCGATAAAGTCTCTGAGCCTGATCGGAGACCCTGATACACTGAAATATATTGTCCCCTTTGTCGAGGATCCTTCAAAGACCATACAGGAGGAGGCCCTGCGGAGTATTGAAAGATATTACCGTAAAGGAGTCCGCGAGGAGTTCATAACCGGTGAGATAAAGAGGATCATCGGCGAGAGGGCACTGGAGGCGCTGATATTGCACGCCTGGTCGAACAAGCCCGAGGTGAGGATATCCGCGATACTCATCCTCGGCCTGATGAAAGATGAGAGAGCATACGGTCCTCTCCTGGAGATATCCCAGGAAGAGAATTTCGCTGAAGATGTCAAAAAGGCATTTGTATTCATAGGCAGAGACATGCCGGAATCTCTCCTGAAACTTTTTGAGACGGAGAGTCTATATCAAAAGCGCTTCATATGCGAAGTTGCAGGCAGGATCGCCTCGCCTGTTTACTACTCTGCCTTCGAAAAGCTCCTGCAGGACGAAGACGGTCACATACGTTCTATCGCTGCCATTTCGCTTTCAAGAATTGGAGACCGAAAGGTGGTCGATTCGATCAAACCTCTCCTGACCGACCCGTATGAGGATGTGCAGGAGGCTGCGGTAGAAGCACTTTCGCATCTGGGATCGTGGCTTTCGGTCAATGAACTCATTAACCTGCTCCATGACCAAAATCCGGTGCTCAGAAAAAATGCCGCTCTGATACTCGGGAAGACGGACGCTCAGGAAGCAATACCCGCCCTCGGATTCGCTCTTAAGGACGGCAATGTCGATGTGAGAAAGGCATGCGTCGAGGCATTTTCGCTGCTGAGAACAGAAGATTCTGTAAGATTTCTCATCCTCGCCCTCACGGACGAGGAACCCTTCATAAGGGTCTCTGCAGCTATCAGCCTCGGGCGTATCGGAGGCGGAGGAGTTTTTGAGGCCATTTCCCTCCTGCTTTCTGATTCTGATGACTCTGTAAGGGTAGCAGTATCAAAGGCCTTTGGAACGCTCAAAGACAGGCGAGCGATGAAACCCCTTATCGGTCTCCTGTCTGATAAGAACGGTTTCGTTGTGACGACTACCATAGAATCTCTCAGCAGGATAGGCGGACAGGAAGCAAAATCGGCCCTGGTCGGCATGCTGTCTTCCGGAGACACAGAGGTGAGAAGGACTGCGATAACAGCGCTTTCATCTTTTGAAGGCGTCGACGATGAATTGCTTCCTTTTCTGAGGGATAGTGATTGGGCAACAAGAATGTCTGCCGTCGAGGTGCTGGGCAAAAAAGCCAGAGATGTGATACGGACTGAACTTGAAAGACTGCTTGATACAGAGGAAGATCCGATAGTGAAGAAGGCGGTTGAAGCAAGCCTGAGGGACAGCAGCTAGTCGGTAACACTCGCATATCTGTAAGGTCAGCCCGGAGAGAAAAGCGGGAAACGATAAATATTGATGTTTGAGAAAGAAGACATAATACCCCTGGAGGAAGATGTATTCAGGCTCATCAGGGACTTTGTGAAAGATTACTGCGGGATATACTTCGATGATGACTCAAGGTATCTCCTCGAAAGAAGACTTTCACGGAGGGTGCGGACGCACCACTTCAGCAACTTCAGGGAGTATTACAGGTATCTGCTTTATCACAAGAACCGCGACGAAGAACTTGCTTCGATCATAGATATCATCACCGTCAACGAGACATATTTTTTCAGAGAACAGAACCAGCTGAAGACGCTCAGTGAAGAGATACTCCCTGAGATCCGGCAGACCAACAAAGATAAGAAGAGACTCAGGATCTGGTCCGCTGGCTGCTCGACAGGCGAGGAGCCTTACACGGTCGCCATGCTCGTGCTCGAAAAGGGTCATTTTAGGGACTGGAACATAGAGATATTCGGCAGTGATATCAACCAGCGGGTCCTCCAGGTGGCGAGGAGCGGCATATACAGAAAGAATTCATTCAGGACAACGGATCCTTATTTTCTACGCAAGTATTTCAAGGAGGAAAACGGCCTTTCCAGGATCTCAGACAACGTCAAACAGTATGTCAACTTCACCCATCTCAATCTTCTCGATCCTTTCAAGGTAAAGTTGGTCGGTACAATGGATATTATTTTTTGCAGAAACGTCTTGATTTATTTTGACCACTCATCGAGGAAAAAGGCGATAGAGATGTTCTATGAAAGACTTGTGGACGGAGGTTACCTGTTGCTCGGCCACGCCGAATCATTGATAAATCTATCCACGGCATTCACCCTGAGACATTTCAAGTACGATATGGTCTACCAGAAACCGCTAAGAAAAGGAGTTCATGTAGATGTCTAAGATTAAGGTCCTTATTGTTGATGACTCTGCATACAGCAGGCAGACGATAAAGAAAATGCTCGAGTCGGATTCTCAAATCGAGGTGGCAGGTATCGCTTCAGACGGGATAGACGCCATGGCAAAAACTCTGAGACTGAAACCTGACCTGATAACCCTTGACATAGAGATGCCCGAAATGGACGGCTTCAGTTTTCTGAGATGGGCGATGAAAAACAGGCCAACCCCTGTAATAATCGTCAGTTCCTATTCGGACTCGAAGACCGTGTTCAAGGCGCTCGAATTCGGCGCAGCCGATTTCGTAGCGAAGCCTCCGCGCATGGCATCAACTGAATTTCACAGACTGGAAAAGGACCTGCTCCGTAAGGTGAAAGGCATCAAGGACTTCCGGATGGACAAGCTGAGCAGAAATCTTCAGCTCCTCGAAGAGGAGACCGTTCAGCGGCCCTCCCTGGTCGAGTCCGTCCAAAATATCAAGGCCGTGGCCATAGGATCATCGACCGGCGGCCCTGCTGCGCTAAAGATAATACTGTCCAGACTTCCCGCGGACTTTCCTGCCGGAATCGCAATCAGCCAGCATATGCCGAAAGGTTTTACTGCCTCCTTTGCAGAGAGACTCGACGGTATCTCGAAGGTGCGCGTAAAAGAGGCAAGCGACGGGGATGAACTGGAGAGCGGCAAGGTTCTCATATGTCCCGGCGGCTTCCATATGTCTTTCAGAAAACGGGGCGGCAGGATACTTGCTGCACTCAAGGAACCGAAGAGCGCGGACAAATATGTTCCGTCTGTTGATATCATGATGTCTTCCATAGCAGAAATCTTCGGGCCGAAGATCATGGGTATTGTGCTCACCGGGATGGGGAGTGACGGAAAAACAGGGATGCTGGAAATTAAAAAAAATGGCGGGTATACTATAGTAGAATCAGAGGAGACGGCGGTGGTATTCGGCATGCCCTCGGAGGTGATAAAAGCAGGTGCCGCGGAGAAGGTTTTACCCATCTCCAAGATACCTCTCGAGATGATCAAGGTTGTGGGCAGGAGAGATTGATCCGATGATTCATGGAGCGGAGGTATAATGGAAAAAGAGTCTAATCTCTCGAAAAAAGCTGACGAGTTTCTCCAGATATTCAAGAGGGGTGAGGAATTCACTAAAGACCTCATAAAGGAGAATGAGAGACTCAGGTTCGGTATCGCGCAACTTGAAGAGTCTCTGTCGAACGCGGGAAACGAGGAAAAGATAAGGCTTT
>Ga0153915_10004309_pt1 | contig 13083 bp, 13 predicted proteins | sample Opewatmetagenome_2_FD_107003 | JGI IMG/M metagenome (GOLD analysis project Ga0153915, IMG submission 107003) | Freshwater wetland microbial communities from Ohio, USA - Open water 3 Core 3 Depth 3 metaG | ecosystem: Environmental > Aquatic > Freshwater > Wetlands | place: USA: Ohio, Lake Erie... | reverse complement strand
CGGCGTCGTCTCGCTGCGCAGCCAGCGGGCGATTTCCTCGTCGAGCGGGGTGACCCCGGCGCGGGCATCGACCAGGAAGAGGGCGACGTCGGCTTCGCGCACCGCGGCGGTCGTCTGGGCACGCATCCGCCCAGGCAGTGTCGCCGGATCCTCGTCCTCGTAGCCCGCGGTATCGATGATCCGGAACTCGAGTCCGAGGAGGTTCGCCTCCCCCTCGCGCCGGTCGCGCGTCACGCCCGGTCGATCGTCGACCAGCGCCAGCTTCCGTCCGACGAGCCGGTTGAACAAGGTCGACTTGCCCACATTGGGCCGACCTACGATTGCGACTGTCGGGAGTTTTGCCATAGCGGGCCTGCCCTGCCTTGGCGGGCCCCACGGGTCAACCGCGAGAGATTCGGGATCCGTTCCGCTGACGCGGCTCCGGCACCGGCCCGCTCGCGTGAATCGGCCGCTACCGCCAGGCGCTCAGGCGGCCGTCGTTGGAAAGGATGTAGAGCGTGTTGCCGGCGACGATCGGAGACATCGAAAGCTTTTCCTTGGTCTCGACCGTCGACTGGACGCTGCCATCGACCACCGACACGTTGACGAGCTCGCCGAGCGAATTGGTCAGGATCAGACGATCGCCGGCCAGCATCGGGCCCTGCCAGAAGATGGGGTCCTTCTTTCCCTTCTGATCGCGATAGCGCCGCAGCTGGGTCATCCAGCGGACGTGGCCGTTGGCACGCGAGACCGCGAGCAGCTGGCCCTGGTCGGTGACGACGAAGATCCAGTCGCCCGCGACCCATGGAGTCGAGATGCCGGCCGCATTCATTTCCCAGACGCGCTGGCCGGTGTTCAGCTCGAGCGCCACCATGCGACCACCCTCGCCGATCGCGATCACGCGCCCATTGTCGATCACCGGGCCGGCGTCGATGTCCGACAAGGTGCCCACCACCGTCGATATGCTGGTGCGCGCGAGCACATCCTGCCAGAGCACGCGGCCGTTCTCGTAGCGGTAGGCGGTGAGCTCGCCCGACGAATAGCCGGCGACGACCGTGCCCTGCCCGGCGGCGGGAGCCGCCGTGCCCAGCACGCCGGCGAGCTCGATCGATCCCGACTGCTGCCAGCGGATCGTCCCGTCGGCCGGGCTGAGCGCGTAGAGCTGGTTGTCCTGGCTGATGATGTAGACATTGTCGTTGGCGACCGTCGGAGCGCCGCGCAGCGGGCTGCCGGGGCGGACCTGCCAGAATGCGGCGCCGGTGTCCGCGTCGAATGCGGCAACGTCACCGACCCCGTTGGTCGCGTAGACGCGCCCGTTGTCGTAGCTTACCCCGCCCCCGAAGATCGCGCCGCTGTTGCCGGTATATTCGCCCGACCACAGGCTCATGCCGCCCGAGAGCTTGCCCACCTGCTTGCGCCAGACCAGCCGGCCGTCCGCGGCGTTGAACGCCCGCAGATCGCCCATCGTGTCGACGACGAAGATGCGCCCGCCACCGACGACGGGGGGCGAGGAGAGGCGGATCCGGCTGGTGTTGCCCTTGCCCGCCTGGATCGACCAGGCGCGCGCAAGCGTCGATCCGATCGTCACGTGGACCATCGCATGGGCGGGATTGCCGCCCGGCTGCGGCCATTCGGGATTGGTCACCCCCGGAGGAATGGTGACCGGCACATCGGCGAGCGCCGGATCGACCTCGATCGCCGCTTCGCTGGTGAGCACGGAGATGCGCTGGCCGACGGTCGGCGTCTTGGGCTTGCTCTTGCCGTGGAAGATACCGCAGCCGCTCAACAGGCCCAGGGCGGCCAACGCTACCATCACTCGCTTCATCGGCTTGCTTCCTTCGTTACATCGGCACCCTGGGACGCGTCGATTCCGAGTGACCCCGCCATTTGCTGCGCGCGCGAGCGAATCGATCGCGGCGCGTTCGGATCCTTTGCCATCGCGGCGAAGAGCGGCCCCGCGAGCTGCGGCTTGTTCTGCTTGAGATAGGCGATCGCAACCATCTCGCCGGCGCTGCCGAACCATGGATTGCCCGCAACCGCCAAGGGCTTGAGCCGCGCGATGACCTGATCGGGGGGCATCTTGTCGAACTCGACCGCCGTCTGGCGGATCAGCGCGGCATCGCGATACGGCTTGGCGAGATCCTCGTCCGCCGCAATCGCCGCAAAGGCCTTGACCGCTTCGGCATCCTTGCCGGCGGCGAGCGCCACATCCGCCTTGGTCAGCAGCGCCGCCGCGCGATAGCCGTCGTTCCCCTCGGCGGCGAGCTTGTCCAGCCGCGCCTCGACTCCCTGCGTCTTGTGGGCGTTGATGTCGTCGAAGATCGCCGTCAGCGTCTCCGCCTGCTGCTCCGCCTGCGCCTGCTTGTGGTTCTGCCACCACAGGAACCCGCCGGTCGCGGCGAGAATGAGGATGAGGCCGACCGCAAGCGCGATGCCGTAGCGGCGCGCGAAGCCGGTCAGCTGGTCGCGGCGCAGCTCCTCATCGACCTCCCGATAGAAGGTCTCCGTGTCCTTCGGCGTCAGTGCCAAATCGTCTCTCCGTCTCTACCCGGCCTAGCGTCCCAGCGACTTCGGACAGCCCCATTCCCGCCAAACAGGAACGAAGCTGAACAGAAGATGGGCGCGCAGCCGCCGAGCATGCGGACCGCCACGCACGCGGCAAGCTGGCGATCCGCGCTCATCCCCTCGCCCCTCTATCGACGCGCCGCGCCAAACGAAAGGCTCTTCACTTGCCGGTGCGGTAGATCTCCGCCTCCCCGGGAAAGGCCCGCGAGCGGACCTCGGCGGCGTAAGTGGCGGCCGTGTCGCCGATCCGGGAAGCGAGGTCGTCATGGCGCCGCACGAAACGGGGCGTCCGCTCGAACAGTCCGAGCATGTCCTCGGTGACGACGATCTGCCCGTCGCACTGCGCCGAGGCGCCGATGCCGATGGTCGGGCAGGAGACGGCGCGGGTCAGCTCGACCGCCAGTTCCTCGACGACATTCTCGACGACGATCGCGAAGCAGCCCGCCGCGGCGATCGCCCTGGCATCGGCGAGGATGTGCCCGGCTTCCTCGCGATCGCCGCCGCGCGCGCCGTAGCCGCCGAGCGTGTTGACCGCCTGAGGGGTGAGCCCGACGTGACCGATCACCGGTATCCCCCGGCGGATCAGGAAGGCGATGGTCTCCGCCATCGCCTCGCCGCCCTCGAGCTTGACGGCCGCGGCGCCGGTCTCCTTGAGGACGCGCGCGGCGCTTTCGAACGCCTGGGCCGGGCTCGCTTCGTAGGAGCCGAACGGCATGTCCACGGCAACCACCGCGTGCCACGAGCCGCGCACCACCGCCGCGCCGTGGGCGCACATCATGTCGAGGCTGACCGGAACGGTCGACGGGAGGCCGTAGATCACCTGGCCGAGGCTGTCGCCGACCAGCAGCAGATCGCAATGCGGATCGAGCAGCTGGGCCATGCGCGTCGTATAGGCGGTGAGCGCGACGATCGGTTCGCCACCCTTGCGGGCCTGCAGCTTGGGCACGGTAAGCCGCCGCATCGGCGCGGGCGTGGGATGCGCGCGGCTGGTCGAGGTATCGAGCGTGTAGGTTGACATGGGGCTCTGGCTAGTCCGAGCCTATCGCAAAGGCAAACCCGCAGCGGCGGGCTTCAGCCGAGAACTGCCTCATATCGCTCCGGATCGAAGCCGACGAGCAGGCTGCCGTCCGCCTCGACCACAGGCCGTTTGATCATCGACGGCTGCGCCGCCATCAGCCGCAGCGCCTTCGCCTCGTCGATCCCGGCCTTGTCCGCATCGGAGAGCTTGCGGAAGGTGGTTCCCGCGCGATTGAGCAGGCGCTCCCATCCCACCTGCTCGCACCAGCGGCGCAGCCGGGCGGGATCCGCACCCTCCGCCTTATAGTCGTGGAACGCATAAGCGACGCCGCGCCCGTCGAGCCAGGCGCGCGCCTTCTTGACCGTGTCGCAATTCCTGATGCCGTAGAGCGTTATCGTCATGCCGGCGGCGTTAGGCGCTCATCGATGCGCCAACAAGGTCCCGGCGCGCGGCCTGCCCGCTCAGTCGGTCCTCATCAATCGACCGGATAAGGTCCCAGCTCGAACAACCGATCATGGTAGCCCTTGGCCCCCACCGCCGCCGCCAACTCGCTGCGAAAATCCTCGCCCGCGGCCAATCGAGCCAAAGCGGTTCCGAAGTCGTGTCTTGGACGCCAGCCAATCTCCTCGCGGGCCCGCGCGCTGACGTAGACGCGATCGATCCGCGGGAACATCGCCCAACCGCGCCTGGCGTAAAGATCCTCGAAGCCGGGGAAGAGGCGGCGGACGACGGCCGGGGCATCGCGGCTGAGCTCCGCCAGATCGGCGGGCGCAAACGGCGTCGTGGCCGAGATGACGTAACGCGCGAAGCCGATCCCGGCGGCATGTTCGAGCGCCAGGAGATGCGCGCTCACCGCATCCTCGATGTCGACGCGCCGGTAGAGCAATTCGTTCACCTGGACGTTGTCGAGCGGATAGGAATCGCGAACGACCGGGTTGTCGTCCGCCTCCGGGAAGAAGCGCGAGGTCCTCAGGACGAGGACGGGAAGCCCTGACTTGCGGTTGACGATCTCGCACAGGTCCTCCGCCGCCGCCTTGGTCACTCCGTAGATGTTCTTCGGAACCGGGACGACATCCTCGGTCACCCACGCGGCAGGCTCGCCCGGCGCGGGCGTCAGCGCGCGCCCGAAGGCGCTGGTCGTGCTGGTGAAGATGAAGGCGCCGACGCCCGCTTCAGCCGCCGATTCGAGAAGCGCCAGCGTGCCGGCAAGGTTGGTTTCGACGAATTGCCGGGCGCTATGCGTGACGATGTGCGGCTTGTGCAGCGTAGCGCTGTGCAGGACGGCGCTTACGCCTTCCATGCACGCATCGACGAATGCCCGGTCCGCGATCGAACCGACCCGATCGGTGAAGGGCGAAGCCTTGAGATCGGCACCGCGCACCGCACGGCCTTCGGCGCGGAGCGTTCGCACCAAAGCCTCGCCTAAATGGCCGCTGCTTCCAGTCACCAGGATCGTCACGTGCTCCCCCGCGGGTCACCAGCGTGTCGAGTAACGTTGCCTGCGCGCGCATAAACGCGGGCCGGCGCCTCAACAAGACGTGCAAGCGCCGCGGCCGATCAGACCTGGCCGCGCCGGAAGCAATCGACGGCGTGGTCGTTGATGATGCCTACCGCCTGCATCCACGCGTATACGATCGTCGGCCCCACGAATTGGAACCCTCGGCATTTCAGATCCTTCGAAATCCGCTCCGACAAGGGTGACGACGCAACCGGGCTTCGACCATCGCCCACGACAGGCTCGCCGTCGGTGAACGACCAGCAGAAGGCGCTGAAGTCCTCGCCGCGCTCCGCCATGTCGCAATAGATCCGGGCTCCTTTGATGGTCGCCGCGATCTTCGCCCGGGCCCGGATTATGCCGGGATTCTGCATGAGGCGAAGAATGTCCTCCTCGCCGAACCGTGCAACGCGAGCGGGATCGAAACCGGCGAACGCCTCCCGGAACGCTTCACGCTTTCGCAGCACGATGATCCAGGCGAGGCCCGCCTGAAAACCCTCGAGCATCAGCATCTCCCACAAGCGGCGAGAATCGCGTTCGGGAACGCCCCACTCGGCATCGTGATACGCGCGCATCAGGGAATCGCCTTCGGCCCAGCTGCAGCGCCGCCGGGCATGGCCTTCGCTCTGCGCCGCTTGCGTCATCCTATGCCGTGGCGGACCGACGCGACGGTCCAATCCACCGTATCCTGGTCGATCATGGCATGGACGGGGGAGTCGGCCATCTCCGTCAAGATTCCGGCCGCGGCCCGCTCGCCATCCGCGACGGAATCCCAGGTCAACATATCGACAATGGCGCCGTCGTCGCGCTCGGCGATCCGCCTCGACCGGAAGCCCGGCTGGCGTTGGAGCCACCCGTCGATCTCCGCATTGGCCGCGATGAATTCGCCGCAGCTATGCCCCTTGAGCCTGAAGGTCGTGACTTCGATCGCTTCCGACATCAGCCCGCCTCGCCTCCCTGCCGCCTTCCCGCCAGCAATATCGGGGGCAACGGCCATTGCAACCGGGGTGTCGCGTCCCGGGCGAATGCTACGGCAGGGTCGACCAGATACTTAGGGTTTGACCTAAGTGTTATCCGTTGATAGCAATGGTCGCCATCGGAGTGGACGTCATGAACGATCGCAGCCTGTTCGACGGAAGAAAGCCGGCATGATCCGGGCTCAGCGGCCATCGCCGCCTCCGCCGGCGGGCGTGATCGACGGCATCTTTCGTGCGCTGGCGGATCCCACCCGCCGCAATGTCCTCGAGCGGCTGAGCGCCAGGCCATCGTCGGTGAGCGCGCTGGCCGCAGAATACCGGATGGCGCTGCCCTCGTTCGTCGAGCACCTGAGGGTGCTCGAAGCATCCGGCCTGGTCCGATCGAAGAAGGTGGGTCGCGTCAGGACCTATGAGCTGGTTCCCGATCAAGTGCAGGTCGCGGAAGACTGGCTCGGCCGGCAGCGCTCGATCTGGGAGCGCCGGCTGGATCGCCTGGACGATTATCTGTTGTCGATGAAGAAGGAGAGATCAGAATGACCGCGCTGCTCGCTGCCCCCGATCCCAAACTCGACCTCGTTCTCGAGCGCGAGGTCGACGTCCCGGTCGAGCTCGTCTGGGAGGCGTGGACGGATCCTGAAAGCATCAAGCACTGGTTCTGCCCCAAGCCGTGGGCGGTGACATCCTGCGAGATCGACCTTCGGCCGGGAGGCGCGTTCAACACCGTGATGCGCTCGCCCGAGGGACAGGAGTTTCCGAACTTCGGCTGCTATCTCGATGTGGTGCCGAACCGGCGGCTGATCTTCACCGACACCTTGCTGGCGGGGTTTCGGCCCGCGCCCAAGCCCTTCTTCACGGCTGCGGTGCTTCTCGAGCCGACCGGCTCGGGCACACGCTATACCGCACTCGCCTTTCATGGCGACGAAGCAGCTCGCAAGCAGCACGAGGAGATGGGCTTCCATGACGGCTGGTCGACGGTGCTCGATCAACTCGTTGCCCACATCAAGGCGTCGATGAACTGACGGGCTGCCCTGTCGACGCGGGTGATCGTGGCTCGGTCCGCGAACGCCTTGCGGTTCTGAACGACGCCTTTGCGGCGCCGGGAAGTCCGGCTTTCGTTGAGTCACTCCGGCGCCTTGCGGCGCCGAGTAAGTCCGGCGGACCTCCCCCGGAGGTCCGCTATTTCGGACTTACTCCCATTCGATCGTGCCGGGGGGCTTGGACGTATAGTCGTAAACCACCCGGTTGATGCCCTTCACCTCGTTGACGATGCGGGTCGCGACCTGGCTGAGGAAGCTCGCATCGAACGGGAAGACGTCGGCGGTCATGCCGTCGGTCGAGGACACCGCGCGCAGCGCGCAGACGCTGTCGTAGGTGCGGCCATCGCCCATCACGCCGACAGTGCGCACCGGCAGCAGCACGGCGAACGCCTGCCAGATTGCGTCATAGAGCCCCGCGTTGCGGATCTCCTCCAGGTAGACGGCGTCGGCCTTGCGCAACGTCTCGCAGCGCTCTTTCGTCACCTCGCCCGGAATGCGGATGGCGAGGCCGGGGCCCGGGAACGGATGACGCTCGACGAACGCCTCCGGCAGGCCGAGCTCGCGTCCCAGCACGCGCACCTCGTCCTTGAACAGTTCGCGCAGGGGCTCGACCAGCTTCATGTTCATGCGCTCGGGAAGACCGCCGACATTATGGTGGCTCTTGATCGTCACCGACGGACCGCCGGTGAAGCTGACGCTTTCGATCACGTCCGGATAGAGCGTGCCCTGGGCGAGGAATTCGGCGCCGCCGATCTTCCTGGCTTCCTCCTCGAACACCTCGACGAACGTCTTGCCGATGAACTTCCTTTTCTCCTCGGGATCGGTGACTCCCTTGAGGCCGCTGAGGAACAATGTCTCGGCATCCACATGGACGAGCGGGATGTTGTAGGCGTTGCGGAACAGGCTCACGACCTGCTCGGCTTCATTGGCGCGCATCAGGCCGTGATCGACGAACACGCAGGTGAGCTGGTCGCCGATCGCCTCATGGATCAGCACCGCGGCGACGGCCGAATCGACTCCACCGGAAAGCCCGCAGATTACCTTCGAACTGCCGACCTGACGGCGAATGTCGGCGATCTTGGTCGCGCGGAACTCGGCCATCGTCCAGTCGCCGGCCAGCCCGCAGACATGGCGCACGAAGTTGGAGATCAGCCGACCGCCGTCGGGAGTATGCGCGACTTCCGGGTGGAACTGCACGCCGTAGAATTTCTTCTCCTCGTTCGCAGTGGCGGCGAACGGCGATCCGGGCGATTTGCCGACGATCCGGAAGCCCTCGGGCATCGCCTCGATCTTGTCGCCGTGGCTCATCCAGACCTGGTGGCGTTCGCCGGGCGACCACAGGCCGTCGAACAATGCGCAATCGTCCTGGATCTCGAGGAAGGCGCGGCCGAACTCGCTGTGATCGCCGGTGACGACCTTGCCGCCGAGCTGCTGCGCCATCAGCTGCTGGCCGTAGCAGATGCCGAGGACCGGAACGCCGGCGTCGAACAATTCGCCGGGCGCGCGAGGGCTCTCCTCGAGCGTCACGGACGCCGGGCCGCCGGAGAGGATGATGCCCTGGGGCCGCAGCCGGCGGAGCGCTTCGACCGCGCTGCTGAACGGGGCGATCTCGCTGTAGACGCCGGCCTCGCGCACCCTGCGGGCGATCAGCTGCGTCACCTGGCTCCCGAAATCGACGATGAGGATGGTTTCGGAGGGCTGGACGGTCATCGCTTCCCAGTGTGCTTGGTTTTGATGGATGCGGCGCGATTAGGCTGCCCGCTCGCCGCTGTCCAGCAGGGGCACGCGGACCGAGGCTGTCCGAAGGCTTTGGAAGTGAGGGCAGGCCGCGATATGGGTCACCCGATGACGGCGGGCAGCGCGACTTCCAGACATCGTACCGGCGATACCGCCGGCCACGGCACCGGCGGGAACGCATGGCCAGCGCCCCGAACGTGAGGCTCCTTTCGCTGCAGGCGGGCCGCGGACTGGCGGCCCTCGCCGTGGTCGCCTTCCACACCGGCACGCACGTCAAGGTCCAGGTGGGCCCGCTTCCAGCGGTGCTCGCGGCGCCGATGGCCTTCGGCTATCTCGGCGTGGACTTCTTCTTCGTCCTGTCCGGATTCATCATCTATTTCACCAGCCATGAGCAGGCGGGACAGCCCGGATGGGCGGGCCGATTCTTGCACAGCAGGCTGAGCCGCATCTTCCTGCCCTATTGGCCGGTCGCGATCTGCCTTGGCCTCCTCTACCTCCTGTTCCCCGATATCAGCCAAAGCAGGCAAACGTGGGACTGGTTCACGACGCTCACGCTGCTGCCGACGTCCGGCTCGCCAGCGCTTCGGGTGGCATGGACGCTTCAGCATGAGCTGGTGTTCTACGCGCTGGCCCTGGCGTGCCTCGCGACCGGGCAGGTGCTCGCCGGAGCCTGCGTGTCGGGCGTCGCGATCCTGTTCCTCACGTTGCTGGGCAGCGGACGATGGCTCACCTATCCGCTCATCGACCTCGAGTTCCTGTTCGGAGTTGCCGCCGCCTGGTGGATCGTGGCCGGAAAAGCGCGCTGGAACATCTTGCCGGCCGTTGCCGGGCTCGCTCTGGTCGCTCTCTACATCGTCTGGGCCGACAGATATTTCAGCGTCCTGTTCGGCCTGGGCGTGGCACTCGTCCTCGTCGCGGCCGTTCGCCTGGAGCAGACAGGACGGATCCACGTCCCACGAGCGGCAGCATTCCTCGGCGATGCCTCCTACGCCATCTATCTCGTGCACTTGCCGCTCATCAGCATCGTCGACCGCCTCGCCGGACAGCCGCTTCTTGCGGCCTTGCTGTGCGTAACGCTTTCGGTCGCGGCAGGCGCCGCTTACCATCTGGCGGTCGAGCGGCCGCTGCTGCGGGCGGCGCGCGGGCGGCTTCGGCGGCGTGGGATTGCCGCGGCTTCGGCCTGAACGGCCGATATCAGGAGGCCGGACCGGGCACCTTCATGCCGGTCCAGCGGGCGATGAACGCCCACATGTCCCCATATTCCTCGATGATCTTCTCGGTCGGCTTGCCCGAGCCGTGGCCGGCGCGGGTCTCGATCCGGATCAGCTTGGGCCTGTCACCGGTGTCGGCGGACTGAAGCGCGGCCGCATATTTGAAGCTGTGGCCGGGAACGACGCGGTCGTCGGTATCCGCGGTGGTGACCAAGATCGCCGGATAACGAACGCCCGAACGGATGTTGTGATAGGGCGAGTAGGAATAAAGCGTCCGGAAATCCGCTTCCTTCGAGGGATAGCCGTAGTCGTCGACCCAGTAGCGGCCGGCCGTGAACTGATCGAAGCGGAGCATGTCCATCACGCCCACCGCGGGCAGCGCGGCGGCAAACAGGTCGGGACGCTCGTTGACGACCACGCCGATCAGCAGGCCGCCGTTCGAGCGGCCGTAGATCGCCAGCTGCTGCTTCGTCGTGACCCGCTCAGCGACCAGATATTCACCCGCCGCGATGAAATCGTCGAAAGCGTTCTGCTTGTGTGCGAGGCGCCCGGCATCGTGCCACGCCTTGCCATATTCGCCGCCGCCGCGAAGGTTGGCGACGGCGAGGACGCCGCCCTGCTCGATCCACGCGAGGTTGGTCGCCGAGAAGGATGGAGTGAGCGAGATGTTGAACCCGCCATAGCCGTACAGCAAAGTCGGCGAGGGCGTGGTCAGCGGGCGGTCCTTGCGGTGGACCAAGAACATCGGGACCCGCGTTCCGTCCTTCGACCGGTAGAAGCGCTGCTCGACCGCGAAATCCCCCGGCTGGAACGCGACCCTAGGCTGCGCGAAGACCGCGCTCTGCCCGCTCGCGCTGTCGTAGCGGTAGATCGTCGTGGGATAGTTGAAGCTGGTGAAGCTGAAGAAGGTCTCGGCATCGCCCGACTTGCCGTCGAATCCGGCCGCGGTGCCGATCCCCGGCAGGGCGATCGTGCCGGCCGGCTTGCCGTCGAGCGCAAAGGTGCGCACCTCGGTCTTGGCGTCGACCAGATAGGCGGCGATCAGCCGGTTGCCGACGATCGACGCGGTGTCGAGCGTCGCCTCGTCCTCGGGCACGATCTCCTTCAGCTCCGCGACCGGGCGGTTGATGTCCGTGGCGACGATGCGCAGCCGCGGCGCGCCGCGGTTGGTCACCCAATAGAATGTGTCGCCTTCGTTGCCGAGGTAGCGCCAGTCGTTCTCGAGGCCGGTCACGAAGCGGATCGGCGCCGACCCGGGCCTGGCGAGATCGATCAGGCTGATGTCGTAGCGCTCGTCGGTTCCCTCCGATCCGGTAACGATCAGCCAGCGGCCGTCATCCGACACCTCGGCGGTGTTGTTGAGCTTGGGGCGGTCCGGCTCGGCGAAGACGAGGCGATCCTCGCCCTGGGGCGTGCCGAGCCTGTGAAAGTAGATCGCCTGGTTCTCGTTCAGCGACTGGAACTGCTGCTCGCTCTTGGGCTCGGGGAAGCGCGAGTAGAAGAAGCCGGATCCATCCTTCGCCCAGGCGAGGTTGGAAAATTTCACCCACTTCACCTCGTCGGGAAGCGGCTGGCCGGTATCGACGTCGAGCACCCGCAGCGTCCGCCAGTCGGTGCCGCCGTCCTGGATGCCGTAGAGCAGCCGCTTGCCGTCCTCCGAGGCGACCCATTCGGCGAGCGCCGTGGCGCCGTCCCTGGACCATGTGTTCGGATCGATCAGCATCCGCGCGGGGCCGTTCAGACTGTCGCGGACGTAGAGCACCGACTGGTTCTGAAGCCCGTCGTTCCGGGCGTAGAAATAGCGTCCGCCTTTCTTCTCCGGCACGCTGTAGCGCTCATAGTCGTAGAGCTGCTTGATGCGCGTGTGGAAGAAGGCCCGCCCGGGGAGCGTATCGAGATAGGCGTTGGTGACATCGTTCTCCGCGGTCACCCATTCGCGAACCTTCGGATCCTCGCGGACGTCATTCTCGAGCCAGCGATAGGGATCGGCCACGCGAACCCCGAAATGATCCTCGGCCACGTCCTGGCGTTGCGTGTTCGGATAGGCGCCCGGGGGCGCCACGGCGGGCACTGTGTTGGCTTGCATCGCGAAAACGGGACTCGTGCTGAGGGTGACGGCGACGGCGGCGCCGAGCAGGATATAGCAACGCATGGAAAGGCTAGCGCTCCAGCAAAAGATCAGGGGATCGAGCTTAAGGAGGGCGCCGGCATTGTCAAAGCGGGCCGGAAACGGGAAAGGCCTCCGGAGGAGGCCTCTCGCTTGATCTCATCCGGAGAAGCCGCGGATCAGGCGGCCTCCTCCATCTCCTCGTCCGCCTGGACCGGGCCCGAATCCTGGCCCTTGGCCGAAACGTCGCGGTCGACCAACTCGATGATCGCGATCGGCGCCGCGTCGGACGGACGAATCCCCGCCTTGATGATCCGGGTGTAGCCGCCGTTGCGCCCGGCGTAGCGCGACGCGAGCACGTCGAACAGCTTGACGAGCTGCGTATCGTCGAGGAGGCGTGCGTGAGCGAGACGGCGGTTCGAAAGGCCGCCCTTCTTGGCGAGCGTGATCAGCTTCTCGACATAGGGGCGAAGCTCCTTCGCCTTGGCAGTCGTGGTGGTGATCTGCTCATGCTTGATGAGCGCGGCCGCCATGTTGCGGAACAGCGCCGCACGATGACTGGAAGTACGCTGCAGCTTACGGCCGCCGACACGATGACGCATTTTACCTTCTCCGTTCGTTCAGGGGCCGTGTGAGGTACCCCGGACCAGGCGGTTTCCAATGGGGACCGCCCCCTACCCCTTCCGTCATGCCAGCTACGGCCGGCATCCATCACGCTTAACTCAAGACCCCCGTCGGAGCTCGCACGGACCCCAGCTTGCGCCGGGGTGACATCGAGCCCTTCACCTCCTCCCCGCGGAGCCTTGCTTCGTGGGGAGGAAGACCGCCCGTCAGGGCGGCGGAGGGCAACCGGGTCGAAGTACTGCTTCGACCCGACGGGCGTCAGCCCATAAGCTCCTGCTCGAGCTTCTTGGCCATTTCCTCGATATTCTCGGGCGGCCAGCCCGGGATATCCAT
>Ga0153915_10004308_pt1 | contig 13083 bp, 13 predicted proteins | sample Opewatmetagenome_2_FD_107003 | JGI IMG/M metagenome (GOLD analysis project Ga0153915, IMG submission 107003) | Freshwater wetland microbial communities from Ohio, USA - Open water 3 Core 3 Depth 3 metaG | ecosystem: Environmental > Aquatic > Freshwater > Wetlands | place: USA: Ohio, Lake Erie... | reverse complement strand
TGGGACTCGCCGCGGCACATGATCGCCGGCGGCTGGACCACGATGTTCCTCGTGAGCGACCGGGCCGACGAAGGGCAGAGGGATGTCTTGGAAACCATCTTTTCCGGCTTGGCGGGCGGTCCCTGGGAGGTCCTCGGCCGCTTCGTCGCCACACACCTGCCGACCCGGTACGTTCCGCTGCGGTTCGAGGACGAGGGCCGCCGCAAGCGGATGTACGTCGAGGGCCTGTACGACATGTCGGTCGAGGCGATCCGCGGAATGGACAAGACGCGGGAGGTCTTGCTGGAAAACGCCTTCAACCAGATTCATTCCCCGACCCAGGTCCTCGCCCTGGGACGGACGCGCGTGGCGGACCCCGAAATCGGGTTCGAGGTGGAGGGCACGCATGCCCTCTACTCGCGATTCTCCTGGGAGGTCGCGTAGGCCGTGGCGCAGCCCGATGTTTTCGTCGCGGCGGCAAGAAGGGATCGGGCCATCCTCGTCGCGGGCCTCATCGGCATCGCCGGGCTGGCTTGGGCGTACATGATCCGCATGGCGGCGGGGACGGCGCACGGGCATTCGTGCCACGGCGCGGCGGAGCCGCTCGTGCGCCCGTGGGGAGGCTGGGAGTTCCTCATGGCGTTTTCGATGTGGACGGCGATGATGGTCGCCATGATGCTGCCGATTGTCACCCCGTGGCTCCTGGCGCTCTCGGGGACGAGGCGGGAAAGCGATCCCGGCACGGCGCCGTTTAGCACGGTGGGTTTCTTCCTGCTGGGCTACGTCGTCGTCTGGACAGGGTACAGTGCGGCGGCGGCGGCGGGGCAGTGGGGCCTTGGCGCCGCGGCCCTTCTTTCCCCCCAACTCGTATCCACGAGTCCGGTCCTGGGAGGTCTTCTCCTTATTGCGGCCGGAGTCTACCAATGGACGCCGTGGCGGGACGCCTGCATGAAACACTGCCGGTCCCCGCTGGGATTCTTCATGACGTCCTGGAGGGAGGGGCGTTGGGGGGCCTTCACCATGGGGCTCCGCCACGGGTTCTATTGCGTCGGCTGCTGCTGGATCCTCATGGCTCTGTCCTTCGTGTTCGGCGTCATGAATCTCCTGTGGATGGCGGGAATCACGGCATTCATTCTCGCGGAGAAGATCGCGTCGTGGGGGCCGCGCTTCGGCAAGGCGGCCGGCGTGGTGCTTGCCGGCTACGGGGTGTGGATGCTCGTCTGACCATCGATTGACCTCCTCGGTGACCTTGAATTGTCTTGACACGAGGATATTCGACGTCTATTTTATAAGTCAGCACTCACTTATTATAACCGTGCTCAGGAGTCGCGCCATGGGGCGTCGCAGGATGATCGCAGACGAACAGTTGCTTCAGCACGCGCGAGAGGTGTTTCTGAAGAGCGGTGCGTTCGGCTCCACCAAGGAGATCTCGCGCCGCGCGGGCATTTCCGAGGCGACGTTATTCCAGCGCTTTCCGACCAAGGCCGCGCTGTTCCTCGCGGCAATGGTCCCGCCGGAAGTGAATGTCGAGGAGATTGTCCATGCGCCGACGAAGCGGACGGATCCCCGGGGAGCGCTGACGGAAATCGGGCTCCGCATGTTCGCGTATTTCCGCACGCTCATACCCACCGTCATGCACCTGCTAACGCACCCGTCGATCCGCATGGAGGATGTGACGGCTCACTTTCGAGGGATGCCTGAACATGCGTTGGCAGAGGCGTTGGCAACGTACCTGCGGGATGCCGAGGCTCGCGGCAAGGTGAAGGCGGACAACCCGATGGCCGCGGCCAGCCTCATTGTCTCGGCGATCCATAGCCTGGCGCTGTTCGAGCTGATGGAGATGCACGGCGGGCAGGATCTGGAGCATGCGGTCGCATTGTTTGTCGGCGCTCTCTGGAGCGGATTGAATCCGAAAAGACGAGCCAGCGGGGAACACTCCCTGCGGAGAAGGAAAAGGGGTGGCACGCATGAGGAATGAACCGCTCATCAAGATGACACGTGTATTCAAAAACTACGAAACGCCATCGGGGTCCTTCGAGGCCTTGCGAGACGTCGACCTGGAGGTCGAGCGAGGCGAATTCGTCGCGGTGGTCGGGAGATCGGGCAGCGGCAAATCGACGCTGGTCAACGTTCTCACTGGAATTGATTACGCGTCTTCCGGTGAGGTGTACGTGGCCTCTACGGCGGTCCACGAACTCAATGAGGAGCAACTGGCGGTATGGCGGGGGAAGAATGTTGGTGTCATCTTCCAGTTCTTTCAATTGCTTCCGACACTCACGGTCGCGGAAAACATCATGCTTCCGATGGATTTCTGCAATACGTTTCCCCCCGGCGAACGGCGCCCCAGGGCGATCGCGCTGCTGGAAAAAATGGGCATCGGCGGGCAGGCCGATAAAGTCCCGGCCGACTTGTCCGGCGGACAGCAACAGCGGGCGGCGATCGCCCGGGCGCTCGCCAACGACCCGCCCCTTCTTGTCGCCGACGAGCCCACGGGCAACCTCGACTCCCGGACTTCCGAAGACGTGGTGCGGTTCTTTTCCACGCTGGCGAACGAAGGGAAAACGGTGGTGATGGTTACCCATGAGCGTGACCTGACCCGGTACTTCACCCGGACGGTCATGCTGGAGGATGGCGCCATCGTCGGAGAAGCCGAGGCGGCGGTATGATGCCGGGGCCACGCTGGAGAAAGCTGGCGGGCGACCTCCGGAATGCCCGCGGGCGTCTGTCGATGATGGTCGTTGCAATGGCGGTCGGCATGTTCGGCATTGCGACGATCCTGAGCGCCTACACTATCTTGACTCGTGAAATCAGCCGCAATTACCTTGGGACGAACCCCGCTTCGGCCTCGCTTGAAGTGGACCAGGTGACCGACGAATTGGTCGACGCGGTTCGGCATCGCCCCGGTATCGCGAGCGCGGAGGCCGGGTCTTCCGTCTGGGCCCGGATCGAAGTCAAACCCGACGAGTGGATGCCGCTTCTTCTGTTCGTTGTGAAGGATTTCAATGCAATGCAAACGAGCGCCTTCCGGCGGGAGTCCGGCACCTGGCCTCCGCCGGAAGGTTCCATGTTGCTCGAGCGGACGGCATTGCCGCTAGTCAATGGAAAGATCGGTCGTGAAATTCGGGTTCAAACGCCCAACGGGCCCAAGCGCGAAGTCGTCATTTCCGGTCTTGTGCACGATCCGGGTTTGGCGCCGTCCTGGCAGGAGCAGACCGCATACGGGTACGTAACGCCTTCTACGCTCGTCTTCCTCGGGGAGAGCGGTACTCTTGACACGCTGAAAGTCAAGGTCAGCGACCCGTCTCCCGATGTGGTCGCCATCGAGCGCACGGTGGCAGGCCTGGCCGGATGGCTGAAACAGCAGGGGTATGCGGTTGGTGAGATCCGCATACCCCCCCCGGGCAAGCATCCCCACCAGACCCAGATGAAGGCGATATTGGTCATGCTGCTCCTGTTCAGCCTCATGGCGCTCGTGCTCAGCGCCGTCCTGACGGCCGCCACGATCGGGGGCCTCCTGGCCCAGCAGGTTCGACAAATCGGCGTCATGAAAGCGATCGGGGCGCGGTCCTGGCAAATCGCGGAGATCTATCTCGCACTGGTTGTCCTGTTGGGCATCGTCGCGGTCGGGCTCGGTCTGCCGCCCGGCATCGCCGCAGGTCGCGGCCTGGCCAGAGCCATCGCCGAACTTCTGAACTTCACTCTGTACAGCGAGGCGGTACCCGGGTGGGTCTACCTGGTGCAACTGGTTGCCGGTGTGTTGATACCTTTTTTCATCGCGCTCAGCCCGATCCTCGGTGCCACCCGGATCACCGTTCGGGAAGCGATCAACGATTACGGAACGAGCCTCAAGGCGTTCAGCTCCAACCGGCTCGACGCGCTGCTCGGAAAGATCCGCGGGATGGACCGCACGCTCCTTCTGTCGATCCGCAATACGTTCCGGCGCCGGGGACGCCTGATGCTGACGCTCGGGCTTCTCTCCGCGGCGGGCGCCATGTTCATGACCGCCCTGAACGTCAGATCCGCCTGGGACCGCAACCTCGCGGACGCCGCATCCGACCGCCGGTACGACCTGGAGTTCCGTTTGAATCGTCCTTACCCCCAGGGGAAAGTCCTGGCGATCATAAGGGGTATTCCGGGGGTGCAGACGGTCGAATCCTGGGATATCGACCCCGCCGCCGCAAATCGGCCCGACGGTCTCGAAATCGCCAGGACATATCCGGACCGCGGGCACGGCAGTTTCACGCTTCGCTCGGTGCCGCCGGGGAGCCGGATGATCGAACTCACGATGCTCAGCGGACGATGGCTTCAGCCGGGGGATTCCGATGCGGTCGTGCTCAACCACATGGCGCTTGCGATATTCCCCGGGGTCAAGGTGGGCGAGAACATCAATATCAGCGTCAATGGGCGACAAACCGGCTTTCACGTCGTCGGCATCGCGCGGGAGATCGTGACTCCCGCGGCAGCCTACACTTCGCCGGAAGGCTTCAACCGGGCGTTGGATCGATCGGGTCAGACAAACGCCGTGCGCGTCGTCATGAAGCGGCACGACGAGGAGTCGATCGGCGCCGTCAAAAGGGAGATCGAACGCGCTTTCGAACGGGAAAAGATCGGGGTTAAGGTCGATATTTCCGAGACGAGACTGGACCGCGCGCTGAGCGGGCATGTCTCCATCCTGATTTTCGCCTTGATCCTCATGTCGGTGATCATGGGGGTCGTTGGAGTTCTCGGCCTCATGTCGGCCATGGGAGCCAGCGTCATCGAACGCACCCGCGAATTCGGGGTGATGCGGGCCATCGGAGGCCGCTCGGGCACTGTGATGCGAAACGTCATCAGCGAAGGGGTATTCATCGGACTGATGAGTTGGTGCATCGCCATCATCATGTCGCTTCCCCTCTCGGCGGGGGTCGGAAGGCTTGTCGGGACGCTGGCATTTCGATTTCCTTTGTCGCTGGTCCTGTCTCCTGCAGCCATATTCATCTGGCTGACGGTCATTTCTCTCGGCTCGATGGCTGCAAGCGCCTATCCGGCCTGGAAGGCGTCGAAACTCACCGTTCGGGAAACACTCGCCTATACCTAGAAAGGAGCATGGTCATGGGGAAGAAGGTCATAGTCACGGTTTCGGTGCTGATCGTAATCGCCGCCTTGCTGTTGACTGCCCATATGGTTGACTTCATGGGCATCATGAAAGGAATGCACGGGGGATAGACCTGTCACATGCCCCCCGGGCACACGGAGGGCGCTCATGAATGACGCAATTCCGGATGACATGGACTATGCTATCGTTGTGGTTGAGCCGGTCCCGGTGAACTCTGCGCCGACGTGAAACCATGGAGGCCGGATTTGACTTTCCACCGAAAAATCTCTCCCGGGTTGGCGATCGTGGTCCTGGCGGCGCTGCTCGCTTTTGGCTCCCGGACCGTCGTCGCGGGCACGATCCGCATCTCGGGGACCGGCGGCGCGATGGCGACGATGCGGATCCTCGGAGAGGCCTTTCGGGAAGTGCACCCGGACACCCAGGTCGCCATCATGCCGAGCATCGGCAGCAGCGGAGCGCTCAAGGCCGTCTGTAAGGGAGATCTGGAGGTCGGATTGAGCTCCCGCCCGCCGAACGCCGGAGAGTGCGAGCGGGGGTGCGTGGCAAGGGCGTTCTCGAAGACTCCTTTCGTGTTCGGCGTCAACAAGAGCGTCGCGACGACCGGCCTGACGCTTTCGGAAATCGCCGATATCTACTTGGGAAAGAAGGACCGGTGGGAGAACGGGAGCCGGGTCCGGCTGGTCCTGCGGCCCCCGGGGGAGTCCGATGTCGACAGGCTGAAAGCGATGTCCCCGGGGATGCGGGAGGCCGTCGCGAGGGCCCAGCGCCGGGACGGACTGATCGTGGCCATGACCGATCAGGATACGGCCGATGTCATCGAGAAGATCCCGGGCGCCTTCGGGGGAGTGACGCTGGCGCTCGTCGTTTCCGAGAAGAGGGACATCCGCGTCCTCAGCGTGAACGGGGTCGTGCCGACCGCGCGGGCCCTCGCCAACGGAACGTACCCGTACTCCAAAACCTTCTACATGGTCACGAGAAGGGATCCCCCGCCCGCCGTCAGCCAGTTCGTCGATTTCGTCCGGTCCCCCGCGGGGAGAGCCATCCTCACGAAGAATGGCCAGAACGCCTTGCCGTAGGAGGGGATCCGGCCGTGACCACTTCCAGACATCGCATCGTCCGCATCATCGGACGGATATCCGGCGTGATCGTGTTCATCGTGGCGGCGATCATGCCGACAGTCTACTTCGCGATCGCGTGGGAGGCGCAGGACGCGGCTCTCCGGACGGAGGCGACGTTTTTTGGACACGAGGTGACCGCCGTCATCAACGGGAACCCGACCATGTGGCGCTACGAGGAGACCCGCCTCAAAGGATTGATTGCGACGGCGGCGGACGAGCAGCCCTTCGAGTCCCGCCGGATCCTGGACGAGAAAGGGGACGAAGTGACGCAGTGGCAGAGCGACCTTCCCTGGCCGACGATAACCCGGTCGGTGCCCCTTCTGGATTCCGGCGTCACGGTGGGAACGCTGGAGATCAGCCGGTCGCTGCGCCCGATGATCGCGCGAACGGCGATTCTGGCCCTGCTCGGAGGCATCTTTGGTCTTGCTTTGTTCTACCTCGTCCGGATGTACCCGATGGCCGCGCTCCGCAACGCCCTCGATCAGTTGTCGCGCGAGAAGGAGCGCGCCCAAGTCACCCTCTATTCGATCGGGGACGGAGTCATCACCGTCGACTCGGAGGCTCGCGTCGTTCTCGTCAATCGCGTCGCCGAGCAGATGACGGGCTGGTCCCAGGGCGAGGCCGCCGGACAGCCCATCGCCGATGTCTTTCGCCGGGAGGGGAGCGAGCTCGTCGCCCGGGACGGGGCAAGGCGGCTGGTCGAGGTGGTCACGTCCCCGATCCTCGACGACGGCGGCCAGGCGGTCGGCGCCGTCCTCGTTTTCCGGGACGTGACGGAAAAGATGCGGACCGAGGCGGAGCTGCTCAAGGCGCAGAAGCTGGAGTCCCTCGGGATCCTGGCGGGGGGAATCGCCCACGAGATCCGGAACCCCCTGTCGGGGATCAACATCAACATCTCGAGCATCGAACACGTCTGCAACTATTCCGAGGGGCTCGAGCCGGAAGAGAAGGAGAAGATCCGGATCATCGCGGAGCAGATGAAGTCCGCCGCCCAGAAGATGGCGTCGGTCGTGCAGCGCGTCATGGATTTTTCCAGGCCGACGCCGCCCCACATGGAGATGGTCAATCTGAACGGGGCGATCGAAGAGGCGATCCGCCTGTCCGCGTCCACCTTGCGGAAACGGGGGATCGCCGTCTCGAAAGAGCTGGCTCCCGATCTTCCGACGTGCCGCGCCGATCCGCGGCTGATCGAGCAGGTGCTCGTCAACCTGATTACGAATTCCTACCAGGCCATGGAAAGGTCGGACGGGTCGAAGCATCTTCAGATCACCTCCGGCGCCCGGGACGCGCACGTCGTCATCCGCGTCGCCGACTCGGGGCCGGGCGTTCCTCCATCCCTCCGGGAACGGATTTTCGACCCCTTCTTCACCACCCGGAAGGACGGGTCCGGGATCGGGCTCAGCTTCAGTCACCGGATCGTCGCCGACCACGGCGGATCGCTGCGCGTCACCACGAGCAAATGGGGCGGCGCGGAATTCCGGATCGAGATCCCCGCGAAGGGGGAGGGGAGCGCGGCATGATCACCTACTCCCTGTTCGTCGTCGACGACGAAGACAGCATCCGCCAGGCCATATCGATCGCCTTCGAGGGGAGATACCGGCTGGCGGTCTTCCCCGACGCGGAAAGCGCGGTCGAGGCCGCGAAATCCGATCCTCCGGACCTCGTCCTCCTCGACATCGGGTTGCCGGGAATGAGCGGGATCGAGGCGCTCCCCGTCTTCAAAGGAATGGACCCGGGCGTCCTTGTCATCGTCATCACGGCTTACGAGGATGTGAAAAGCGTCGTGTCCGCGATGAAGCTTGGCGCGTACGACTACGTGGTGAAACCGCTCAACATGGATACCCTGGAGGTGAGCATCCGCAACGCCCTGGAGTCGATCCGGCTCAAGAAAGAGGTTCAGAGCCTCCAGGAACGCTATCTCCGGGAAAACCTGCCGTGCTTCATGGGCGAGAGCAACGCGATCCAGGACGTGATGGAGTTCGTGGGGCTCCTCGCAAAGAGCTCCGATACCCCGGTCCTCATCCTCGGGGAAACGGGAACCGGCAAGGAGCTGGTCGCAAGCGCCATCCATTACAGGAGCCCGAATTTCCAGGGGCCTTTGGTCAGCGTGAACTGCGCGGCCATCCCCCGAGAGTTGATCGAGAGCGAGCTCTTCGGTTATGAAAAAGGGGCTTTCAGCGGAGCGAGCACCGGCGGGAAGAAGGGGCTGGTGGAGCAGGCCGAAGGGGGGACCCTGTTCCTCGACGAGATCGGGGATTTGAGTCTGGAGGCGCAGGCCAAGCTGCTTCGGTTTCTCGAGGAGGGGGAATATTACCGCGTGGGGGGGACGCGGAAGCTCAAGGTCCGCACGCGGGTCGTCTCCGCCACGAATAAAAATCTCGAAGAGCTGATCGGAAAGGGCCTGTTCCGGGAAGATCTCTATTACCGGCTGGCCGTCGCCCGGGTGGAGGTCCCGTCCCTCACGGCGCGCCGGGACGACATCGTCCCGATCGCCCAGCACTTTCTCGTGGAGTTCAGCCGGAAGCTGGACAAGCCGTTCAGCGGCATCTCCCGGGATGCCCAGGAGGCACTAAAGAACTACCGGTGGAAGGGAAACGTCCGGGAGCTGCGGAACTTCGTGGAGCGGGGCGTCCTGGTGGGAAAAGGCCCTGAGTTGACGCTGCATGCTCTCGGCCTGGACGATCGAATTCCCGCCACGGATCCTCCTCCCTCCCCGGCGGAATCCCCCTATCCGCCCGTCCCCTCGGAAGGGCTCGACCTTCGGGGAGCCCACGACATGCTCGAACGGTATTACATCCAGGAAGTGCTCCGCATGACAGGGGGAAACGAGACCCGGGCTGCATTGCTCCTTCGAATGAACCACCACACGTTCCGGTATCGGCGGAAACGACTGGGGCTCTGATCCGGAGACCGGTTCGAATTTTTCCTAGATTTCGAAATCTCGCTCGAAGAATTTCGATGTCGCCGCCCATGCCCCGGGTCTCCGCGCGGGCCATGATTCCGTAACGCACCGATTTCACTCAGCACGCATTGCGACCCTTTCTCGGTACGGCTTATGCACAGTGATCTCACCATATGACCTCGAGCGCACAGATAGGCAGTTCAAATACCGAGCCCCAACCAACTTGACAGAAACGTCTCCGATGCAGAAGCGGGCCCAATAGGGGAGGCGCCGCATGACGACGCACAGTTACACGGTACTGGTAGAGCCGGAGGGAAGAGGGGGCTATCGCGCTTATTGCCCCGCGTTGCCGGGATGTCGCTCCTACGGAGACACGAAGGAAGAGGCGATCCGGAATATCAAGCTCTCCATCTCCTACCGGCTGGAAACGCTTACGGCGCGGGGGAAGCCGATCCCGAGGGAGGGCGATCGCCCGGCGCGGTCGGCATAGCGGCGGCGGGAAGGTCGCTCGCCGCACGTTTCCGGGTTATCCGGGAAACGATTCATCTGTGGGAGGCATCTTGAACGATACCGGCGAGCGAGACGAGACAGTCCCTGTTTCCTTGATCTGCGTCTCTTGCGGGAAGACGGAAACGATCCACGTTTTTCGAGAACGGGGACTGCCGGATCGGATGGCGTGGGAATGCCTCGACTGCCAGACGCGCGACATCCGGAAAGAACGGCGGCCGAAGAACGGAAGCGGCCGTCCGCAGGACATGGTGGACGCTCCATGAATCTCGCGCCCCGGGAAGTCTCGGATATCATATCGGGAATCTTGACGCTGGCGGCCCGGAAAGAGGAACGCATCCCGGTCGCCAGGATTCATTCGATCCTGTTCGAGATGAAAGCGCGGGAACCGGTTCTCGCAGGACTCCACTTCTCCTTGACGGGGGCCGTGTTCTATTCGCGAAGCATCGATCAGGCGATCAGGAACCTGATCGATTGGGGCGCCCTCAAGCTCGTAGACCCCGCGACGGTCGCGGTGGAACGCCTCCGGTTCTTTCGAACCCACATCGCAAGGACCCTCACGAGTTCACAGTTCAAGGCTGTCCGGGCCGCCTCTCTTCGCTACTACGACCATTTGCGAGGCGAGACTGCGCAAGGGACCGGAAAGAAGCGGATGTCACGTTACGAAGACGCCGAACGAGCCGCGTTCGACGCGCGAACGGAAAAAGCCGCCGAGTAGGTGCGGCGCCGGATGGAAGTTTTCCAAAATTGCGACGTCCTTTGCGAATTTTTTCGATATCGTCGCCCCCTTGCGGATGGGGCGTGATCTCGTAACGTACTGATTTCGCTCGGCGCGCGTTGAGACATCGTTCGGTACGGCTCCTGCAAAACGTTTTCCCAGATTCTCGGGACGGGCGGAGCATTGAAAAATCTGTACCGGCAACTGGGCGTGGAAAAGATCCTGCTGGTAGAGAACGACCCGTGGACACGGGAGTCTCTCTCCCTGTTCTTCCAGATTCAAGGATGCCGTCTGCAGTCTGCCGCAAACGCCGAGGAAGCCATTGGTTCGTTGTCGGACGATCAATATGACCTTATCCTTTGCGAATACTGGCTGCCGGACATGGACGGCCTGTCACTCCTGAAATTGTACGGGAATCGGCAGCCCCGGGCCATCAAGTTCCTGCTCACGGCGTATCTGACCCACGAGGTGGCCGAGGAGGTCGGCCGGTCGGGAGTCCACGGCGTGATCCGGAAGCCGTTTACCGTCGAAAGACTCGAATATTCGTTGCAGCGCCACTTACGGCAAACCCGCGTCCGTGCCGAGGATTCCGTGACCGCCGGCTGACGACCGGCCCGCCGGGCGGACCGGCCCGCAGGCGATGCGGCGGGCCGTGCCCGGTTCCCGGCGGCACAGCGAGGTGACCCCATGCCGAATCCCTGCCACGGAAGTCCGCAGCGCGCCGCGGCGCGGGTTTCCCCGCGGCCTTCCGACGAGTGGACGACCGTCGTGATCGTCGATACCGGCGGAACGGTGATCTCGGTGAATCCCGACTTCGAGCGGACGGCCGGGTACAGCCGTTACGAAATCCTCGGGAAGCCGGCCGGCGAACTCCAGGGGAGGGACCGGGACCCCTGGTTCTTCCGTCTGATCGAGGAAACCGTCCGCAGCGGCCGGGCCGGGGCCGACGTCTTCCCGTGCCGCCGGAGGGACGGCACCACGGACGAAGAGGCCGCGGAGGCCCTACCGGTTTGCGACGCCATGGGGCGCATCACCGGCTTCACGGCGATCAAGCGGCCCCTGCCTGCCCGCCCCGAGCGCGTGGACGTGCCGGGGACGAGTCCGCCGATGGAGAGCGTCGGTCGCCTCGCCGGAGGAATCGCTCACAATTACAACAACCTCCTCGCGTCGATCATCGGGTTCGGCGAGCTGCTGCTGGCCCGGATGGGCCAGGACGATGCGAAGCGGCGGCAGGTGGAAGAAATTCTGAAAGCCTCGGAACGGGCCGCCTTTCTGACGCGCATGCTCCTCGCCTTCGGCCGCGGGCAGTCGCTCCTGCCCCGGGTAATGGATGTTAACGCCCTCATCGAGGCCCTGCGCGGGGGGATCCAGACCGTGATGGGCGGGGACGTCGTCCTGTCCGCGCACCTCGAGCCGGAACTCGCACCCGTATACGCCGATCCGGGACAAGTCGAGAGAGCGCTCCTCAATCTTGCCGTCAACGCGCGGGAAGCCATGCCGGCCGGCGGAACTCTTGCCATCGAGACGGCGAACGTCGAGTTCGCCGAGTCCTTTGTCCGCCAGAACGTGCGCGTCCGGCGGGGAGAGTACGTCATGATCGCGGTGAGCGATACCGGCGTCGGCATGGACGAGGGGACGAAAATCCGCGCCTTCGAGCCCTTCTTTTCCACTAAGGAGAAGGGGGCGGGGCTCGGGCTGTCCGCGGTCTACGGGATCGTCAAGCAGAGCGGCGGCTACATCTGGGTTTCCAGCAAGCCGGGGAACGGAACGACCGTTACGATCTACCTTCCCCGGGTGGAGCAGAACGTCGGCACGACCGAACCGTCCCTGGAGCGGCTCCAGCTTCCGCAAGCGGACCCGCCCGGCCCGTGGGCGCAGGAGGCCGGATCCTCGGCGTGGTCCTCCTTCCCCTGACCTGACCCATAAGTCTGTCGCGCAACCTCGCCCGCTCCTTCACGGTGCAGTCGGCGTCACCCGCAAGGGCCGCCGGCCGGTGTCGCACCGTCAGGCGCGCTGAGGGCATCTCACGGTTTCGAACGCGAGATGCCCCAGACGGGAGGTCATCATGAGCACGAAGAACACCGATCGCATCGAAGAGAAGATTCTCCTTCGCATCCCCCTCGCCCGCGTGTGGCGCGCGCTTACGGATGCAAGGGAATTCGGGGAATGGTTCGGCGTGAAACTGGCCGGCGCGTTCGCGCCCGGCGCTGCCGTGGAGGGGACGATCACGGAAAAGGGGTACGAAGACATGCGGTTCGAGATGGTCGTCGACAGGATCGAGCCCCGGCGCCTGTTCTCGTGGCGCTGGCATCCCTACGCGATCGACCCCGATGTGGATTACTCCGCCGAGCCGCCGACGTTCGTCGTGTGCGAGCTGGAGGAGGTCGCGGACGGGACGGCCCTCACTCTCGTGGAATCCGGCTTCGACGGGATCCCGGCCGTGCGCCGCGCGGAGGCGTATCGAATGCACGAGCAGGGCTGGGCCGCGCAGATGAAGAATATCGAGCGGTACCTCGCCAAGGCGGCTTGACGGCGGCCCGTCCTAGCGATGGCTGCCGCCGGACTCGCCGGCGACGGCGGGCAGGTCCAGGACGATTTCCAGGCCGCCGTCCGGGGCGTTGAACGCCCGCACGGACCCTCCGTGCAGCCGGACCGCGCGCCTGGTGATCGCCAGCCCGATCCCCGTGCCGCCACTCTGCCTGTCCCTCGCGTCGGCCACCCGATAGAACGGTTCGAATATTCTCCCCAGGGCCTCCTCCGGTAC
>Ga0153915_10004307_pt1 | contig 13085 bp, 7 predicted proteins | sample Opewatmetagenome_2_FD_107003 | JGI IMG/M metagenome (GOLD analysis project Ga0153915, IMG submission 107003) | Freshwater wetland microbial communities from Ohio, USA - Open water 3 Core 3 Depth 3 metaG | ecosystem: Environmental > Aquatic > Freshwater > Wetlands | place: USA: Ohio, Lake Erie... | reverse complement strand
TTTTCCCGGGCGATTTTAAGGGCGGGAAGGGATACATCGCATGCAAAGACCGTTGAATTCGGAAGGAATTTTTTCAATGCGATAGCTATACATCCGCTGCCAGTCCCAATATCGAGAATATTGAGTGATTCATAGCCATGATCGTCAATAATCCATTTTACAAGTTCCTCAGTCTCAGGCCTGGGGATGAGTACATCAGGATTTACAGTCAACTTTAGCCCATAAAAATCAGTATAACCGATTATATATTGCAAGGGTTTCCCAGTTTTGAGCTCTTTTACTGCTTCGGTGATCCGGACCCTGTCTTTAGAATTTAAAGGCCTTTCTTTATCAATATGGATTTCATGTTTCGGTATAGCCGTCAGTTCAGAAATCATTATATCTGTAAGGCTGTTGATTTCATGTTCAGGATATATTCCCATGAGCTCAATTTTGATAAATTCGCATAGTTTTCCTAATGTATTGACAGTAGCATTCATAAATCAAATTTAAAATATATCTCTTTGGGAATTTCAGGAGAACATGAAAAATATATGAAAAGATGCCTGGAGCTTGCTCGAAAAGGGCTTGGAAGTACTGCTCCTAATCCGATGGTGGGTTGTGTTATTGTATTCAAAAACCAGATTATAGGTGAAGGTTTTCACAGGCATTATGGAGGTTCGCATGCTGAAGTTTTAGCAATTAAAAGTGTTCGGGATCCTTCACTCCTTGCAAATTCTATTCTTTATGTAAATCTAGAACCCTGTTCCCACTATGGTAAAACTCCTCCATGCACAAAAATTATCCTTGAAAATAAAATCCCGATAGTCATTGTGGGGACATCGGATCCGAATCCGTTAGTAGGCGGGAAAGGAATCAAAATCCTTGAAGAAAATGGTGTCAGGGTAATTACCGATATACTAAAAGAAGAATGTTTTAACCTGAACAAAAGATTCTTCACCTTCTTCATGAAAAAGAGGCCATACATAATTCTCAAATGGGCGCAGACACAGGATGGTTTTATTGATGTGGAAAGAAAAGGAAACGAGGAAACACGAATAACCTGGATTACAAATGAAGCCTGCAGAAGACTGGTACATAAATGGAGATCTGAAGAACAGGCTATACTTGTCGGATCAGGGACTGTTATCAAAGATAATCCAAAGCTGACAGTGAGAAACTGGCCGGGTAAAAATCCTTTACGGTTAGTTATAGACAGGAAAGCCAGGCTCACAGCCAATTTGAATCTCATTGATGGTTCTGTTGGAACTGTTGTTTTTACGCTTGCTCCTGCCAATGAAAGAGGCAACCTGAAGTATGTCTTGCTGAATAAAGACAGGGATTTCATGCCGGAAGTTCTTGATTATCTTTGTACCATTAATGTACAGTCAGTCATAGTCGAAGGGGGAAAGCAACTTATTGAAGAATTCCTGAACCGCAGAGTATGGGATGAAGCAAGGGTTTTTACGGGTAGCAGATATTTCGGCAAAGGCATTCAGGCGCCGTCAATTAATTCAGAACCGGAGGAATTAATACGAATTGCGGGAAACCTGCTGAAGATATATATAAATAGAGAGCCAGGATAAAAAATCTGTTAGATAAAATAAATTTGTATAACACAAAGATTTTTTGCAATTTACATGGTTTTAGAAACGTAAAATATATCTGTGTCAATAAAATAATTTACTTTAAATGAAAACTGCAAAGTTCCTGATATTTCTTCTTGTATTATGTGTACCAGTGACCATCTTTTCTCAGAATGCAAAAAAATACTATAAGACTGGTATTGAATTTGTTACAGCTAACAATTATAAGGATGCAATAGAACAATTCACCAAGGCAATTGACCTTCAGCCTGATTTTGCCAATGCTTACATTGCCAGGGCAAATGCATTTGAGAAGCTAAGTATGCTTAAGGAAGCCGCTGATGATTATGAGCGGGCAGCGACATTCCTCACCAATAGTACAGAGATTTATTACCAGTGTGCAAGATTAAACTACCTTCTTGGTAATTACCAGAAGGCAATTGAAAAAGCTGATGCATCAATCAACTTGAAGAGAACCTTCCCGGATGGATATGTAATTAAGGCAAAATCTCTTATGGCACTTGGAAAGTACGAAGCAGCAATGTCTACCTGCAATACAGCACTAACACTAAGGGAAACGGCTGAGAATTTTTATCTCAGGGGGCTGATAAATATGCAATTGGGCAGAATAGGTGCAGCAGAGCAAGACTTCATTAAGACTGTCGGAAAAGATCCAAGACATATAGATGCGCATATTTCACTGGCAGAACTGAGGCTTCAGATGGATAAGATCCAGTTTGCCCTAAATCATGTAAATAATGCAATTGCGCTTGATCCAAATAACCGGAAAGCATATCTGGTCAGGAGTAGGATTTATATTAAACAGCTTGATTATCCCAGGGCTATTGATGATATATCAAAGAATATTATGATGGATCCTAATGATGAGGAGATGTATTTTATACGTGGATGCTACTACCAGGATTTCACACAGCATACCAATGCTATCAACGATTTTACGAAAGTCCTTATGTTGAATCCTCAGAATGTACAGGCAATGTATAAAAGAGCATATTGTTATGAGCAGATTGGGAATAATAAGGCCGCCATTAAGGACTATGAAGCACTTATCGCCTTGTCGGCGTCTGATGAAAAAGTAAAGGAACTGATGAAAGATACTGAAGGAAGATTGTTTGAACTTTACAGGGAATCAAACAAACCACAAATTGTAATTAGTGAGCCACAAATTAAGGATGAAAACATGCTTCAGTTCCCAATAGGTTCCTCAGTTGTTACAATGAAGGGTGTAATTGAGGATGAGAGTGATATTAAATCTTTTATGATCAACAACCTTCAGTTTCCAGTGAACAAGAATGAGGAAAAAGGGAAATATGAATTCCTCGCTGCGCTTGACATACAGAATAAGACTGAAATAGAAGTCTCTGCTACTGATGTATATGATAATACCGGATCCGGACGCTATGTGATCAATTTAACTGAAGTAGGCGCACCTAAGGTTTATATCATGGCACCATATGCTTCTGACGACGGACAAATATATCTTGATTCAAATAATCCAACTGTTTATGTGGAAGGAAGGATCGAAGACGAAAGCCTGATAAGGAGCATACTCATAAATGGGGTCCTTGCGAGCTATATACCTGATGAGTTAAATCCAAACTTTTCTGCAAATCTCGATTTACTTAATAAAAACAAGGTCATTGTTATCGTTACAGATGCCTATGGGAACAGGACCGATGCTGAATTTAAGCTGAACCGTGATGCAGCTGATATTGCAACAAATAACCCGATGGGTAAAACATGGGCTGTATTTATTGAAAATTCTGATTATGAGGTATTTGCAAGTCTTGAAGGCCCGCAAAAAGACGTAACACTTATGAAATCAGCTCTTGCAAAGTACCAGATACATAATATTATCCATAAAAAGAACATGACCAAGAATGATCTGGAAAGGTTCTTTTCAATTGAATTGAGAGATCTGGTACGGAGCAACCGCGTAAACTCGATCCTGATATGGTATGCAGGTCACGGGAAGTTTGTAAATGAGATCGGCTACTGGATACCTGTAGATGCTAAAAGAGATGATGAATTTACCTATTTCAATATAAATGCACTAAAAGCCTCCATGCAGTCATATGCAAATTATGTTACCCATGTGCTGGTCATTACCGATGCCTGCGAATCCGGCCCCAGTTTCTACCAGGCTATGAGATCTGACCCTAAAGTCAAAAGCTGTGACGACTGGCAGGCAACGCGTTTTAAATCTTCACAGGTCTTCTCTTCCGCCGGTTACCAACTGGCTGTTGACAATTCGCAATTTACAAAGACATTTGCAAATTCGCTTATAAATAATCCTGATGCATGTATTCCGATTGAAAGCATTGTTGTAAAAGTTACCAATGCGGTAGTAAAGAATAATCAGCAGAAACCTCAGTTTGGTAAGATCTCAGGGCTTGAGGATGAAGACGGAACATTCTTTTTCATGACCAAATAAGCATAAGCCAAATTTTATGAAAGTTAAATTTGCGGGAATCACTAAAGCTATTCGCAATATATATCGGATAGCTTTTTTTTTAGTTCTTTCATTCCCATTCCTTCGTACTGAAGCGCAAACCTATTTCTTTGACATCTATGGGGTTCAGCAGGGACTTGCGCAATCCAAGGTATATACAATAATTCAGGATAAGGATGATTATGTATGGCTGGGTACTGATGGCGGTGTATCGCGTTTTGATGGAGTTCTGTTTGAAAACTTTACCGCTGAAGATGGACTGGCTGTAAATGGTGTACAGGCAATAATACAGGATAACTCAGGCAAAATCTGGCTGGGACATAAGGGGGGAGGTATAACACGTTATAATGAAAAAAAATTTGAAAAAGCCGATTCTTTATCCAGTTTACTGAAGGGTGATATCACTTCTTTCATAATTGACCGAGATGGAAAATTATGGATTACAACTGCGGGCAGTGGTGTTGTCTGTATACCAAATCCTGAAGCACCTGTTAAAGATCTGACCTATGAACATTACCTTGGGAAGACCTTAAGCGACCAGGTTTTTAAGTCATATGTAGGAAGAAATGGTACTTTATACTTTGTAACTGATATAGGTATAAAAAAGTACAATCCTGAGGGGAATGATTTTGAGCAGTTTGCAATTGAAAAAATACCCCTGTACTTCCAGATAATTACACTTCTTGAAGACTCAAAAGGCAATTTCTGGTTTGGTACAAATCATGATGGGTTATATAAATACGAGACACAAAAGGATACCTTCCTGTTTTATAACACCCGCGATGGACTGGCAAATAATGTAATAAGTTCAATTTTTGAAGACAGGTATGCAAATATCTGGGCAGGCACCTGGGGAGGAGGTATCAGCAAGTTTACAGGCAATAAGATTCAGACATTTAATACATCCAATGGTTTGCCTGACAGTAAGATACGATGCATTACTGAGGATATTGAAGGGAATATTCTTATTGGAACCAACGAGAACGGGCTTGCAATCTTTAAGGGTGACTATTTTGTAAATTATTCGACAAATGACGGAATAATTGACAACCAGGTGTGGGCCATTCTTCAGGACCGTTCCGGAAATTACTGGTTCGGCACTAATGCCGGCATTACGATATATAATCCATCATTAATCAAAGAGAATCAATTCCGGCACATAACTCCTGACCGGTACCAGATGGGGAACCAGATAAGATTTATAAGAGAAGACTCCAATGGCCATATATGGATCGGCACAAATGATGCCGGGACTTTCGAATATATTCCATCCCAATCAAGGTTCAATTTTAATTACCTGCTTAATTCCTATAACCGGCAAGGTATTGTAACTGCAATGGATATTGATACTAATAATAATTTATGGGTAGGCACTATTGACGGGCTTCTGTATTATGAGATAGACAATAATAAAATCGAACGACTCACACAGATCAATGGATTGCCTGGTTCTGACATTTCAGCAATTTTCGCTGACTCTAAGGGGATAGTCTGGGTTGGGGCGCGAGGAAAGGGACTTGCAAGAGTCTTTTCTGATACAATAATTAAGGTTGATCTTCCTGCTGATTTCACGCCAACCTGCATTACCGAAGATAAATCAGGATGGATATGGACAGGAACTGAAGGGCAGGGTGTTTATGCAATATCAGGAGATACTGTAGCAGTGCACCTTTCAAAACAGAACGGTCTGCTTGCCAGCCTGATTACTCTCGTTGCTGTTGATGAGGATAATAATGTTTACATAGGGACGAACAGGGGGCTTAATAAATACTCTCGTACGGAGAACATGATATTTACTTACAGCGGCAAGAATGGCTTTACAGGTATAGAAACAAAAAATAATGCTGTTTGCAGGGACAGGGACGGGAAGATGTGGTTCGGGACGGTGGCTGGAGTTACGAAATATGATCCGGGGCTGGAACACCGGTTGAATATTCAACCGCTCACTCACATAACAGGAATAATGATAAACCTGGAAGAAAGGGAAATGAAGCAGGGCATGAAGCTGAAGCATAACGAAAACTCTGTAATTTTTGATTTTGCAAGCATATGCCTGATAAACCCGGAGTCTGTCAGCTATCAGTTCAAGCTTGAAGGAGCTAATGTCGACTGGATGCCGGAAACTGATCAGACAACCGCAACTTACCCGGCATTAAAACCAGGCAAATATGTCTTTATGCTGAAGGCAAGGAATAATGACGGAATATGGAATTCGCAGCCAGTTCAATTTGCATTCCAGATAAGGCCTCCGTTTTATCAGACCTGGTGGTTCATTTTAATATGCATTCTTGCAGGCGCCGGATTAATCTTGGGATACATCAAAGTCCGTGAACGTAATTTAAGACGAGAAAACAGGATTCTTGAGGAAAAAGTTAAGCATAGAACAGCATTGGTAGTTGCTCAGAAGGAAGAGCTTGCCCAGAAGAATAAGGATATTACAGATTCAATTGAATACGCAAAGCGTATCCAGTTTGCAATACTTCAACAGGAAATCCCTTTCAGCGACACATTTATTTTATTCAAACCAAAGGCAATCGTTAGCGGCGATTTCTACTGGCTGGTTGAAAAAGATGGCAAGGAATTTATAGCAGCGGTTGACTGCACTGGTCATGGCGTGCCGGGAGCTTTTATGTCAATAATTGGCCATAACATGCTCGACAAAATCGTCAAGGAATATGAAATCCTTACACCTGCTGATATCCTGAGACAACTCGATAAGGAGGTTAACAATACACTGCAACAAACAGCGGAGGAAAAAAACGTTGTCAAAGATGGGATGGATATGACTCTTGTCTGTTATGACAGGAAAAAAAGAGTTCTTGAATTCTCAGGTGCATACAATCCATTGTTTCTAATAAGAAATGGAGAACTGAATGAAACAAAAGGGGACCGTTTTACTATTGGCCGTTCAGTAACAGATATCCAGGAAAAGGTATTTACAAATCATGTAATAACAATAGAAAAGGGTGATTCAATCTATCTTTTTTCTGATGGCTATGCGGACCAGTTCGGTGGCACTGCAGGGAAAAAATTCAAACTCGCGCCTCTGAAGGAACTCCTATTGACAATCCAGGATAAAAATATGGAAGAACAGAAATTGATCCTTGATAATACAATCGAAGCCTGGAGAGGAGACATTGAACAGATCGATGATATAATGGTAATTGGCAGAAGGTTCTAAGCAGGAGCATATTTTATCGCAGATCCGTCCCAATCAGGTGCATTGTTTATTGCTTCCAATACCTCTGAAGGTTTATTAATAATAGTCCAGATCCTTCTATGGATCTCTTTCATAAACTGCTGTTCAATCATTTGCTGGAACATTTCCAGGAGCGGATCAAAAAAACCATTTGTATTTAATATTATTATAGGGACCAGCAATTTGCCAAGCTGCTTTAAGGTTATCATTTCAAGCAGTTCCTCCAGGGTACCAACACCGCCAGGAAGAGCGATTATAGCATCAGCGTCAGCAAGTATTTTCTTTCTTTCATGCATGTCACTGACAATAATATGATCTACACCCTTATGTCCCCATCCCTGTTCAATCATAAACCCGGGAATGATCCCGGTAATATGCCCTCCATTTTTGAGCATTGTATCAGCGAGACTTCCCATAAGGCCAATTGCTCCTCCACCATAAAAGACTTCTATTTTATTATGAGCGAGAATTTCGCCCAGTTCAACAGCATCTTTAGAATATATGGGATCAATTTTCTGACTGGATGCGCAAAAGACTGTGACTTTGGATATCATTTATTTTAGGAGAGCTTCCAATTTTGCTATGAATTTGCTTTTAGAAGTCGTACCGATCTGCTTGTCTGCTATCTGGCCATTCTTGAAGAAAAAGACTGCTGGTATATTTCTGATCCCGTATTTGAATGTGGTTCTCGGATTTTTATCGACATCAAGCTTTGTCACGACAGCTTTATCTTTGTACTCCTCACCGATTTCATCCATAATTGGAGCTATCATTCGGCAGGGCCCGCACCAAGTAGCCCAGAAATCCACAATTACTGGTTTATTCGATTTAATAACAACTTCGTCAAAATTCTTATCTGTTACTTCAATGGCCATATAAATAATATTTTGTATTAAATTCCGGGGCTAAAAATAATTAGTTCATTTTAATTATGAAATTATTTATTTAAACATGCTGAATTTAGTCTGAGCATATCAATTCAGCCTGAATTCAATCTCCGGCCTGCTGGCGATATAGCTTAATAATTCATCCGATACGCTTACTCTTTGATTTCTTGAAAACATTTCGATATTGATATTTTCTTCAGCATCAAAAATGTTGAAACGTAAAGCAGCTTTGCCAGGTGTCTTATGAACTATTTTTTTCAGATCGGATATAGTATTCCGATTGACACTTTTGATTGACATTCTAAGCATAATGCTTTTAATCAATTCTTCCCTTACATCCGCCAGCATAGTTATGGTTTTTATCTTAAGTTCAAGTTCACTTTTATTCCCGAATTGTCTTTGCTGAACGACTGCCCTGATCATTAATGCGTAACCGGGGGTAAAGAAGTTTTTAAATGTGACGTAATCAAGATTGAATAGAACAAGCCTGTAGGAGTCTGTATAATCTTCAATATATATTGTTCCATAAGGCTTATTGTTCTTTGTGAAAGCCGATGTGTGGGATCTGACCAGCCCGGCAATAAATATTTCGGCTCCTTCAAGAGGCTGCAGATCTTTCAGTTCCGTCAGGGTGTGAGTACAGAACCGGTCAATTTCAAGCCTGTAATTATCAAGAGGATGAGCGGTGAGGTAAATGCCGATCAGCTCTTTTTCTTTGTCAAGTGTATAAAGAAGGGGCCAGTCTTCACTTTCCGGGATCTGTGGCCGGCTGAAGTGCATGTTATCCCGCTCCCCGAACAACGACTGCTGTGAGGTCAACTTGTCAGACTGTGCCCGGTGGCCATAACGGATCAGGCTTTCGATAAAATTTAAACCTTTTATGTCTTCAGTAAAATACTGACCACGTTTTATTTCCTTGAAGCAGTCAAAAGCTCCGGATGCTGAAAGAGCTTCGAGGCTCTTTTTATTTACAGACTGCAGATCAACACGTTCCACAAAATTGTAGATATCCTTATATGGACCATTCTGCTCTCGTTCTGAGAGGATCTTTGAAGCTGCAGCTTCCCCTAGTCCTTTAATTGCACCCAGTCCGAACCTGATTATATCACCTTTGATGACAGTAAATTTGATGCGGCTTTCATTTATATCAGGACCCATGACTTTCAGTCCCATTCGCCTAGCCTCACTCATGAATATTGTGATTTTTTTGATATCGCTGATATTCCGGCTTAGCACGGCTGCCATAAATTCAGCAGGATAATGGGCTTTCAGCCAACCTGTCTGATAAGATACATATGCATAACAGGTTGAATGTGATTTATTAAAAGCGTATTGAGCAAATGCTTCCCAATCTGTCCATACTTTTTCTGCCAATCTTCTTTTTATGTTATTTTTCTCGCATCCGTCAAGGAATTTTTCCCTGAGCTCATCCATCATTTTTCTTTTCTTTTTTCCCATTGCCTTTCTCAGGGAATCAGCCTGTCCACCTGTAAATCCAGCCAATGCCTGTGAAAGAAGCATCACCTGTTCCTGATAAACCGTTATCCCATATGTATCCTTCAGGTATTTTTCCATTAAAGGCAGATCATATTCAATTTTTTCCTTTCCGTTTTTCCTGTTTATGAATTTTGGAATGTATTCCATAGGGCCTGGACGATAAAGAGCATTCATGGCAATAAGATCTTCGAAACGGTTTGGCTTCAGGTTTCGCAGATGCTTTTTCATGCCGTCAGATTCAAATTGGAACAAGCCTGTGGTTTCCCCGTTGCTGTATAATTCAAATGTTTTTGCATCATCGAGGGGAATATCTTCAATCCTGATATCAATTCCCCTAGTTTCTTTAATCAGTTCGATTGTGTCCTTTATTATTGAAAGAGTTTTCAGGCCAAGAAAATCCATTTTGAGCATTCCTGCTGATTCTACGTGACTTCCATCATATTGCGTGACCAGCAAATCTGTTTCTTTTGATGTACAGACGGGAATGTGTTCCATCAGGTTTTCCCTTCCGATAATTATCCCGCATGCATGCAGTCCGGTATGCCTTACCGATCCTTCAAGGGTTTCTGCATATTTGAGTGTTCGTGAAACCAGGGGATTCTTGGAATTCCTTGCTTCCTCAAGCTCCTTGACTTCCTTATAAGCTTTTTTGAGGGTAGTATTTGGCCGTTCAGGTACAAGCTTGGCAAGCTTGTCGGCATCGCTCAATGGCATTTTTTCAATCCTTGCAACATCCCTGATAGCCATTTTTGCTGCCATTGTCCCGAAAGTAATAATCTGGGCAACATGATCCTTTCCATATTTCTGAACCACATAATCAAGGACAAGCTCCCTGCCATCTTCATCAAAATCTATATCAATATCTGGCAATGAAATGCGGTCGGGATTAAGGAAACGCTCAAAAAGCAGATCATATTTCAACGGATCCATGTCAGTAATCCAATTGCAATAAGCAACCACAGAACCTGCAGCACTGCCTCTGCCAGGTCCTACCGCGACTCCCATTTCCCGTGCCGCCCTCAGGAAATCCTGGACGATTAAAAAATACCCGGGATAGCCCATTTTTTTAATTACGCTGAGTTCGTAATCGATCCTGTTTTTAATTTCTGCCGAGATTTCCCCATACCTTTTTTTGGCCCCTTCATATGTGAGATATTTCAGGTAATCATCAGGATCATCAAACTTCTCTGGAAGAGGAAAATCGGGCATTATCGGATCCTTGTTTAACTCGTAAGTTTCGATTTTATCAGCGATCTCAATTGTATTTTCCAGGGCTTCAGGAATGTCTGAAAAGACACCATTCATTTCTTCCTGGGTTTTGAACCATTCCTGTTTTGTATACCTGAGGCGTGTAGGATCATCAAGTTCCGATTGCGTGTTCAGGCAGATAAGGCGATCATGAGCTTCCGCATCTTCCTGGTTTATGAAGTGAACATCATTTGTTGCGATGAGTTTGACAGAATATTTCTTTGAAAACGAAATAAGTTTTTCGTTTACAAGTTGCTGTTTTGCATATGTGTCGCTGTCGACGGTAGGATTCCCCGTATAATGACGCTGAAGTTCAAGATAAAAATCGCCTCCGAAGTTTTCAATAAAATCCTTGACCATTTCCTCTGCCTGGTCATTCTGGCCATTAAGTATTAATGAAGGAATTTCTCCACCAAGACAGGCAGTTGTAACAATAAGGCCTTCATGATACTTTTTTAATAATTCCCTGTCAATTCGTGGTTTATAATAGTGTCCTTCAATATAGGCAAGTGAAACGAGTTTAATAAGGTTGTTATACCCAGTTTTGTTCTTAGCGAGAATGATCATATGAAATCCGCTCCTGTCTTCTTTTTCAGTATGTTCAAACCGGCTTCTTTTTGCGTAATAGACCTCACAACCTAAAATTGGCTTTATACCTTTGCTCTTTGCTTCATTGTGAAATTCCTTTGCCCCGAAAAGATTTCCATGGTCAGTAATGGCAACTGCTTTCATTTCATCCGCGCGGGCTTTTTCCAGAAGTAACGGGATAGAGGATGCCCCATCAAGTATTGAATACTGGGTATGAACATGCAGATGAATAAAAGGTTTCATATATAAAATAAATTGAGACTAAGCTGAACGGAAAGCAATACGATAAATTGTCTCGCTCCCGTAAAAATAAGAAATTGGTAACGCGTACACCGGCATGTTAATAAATAAATCAGGAAAGAAATTAACATTCAGCAGTGTCTATGATATCGCAGGATAAATCCAGAAACAGAGCAAAAATTTATTTCAATTTCTTTCAGAATATGCAGATTTATCTATCTTTGCAGTCCTGATTTAAATTAGGTTAACAAATAAAACTGAGCAAATGTCTGTAAAGATCAGATTAACGAGACAAGGTAAAAAGAAGTTTGCGTATTACCACATTGTGGTCGCAGACAGCAGGGCGCCACGGGCTGGCAGGTTCGTTGAAAAGATTGGAACTTACGATCCGAACACAAATCCGGCTACCATTAATATCAATCATGATAAAGCTATGGAATGGCTGGATAAGGGCGCTCAGCCGACTGAAACTGTAAGAGCGATTTTATCTTACAAGGGCATTCTAATTAAGAAGCACCTTCTGGGAGGTGTTAAAAAGGGAGCTTTCACCCAGGAAGAAGCAGACCGGAGATTTAATGAGTGGATGAAACAAAAGGAGGGCAAGATTGAAGCAAAAAGGGAAAGAATTTCCAGGGAGAAAGAGGAATATGCAAAGGAACACCTTGAGAAGGAATCCAAGATTAAGGAATTAAGAGCACAGGAAATTCTTAAGAAAGCTTCAAAAGAAGCTGAACAGCCTGAAGGCGTTGAAGGAGAACAGAAAGAAGCTGTCCCTCAGGCAGCAGAAACTCCCGCACCGGAAGTGACCGAATCTGTGGAAGATAAAAAGACTGGTAAAAAAACAGCTGAACCAGATCAAACTGAACAGAAACAGGTAACTGAAGCAGAACAGCCATCTCCTGAACCTGCTGAAGGAGAGAAGGTGGAAGAGGGCCAGGTCATCGCTGAAGAAAAAGAAGGTAAAGAAGTTGTTAATGAATCCGAAGGCCAGGAATCCACAGATAATCCCGAAAAACCACAGGAAGAAAAGTCCGAATAAAAAATTATTCTAATGGCCGGGGATGAATACCGTCTCCTTGGTTCTGTCGCGAAGACAAAGGGTATAACCGGTGAAGTAGTCATCCGGACAAAAATACCTGCAGGCAACATAAAGGAGGAGCAGAGATTTGTAATGGTAAAAACTAACGGCCTCCTTGTTCCATTTTTCGCAACCTCCTGGCATAATGTTTCTACGAACGAGATCGTCCTTAAATTCCGGGATGTTAATACAAAAGATAAAGCCGAGGACTTCAGGGATAAAGAGATCTGGCTGTCAAAGGCGGAATTTAAAAAATCTATCCTTAAAACTGCTGTCAAGGATATATCAGGGTTTAAAGTCACGGATACAA